>OLGA01000208.1_pt1 | contig 51600 bp, 47 predicted proteins | sample 1604881 | NCBI WGS metagenome assembly OLGA01 (sample SAMEA3888896, study PRJEB22519) | human gut metagenome | biome: human gut; feature: human-associated habitat; material: faeces | place: Denmark | collected 2009 | reverse complement strand
ACGAAGTGGGTCTCGTTTGAGAGCTTGTCAAAAATACTTTTTTGACAAGCTCAAATCGGCAGAATCATAGATTCTGCCGATTTTACGCATTATTTCCCGAAAACGGAGAGATAATCCTCTGCCGGGGCGAGACGGCCGACGGCAGAAAAGCCCATCATCTCAGGCGCAAGCTTTTCGCGCGCGAGAGCGAGAACGCTCTCCGTGGTCACGGCGTCGTAGCGCTCAATGATCTCGTCGGCGGTGAGGCATTTGCCGAGCAGCAGCAGTCCCGAGCCGAGCCGGTTCATGCGGCTGGAGCTCGATTCGAGCGAGAGGATGATGCTGGACTTGATGAGCTCGCGCGCGGTGCGAAGCTCCTTATCCGTAATGCCGTCCTGCCGGAACTTCTCGATCTCCTCCCGGATGAGCGCGAGTGCTTTTTCCTCGGAATCACGGCCCACGGCGGTGGAGATGGCGAGCATCCCGGTCTCCTTATAGGCGGCCGTGAAGCTGCCGATACTGTAGCAGAGGCCGTGCTTTTCGCGGACGGTCTGGAAGAGGCGGGAGGACATGCCGCCGCCGAGCGCCATGGAGAGCACCTGCCACGAGAAGCGGTCCGCGTCGCCGTCCGGCAGTCCGGGGAAGGAGAGACAGAAGTGGTTCTGCTCCGTTGCCTTGCGCTTTACGACCACGGCGGGCGTGTAAGCGCTCTTGCGGCACGCCGCGGGACGCGACGGCGCGAGCGCGGAAAACTGGCTGCACAGCCGCGCGAGGTTATCCTCCGTAAAGCTGCCGCACACGGAAACGACGATCCGCTCGGGGCTGTACTCGCGTTCCTTGAACGCGCGCAGCGAAGCGCCCGTCATGCCGTTGAGCGAAGCGGGACGGCCCAGCACCGGCTTCCCGAGCGCGCCGGGGAAGATCCTGCCCATGAGCTGCTCCACGACGATATCCTCCGGCGTGTCGCGGTACATGTCGATCTCCTCAAGCACGACGCCGCGCTCATTGACGACGTCCGATTCCGAGAAGAGAGAATCGAAGAACATTTCGCAGAGAATATCGGACGCCTCGTCCAGATGGCTGTCCAGCACGCGGGCGTAGAAGCAGGTGGAATCGCGGGAGGTGAAGGCGTTGACCTGCCCGCCGATGGCGTCCATGCGCCCGGCAAGCTCCGCAGCGGTGCTGTGGGCCGTGCCCTTGAAGAGCATGTGCTCGATGAAGTGGGCGCTGCCCTCCTCGCCGCGCTTTTCATAGCGCGAGCCGACGCCGACCCAGATGCCGACGGCGGCGGAGCGGACGCCGGACATTTTCTCGTGGGCGATGCGCACGCCGTTCGGTAACGTGATGATTTCGTACATGGGAACCTCCGAAGAAAAGCGGCGGGAGCAATGCCCCCGCCGCACATATTGTCAATAAAACCGCGTAGAATCAGGCTTCGCCGCGCTCTTTCAGAGCGTCCTTACGGCTGAGGTCGATGCCCTTGGGACCGACGTTCATGACCTTGACCCAGGTCATATCACCGATGTTGAGCACGTCCTCGACCTTCTCGGTGCGCTTGAACTCAAGATCCTTGATCTTCACAAGGCCGTCCTTGCCGGGGGCCAGCTCGACCCACGCGCCGAAGTCGGAGCGGATGTTGGAAACACGGCCGTAGTAGAGAGCGCCGATTTCCGGCTCAAAGACGATGTTTTCGATGGTCTTGCGCGCGGCGCGGCAGGCCTCGATATCCTCGGAGGCAATGTAGATGTTGCCGTCGTCGGTGATGTCGATCTTGGTGTTGGTGTCGGCGGTGATCTTCTGGATGACCTTGCCGCCGGAGCCGATGACCTCGCGGATCTTGTCGGGGTTGATCTTCATCTGGATCATCTTGGGCGCGGTCTTGGCAAGCTCACGGCGCGGTTCGGGGATGGCCTTGAGCATGACCTCGTCGAGGATCTGGAAGCGGGCTTCCTTCGTGATGGCGAAGGCTTCCTTGATGATCTCGTGCTTGAGACCGTCGTTCTTCAGATCCATCTGGATGGCGGTGATGCCTTCCTTCGTACCGGCGACCTTGAAGTCCATCTCGCCGTGGAAGTCCTCGACGCCCTGAATGTCGATGAACGTGGTGAAGTTGTCGCCGTCCTGGATAAGGCCGCAGCTGATGCCGGCAACGGGAGCCTTCAGAGGCACGCCGGCGTCCATGAGCGCGAGCGTCGTGCCGCAGATGGAGCCCTGCGAGGTGGAGCCGTTGGAGGAGAGCACTTCGCTCACCACGCGGATGGCGTAGGGGAAGTCCTCCACGGACGGGATGACGGACTGAAGAGCCTTCTCCACGAGAGCGCCGTGGCCGTATTCGCGGCGGCCGGTGCTGCGGGCGGCGCGCGCCTCGCCGGTGGAGTAGGAGGGCATGTTGTAGTGGTGCATGAAGCGCTTCTCGGTCTCGTCCCAGATGGTGTCGAGCTTCTGGGCGGCGGAGAGCGTGTTCAGCGTGGCGATGGAGAGCACCTGCGTCTGGCCGCGGGTGAAGAGAGCGGAGCCGTGGACAACGGGCAGCACGCCGACTTCCGCGCCGAGCGGACGGATCTCGTTCATGGCGCGGCCGTCCACACGCTTGCCGGCGAGCAGCCACTTCTTGACGACCTTCTTCTGCAGCTTGTAGAGGATCTCGTCCATGTACTGCATGATCTCGGGATGGTCGGCCTCATACTTTTCCTGCATCGCGGTGACCCACTCGTTCACGCGGGCTTCGCGGACGTTCTTGTCGTCGGTGTCCATGCAGTACTCCATGCCGGCAAACTCGTTCTCGACAAGCTTTTCAAAAAGCTCGTCGTCGAACGCGGCGTGCTCGTAGGAGAACTTGGGCTTGCCGATCTCGGCGACCATGCGGTCGATAAGATCGAGCATCGGCTGCACCATCTCGTGCGCCTGCACGATGCCCTCGTACATGACATCGTCGGGGACCTGGTCGGCCTCGGACTCGATCATAACGATCTTCTTGTGCGTGGCGGCGATGGTCGTCGTCATGCGGTTGGTTTCTTTCTCGGCGGCGGTGGGGTTGAAGAGGAACTTCTCACCGTCCCAGCCGAGGACGATACCGGCGATGGGGCCGTTGAACGGGATATCGGAAATGGAAACGGCGGTGGAAGCGCCGATCATCGCGGCGACCTCGGGGGAGCAGTCACGGTCAACGGCGAGCACTTCGCAGGCGATGACAACGTCGTTGCGCAGGTCGGACGGGAAGAGCGGGCGCATCGGACGGTCGATGAGACGGCTCGCGAGCACGGCGTTCAGAGACGGACGGCCCTCGCGGCGGTTGAAGCTGCCGGGAATGCGGCCGACGGCGTAGAGCTTCTCATTGAAGTCCACGGCGAGAGGGAAGTAGTCGATGCCGTCCTTCGGGCGGGCGGACGCGGTGGCGGTCACGAGAACGCGGGTGTCGCCGTAGCCGACGAGAACGGAAGCGTTGCAGAGCTCGGCCATCTTGCCGACCTCCATGAAGAACGGGCGGCCGCAGTAGTCCATTTCGTAACGCTTGAAATTCGGAAATTCCTTGTGAGAGATGATCATTCTTTCGTTACTCCTTTTATATATTCACACACATTGGTACACAAATTAAAAAGTCTCGCAAACGTGCGCTCGAAGAGCGTGCACTGCGGCGAGCCGCAATCTTTCTCAAACGAAAGCCTGCGGCTTTCGTTTGAAATAAAATACGGAGGGACAGTATTCACTTGTCCCTCCGTAAAAAACCTTCATAACCCTCGGCAGGTCTCCGCGAATTACTTGCGGATACCCAGTTTCGCGATAATGGCGCGGTAACGCTCGATGTCCTTGCGGGACAGGTACTCCAGCAGACGGCGGCGCTTGCCGACCATCTTGTACATGCCCAGACGGCTGTGCTTGTCGTTCGGGTGCACCTTCAGGTGCTCGGTGAGCTGACGGATGCGCTCGGTGAGGATGGCGATCTGGACTTCCGGAGAACCGGTGTCGCCCTCGTGGGTCTTGTTGGCGTCGATAACGACGGTCTTCTGGTCTTTCGTGATCATAGTAACTTCAATCCTTTCCTGATTTTCGCTTCCCGCGCGGCTAAGTATCGGCTGAAAGGCGGCCGGAAACTGAGCGCGGCGGTCAAACGCTCGATTATCCTACCACATTCCCCGCCGCTTGTAAAGCATAAAATCATGGAAAAGTATCGTTTGCCGGAAAAAAGAGCGTAACGGAGAGTCCGCCGGGGCCTGCGGACTCTTTCGCATCCGTGCACGCGCCGGCGTCCAGCAGACGGCGCACCTCCGAAAGCAGCGCGCCGAGCTCCCGTCGTTCCGGCGGACGGAGCAGCGTCTCCATATACCCTTCCGTCTCCGCAACGCTCATGCGCTGCCGCAAAACGGTCCGCAGCGCCGCCTGACGCTGTGCAGCGTCTCCGAGACGGAGCAGCGCTCTGGCGTGGCGCTCCGAAAGCCCGGCCTCCTGCATGGCGCGGCGCTCTCCGTCCGTAAGGCGCAGCAGCCGCAGGCGGTTTGCCACCGACGACTGCGATCTTCCGAGCCGAACCGCGCATTCCGACTGCGTTATACCGCAAAGGCGTATATACTCCCGGAGAAGAGCCGCGTCCTCCCAGACGCTGAGCGTCCGCGCCCGGAGCAGCCGGAGAGCTTCCTCCTGCGTGAGTTTTCCGTCCAAGCGCGCCGCCCCTCTCGTGTCCTTATGCGTTCAGTATAAAAGAACCGGCGTGCGGATGCGGACGAAAGTTGACATAACGTTAAAATAGTTTACATAACACAAATTGACAGAAAAAGCGGATTATGATATTTTAATAAGAACGAAAGGAGCATTGGTATGAAGAAATCCATTCGGGCCGCAGCTGCGGCTATGCTGATACCGATCCTGCTCACGCTCACCGGCTGTTCGCTGACGGTCGATGGCGTTATGAGCGTGATCGCGCCGACCGAAACGCCCGTCCCCGGTTCGGATCTCGTCTTTTCGGATACGCCGGAGGTGACGCCGGAGCCGAGACAGATCGCCTATGAAAAAATGGACGGCGTGTTCAGCCCGTTCTTTGCCGAGACGGACGGCGACAAGGCCGTCGCCGAAATGACGCAGCTCTCTCTGCGCGCCGTGGAGGGCAACCGCGCCCCTGCCGAGATCACCCGCACGACGGGGACGGACGGAACGGTATCCGTTACGATTCGTCTTGAGAAGGGCCTTCTCTGTGCCGACGGCGTGGAGCTGACGGCGGACGATCTTCTCTTTACCTATTATGTCCTCATGGATGAGAGCTATGACGGCCCCTACACGATCAATCAGCTCCCCATCGACGGGATCGCGCTCTATTGGAACGGCATGGATTCGGACATGTACGGCAAGTACATGATGATCTATGACGAGATCTACAACGGCGGCAAGTACGAGTCCGACCTGGAAAAGGCCGTGGAGGACGCCAAGCGCGCCGCCATGGAAAAGGGTGTGAGCGAGGCGAACGTGGAGAGCGACGCCGACGTCGTCAAGGCGCAGCAGGCACTCGACGAATACGACACCGTCCGCGCCGACGAGATCCGCGACGCGATCGACAACGCCTGGCGCAACGATGCGCAGGCGCTCGTGGACTACACAATCGAAAACTACAGCGGCACCATCGCGCTGCGCACGCCGTACACCCGCGAGGAAGTGCTCGGCAATACCGGCCTGCAGGTGGCGTATACGATGCTCGACCGCGGCTTCGGCAAGTTTGACGATAACGGCGGGTTTACCGCGAACAGCGGAACGACGTGGGATCTTACGACAACGTTCCCGACGGCGGAGGATCTCTATAACGAAATGTACGATGCCTACGACGGCGATGTGGCGCAGTACTGGAGCATTGAGGGCATCGGCCGCGCGGACATGCTCGCCGCGGTGCAGAATTCTCTCGTGCGCGAATGGGCACCGCTGGACGATGACTGGCGCGGCGGCGTGCAGAGCGTATCCGGCGTGAAAAAGGTGGATGACCGGACGATCCGCATCTCGCTCACCCGCTGCGACGATACCATCCTCAAAACGCTCACCGGGGTATGCATCGCGCCGCTGCACGTTTACGGTGACGTGAGCCTCTTCGATCCGGATAACGATTCCTTCGGCTTCACGAAGGGCAATCTCTCCTCCGTGCGCGCAAACAACGGCAAGGCGGTCGGCGCGGGCGAATACGCCTACCGTGAGACCGACCTGCGCACCGTGTATCTCGACGCGAACGAGAACTACTGGCTCGGCGTGACCGATGTGCCGGAGATCATTCTCTCCAAGGCGGAGTAAAAAAACGAAAAGGCAAAAAGCGTTTCGGAGAATCTCCGGAACGCTTTTTGCATAAAAAAGCCCGCGGAGCAGTTGCTCCGCGGGAAAGGGTTGTGGGATAAAAGATATGAGCTGCTCCGGTCGTGGCAGGATGGGATTTGCCACAAACCAATTGATAAGCTGTAAGGAGAGCATACTGCCATCCGGCAAAAATGTAAAGAGCGAAGCGCGTCGCAAAAAAACTACTTTTGTCGCGCGCATAAATTTTTCTTTTCCGGAAAGGATAAAAGAGCGCGGTTGTGCCGCGCAAAACCTGCAAAGGAGCCGGAAATCATGATCATTGACAGAATCGCTCTCATTCTTGCCGTCATCGGCGGGCTGAACTGGGGCCTTGTCGGGCTCTTCCGCTTTGACCTTGTCGCGTACCTGTTCGGCGGACAGACCGCGACTGTCAGCCGGATCGTATATACGCTGGTTGGCATTGCGGCGGTCTGGTGCATTTCGCTGCTCTTCCGCGAGCGGGACGCCGCCGACGAAGCCTGACGGCTTTCAAACGAGACCCACTTCGTTGAGCTCTCGTTTGAAAAAGCTGCGGCTCGCCGTGCCGATCCGATCCGGAAAAGCCGTCTCTCTTCGGAGGGGCGGCTTTTGCGTTAAGAAAAATTGACATCGATTTGCTCTCATGGTATAATTTCCAAGAATACAATGCGGGAAGTGATAGCATGACGGACAACGAAAAAGATACGGGTCTGCCCGAAGAAAGACCGCAGCCCGCTTCTGCGCAGAACGATACCGCGCCGGAAACGGCGGCGGATGCGGATATCCCGGCGGCGGAAGAAACCGCCGCGCCGGAGGAAACGCCGAATACGGAAGATGCGCCGAAAGCGGAAAAACCGTCGGAACCGGCGGATGCCGTGAAAGAGGAAACCGCACCGGAAGCGGAAACGCCAAAGGAGGAAGCGCCGGAAACGGCGGAGCCTGCCGGGGAAGAAAAGCCGGCCGCGGAAACGCCGAAGACTGCGTCTGCGGCGGAGAAGAAGGCGGAGAGCGCCAAGGCGGACGGCCTCGGCGGTGTCGGCCTTGCCATCTCGCTCTGCGACGCGTTGCTCTACAGCGTCGGCCGGGACCATTTCCACGGCGGCATCCGCCCGGACAACATCTCCGTCCGCGGAGATAAGGCATATCTCGGTGGAACGCTCCAGCACACGGTCGGCGAGTTTACGCCGCAGGAGCTCGAGTATATGGCGCCGGAGCTGTTCTGGGACGGCATCCGCACCCCGACGGCGGATGTGTATTCCATCGGACTGATCCTCTATTCTCTCTATAACTACGGCCGTCTCCCGTTCTGGCCGGTATCCGGCGCGATCACGCCGAACGCCCGGGCCAGCGCGCTGCAGAAGCGCATGAGCAACGAGGAGATCCAGCCGCCCGCGAGTGCGGATGCCGAGCTGGCCGGTATCATTCTGCGTGCTCTGGCGTTTCGCATCGAGGAGCGCTGGCACGATGTGCAGGAGCTGAAGGACGCTCTCGGCGGATGCGACGCCGCCGGATCGGCGGTGGACATCTCCCTTGCCATGTCGGGTCTTCTGATGCGCTCGGCGGACGCTCCGGCGATCGACCGGCGCGACGGGCAGGGAAGAGGCCGTACATATTACGACGACGGAGAGATCCCCGCCGGGCGCCGTCCGCAGCGGCGGAAGAGCTTCCGTTGGCTCTGGGCGCTGCTCGCCGCGATCGTCGTTGTCGGCGCTGTCGTTGCGGCATACGCCAGCGGCACGGCGAACAATAAGGAACCCCAGATGCAGGTAACTCCCACGCCCGAGCCGACGCAGATCCCCACCCCGACGCCGACCGCTACGCCGGACCCGACGCCGTCGCCCACGCCGAAGGGCCCGCGCTATGTCGTCTATGCCGAAAACGTGAGCTGGACGCAGGCGCAGCAGCGCTGCGAGGAGCTCGGCGGCACGCTGGCGGTGCCCTTGACGGAGGACGAGTATAACGAGATCGTCCGCGTATGCACGAGCGCCAAATGCAACTATGTCTGGCTCGGCGCGGAGCGTCAGGCGGACGGCAACTGGCGCGATACGAACGGCGAGATCATCACCTTCTTCCGCTGGGACGAGGGCGAGCCGTCCGGCATCGACATCGGCGACAACGCGCCCGAAAACTTCCTCATGATGTGGCGGCGCGAGGATGGCTGGTACTATAACGACAGCCGTGAAAACCCGCTGCTCGACTTTTACGCCTTCTACGGCGACAACGTCGGCTTTGTCTGCCAGATGTGGTAATTTATCAAACGGGAGCCCCGCACAGCGAAACTCCCGTTTGAAATAGGCCGCGGCCCGCCGCGGCGTAAATGCTGCGAGACTGAAAATTGCCGGAGGGAATTTCCCTCCGGCAATTTTTGTTTGCTGATTCAGCCGAGCAGCGCGCGGTCATTATCCAGCGTGCTGCCGGAGATCTGCGCGAATTTCTCGAGCAGATCCTCTACGGTCAGCTTTGCCTTTTCTTCGCCGCGGCAGTCGAAGATGATCTCGCCTTTGTTCATCATGATGAGCCGGTTTCCGTGGCGGATGGCGTCCTTCATGTTGTGGGTGATCATCATGGTGGTGAGACCGTTTTCCTGTACGATGCGGTCGGAAAGCTCCAACACCTTTGCCGCCGTCGCGGGGTCGAGCGCGGCTGTGTGCTCGTCGAGCAGCAGCAGCCGCGGCTTCTGGAGCGACGCCATCAGCAGCGTTACCGCCTGCCGCTGTCCGCCGGAGAGCAGGCCGACCTTCGTTGTCAGCCGGTCCTCCAGCCCGAGATTCAGCTCGCGCAGCCGCTCGCGGTACATGTCGCGCTCCTCGCGGTTGATGTGCCAGCGAAGCCCGAGCTTTTTTCCGCGCCGGTAGGCGAGAGCGAGATTTTCTTCAAGCTGCATATCCGGGGCGGTGCCCATCATGGGGTCCTGAAAGACGCGCCCGATGAACGGCGCGCGCTTATAGTCCGGGAGACCGGTGATGTCGTTCCCGTCGATGACGATCGAGCCGCCGTCCACGGGCCATACGCCCGCTACCGCGTTGAGAAGCGTAGATTTGCCCGCACCGTTGCCGCCGATCACGGTGACGAAATCGCCCTCTTCAAGATGCAGATCGACGCCCGCGAGCGCCCGGCGCTCGTTGATCGTGCCGGGGTGGAACGTCTTGTAAACATGGTTGACATCGAGCATCATTGTCCGATCGCCTCCTTCTGTCCGCGCTTTTTCGCCCGGCTGAACGAGCTTTTGGACTGCTTCTGCAGATACGGCACCGCGAGGAACAGCGCCACGATCAGCGCCGTGAAGAGCTTGAGATCGTTTGGGTCAAGCCGCAGCCACAGAATGAGCGTCATGACCATGTAGTAGAGTACGCCGCCGAGCACGATGAAGAGCAGCTTCACGGAGAAGTTGCAGCCCTTTTTGAAGATCGCCTCGCAGAAGACCTCACCGATAACGATGGACGCAAGGCCGATGACGATCGCGCCGCGGCCCATGTTGACGTCCGCCGTGCCCTGGAACTGCGTCATCAGTCCGCCGGAGAGCGCCACAACGCCGTTGGAGAGCGCAAGGCCGATGACCTTCATCCGGTCAATGTTGATGCCCTGCGCGCGGCTCATCGCGGGGTTGGAGCCGGTCGCGCGCAGCGCCGAGCCCTGCTCCGTGCCGAAATACCAGTAGAGCAGCGCAATGAGCACCGCCGCGAGCAGAAAGCCGATGCCGATCGCCTGCGGCACATAGCGAGAGGAGACAAGGAAGCCCTTGCCGCCGTTTTCCCAGAACATGCCGTAGGTCTTGAGACTTGCCGTCTGGTTTGCCTTCATGCCCATGATGCGCAGATTCACGGAATAGAGCGCGAACTGCGTAAGGATACCGGCAAGAATGGCGGGGATACCGAGCTTCGTGTGCAGCAGCCCGGTGCAGAGTCCGGCCAGCACGCCGACGAGCAGCGCCGCGAGCAGCGCCGCCCACGCGGGCCACCCGGCGATGATCAGCATAACGGTCACGGCGCCGCCGGTCGCAAAGCTGCCGTCCACACTCAGATCGGCCACGTCCAGCAGCCGGAAGGTAATGTATACGCCCAATGCCATCAAACCCCAAAGAATGCCCTGCGCGATGGCGGAGGGCATTCTTGCGGGCAGACTGGCAAAATTCAGGGAAGCAAAGTAAGCGCCCATGGTTTTGTCCGTCCTTTATGTTTCGCGGCGGTCTGCCGCTCTATTTCTTAATATTGCCGAAGATCAGCCGATCGCAACGTAATCCTCCGGAACCGTGATGCCGAGAGCCTCGCAGATCGCGGGATTGTACTTCTTCACGGGGTCAGGGAAGTACTCGATGGGCATTTCGGAGATGTTCGCTTCGCCCGTCAGGATCTTTGCGGCCATCTTGCCGGTCGTCACGCCGAGATCGTAGTAGTTGATCGAGAGAGTGGCGACGCCGCAGCCGGCGCAGATGCCTTCCTCACCGGCGATGATCGGCACACCGGCAGGCTCGGCCACGTTGTTGATGGCCTCGGTGCAGCTCGCGGCGGTGTTGTCGGTCGGGATATAGAGCACGTCGTTTTCATCGCACGCGGTCGCGGTCACGGCGGCAACATCGTTGGAGTCGGCAAAGGTGTACACCGAAACGGTGACGCCGGACTTTTCAAGCTCTGCCTTCACCACGTCGGACTGGTAGACGGAGTTCGGCTCGGCGGAGCAGTAGAGAATGCCGACCTTCTTCGCATCGGGGAAGAGCTCCAGGATCATCGCGGCCTGCTGATCGAGCGGGGCGAGATCGGACGTACCGGAGACGTTGCCGCCCACGGTGCCGTTAAAGTCTTTGATATCCAGCGCAACGCCGTATTCGGTGACCGCGGTGCCGAGGATGGGGATGGAGTCCGTCGCGGCGACGGCGGCCTGCAGCGCCGGGGTGGCGTTCGCAAGAATGAGATCCACGCCGTCGGAAACAAAGCCGTTGACGATCGTGGCGCAGGTCGGAATGTCGTTCGCCGCATTCTGCTCCACAAATTGGACCTTGTCGCCGAGAGCTTCGGTCAGCGCATCTTTAAAGCCCTGCGTGGCGGCGTCGAGCGCGACGTGCTGCACGAGCTGGCAGATGCCGACGGTATAAACTTCGCCTTCCGCCGCGGCGGGCGCGGCAGCGGGCTCTTCGGCGGGCGTGGACGCCGGTGCGCTTCCGCAAGCGGCGAGGGAGAGTACCATCGCCAGCGCGAGAAGAAGGACAAGTGCTTTTTTCATGGTGTTTAGCTCCTTTATATAAGGCAAATTGCCTTTCTCTTATGATTTGCATTATAGCACTTTAAATGGACAAAGCAACTGACGTTTTCCACAAAAAAGCAATGCCGGAACTGGATAGTTCCGGCATTGTCTATTAAGGTAAAGCAAAATGGTCAGATATCGAGGATGCCCATGATGACGATGCCCGCCACGACGAGCGCGATGCATGCATAGTGCTTTTTCGAGAGCTTTTCCTTGAGGAAGATACGCCCCCAGATAACGCTCGCCACGCAGTAGGAGGAAATGATGGGCGCGGCAAAGGCAACATGCTCGGTGTCGGCCAGCGCATAGATATAGAAGAACTGGCCGATCGTCTCGCACACGGCGCCGAGATACTTTGGCCCCTCCTGCTTCGGGATGAGACGCTGTTTCTTGATGCCGAGGACATAGACCGTGCACGCGATGCCCATCACGAGGAAGGTGAGCTCATAGGCAACGTTGCAGGCGTCCGCCAGCTCTTCGCCGAGCTTTTCGAGCACGCGGCTGTCGGCAAAGGTGCCGAGCGCGTCGAGCAGACAGTAGATCACCGGCAGCGCGATGGCGAGCCAGCTTTTGGCGTAGTGCCGGTTAGATTCGTCCTGCCGGGCACGGCGCAGCTCCTCGTCCTCGTTGGACTCCGTGATGCCGAGCGCGATCACGCCGATGCACACGAGCGCCACGGCCACGAGCGCGAGCGGCGGCAGATCGTCGCCGATGCCGACGGTGATGAGCGTGAGCACCGCTACGATCGCGCCGGAGCTGTTGCAGATGGGGGAGGAGATGGAGAGCTCTATGTACCGGAGACCGAGATAGCCGATGGCCATGGAGAGAATGTAGAGCATCGAAACGGGCAAATACATGAGAATGATCTCCCATGTGATGCCGACCTTCCCGATGAAGATCTCATAGGCAGCGTGCAGACCCATAACGATACCGACGGCCATGACCATTTTGAGATGGCTGTATTTGTCGCTGCTGTCCTGACAGCCGATTTTGGAGAAAAGATCGGAGCCGCTCCAGCAGAGCAGAGCGATGAGTGCAAACCAAAACCACATAATAAATGCTTATTCCTTTCCTGTTTCTATTTTCGGACAAGCAAGTATATCAAACCGTGGATATACTTTGCAATAGCGAATTTTGCAGGAAAAAAATCCGGCTTTCCAACGGAAAGCCGGATAAATCGGATAGCATCCTTTTAAAACAGCGGCGCGAGCGTGCGCAGCACGGCGCGGATCAGCCGCCGTCCGCGGCGCTGCTGCAGACACAGTTCCTCCGTGATGGGTGCGCTCCGTTCCAGCTCGGAAAGGTATTCCGCCTTCATGTCCGCGATGGCGGGCGTATCACACATCCATACGCCGCACTCAAAGTGGAGATACAGACTGCGGTAATCGAGATTGATCGTCCCGACCACGGCGCTGCGGTCATCGGCGATGAACGTTTTGGCGTGCACCATGCCGGGGGTGTACTCGTAGATCTTCACACCCGCGAGAATGAGCGTTTCGTAGTAGGAGCGGGTCATTTCATGCACAAGGGCGCTGTCGCTGATCGCGGGGGTGACGATGCGCACATCCACGCCGGACTTGGCCGCGGCGGTCAGCGCGGTGATCATCTCGTTATCGATGATGAGATAGGGGGTGTTGATATACACATAGTCCTTGGCGCGGTTGATGAGATGCATGTACACCGTTTCGCCGACCGGCTCGTTGTCGAGCGGCGTATCGCCGAACGGCTGCACCCAGCCGGGGGCGGTGATGCTCTCGCAGAGCGCCGCGGAAGGCGCGTAGCGGGTGAAATCCTCCGTTACGCCGCGCGTGTAGTCCCACATGGAGAGAAACATCGCCGTGAGCGCGTACACGCCCTCGCCGCGCAGCATGACGCCCGCGTCGAGCCAGTGGCCGCAGCGCTGCACCACGTTGATATAGGCGTCCGAGAAGTTGATCCCGCCCGTGAAGCCGACATTCCCGTCGATCACACAGATCTTGCGGTGGTCGCGGTTGTTGAACCGCGGCGAGAGAATGGGGATAAAGCGGTTGAACACGCAGCAGCGGATGCCCTCGGCCTCAAGCGTATCCTCATAGCCCTCCGGCAGCTTGTACATGCAGCCGAAATCGTCGTACATCACGCGCACATCCACGCCGCTTTCCGCCTTGCGGCGCAGCACCTCGTGAATGGCGTTCCACATCGTGCCGGGGGCGATGATGTAGTACTCCATGAAAATGAACTTCTCCGCCTTTTCCAGCTCCGCCAGAAGCGTGTCAAAATAGACCTCGCCGACCGGAAGATACGTTGTTTCGGTATGCGTGAATACCGGCGCGCCGGCGGCCCGGTGCAGATAGTCGGAAACGCGCTTCGTGTCCGTGTGCTCAGGCAGCGCCGGTTCCGCCGCCGGAACGCTGCGCATCGCCTTTTCATACTGCTCGGCCACGGATGACATGCGCGCCTTTTCCTTCAGCGAGAGCTGGTTTTTCCCGAATACGAGATAGAGCAGCACGCCGAACACCGGCAGCGCAAGGATCGGAATGATCCAAGCGATCTTGTACGCGGGGTTGCCGTCGCGGCTGACAAGATAGACGACAACAACGGCGGAGAGAACGAGGCAGACGCCGTAAAAGATGGCAAAGTGCTCGTTGAACCGGGTGATGGCAAGATAGACAGCGGCAAACTGCAGCGCAATGAATGCGCCGGTGAATACGGCGCGGGAAAATACGACTTTGAAAAAGTTCTTCATGGGCTTCTCCGCAGAAGGATAAATTTCTTAACTATATCATACACGCGCGGCGCGGGAAATTCAACAACAGATACGCCGGTTTGTCTTACGCAGCTGCTCCGGACAGCAGCATGAACGCCATGGTCAGCAGCAGAAGAAGAAACCGACCCTTTTCCACGCCGAGCTTCATCATCAGCGGAAGCGTGATGAGAAGATAGACGACGGCCGACGGTGCCGTAACGGCGAGAGAGGAGAGAAGCTCGCCCCGCCCGGTAAGAAAGGCGGCAAGCGCCTGCACTGCCGCGCCGAGCGCGATGGCGATCACACCCAGCAGAAACCGGCTCCAGAAGAGGTCACTCTTCCGCACCGGCATGGCGAGCGCGTACCGCTCCCACCGGCAGCGTTCGTCATAGCCGAGCGCATAGATCGGTATCATCGCAAGCAGCATCATGCCGACGCTTGCGAAAAGCGGCAGGAGCAGGTACACGCCTGTCAGAACGAGCTGCACCCGGCACTGCGCCCACAGCTCAAATATGTCCTTGAGCAAAAGTCCGCGGATCTTCATAACGCCCGCTCCTTTCTCGTGATGTCCAGAATGATCTCTTCGAGCGTTTGACCGGGATGCGCCGCGAGAAGGGCTTCCTTTTCCTCGCTCAGGATCAGCCGCCCCTTATGCAGAAACGCCACACGGCCGCAGAGCTTTTCTATATCGCTCACGATATGCGAGGAGAGCAGTATCGCGTGCTCGCCGTCTGAGATAAAGCGGGAGAGCTCGCCGATCAGCTCGTCGCGGGCGAGCGGGTCAAGCCCGCCGGTCGCCTCGTCGAGCAGCAGGAGCTTTGCTTTGTGCGAGAGCGCCACGGCAAGCGCGAGCTTCATTTTCATCCCGCGGGAATATTCTTTGAATGGCTTCGTTTCCGGCAGATCAAAGCGCCGGATATGCTCATAAAATGCGCCGCTGTCCCAATTTTTATAGATGCAGCGCTCCACTTTGTCCACCTGCCGGGCGTTCAACCCGTCCGGGAAGCAGCTCTCGTCGAATACTACGCCGATGTCCTCGCGGACGGAGACGTTGTCGCCGTCTGTGTCTTGCCCGAGAATGCGGATCTCTCCGCTGTCGCGCCGAAGCTGCCCGAGAATGAGCGAGATCGTCGTGGACTTGCCCGCGCCGTTTTCGCCGATTAGCCCGAGCGCCGTGCCCATCGGTACGGTCAGCGTCAGGTTTTGCAGCGAAAAGCTGCCGAAGGATTTGGACAGATCCTTTATTTCCAATGCGTTCATGGGATTTCCTTTCAGTATTTCCGGTTGTAGTACCAGAAGCAGCCGGTATAGACGAGCGTCTGCAGGCACGTGAGCGCGCAGAGCACCTGTCCGACCAGAGTTTGTTTAAAGATCAAAATAGCGGCGAGAGCTGCGGCGAGCTGTACGTAAATGCAGATGTAAAGCGCCATAGGACGCGCCTTGTTTGCCACATACGCCGCGCGCTCGTCGGTCAGCGAGGCGTCATAGTCCGCCGCTTTGTCCGGGTCACGGGTGAGCCGGTACACGCGCAGCAGGCGCGCCGCGCCGACAACGGCAATGGCGCTGCCGAACGAGGAAAGCCAGTTCGTTTTTTCGCCGGCGTCTGTCAGCAGCCCGACAAGAAACAATGCCGCGCCGAGAACAAGATATAAAATACCGAGCTTCTTCTGATCCTTGAGCTTCATGCTTCATCCTCCTCAAACAGAAAAATATCCTCAATGTGTACCCCGAACGTCTGCGCGATCTTGTGCGCCAGCAATATCGAGGGGTTATACTTTCCGCTCTCCAGCGAAATGATCGTCTGGCGCGAAACGCCGAGCAATGCAGCCAGCTGCTGCTGCGTCATGCCCTGCGCCTTGCGCCGCTCTTCAATACGGTTCTTCATCGGGTCACCTCAACGTGAAAAAAGTAAAGATTGCTTTACATGCGCAGTATAGCACGGCAAAATGAAATGTCAAGTTTATTTTACATTTTGCTTTTTATTTTTTCGGAAGTCCTGATTATAGGACACTCGATGCAGTAATATACAACCATAAGAGAGATAAAACTGGAAAGGAAGAGCGATATGGCGTTCAAGATCGGTTTTTCTGTATCGGAGGAAAAGGAAAAGATGTCCGCTCCGGTGCCTCCGGACGTTTCGGAAGAGCACGAGCCGCGGCGGTCGATGGTGCGCGTGCAATTCCCGCAGCGGAATATGACGCTTGCCTACTATAACGACCGGTTCGACCTGCACTGCGGCGATCTGGTGTACGTAGACGGCAAGCTCGAGGGAAAGCGCGGGCGCGTCGTGGATGTCAACTACAACTTCCGCATCAATCTGGCGGACTATAAGCGCGTGATCGGCGTGGCGGATACCAATGTGTCCGGCCGGTTTACCCTCGCCGGGTCGCACGTTCTGACGTTCGATCGCGCGGCACTTCCGCGCCGGAAGGTGATGAGCTGGTATAAAACGCCGTCGAAGCCGGACACGGAGTATGCCTGCGGCTCGGACGACAGTACCTTCCCGCTGCGGGAGCTGCACCGGATGCGCGTCGATGTGGCGGTCGCGGAGCGCGGGTATGCGTACTATGCGGAAAACCGTGTGCGCTATCTCTGTCTGGACGGAATGAAGGGGTACGCGCTTGTCGAGGGAACGGAGCCGTATGACGTGGAGTTCGTGTATTCGGACGGCATGATCTACGCGCTGACGTGCTCCTGCTACTGCGTCGGAAACTGCAAGCACGAGGTCGCCGCCATGCTGCAGCTGCGCGAAATGCTCGACCGCATTGAGGAAAACTATGCGGGTGAATATGCTGCTGCCGGCTACTTTGCCGCCGTTGCAAAGGATGTACTTTTGTCCCTTGCTGTTAACGACAAAACGACCGGCACGCTCACGCTGGAGCCCCGCGCGGCAGATCAGCCGGACTTCGATGCAGAATTCGATGGCGAAGATGAGGAGCGGGACGATTCCGATTGGTGAGACGGAGGCAGAACTCCGTGTAGGAGAGCGCCCCGGCGCGGACGATGGCGGACGTGCTGACCGGGAAAAACGCTGACGCTGAAAGCACTTCCGTAAACACGAACCCTGCGGAGCACACGCCCGTAGAGCAGCGCGTGATCGATGAATATCAGAACTCTACAGATACAGCGCTCGTCGATTTCGTGCGAAGAGCCGCGGAGAACCCCGGCGGCAAAGAGCGGTACACTCTCAATCCCGTTTCCGGGCGCGCCGCTGCCGACATAAAAAAAATTACCGGCGTTGATACAGCCGGTAATCAGACGGTTCTTGAACAGCGTATGGCAGAGCACATTCTCCGACGGCACGGCGAAGATGGCAAGGCAGATTCCGCCATGGAGGAAGGTCGCAAGCCTATGTAACAAATGAGAATAGCAAAAACCGCCCTGCCAAAACAGTTGTGTTCAGCAAAGCGGTAAACGGCACATGTTACGTTGTGGAAGCCGTCCCGGATACGTCGAAGCATATGACATATATTACTCGGCTTATATGACAAAAAATAAGCCAACAGGGAGTTCGTCCGCCAATGTACAAGCCCCGGCGAGTACGTCCGAAACGTCAACTACAATCCCTGTTGGTAATCCAACTGTACCACAGGCCGCAGCAAACGTCAACGCGGAAGGCGTCGAAACGCGCCTTTCGCAGACCGTCGAGACGGTGCGCGACGCTGCCGTTACGCCGGACGCTGTTAAACAGTCCATAAACGAGAATATCGAAAACGGAGGGTATCGGTATATCCCGGAATCCAATGCCGACGCGGTGGCTTCCGCGCGCTGGCATCAACCGGACGGCGGAATTTGCGCTCATCATCTCCGCCGAACTGCTGGCGGGAAAAACTTACCTCCGGCGCGGTGGAAGAGATGTATATCAGAGAATTATAAATACTTTCCTTTGACGGGAAAAAATAACGTGGAGCAGCCCGAACAAACGTCCGGGCTGCTCCATTGCATATTACTTTAATCCGAGAATGAAGATCACCGCCGCCATGACCGGCAGCACGGTCCATGTGATATACCGCCCGGCGATCTCCCAGTCGGACGGCTCGGCTTTCTCGGCGTTGCGGACAAGGAACGAAGCGTTCCAGCGGAAGAGCTCATCGGCAAACAGCATGGCGAGCGCCGCGATAACGCAGATCAGCACGCCGCCGAACCAGCCGAGCCACGTTCCCTTATGGGTCAGCGCGGGGCCGTCCGTCAGATCGAGGATCGTTGAAACGGAGGGCTCCATCGGATCGATCCGGTTTCCGTTCTCGTCTACAACGGTACCGTCGCTCATCGTGGCGGTGATGCGGAGCGGATCAAAGCTCCCGTCCTCATTATAGAGCATACGCCAGTCGCCGCTGTTGACTACGCCGCCGCGGAACACGATCTCGCCGCCGCAGCGCAGCTCAATGCCGGTCATCTGTGTTTGCAGGTCGCTGTCCTTCGGAATGGCGGTGGGATCCTCTTTGACGGTATAGGGGCCGTAAACGGTGTTGCCATACTGAAAGATGACGGTTTTGTCCGCAGATACGGTGAAGGTCGCAGCGGTTCCGTATATCTTCCCGGAATAAACGGTGCCGCCATCCTCTTCCGACGGCACGAGAATGGTGTCCTCATAGAGAAAACCTGAGCGCGCCGTAACGATGGGATAGATGACCGTAAAGGCCAGGATCATAACCGCCATGAGAAACAGGAGGATCTTTTGATAGCGTCCAAGCACCTTTACCCGTGCCAAGTCTGACACCTCTATTTTTTAAAATTTGGTGGAATTATCAAAAAAGCGGGAACCAAATCGAAGCCCAGCGGAGCGGGTTCGATTTGGAAAGGAAGAAGGAGCTAACATAGTGCAGTTTTCGCCGCAAGGCGGAAACGGAACGGTGTTTGCTCCTTCTGACGTGGTGCCGGTGACGGGGATCGAACCCGTACGACTTTCGTCTCGGGATTTTAAGTCCCGTGCGTCTGCCAATTCCGCCACACCGGCATGGTGGTATACCCTCATAAAGTACCATTCCGCGCCCGTGCTGTCAAGACAAAGCATACTTGACCCCTCCGCGGCATAGGCTTGTGCCGGGGTGATCGTATGGCGGGAGAGACCGAGCGGAGAAAAGCGCAGAACATCATACTGGAAAACCGGAGCCGCCTGAGTGTGTCCGGCGTGGAAGAGGTCAGCGGCTTTGACGAGAGCATCGTGCAGATGCAGACGGAGCTTGGCGCTCTCACGGTGCATGGGAGCAATCTTCGGGTGGAGACGCTCTCGGTGGACTCCGGCGATCTTCTCGTTGTGGGGGATATTTCGGATCTCTCGTATGCCGACGTCCCGGTGCGGCGCGGCTTCTGGGCGAGGCTCTTCGGATAAATGAGCGAATCGACGGCTCGGCAGCTTTTTGAGCTGGCATTTGCCTTTGTGACCGGCGCGGCGCTCGGCGCTATGCGGTTTCCGGTATACATCCTCCGGCAAGTTTTTTACCGGCTCGCAGCACTGTGGGACGTGATCTTTTATGCGCTGGCGGGACTCGCGGTATTTGCTGCCGGGCAGTGGTGCAGCGGCGGCGTGCGGCCCCGCTTTCTCACGGCGGCGATCGTCGGATGCGCCCTCTGCACGTACCTTCTGACCCCGCTCCGGCGCCCGGTGCGCCGCCTTGCGGAGCGGAAACGCGAGCATAGGGAAGAACAGCGGTGCAGAAAAGAAAATGAGCGGAAAAAATCGCGAAAAAAAGATGAAAAAATTTGAAAAAATATCTATGCAAAATCGGATCTATCGTTTACAATAATGCGCAAGTTTCCCCGGTCGTTATAGAGCTGCCGCGGCAGGGGAGACGGCGGAGAGAATCGATGAGCAAAAGCATAAAGTTTCTTTTTGGCTGTATTCTATCCATTCTGCTTGTGTATGCCGCGGCGCGGTATGTCACAACGTCGATCCGCGTGGAGGAAGCGGAGCTTCTTCTGCGAGAGACACGGGAGCGCTGCGAGGCGCTGGAGCGGAGCAACGCGGCATTGCGCGAGCGGATCGAGCGCAGCGGCGACGCGGATCGCATCGCGGAGCTTGCGCGGGAACGGCTTGGTCTTGTCCTGCCGGATGACAGGATATATCAATAAATTGAAAGAAAAGAGAAAGGGAACCCCATGGAGCTGGAAATCGGAGCGATTCAGGAAGGCAAAGTCACAGGCATCACCAAATTCGGAGCGTTCGTACTGCTTCCCGGCGGCAAGAGCGGTCTTGTACATATTTCGGAGATCGCCAACGCCTACGTCAACGACGTCAACGACTATCTGAAGGTCGGTGACGCCGTCAAGGTAAAGGTCCTCAGTGTCAACGAGGCAGGTAAGATCAATCTCTCCATCAAGCAGGCTCAGCCGAGCGCCCCGCGCCCGGCTTATACGCCGCGCCCGGCTCAGCCCGCAGCGAACGCGCCGCGCCCGGCATATACCACGCGCCCGGCCAATACCTACCGCAGCGCCCCGCCGCACGGAGGTGAAGTCGCGCCGCCCACCGGGGATACCAGCTTTGAAGATAAGCTCAAGCAATTCATGCAGCAGTCTGACAGCAAGATCAACGACAGCAAGATCTACGCCGACCGCCGCTCCGGAGGCCGCCGCCGCAAATAAACCAAAATAAAAAAAGAGTGCCGCCGAAACCAGACCGGTTTCGGCGGCATTTTGCTGTTGAGATTTCAGCCTTCGGGGTGCATGAAGGAATAATCGATCACGTTGTTCGCTCCCGTCCATGAGCCGTCCACCTTGGACATGGCGCGGTCGTATTCCTCGGTGCCGGGCTCAAAGAGCGTTGGGCAGTAGTCGTTTTCATTTGTCTTGCTGCTGATGCTGCACGGCAGAACGTTGAACGACGAGAGATAGAGCGTTCCGTCCGGGTCGCGGGTAACGGTCGCCTGCGCGATCACGCTGTCCATGTCGGCGGGGTTGGTGTTGCCGCCGAACACAAAGTTGCCGAGACTGTAGAAAATGATGCCGTTGTTGTATTTTTCAAACGGCTCAAGACGGTGCGGCCCGTGGCCGAACACGATGCTCGCGCCCGCGTCGATCGCAGCGCGGCCGACCTCTTCCTGATTGGCATTCTGGTAATAGCTCGCCTCGTTGCCCCAGTGGGCGCTCACGACAACGATCTCCGCGCCCGCGTCCCTGAGAGAACGGACGCCCGCGGCGACGGATTCGGCGCTCGGCGTGTGCCAGCTGTAAACGGCATACACGCCGACGGTCAGACCGCTTTCGGTCGTATAGAGCGTGCCTTCCCCTTCGCCGCAGTGACCGATCCCGGCGGCATCGAGATTGGCGAGCGTGTCGTCGTAGACCTGCTGTCCGAAGTCCATGGCGTGATTGTTCGCGGTCGTTGCAAACTCCACGCTGCCGAGCGTGAGAATCTCCGTCGCCGCCTTCGGCGCGAGGAACGAGAAGGTGGAGCCGGATCCGGCGCTGAGATCGGAGATGCTGCATTCGAGATTCACGATCGTCATATCGTCGTTCGCTGTCACGTCAAGCACGTTGGAGAAGGGGTACGCCCAATTCGTACCGACAACGTTTTCAAAGGAGTTTGCATAGTAACGCGCCTGCGGATAGCTCGCAAGCGTGCAGTCGCCCACCATGGAGATCGTATATTCGATCGGAGTCGGCTCGGGCGTGGGCGTCGGTGTTGGGGTCGGCGTTGCTGTAGGCTCCGGGGTAGGCGTTGGCGTGGGTGTGGGAGTTGGCGTCGGCTCCGCGGTCGGGAGCGCCGTCGGCGCCGGAACGCGCACATCCTCCGGCCGCGCCGCCCAGCGCGGCGAGAGCGCCGCGCTGGTGAGCAGCACCGCGAGCAGGAGCACCGCCAGAATCTTGGCGATGAGGATCGATGTTCTGGACATGATTTCCTCCGGGAATCAGACGTTTTCCACAAAGCTGCCGATGATCTCCAGCAGCACGTCGGGCATGACCGCGAGACTGTCCACGGGAATGAATTCGTGTACGCCATGGTAGTTGTAGCCGCCGGTCGAAAGGTTCGGGCAGGGAAGGCCCATCCATGTGAGCACCGCGCCGTCCGTACCGCCGCGGATCGCTTCGGTACGCGGCGCTACGCCGCAGGCGCGGTAAGCGGCCTCGGCGCGGTCGAGCAGATGGCGGTGCGGCTCGATTTTTTCGCGCATGTTGTAGTAGGTATCGGAGATGTCGGCTTCGGCGGTGCCCTCACCGTAGCGGCGGTTGATCTCTCCCACGGCGGCGCGGAGGCATGCCTTTTTCTCTTCAAAAAGCGTGCGGTCATGGTCGCGGATGATATAGTGGAGTTCAGCCTCTACCACGTCGCCGGACATGTCGGTGAGATGGATGAAGCCCTCGTAGCCCTCGGTCTTTTCCGGCACCTGATCGGCGGGGAGAAGGGAATGCAGCTCCATGGCGATCGTCGCGGCGTTCTTCATAATGTTCTTCGCGCTGCCCGGATGGATGCCGACGCCGTGCACACGGACGAGCGCCGCAGCCGCGTTGAAGTTTTCGTATTCGTATACGCCGAGCTCGCCGCCGTCCACGGTGTATCCCCAGTCGCACGCAAGCTCTTTAACGTCCAGCCCCTCCGTGCCGCGACCGACCTCCTCGTCGGTCGTGAACACTATGCGCAGCTCCCCGTGCGGCGCGCCGGAGGCGATGATCTTTTCCACCGCCGTCATGATCTCGGCAACGCCTGCTTTGTCGTCCGCGCCGAGCAGCGTGGAGCCGTCCGTCACGAGCAGCACCTGCCCGCGCACGTCCTTCATGGCGGGAAACTGCTTTTCCGAGAGAATGACGCCGTGGCCGAGTTCAATATCCTCGCCGGTGTAGAGCACTTCACGGGCGTTCACGCCCTCGCCGCTCGCGGCGGGAGAGGTGTCCACATGCGCGACGAGCGCGAGCGTTCCGGCGGCCTTGACGCCCTCTGTGGCGGGGAGCGTGCCGATGGCATTGCCGCAGCTGTCCATGTGGACGTTCTTCAGCCCCAGAGAGAGCATTTCCTCGGCCAGACGGCGCGAGAGCTCCAGCTGCCGGGTCGTAGACGGGCTTTCGGTGCTGTCCTCATCGGACGCGGTGGACACGGCGATGTATTTGAGAAATCTTTCCTTGCAGGTCATAATAAGAATCCCTCCGTTTTCGAGTTGTTTTTCCATATATCAAATATATCATTTTTATGATAAAATGCAATCGCTTTTATTTTCGGCGTCTCCGGCGGGAACGAGCGAACTTTTCCGCGCCGGGTCGCGTCATAGGAATAGTAAGCAATACATCCTGAAAGTACAGGAGGAACATACATGAAAAAGCTGCTTGCCATTCTCCTCGGCGCTTGCCTGCTGCTCGGCGTTATGACCGGCTGCGGCGGCAATGCCGAGGATGCCGTTACCGTCCAGAAGGTATCGGACATCACCTCGCAGGGCTCCGTGGGGCTGGTGAACCGGTACGCCGGTATTGTCGTTTCGGGCGAAACGGCAACGGTCAAAAAGGGCGACAAGAAAGTTCTTGAGACATACGTAAAGGAAGGCGACTTCGTCACCGAGGGCGATGTGCTCTTCTGCTACGACAACGAGGCCATGGAGCTTCAGCTCAGCAAGCTCCTGCTTGAGCTTGAGGGCTATGAGAACACGATCTCCAACGCCGAGGAGGACATCCCCAATCTTGAGCGCCAGCGCGACGCCGCCCCCGCGGCGCAGCAGCTCACCTACTCGCTGCAGATCCAGGAGCTGCAGGCGAACGTGCGTGAAGCGACCTATAACAAGGGCCTCAAGGAGCGTGAGATCGAGAATTTGCAGGAAGCTCTCGAGGATACGGACGTGCGCGCACCGATCTCCGGCCGCGTGATGAGCGTGAAGAATACGGAGAATACAGGCGCAAGCTCCGGCTATGACGGCGATACGAGCGGCAGCGACGCCTACATCACCATCATGGACATGACGACCTATCAGGTCAAGGGCACGATCAACGAGCTGAACGTCGGCACGCTTTCCGAGGGGATGAACGTGCTTATCCGTTCACGCCTTGACGAGAGCGTTACGTGGAGCGGCGTGCTCGATAGCATCGATTGGGAGACCAAGGTGCAGAGCAATAATAGCCCGTATTACGGCGGTGGCGGCGGCAACGAGATGACAAGCTCGTCCAAGTACCCGTTCTATGTGAAGCTCAACGACGTGACCGGCCTCATTCTCGGCCAGCACGTGTACATTGAGCCGGACTACGGCCAGCAGGAGGTCCGCGAGGGACTCTGGCTGCCGGAATATTATATTGTGGACGCCGATTCCTCGCCCTATGTATGGGCGGCGAACGGACGCGACCGGCTGGAAAAGCGCGGCGTGTCCCTCGGTGAATATGACGCCGAGCGGGGCGAATATCAGGTCATCTCCGGCCTGAAGGAGAGCGATTATATTGCCTTCCCGATGGACGGCCTTACGGCGGGCATGCGCACGCAGGTGTATGAGGATAATTCCGGCTATGTTTCCGGCGGCAACTCGGGCGGCTTCGGCTCCGGCGCGGCTCCAATGCCTCCGACGCTTGTCTCCGACGGCAACGCCTCCGACGGCGACGCGCCCATCGAAGCGCCGGACGAATCGCTCTTCGGTGACCCCGCCGAGATCGAAGCACCGGCGGAGGATGCCGTTGTGCCGGAGGCAGCGCCCGCAGAGGACACTGCGGCGAATGCGGAGGGGAGCGTGGCGTAATGCTTCTGGAAATGCGCAGCATCTGCAAGGATTATCCCCAGGGCAAGGACGTTGTACACATCCTCAAGAACATTTCTCTTGAGATCGACGACGGGGATTATCTTGCCATCATGGGGCCCTCCGGCTCCGGCAAAACAACGCTTATGAACATCATCGGCTGTCTCGATACGCCGACCTCCGGCACCTATGTGCTTGCCGGGGAGGACGTATCCTCGGCCTCGGATGACCGGCTCGCCGATATACGAAACCAGATGATCGGTTTCGTTTTCCAGAGCTTCTATCTTCTGCCGAAGCTCACGGCGCTCGACAATGTCGCGCTGCCGCTTCTCTATGCGAACGTGCCGCGCCGTGAACGGCGTGAGCGCGCCGCGGAAGCGCTTGCGAGCGTCGGGTTGGAAGATCGTATGGACTTTTACCCGAACCAGCTCTCCGGCGGCCAGTGTCAGCGCGTGGCGATCGCCCGCGCGATGATCGCAAAGCCGCGCATTCTGCTTGCGGACGAGCCGACCGGCGCGCTGGACTCCGCTTCCGGCCGTCAGGTCATGCAGATCTTCGGCGAGCTGAACGCGAAGGGAACGACGGTCGTGCTCATCACGCACGCGCAGGACATTGCCGACTGCGCGAAAAAGATCCACCGCATTCTCGACGGCGAGCTGATCCGCGGCGACGAGGATAAGCACCGGTACGACATGATGAAAGGAGGCGCAGCGGATGAAAAAGGGAAAGATAACGTTTCTCAGTAATCTCCCGGAATGGCTGCGCCGGACGATCGCCGGAGTGCTGATCGCCGCGCTCATCGGCGGCGGCGTGTACGGCATATTGCTCCTCGTCCGCGGCAGCGGCGGCAAGGTGAAGGTCTATCCGATCATGGAATTCTGCACAAACTATGCCGACGACCAGGCGGAGACGCAGGGGCTTGTAAAGCCCGATAAAATGCAGTCGATCTATGTATCCGAAACGCAGAAGATCACAAAGTACTTTGTCCGCGAGGGTGATACGGTCAAAGTCGGCGACCCGATCCTTTCCTACGACACGACGCTCACCGACCTGCAGCTCGAGCGGGCGAGGATCTCCGTACAGAAGCTCGAGATCGCGCTCGACGAGGCGAACGCCAATCTTGTGAAGGTGAACAACTATCGCCTGTATGTCCCGCAGCCCGATCCTCTCCCCGACGAGGAGCCGGATACGCCGCTCACGCCGGTGGAGGTGCCGTATTTCCGCGGCGGCAGCGGCACGAAGGACAGCCCGTTCTTCTATATCTGGAGCAACAACTGCGCCTATGACAGCGCCTTTATCGATTCGCTCCTGACGAGAGCGGGCGGCAGCACGGCGTATGTCGTGTTTGAGGTCCATGACGGCGATTCTCCGGACGGCGACATCCTCCGCAGTTGGGGCATGGTGTTCGTCCGCCAGAGCGACGGCTCGGTGGCCTTTAAGGTGGACGAGGCCTACGGACGCTTTGATGACGGCACGGCGCCGGACGACGGCGGCGATATCGACGACGGCGGCAACACCTATATCGATACGACGCCGAGCTACACCTATAATGAGCTCATCGCCATGCGGCGCGAAGCGCAGGAGAAGATCTACCAGACGGAACTCGATCTAAAAAAGGCGCGGCTCGAATACGAAACGCTCGAATTTGAGATCAACAACGGCGTGGTCTACAGCAAGATCGACGGCGTAGTGAAAACGATCCGCAGCCCGGATCAGGCGCGCGAGGAGCAGCTCCCGGCGGTACTCATTTCCGGCGGCGGCGGATACTATGTCACCGGCGCGATGAGTGAAACGGAGCTGCAAACGCTCCATGTCGGCGATACGGTCACTGTGATGTCGTGGCAGACGTATTCCCAGACGGAGGCGGAGATCGTCAGCATTTCCGAATACCCGGTCGGGGAGAACAGCGGCTATTATCACTGGAGCCAGGGCAACAACAACGCTTCGCTCTATCCCTTCACCGTGTATTTGGACGAGGACACCCCCGTGCGCGAGGGCGAGTATGTGAACATCACCTACAACCCCTTCGGCAGCAGTGCTTCCGGTGTATATCTCCAGAACATGTTCATCCTCCGCGAGGGCGGCGGGAGCTTCGTATATGTCCGTGACGCGAACGGGAAGCTTGAAAAGCGCGCCGTATCGACCGGACGCTCGCTCTGGGGTTCGTATACGCAGATCAACGGCGGACTCACCGGCGAGGAATACATTGCCTTCCCGTACGGCAACAATATCCGAGCCGGAGCTAAGACCGAGATATCCGACGTCGCATCGTTCTATAATTACTGAAAGGGGGCGGGTGCATTGCTTGAAAGCATTTCTCTGGCGTTTCAAAACGTGTGGCGGCATAAGCTGCGCTCGTTCCTGACGATGCTCGGCATTATCATCGGCATCGCTTCGATCATCACGATCGTATCCACGATCAAAGGCACGAACGAGCAGATCAAGGAAAGCCTTGTCGGCGCGGGCAATAACGCCGTCGTTGTGCAGCTCTATCAGGACAATTATCCGTATGAGGTGCAGTATAACGGCGTGCCCGCCGGCGTTTACCCAATCACCGAGGAAACGCGGCAGGAGCTCTGCAAGATCGACCACGTGAAGGGCGTTTCGCTCTTTTGCAGCCGCAATTACGCCGACGGCGTATACTATGGCAATAACAGCTTTTCCGGCAATCTCTACGGTATCGACGAATACTATTTCGATGTGAACGGCTACTCGCTCGACCACGGCCGCAGCTTCCTCAAGGAGGACTTTGCCAAGGCGAAAAAGGTCTGCATGCTTGATACAGCGGCGGCCTCGGCGCTCTTCTCCGGCGAAGACCCGGTCGGCAAGACCGTGGAGATGCAGGGTGACAGCTTCACGGTCGTCGGCGTTGTGAAGCGTGCGCGCTCCACAACGATGCAGATCAAAACGCCGAGCGATTACTACCAGTACATGAACGAGACCGGCACGATCTTCCTTCCGCTCAAGACCTGGCCGATGCTCTATTCGTTCGACGAGCCGCAGTGCGCGGCGCTGCGCGCGGACAATACCGACAATATGACGAGCGTCGGACAGAAGGCGGGCGAGCTTCTCTCGTCCAGCCAGCTCATCGGCGCGGACAAAACGCTCTCCTACCGCGGGCAGGACCTCATGGAGCAGGCGAAGAACCTGCAGGAGCTTTCCAACTCCTCCAACCGCCAGCTCATCTGGATCGCAAGCATTTCGCTGTTCGTCGGCGGCATCGGCGTTATGAACATCATGCTCGTCACCGTTACCGAGCGCACGCAGGAGATCGGTCTCAAAAAGGCCATCGGCGCGCGCCGCCGCCGCATCCTCAACCAGTTCCTCACGGAAGCGGCGGTGCTCACAAGCCTCGGCGGTATGCTCGGCGTGATCGTCGGCATCATCATGGCGCGGCTCATTTCGTCCGTCATGGGTACGCCGACGGCCATCAGCGTTCCGGCGATCCTCATCGCCGTGGTGTTCTCCATGGTCATCGGCATCGTGTTCGGCCTTCTCCCGGCGGTCAAGGCGTCCAACCTCAACCCCATCCAGGCCCTCCGGCGCGACTGACCGGGACACAGCTTTTCGCGGGGAAGCGTTTTGCCTCTGTGCTGCAATGCGGTAAATACACAAAAAAGCTCCTGGAGCTGTGCCGCGCGGCGGACGCCGACACGAAGAAAGCGGCGGTCGGTCTTCTCAAGGGAGAATCCTCCGGGTTTTCGGATATTCTCGGCATCTGCCCGGCGGCTCAGGCTCCGGGAAGGGCGACCTTCTCGGCACGCTGCCTGACGGCGTCATAGACGTCTTCGGCAAGAAATAATGCATGAAAAATCGGCTCATCCGTTTGAAACGGGTGAGCCGATTTTTTGCATGCGGAAAAAGCAGGAAAGTCAGCAGCAGAACTGCGCTATCGCGGCGTCAATATCCGCGGCGCACGAAGCGGCGATGGCCTCGTCGCCCGGCTGGAGCGGGTAGAGAGGCGCGCGGACGCGGCCGATATCCGGCGCGCCGCGAAGACGGAGGATCTCCTTGATCATGGCGTACATGTTGCCCTGCCCGGAGCACATCTTGTAAATGATGTGGCAGCAGGCGTCCTGAATGTCGCGCGCGGGGAGAATGCCGCCGCCGCGGACAAGAGTGAAAATACGCTCGTAGAGCTCCGGCATGGCGGCGTACGTACCGCCGATGCCGCCGACCGCACCCGCGGCGAGTCCGGAGAGAAGCTGCTCGTCCGGACCGTTGAAAACGATCGCGCCCTCATCGCGCCACATTTCGATATCCTGTATCGGCATGGAGGAGTTTTTCACTCCGATCACGGTCGGTACGGCGAGCATCGTGCGCAGAAGAGCGCTGTTCAGCGCTGTGCCGGCGAGCTGCGGGATGTTGTATATGATGAAATCCGTATTCGGCGCGGCGGAGGCAATATCGGTCCAATACTGCGCGATCGCGCGGTCCGGCAGATGGAAGTAGATCGGGGGAATGGCGGCGATGCAGTCGGCCCCGGCGCTCTCGGCGTGGGCGGCAAGCTCCATGCTGTCGCGCGTGTTGTTGCAGGCGACGTGCGCGATGATCGTGACGCGCCCGGCGGCCTGGGCGATGACGGCCTCCAGCAGCGCCTTGCGTTCCGCTACGGAATGATAGATGCATTCACCGGACGAACCGCCGACATAAAGGCCGTTTACACCCTTTTCGATGAGGTATTCCGTGAACGCCCGCGCACGGGCAGGCGATACCTCACCGGCATCGTCGTAGCATGCGTAGAAGGCAGGGAAGATCCCCTGGTATTTATTCAGGTCTCTTGCTTTCATTATTTTCACTCCTTGTGTGTCAGCCCTTGACGGCGCCCATCGTGATGCCCTTGGTAAAATATTTCTGGAAAATGAGAAACACGATAATGATCGGCACGGCGGCAAAGGCGGCGCCTGCCATGATGAGCCCGAAGTCCGTCGAGTTTTCCGCCTGCATCTTTGCGATGCCCAGCGATATGGTCAGATTCTTTGTGCTGGAGAGCATGATGAGTTGCATGAAATAGTCGTTCCACGAATTGATGAACGTGAAGATGGCAAGCGCGCCGACACCGGGCTTTATCATGGGGAAAACGATCCGGTTGAAGGTTTTCAGCTCGCTCGCGCCGTCGATCCTCGCGGCCTCCAGTATCTCGCTGGGGATGCTCTCGGCAAACTGCTTGATGAGGAACACGCCGAACGGCCAGCCGACGATCGGGTAGACGACGGCACTGAGCGTATTGTAGAGCTTGAGCGAGGACATCTCGCGGATGAGCGGTATAAGGATGACCTGCTTCGGCAGGGCCATCGCGCAGACGATAAGCGTGAAAATGAGCCTGCGACCGACGAAGCGCTTCTTGGCCAGCGCATACCCCGCGAGCGCGGAGGTCGCGCAGGTGAGGAGCATGGCTGCAACGGCCATCCACACGGTGTTGAACATCCAGCGGATCGCACCGGGCGCGGTGGGACCGGCGGAGAAGACGATCGGGCTGCCGTCGGCCGAGAAATACTGGCTGAAGGGGATGTAAAACTCCCACAGCGGGGCTTTGAGCTTGCTCATGAGCGTCTGGTAATTCTTCAGAGTCCACTCGCTCGGCCACCAGACAGGTGTAACGGAGTTGACCTCCTTGGCGGTCTTGAAGGAGCCGGTGATGATCCAGTAGAGAGGGAACGTGAAGAGCGCTGCGAGGATGATGATAATGACAAGAGTGATGATGCGGTTTGCTTTCGATTTGCTCTGCATACGCTCACCCCCTTAGTCCGATTGCTGCCCCAGCTTGAACTGGACAGCAGAGAGCACCGCGATGATGATCATAAGCACAACGCCCATGGCGTTGCCGTACCCGTAGCGGTAGAGCTTGAACGCGGTGTAATAGATGTAATACATGATCGTGTCCGTACTGTGCGTCGGCCCGCCGGAGGTGAGCAGCTGGATCAGCGCGAAGCACTGGAAGGAGTTGATCGTGGTGATGATGAGTATGTAGAGCGTGGTGGGCATGATCTGCGCCCATTTGATCTTCCAGAACACCTGACGGCGGTTCGCACCGTCTACCTGCGCCGCCTCAACGAGCGAGTGATCCACGTTGCCGAGCGCCGAAACGTAGAGAACGATGGGCTGGCCGACGGAGGTGGTGAAGAGGATGAGAATGATGCACCAGAGCGCGAAGCGCGCATCGCCCAGCCAGTTTATATTCTGGTCAATGATGCCGAGGCTCTTGAAAAGATAGTTGAACACGCCGTAGCGGCTGTTGTACATCCATTTCCAGACGACCGTTACCGCAACCGAGCCGGTGACGACCGGCAGATAGAAGATGCAGCGGAACGCTGAGGTCAGCGCAGGCTTCATATCGTATATCGCCGTGGCGACCCAGAGGGAGAACGCACACACCGTCGGAACGGCAACGACAACGATGACGACCGTGTTTTTCAGCGCGCCGAGGAAGAGCTTATCCCGGAAAAGCTCCTTATAGTTACCCAGCCCGACAAAGACATCCACGGCGTTTTTGCCCATGTTGGAGTCAAAGAAGCTGGTGTATATGCACAGGAACATGGGATACAGCACAAAGGTGACGAAGAAGAACAGACTCGGCAGCAAAAACAGGTATCCCGCTGTTGTTTCCCGCCGTACGAGCGCGCGGCTCATGCTGTTTTTGGATTTGAACATAGGGTCGCTCCCCCTTATGGATTCGGTAGCTATCAACACACCCTCTCTGCGCAGGGGCACAGAGAGGGTGCGCGCGGTGGGTCAAAGGAGAAAAGGAGATATGAAAAAGCCTTGCTTGCTTGATCAGCCGGCAGCCGCCGCGTTCGCGTTGGCGCAGAATGTTGCGACCTCGGTGGCAACATCACCGCCGCCGCCGATGCGCTGGAGCATGTTCCACCACTCGGTGCGGGCGGTCGCCCAGCCGGAGGTGACCTGGTAGTAGTCGCCGAGATAGGGCATGAGCTTGGTGTACTCGTTCATGATGGCGTTGTCCGCCCAGATACCGGTGAGGTCGATGCCCTCGGCGGTGTCGCGCACGGCAAAGTATTTGGAGGCCTTGACCGCATCGATCGTGCCTTCGCCGTCGCCAAAGTACTTGATGAAGGTCTTCGCAGCGTCGATCTTGGCGGCGTCGCCGTTATCGAACACGCCAAAGCCCCAGATGCCGCCCTGCAGCTTGCTCTCGCCGGTCTCGGAGGGGAAGCTCATGAAGACGATCTTCTCGCCGTCGTTGGTGAGCTCGGCATCGTTGTTGTCGGCGTTGAGCTGCTGAGCGATGTTCCAGCAAAACGCCATCTTGAGGATACCCTGACGGAAAGCGGTGATCTCCTCGCCGCCGTTCTCAGCCGCGTTGAAGTAGATGCCGTCCATGCTCTGCAGAAGCTCGAGAGCCTTGATGTTCTCCGGAGAGTCCGCGGTGTAGGCGGTGTGCTCGGCATTGGTAAACATGCCGCCGTAGAGGTTGTTGACGAGAGCACGGGTGCCCTGGTCGCCGCCCTGACCGGAGCAGTAGACGTCGCCGACGGGCTCTTTGTAGTAGGCATACAGCGCATCGACCGCCTTGATGAAGTTCTCGGTCGTCCAGGTGTGGGTCTCGGTGTCGATGTACTGGTCGGCGCCGGCGGCGACGAACGCATCATAGTTGATGGCCATGCAGTGCGCAGTCATAACGAGGGGGTACTCATAGCAGGCGCCGTCCGCGGTGAAGCAGGCCGAGACGCAGGCCGGATTGACTTCGGACTTGTCGGTGTCGTCCCACATGTCGGCGAGATCGACCATGTAGCCCTTCGCGCCCCAGTTGGCAACGAGACGTTCCGGCCCTTCCATGATGAGGTCGGGAGCGGAGCCGCCTTCGAGCGCGGTGTTGACCTGGTCGTCGCCGTTGGTGTAGTCGAGATATTCCACGGTGACGGTGATGCCGGGGTTCGCGGCCTCGAACGAGGCAATGAGGGCATCGACGGTGTCAGCATTGCCCCAGCCGCCGATCGGGTAGGTCCAGAGCGTGATGTTGACGGGTTCGGCGGCGGGTTCCGCCGCGGGAGCGGGGGCAGCCTGAGCAGGTGCGGGGTCGGCAGCGGGTGCAGCGGTCTGGCCGCAGGCGCACAGGGCAAATACCATGCACAGCGCGAGCAGCATTGCGAGCAGTTTCTTCATGATGTGCCTCCTTAAACATTTTGTTCAGGTTTCGTTATTTCAACGGCTCTCGCCGGTGAATTTCCTCTTTTCACCATCATATTAACCAAAGCTCTCGCCAATGTCAATAGATTTTTGAAAATAATTTTCTTTAAAATTAGACAAAGAATATTTTTTGCAAATGATAGTATAAGAATCCCCGGAGAGCAGAGTGCTCTCCGGGGGAGGGAAGATGAAAAAGATTTTCAGCCGGTCACAGGTGCTTATCCGCAAGAGCGGCGGCGATGCGGGCGCGGCTCTGGCGGCATGCGTCCAGATTGCGGCGGCAGAGCTCGGAAAAGAGAACGTCCAGAAGGTACATCTGCGCGATCCTCGCGCCGACAGAACCGAGCTGCAGCGGGCTTTCGTCCGCGCCGCACAGCAGCGTCACATCCGCAAGACCGGCGCCGGGAGAGTTGGCAAAGTGTGTGACGAGAATGGAGCGCAGACCGCGCTCGCGCGCGTAAGAGAGAGTTTCGATCAGATCCTTTGTCGCGCCGGAATAGGAGAAGAAGAGAATGACGTCGTTCTCGCCCGCAGTAGCGATGGCGATGGCCTGCATATGCGAGTCGGTCACGGAGAAGAACTTTCCGCTTGCCGTGGAAAAGAGATGCGCCGCCTCCATGGCGATGATCATAGAGCCGCCCTGTCCCATGCACAGCACCCGGTCCGCCTGCTCCAGAAGATCCGCCGCGCGGATATATTCCTCCGGACGGACAAGCTCAAGCGTCTGCGTCATGGCGCTGACGTTGGCCGTGTAGAGCTTTTTGCAGACATCGGAAAAGCTGTCGTCATCGAGCACCTCGCCGGAGAGCGGGTTGGACTGCTGCGGGCGCTGGGCGATGGAGTTGGCAATGGCGAGCCGAAAAGCGTTGTACCCCTTGCATCCCAGCCGCCGGCAGAAGCGCGACACGGTCGCCTCTGCTACGCCGCTTGCCGCGGCGAGCTCGGTGATGCTCATGTCCTGCGCTTTTCTCTGGTGCGAAAGCACATAATCCGCCGCCTTTTTCTCTGCGGTAGTGAGATTATAATACTCTGCGCTGATTCGCTCAAAAACGTTTATGCTGCTTTGCTCCATACGCTTCTCCTGTGTTTTTATTTCGAGAGCAATTCTCCCGCCATAACGTCCGTCATGATGAGCATGCGCGGCAGATGGAACGGCCCTTTGAAAGTTGAGCCTTTGGTCGACGGCTCGGTGGGCAGCCCGTCGCGGCGAAGATAGCCGTACCACTCGCCGTACTCGCTGTCAGCGAAATGCGCTTTGCAGTAGTCGAGCGTGGTATAAAACCAGTCGAGATATTCTTCCTTGCCGGTATCCTTATAGAGCATGAGCGAGGATATGAGTATCTCATCGTGCGGCCACCAGAGCTTCATGTCGTGCTCGTACGCCTCGGGCGGCTTGCCGAGCGCGTCAACAAAGTACAATAGTCCGCCGTATTCCTTATCCCACCCGGCGGTTATCGCCCAGCGGAAAATCTCCTCAGCTCTGGCGACAAGCTCTGCATTGCCGGTTCTGCGCGCATATTCGAGCAGGAACCACACGCCTTCTATATCGTGTCCGGGGTTAACAGTTCGCCCTTCAGTGTAATACAATCTCGCTGTGCCGTCAACCGCGACGTTCTCCAGCACGCATTTAAGCTCCGGATGGACGTGGTAGCGGAATATCTCGTCTACGCAGGCGGCGGCGCGTTCGGCGTAGAGCGCCGCATTTTCCGGATCGACGCGCTGCATCACGGCGGTGACGTTGAGGTATATCATCGGGATGCCGAAGGCGCGCCCCGTGCGCGTTGCGGGCTCGGTCTTCGGCCCGAGACCAGTCGGGTCAGGCATGCCGTGATTGAGATCCCAGTAGAGGTCATACGCGCGCCGAGCGCGCTCGAGATGCTCCCGCTCACCGGTCACGCCGTAGTATTCCGCGTTCGCCATGGCGTAAAACGCCTCGGAAAAGCAGTACCGGCGCTGGCGGAGCGGCGCGCCCTCGGCGGTGACGGTGAAGTACATCCGGTTCCCGGCCGCGCGGTTTATGCAGTGCGCCTCCATAAAGTCGAGACAGCTCTTCGATGCGCGCAGCCATTCCTCGCGCGTGCCGTATACATGGCAGAGATACGCGAAGATCCAGCCGCAGCGCCCCTGCATCCACACGCTTTTATCTGTGGAATATATTTCGCCCTTGCGATCGAGACAGGTGTATACGCCGCCATTGACAGGGTCCATGCCGTTTTTGAGCCAGAAATCAATACAGTTTTTCAGCTCGGACTGTATCCAGCCTCTCGCGTTTTCCAGTTTTTGCTTATCCATCGTAAACGCCCCTTTCCGATTCGTCGGTATAAACAGACCCGGTGATCATACTCTTATGGTAGCATCAAAGAAAATAATTTTCAATAGATTTTTAATTTGAAATAATTTTTATTTCTTAGTGACAGGCACACAAAGGCATGATATAATAAATATATCACACGCCTCATAACATAAAATTTCTGTATATGGAGGATGCGCAGCATGAATTATCTCGGCATCGAGGCAAGCGTCCGAAATCTTCCGGAGCTTGACCGTGACTTTTTCCCGCTCTACAAGTTCAACCACGCATTTCTTGCATCGGCCCAAAAGCCCATTGGAGTCGCCGTGGAGCGCAGCGGCGGCGAGATGGCATCCGTCCATACGTTTATCCACGGCACGCCTGACCGAATCGAGGCTGACAGATATTATATCCGCCGTCTCGTCAAGTCCATGCTGTGGATGAAGGGCGGCTGGCGCGTGTATATCAGCGGCGACCGGGAAATGTGTGAGTATATCCGCGAATGCTTCAGCGCGGACGGCTGCCAGGCGTTTGACTGGGACTATTTCTCCCATATATATGAACGGCCGTTTGAGGTTGTCTATGCCGAAAATCTGCCGGAAGTGAAGGATTCGCCCCGGCCTGCGGGAGGACACTTTGACGGCTGCCGCATAGGCTTTGACGCGGGCGGGAGCGACCGTAAGGTCAGCGCCGTGATCGACGGCGAGACCGTGTATTCCGAGGAGGTCGTGTGGTTTCCCAAGACGACAGCGGACCCGGACTACCACTATGATGGCATCGTTGCTGCGCTCCGGGCGGCGGCGGAGCATCTGCCGCGCGTGGACGCCGTGGGCGTTTCGAGCGCCGGTGTGTATATAAATAACCGCACCATGAACGCTTCGCTCTTCCTCAAGGTGCCGCAGGACCTTTTTGATGCGAAGGTCAAGGATATCTACATCCGCGCCGTCACCGATACGTTCGGCGATGTGCCGTTCTGTGTTTTCAACGACGGCGACGTTACAGCGCTCGCCGGTGCCATCAGTCTGGAGGATACGAACATTCTCGGCATCGCCATGGGCACAAGCGAGGCGGGCGGCTATGTTGATGAAAACGGGTATATCACGGGCTGGCTCAACGAGCTGGCGTTCATCCCCGTGGACGCAAACCCCGGCGCGATGCAGGACGAATGGTCGCTCGACATCGGCTGCGGCGTGAAGTATTTCTCGCAGGACGGCGTTATAAAGCTCGCTCCGCGCGCGGGTATCGAGCTGGATGAATCGCTCTCCCCGGCGGAAAAGCTCAAGGTCGTGCAGAAGCTCATGGAAGAGGGGGACGACCGCGCCGCCGCGATATACCGCAGCATCGGCGTGTATCTGGCGCACTCGCTCGCGCTCTACCACGATATGTACCACTTCCGCCATGTGCTGCTGCTCGGGCGCGTGATGTCCGGACGCGGCGGCGAGCTCGTGATAGAAGAGTGCGGCCGCGTGCTGCGCGATGAGTACAGCACGCTCGCCGATATAATCCACCTTGCTCTGCCGGATGAGAAGTTCCGCCGTGTCGGTCAGTCTGCCGCCGCCGCTTCTCTGCCGGAGAACCGGAAATAACCATCCCGTAATAAGGAGAGCACACATGAAAAAACACATTGTCTGCTTCGGCGATTCCAATACCCACGGCTACTGTGCCGATCCCAATGACACCGCCGACCGCACCGACCGCTTCAACGAGGACGAACGCTGGACCTGCCTTTTGCAGAAGACACTGGGGGAGGAGTACCTTGTGCTGGAAGAGGGATTGTCCGGCCGGACGACCGTGTTTTCCGATCCGCTGCACGAGTGCATGTCCGGGCTGGACGTCATATATTCCACGCTGATGTCGCATGAGCCGGTCGATCTGCTGATCATCATGCTCGGCACGAACGACACAAAGGAGCGCTTCAACGCGAGTCCGGCGTGCATCGGCATCGGCATGGAGCGCCTTGCATTGAAAGCAGAGACCGTCGCCGCGTGGCGCGCCGGCAAGCCAAACCTGCTTATCGTTGCGCCGCCGCACATCGGCGCTGGACACAACGATCCCGCCATGGGCGCGTCCTGCCACGCAACGTCCATGGGCGTGGCGGAAGAATACCGCAAAAAGTGCGCCGCGCACGGCTGGGCTTTCTTCGACGCCGAGGGCGTGGCGGAGTTCAACACGGTGGACTATATGCACCTCAGCCGCCGCGGGCATCGCCAGCTCGCCGATGCGCTCGCGCCGAGAGTGCGCGATCTGACCTGATGCTGGGGCGCGTATTTCGCTATCAGGGCTGGCTTTGGCGGGCGCTGAATACGCTGACGGACATTCTGGCGCTGAGCGTGCTGTGGCTTTTGTGCAGCATCCCCGTACTGACGCTGGGCGCGGCGACGACCGCGCTCTATGACAGCGTCGTGCGCTGCATACGTTATAAGCAGTCCGGGCCCTATGAGCGCTTTTTCCGCACGTTCAAAAATGAGCTTGTGCCGGGCCTGCTGCTGACGCTGCTCTGGGGCGCGATCGCCTCGCTCGGGCTGTGGATGCTCGCGCTGCTGCGGCAGTACAGCGCCGAAGCCCCCACTGCCATGGCTGCGGGCGCGGCGTACTATGTCGCGCTGATCCTGCCTCTCGGCGCGGCATGCTGGGTGTTTCCGATCCTCTCACGCTGTGCGATGAGCTTCGGCGCGCTGAACAAAACAGCGCTGAAATTTGCCGCGGGGCATCTGCCGTCAACCGTGGTGCTCGTGCTGATGACGGCTGAAATTGCACGCTTGAGCGTGCGGTGGCTGTTTCCGCTCGCGTTCATGCCGGCGGTGCTGATGCTGCTCTGGTCGCTCTTCACCGAGCCTGCCTTTAAAAAGCACGGCGCGGGGATCGCTGCGGAGACGGAGCGGGAAAACACGGAAGACGCTGCGGACGCTTCCGAAAAGGAATAAAGAAAACAGCGGCTCATTCGTTCGGATCGGATGAGCCGCTGTCTTTTGTGCCTATTAGCGCAAAAGCCGCATTTTTTCATAGTTCATACCCTCCGGCAATACATTCGGCATTTTGCGCTGAGTGATGTCAATTATTATGCTTCGCAGTATCGAGACAAAAAGGGCTTGCCGTCTGATTTTCACAGACAACAAGCCCTTTACATATTTGTTCTGTCTAACTTTTGCGGGGACGCTTCATTTCATGCAGATAGCCTGCAATTATCAGTATTTTTTGCAATCGATTCCTTTTGTTGCCGGTCCATAGGCATATGGGTATATTTCACCTATGGTCATCAATTCGATTTCACCCTCAGTCGTAGCACCGATGATTCGGACATTGGGATTGTTGTCACAGAATTCCCAGATGACCTGTCTGCATTCTGCGCAGGGGACACCGGAGTATGGACCGTAGCATACTAAGGCCTCAATTACGCGCTCACCGTGCATGGCCATATTCATTACGGCGTTTCGCTCTGCATGACAGCTGGTCTGAAGAGAGATTATTTCAACATTGCAGCCGGGGAAAACCTTTCCGTTGGCAGTACGAACGGCGGAACCTACTTTGTGATTGCTGTAAGGAGTATAAGCGTTTTCGCGGGCTTCCATGGCCGTTTTTACAAGTGCCTGATCCTCTTTGCTGAGCTTATCAAATGTTGTTATTTCCATTTTTATATCCTTTCGATTTAACAAGTACATTTGCACAGAGCCTAAGCTGAACGGTGATTTAAGAAACTGCTGCCTGATTAAGCCTGCTTTTTGCTGCAGCCCCAACCGATGGCAAACGGAATTGCTGACAGAAGGAGTCCGCCGAGAGATGCGGGGAAGGGCTCGCCGATAAGGATGAGCACCACAGACGACATAACACCGACGATCATTGTAGCAAGAATGTATTTTTCGCCAATCTTCATATTACAGGTGCGTGCAATGACAGGCAGCAGAAGACCGGGCACATACACGGAGTAGCCGTACATGAGAATTTTGGTAACACTGCCGACCTTGAGAGCCAAAACGAGGGAGAGCAGACCTACAACGCCAACGAATATTCTGTTGACGAGAATGGCTGTTTTGTTATTATACTCACCCTTATAAAGCACGGCGAACACATCCTGCTCCAAGGTGGTTGAACAGGCAAGGAGCGTAGAGCTTGCCGTGGATACGGCGACACCGGCAAAAGCTACAACGAGAAGGCCGCGGATTCCGCTGGGGAGAATAACCTTAACCGTATCAAGCATAACCGTGGCGGGGTCGCTGCCGTTGGGGAGGATAACATGAGCCATTACTCCGATAAAGGTAAGGACGAGTCCGAAAATGACCATAAGGATAAATGCGCCCTCGATGTTCTTCTTGGCGGATTTTTCATCCTTTGCGGCGAAGATTCTCTGGAATGCCATCGTGTCAATAAATCCGGCGGGGGCAAGGAGCCACCAGGTGATCATCGTTCCGGAGGGAACACTGCTGAAGAGACTATAGTATCCGTCGATCTGCCGTGTAGAGTCAATTGCCTCCGCAACGTTATATCTGGAAAGAATGACCACAGGAATGACAAGACCTATAACTAAAAGGAACAGCACCGATTGGAAGGAGTCTGTATAGAGCACGGCTCGAAGGCCGCCAAGGACAGTGAATATAACAATAATAATATAAGCAATGATGACAGCGGTGGTGCCGTTGAGATTGGTGAATGTGGTGATTACCAAAATAATTCCGGCCACCTGTCCTGCAGTCCACGCAAGATAGTTCCACACGGTGACAAGAGAAGAGACAATACGAATTGCCGGGGAGGAATGCAGAGGATCAACGGTATCGGAAAGCGTGGTATACATTCTCTTCCGGAGAAGCTTCGCCATGGTCATACCCATTATGAAGACGCCGAGCGGGAAGGTTACCCACCACCACCAGCCGGCGATGCCATATTGGTATACATACTGAGGTGTTCCGAACAGACCGGAAAGTCCTGTCCATGAAGCAAACAGGGAAAGGATTACCCAAAAATTTCCTACGCTTCTTCCTGCTAATGCATAGTCTTCGTTGGTTTTAACCTTCTTCATGGAAGTAAAACCTATTCCGAGCATGATAAGTAAGTAAATCGCGATTAAAATCCAGTCTAATCCGCCCATTTGTATTTCTCCTTTTATTTAGTATTTCCTGTGAGCTGACCAGCTCTTATTGATATTAAAACAAGGAGAAATGGTAAAATAGGCCAAATGGCACGGTTATTGGTGTTATTCCAGAATTTTTATAAGGCTGTTCAGTTCGGATGCCTGAATAAGAATTTTTCCATGCCTGACAGAAATAAGATTCTGAAGCACCAGCTCTTGAACTGCACGGTTTATGGTTCTTAGGCTAAGTCCCGTCAGAAGTGCCAGATCCTGGTGTGTACATTCTACAACATACAGCTCATCCGAAAAGTCGGCATGACGCAGATCCTTGAGAAAAATATTAGCGACCCTCTGCACAGGCGAGTAAAATTTGGTTTTCGCCTGATCTGTGACAATGGTAAACGCCTTGTTAGCAATGCAGTATACTACATAATCCCGGAAATCTTTATTGTCCATCCATCTGTCAAAAAGCTCAAAGCTGATTGAACCAAGCTCAACTTTGGTTCTGGCAATTACAGTGGAAGCGTAGGAATAATTCCCGGACAGATACTCAAGATCGCCCAGCAGCGTCATAGTCTGTTCCTTTGCGTATGCAAACTCTCTCCCCTCCACGGAAGAATTAAAAACCAGCACTTTCCCGCTGAACATTACAGACATGGTTTTTACATTGTCGTTTGCGGTACGGATCAGTTCTCCCGGAGAATAACTCTCAAAAACTATCTCAGCTCTTATGAAATCGGGCAAGGTGATTTCATTGCCGCGCAAGACGTGCTCCAGACGCCGAATTTTCTCAGAGCGCTTTTTATTCTGTGAAAATGCCGGTACACTCATTTCAAGAAAGCTCCTTCCCGCATATTCCGATTTTATTCTAATATGGAACCATGTTTAATGCAAGTTGAACTGTTATTTCATGGCTATGATCAGAAAAATCCAACGGGAGGGAAAGACCTTGAGCAGATGGATTCTTAAATCTCCGCAGTATCCGCATTCCCAATAGCGTAGTTTTTCGATTCTATAAAAAAATTGGGTGCAGCTCATCCCTCCGGGATAGCTCACCCAACATTTATTTTAGAACCTAAAAAAGCGTATCAACCAGAAATAGAAAATCAGCACAACAGATAAACTGTTGTGCTGATTGGTGCGGGAGAAGAGACTTGAACTCTCACGTCTATGGTTGGACACAGGCACCTCAAGCCTGCCTGTCTACCTATTCCAGCACTCCCGCATGTCAAAGGCAAGTGTTATTATATCATGCCTTTGAAAAATGTCAACACCTAATTTAAGAAATTTGGAAATTATCGGTAAGGCGTTCCGTCGGCGCGATAAAGCGCCATGCGGCAGAAGCGGCCGCCGTCCGGCGTGCAGTCCGGAAGGTGTGTCCGCACCGCCGCAGTGAGAAGCTCGGGATTCACCACGGGCTCGGCACAGGAGACGATCCCCTCGACTGTCACAATGCCGTCGCCGGCGGTGAACGTCAGATCGCGTACATGATCGGTCACGGTGAAAAGTCCCTCGCCGCGTTTTGTTTTGCGCATGACCTCGACGGGGGCGGCGAAAAGCTCCCGGCATTTTGCGGCGACGGTTTCCGTATCGGCGGTATCGTATTCCCATGTGCCGTTCACGTGCATCCATTTGAGCTCAGCGGGCTTCATCGCGTTCTCGTAGCAGTCCGTCACACGGATGCCCTCCGGCATCACGGCGGTCAGCTGCGCGGGCAGCGCGGCAATGTCCACATCCTCGCGCACACGGATGTCGGCGATCTGGCAGAGGCTCGCCGTGCCGACGGAGAGCGGCAGCAAAATCGAGATGAGCTCGTGGGGATTGAAGCCCTCGCTGTACCGGATGGGGATCCCGGCGCGCTTGATGGCACGCTGCAGCGTGCGCATCGTATCGAGATGCGACGTCCATATCGCGCGGCGGGTCTGCTCATATACGAGCCGGAGCTTATCCATCGCAGCGGCCTCCTTTCAGAAATGCGGCGGCGCCGCAGCCGGAGCACTGCGCCCGGCAGTCGGGGGAGAGAAGCCCCTGGTGCGCCTGCTCGTATTCGTGGATATAGTGGCGCCTGTTCACGCCCATATAGAGATGATCCCACGGCAGCACTTCATCGAGCGAGCGTTCGCGGTTGGCATAGAACGGGAAGGAGATGCCTTCCTCCTCCGCGGCCCTTTCCCAGCGCTTGAGATCAAAGCCTTCCGACCACGATTCAAGAAAGCCGCCCTGCCGCCAGATGTTTTCGATCATTGCGCCGAGCCGCCGGTCGCCGCGCGAGAGCACCGCCTCGGTGAGCGAAGTGTCGGCGTCATGCCAGTTGTAGGTAACGGCGCGCGCTTTCATGTTGTCGCGCAGCAGCGTAACGCGGCGCATATACTCTTCGCGCGTGACCTGCGGCTCCCACTGAAACGGCGTGTGCGGCTTTGGTACGAAGCAGGACGTGCTTACCGTCACGCGCAGCCCGTGGCTGCGGTTAGGCGAGTTTTCCCGCCAGCAATGCACAACGCGGTCGGCAAGTTCGGCAATGCCGAGCACATCCTCGTCCGTCTCCGTCGGCAGACCGAGCATGAAATAGAGCTTCACGCTGTTCCAACCGCCCTGAAACGCCACGGCGCACGAGCGGAGAAGGTCTTCCTCGGTGACATTCTTGTTGATAACGTCGCGCAGGCGCTGTGTACCGGCCTCGGGCGCAAAGGTGAGACCGGATTTGCGCACCTTCTGCACGCGCTGCATGATGTCCATGGAGAAGTTGTCCGCGCGCAGCGAGGGGAGCGAGAGACCGATGCCGCGGCTTTCGCAGTAGTCCATCAGCCCGTCGCAAAGCTCGTTCAGCCCGCGGTAGTCGCTCGTGCTGAGCGAGAGGAGCGTGATCTCATGGTAGCCGGAGAAGGCGAGGGATTCCTTGCCGTACTCCATGCATTTTTCCACGCTGCGGCTGCGCACCGGGCGGTAAATGTGTCCGGCCTGACAGAACCGGCAGCCGCGGATGCAGCCGCGGAAGAGCTCAAGACCGACGCGGTCGTGCACGATCTCCGTGGAGGGAACGATCGCGTCCACGGGGAAGCAGCTGTTTTCAAAGTCCGTAACAATGCGCTTCGTAATGCGCTCGGGCGCACCCGGCGCGGCGTGCATGGCCTTGAGCGTGCCGTCGCCGTTATACTCCGGCGTATAGAGGGAAGGAACGTACACGCCGCCGATGAGCGCGGCGCGGCGGAGAAATTCCGACTTGCTCCAACCGGCGGCTTTCGCCTCGCGCAGAAGCTGCAAAACTTCGCCGTCCACGCTCTCGCCCTCGCCGATGATCATAAGATCGAAAAAGTCCGCCATCGGCTCACTGTTGCAGCATACGCTGCCGCCCGCGAATACGAGCGGCGTGAGGCTTGTGCGCTCGGCGCTGCGCAGCGGAATGCCGGCCAGATCGAGCATTTCGAGAACGGTCGTATACGCCATCTCGTAGCCGAGAGAAAAGCCGATCGCGTCAAACTCGCTGAGCGGGTCGCCGCTTTCGAGCGCGTAGAGGGGGAGACCCTTTTCGCGCATCTGCCGGTCCATATCAAACCAGGGAGCGAACACGCGCTCGCACCACACGCCGGGAAGGTCGTTGAGCACCTGATAGAGAATGCGCATGCCGGTGTTCGACATGCCGATCTCATACGTGTCCGGGAAGCAGAGCGCCATGCGGAGATCGACTTCACTTTTATCTTTTTGAATTTCGCCGTACTCACCGCCGGTGTACCGGGCGGGCTTCTGTACGAGCGGGAGAATCCGTTCAAGTTTCTTGTCCATACATCAAAGCTCCTGCACAGAGTGTGCGTAAAATGTACGTACATTCTATAACAGTCTCAAGTTTTTTACAAGAATAGAAAAAGAGTTTCCGAAAAATACTTGACAATTCCGCCGAAAGACAATATAATTCTGTCTTGCTGATATCGGTATCGGGGTGTAGCGCAGTTGGTAGCGTGCTTGGTTCGGGACCAAGAGGCCGCGAGTTCAAGTCTCGCCACTCCGACCATCAAAAAAGCTCCGCGCAGAAATTTTTCTGCGCGGAGCTTTTTTATATTATATTCGGCTCAGCAGACCCGGTCGACCCAGCCGAAGGGATCGGGCCTGGTGCCTCTCTGGATGCCGGTCAGCTCGTTGTAGAGCATCTGCGAGAGCGGACCGATCTTGTTGCCGTTGATCTCGTATTTTTCCCCGTTCCATGCAAGCTCACCGATCGGGGAGATGACCGCCGCGGTGCCGACGCACCATGCTTCCTCCAGCGTGCCGGCTTTCGCGGCCGCGAAGAGCTCGTCCACGCTGATGAGCCGCTCCTCCACGGGAATACCCTGGCTGCGCAGCAGCTCAATGCAGGATTTGCGCGTGATGCCGGGAAGAATGGAGCCCGTGAGCATGGGCGTTATAACAGTGCCGTTGATCTTGAACATCACGTTCATACCGCCGCCCTCTTCCACATATTTCCGCTCGACGCCGTCGAGCCACAAAACCTGCGCATAGCCTTTTTCGGCGGCTTTGTCCGCGGCGCGGTTGGCAGCGGCGTAGTTCCCGCCGCATTTCGCCTCACCGGTGCCGCCGCGGACGGCGCGGACGTCTTCGGTCTCCACCATGATGGGGACGGGCTTCAGCCCATTTTTGAAATAGTTCCCGGAAGGGGAGAGAATGACGGCAAACGTCGCCGAATAGACGCCGTGCAGAGAGAGTGTCGGATTCGTGGAATACAGGAACGGACGGATATAGAGCGACGTACCCGGCTCAGAGGGAACCCAGCGCTCATCTACGCGCACCAGTTCCCGGATCGCCTGCAGCCCGTCCTCCTCATTGATCCGCGGCAGACCGATACGGTCGCACGAGCGGTTCAGACGCGCCATATTTTCCCAGGGGCGGAAAAGCTGCACGCCGCCGTCCGGACGGCGGTAGGCCTTGAGCCCCTCAAATACCTCAGCGCCGTAGTGCAGCACGCCCGCGGCGGGCGACATGCTGACCGGCCCGAAGGGGACGATGCGCGCATTGTGCCAGCCGTCGGTATCGGAATAGTCCATGAGAAACATATGATCGGTAAAGTATTTTCCGAAGCCGAGCTCATCCGTTTCCGGCAGCTTTCCGGGGTTCTCTTTTTTAGTGATTGTGATGTTCATAATGAAGCTCCTCTTTTCAGATATTGCGGATGTCTTTCCAATGCTCCATGTTGGCGCGGATACCGTCGCAGCAGGCGTGGAACTGCGCCTGCTCTTCTGCCGTGAGCGGCAGTTCGACGATCTGCTCCACACCGTTTGCGCCGAGCACGCAGGGGACTCCGGCAAACAGCCCGGATTCGCCGTATTCTCCGCAAAGCTCCGCGCTGGCAGGCATAATGGCCTTTTCGTCGTGCAGAACGATGTGCGCCATGCGCGCGGCGGTCGTCGCAATGCCGTATTCGGTGCAGTATTTTCCGGAGAATGTGACCCATCCGCCGCCGATGGATTCTTTTTGCAGCGCCTCGCGGTCAAACCGGAACCGTTCGTCAGTTTTTGCCCAGACGTCCAGCGGCATACCGCGGAAGCTGACGCACGACCATGGGGCAAATTGCTTATTTCCGTGCTCGCCGAGCATGTAGCATGTGATCGATTTGTGGTCGATGCCGGTCTGCCGGGCCAGCGCGCTGAGAAGACGCGCGGTGTCCAGTCCGGTGCCGGTGCCGAATACGCGCCCTTTGGGAAGCCCAAGCCCCAGAGCAAGCTCATGCGTTACAATATCACAGGGATTGGTGATGTTGATAACAACGCCGTTAAAGCCGCTTTTTTTAATTTTTTCGGCAAAGCCGCGCACCGCCGGGATCGTAAAATCCATCTCTGTGGTACGGTCGTGCGATTCGCGGAGAAGCTCGATCTTTCCAACACAGTTGACGATCACGTCGCATTCGCCGAGATCGGAAAACTCCCCGGCCTGAAAGCTGACGCGGTGCGGGAGATACGCTGCGGCATCGCGCAGATCCTGTATTTCGCTTGCGAGCTTCTGTGCGTTTTTGTCGATCAATATCAGTTCGTCCGCAATACCCTGTACGGCGAGCGCGTAAGCGACATGCGCGCCTACGTGTCCCAAACCGATCACTCCGAGGATTCTCTTTTTTGCCATGGCCAAACCCATCCTTTCGCAGCAGAATAAAAAAGAGCGCGGTCCCGCCGAAAGGGGCGGAACCGCGAAACTCCGGCCCCCGCAAAGGGAGAAGCGCCGGGCAGTATGCCGGGCTTCCTTCCGGTAAAAAATTATGGAGAGATTCTACAGCGCGTCGGTCGGATTTTCAAGAGAAGATATACATCAAATTCTTTAACAAGGGAAAGAAATGGTTGTAAAAATCGCTGAAATCTCATCGGCGAAAAAAGCCCCGCTTCCGGCACTGCGCATGCCGGGAGCGGGGCGGAAGATCACGTTTGCGGCGGGCAGACGGAAAAATCGATGAGAACGACGCTGTTGCCGTGCGCTTCAATGATCCGTCGGAGATCGGCAAAGGAAAGAAATACCGTGGCGGTATTATCGTTCGGGTGAACGCCAATCGCCGGCAGTGACGCAAGCGCGGCATCTGCGGCGAAGATAACGGAGCGGCTCTCATCGTTGAGGATCCCAAGCGGAGAAACACTGCCCTGCGGGAGCTTCAGGTATGTATCGAGCCGTTCGGCGGAGGCAAAGCTGAGCTTTGAGGAGCCAAGCGCTGCCGCGAGCCATTTGAGATCGACCCGCCGCTCATCAGGGACGGTCACGAGATAATGCTGCCGGCCCTTTGCGTCGCGCAGAAAGAGGTTTTTGCAGATGCAGCCATGAGCATCGATCCCGGCACGTTCCATCTCCTCCATCGTGAATACCGCTTCATGCTCAACGGCTTCGTAAGGAATGCCCTTATCGTTGAGAAGGGCGTAAACTTCGTTTTTATGGTATCCGGACATAATATGTTTCTCCTGTATTTACGATTTAGCGCATTATAGCGCGAAATGATCCGGAAAGCAAGAGAAACGTGCGCCGCCGCTCAGTGTCCCGCGGGATCGCGCTCCAGCCACTCTTTTTCCGAGGTGAGGTCGGCGTGGAGAAAGGCAACGAAAACGATGGCGTAGGGGAGCGCTGCGACCCAGACCGCCCGGCGGCCAAGTAAAATGCACGCTACCGCGCCGAGGATCGTTCCGGCGAGGAAGAAGAGGACCATGGAAAAATGCCGCTTGAGAACGCGGCGGTGAGACGTGTCACCGTGGCGGCGGTGCAGCTCCTTGGCAAGACCGATGCCGAGCTGACGGACGTGGTTGGTGGCGAACGTTGTGGCCATCGGCACGCCCTCGGAGTTGCGGAACGTGTTGTATTGCATGGAGGCGATAAAGTTGATGGACACCTGAAAGACCTGCACCGGCGTCGATGCCGGCAGTGCGCCGAGCACGGCGACGAATACGATCTCGAGCGCGACGAGGATCGTTTCCCAGCGGATATGGAAGCGGTGCTTCACATCGTCGGGAATGAGCTCGGAAATGAACGCGCCGAGCGCATAGGCGGAGATCGGGATAACATAGTACAGGGCGCTTGTCCAGCTCCGCGTGCCGAGCGCGATGCCGAGAAGCACGATGTTGCCGGTTTGCGCGTTGCAGAAAATGCCGCCGCAGAGCATATAGGTATACGAGCCGAGGATACCGGCGGCGAATATGAGCGTGTCGTACACCCATGTCCGCTCGCAGGTAAGATAAAAGGTTTTCTTTTCCATAAGTCTCTCTTACTCCGTCCAATACGTGCACAGTTTGTCGAAAGGCGTAAATTGCGGCTATTATACCATGGAAACACCGGAACGGGAAGTGCTTTTTCGGTAAGGAAAGTCCCCGGCCGAAGCCGGGGACAGAGCTTGTCAAAAAATTTTTTTTGACAAGCTCTCAAACGAGACCCACTTCGTTGGGCTCTCGTTTGAAAGGGCTGCGGCTCGCCGCAGCGCACTCGCTTCGCTCGCACGTTTGCGAGCCGAGAGGTATTTTCTCCGACGCACATGTCATCGGAGAAAATGATTAACACTCTATTTGCACCTGCGGGCGCAAACTCTGCGAGGCTTTTTGACAGGCGGAGTCCCCGGCCGAAGCCGGGGACGGAATCGTTTGTACGATTGTACGGTGAATGGTCAGACCGTGCCGGTAATGACGAGCGTGGTCGTACCGGGCGTTACAGTGAACGTCCCGTCTGTGTTCTGCGTGAACGTGGCCGCCGGAACGGTGATCTGTCCGGCCAGCGTTGTGAAAACGCCGGTCGCGGCGTTGTAGGTGTAGTTTGTGCCCTCCGTCCATGCCGTGCCGTTGTAGGTGACGGCGATGTTGCGGAGAATGGGGGCGAACGTGTCGGTGACGACAACGTTGTCCGCCGCCGTCGCTTCGGTGTTGCCGGTGTTCGAAATGACGAACGTATAGGTGATCTGGCCGTTTTCCGTAACGGTCGTCGGCGAGAGCGCCTTGCTGATGGTGAGATCGGCGCTGTTCGCGGTCTCCACCGTCGCCTGCGCGGTGATCGGGGTTGTGAGACCGCCGCCGGTGATGGTCGCGGTGTTCGTGATCGAGCTGCCCGTTGCGAGCGGTGCGACGGGCGTCGCGGTCGTCTCATAGATGAGAACGGCGCTGCCGCCAGCGGGGACCGTGAGACCGGTCACGGTGAGCGGCGGCCCGGCGGTGACGGTCGGCGCTGCCTGCAAAACGCCGTTAATATAATAGCGCACCGTTCCGGCGTTGTAGGCGAGCGGGTAGACGGTGTTTGCGCCGACGGTATAGCCGCCGAGATTATCGGTGACGGTATAATCCGTGATGGCCGCTGTGCCGGTGTTCACGAGCGAGAGAGCGTAGGTGATGCGGTCTCCCGCCGAATAGTTTGCCGAAACCGCCGTCTTGACGGCGGTGAGAGCTTCGAGGATCTCGCCGGTGACAATATTCGAGTTTGTTGTGCCGCCGTTATAGGAAAGCGTGGCGAAGTTGGTAAAGCTTGCCATAGTTCACACTCCAAGATAAAGATGTTGAGGCGCACCCCTTACAGCATACGTGGAACCGTGCGGCTCTGCCAATCCGCGGCGGCAGAAAAACACCCCGTCCGCTTTGGGCGGACGGGGTGCGGCAAAATAGGGGAAATCAGAGAACGTGCACGCTCTCCGGATCAAAGACCAGATGGCAGCGCTCGCCGACCTTGTAAATGCGCTTGTTCTTGGGGTTGGGGTCGGTCAGCTTCACGAGCGTATCGCCGACCTTGACATGGTAGTTCTGATAGCTGCCCATGAAGCAGGAGAGAACGACCTCGCACGGAAGCCCGCCCTCTTCGGCCAGAGACGCGGCCTCGGGCCGGAGAACGATCGTATAATCCTTACCGACCTCCATGCCGGGCACGGGTGCGGCGTGGCAGATGTCGCCCGAAACGTTGAGCTGCGCCCGGCCGTTCGAGAGCGTTTCGAGCTTGCCCTTGAGGAAGTTTGCCTCGCCGATGAAGTCGGCGACGAACTCGTTGACGGGGTGGTAATAGATCTCCTGCGGGGAGCCGATCTGTTCCACAACACCGGAGCGCATGATGATGATGCGGTCGGAGAGCGCCATAGCCTCGCTCTGATCGTGCGTAACGTAAATGGCGGTGATGCCGACCTCCTGCTGGATGCGGCGGATCTCCGTGCGCATTGTGACGCGCAGCTTGGCGTCCAGGTTGGAGAGCGGCTCGTCGAAGAGCAGAACGCTCGGCTCGATGACGAGCGCGCGGGCGAGCGCCACACGCTGCTGCTGACCGCCGGAGAGCTGGTTGGTCATGCGGCCCTCCATACCGGTGAGCTCCACGAGATCAAGGATCTTCATCACGCGCTCGCGGATCTCTTCCTTCGGCACGTGGCGCAGCTTGAGACCGTAGGCAACGTTATCAAACACGTTGTAGTGGGGAAGAAGGGCATAGCTCTGGAACACCATGGCGGTGTCGCGCTTATTCGGCGTGAGAGCGTTGATGGCCTCGTCGCCGAGATAGATCTCGCCCTCGTCCGGGCTTTCAAAGCCGGCGATCATGCGCAGCGTCGTCGTTTTGCCGCAGCCGGAGGGGCCGAGGAGCGTGACGAATTCGCCCGGCTCGATGACGAGGGAGTTATCCTTGACGGCGTAAAAATCTTTGCCGGTCTTGGGGTCCTGATAGATCTTGGAGATATGTTCGAGACGCACGCCTTTTTTCACTTTTTCCATGGCTTACTTTCCCTCCTTGATTTTTCTGCTGGTGCCGAAGTGCTTTGTTACCAGATTCATCAGCAGCACGCTGCCGTAGGTGATGACGATGAGGATCGTCGCAAAGGCGCAGGCAAGACTGTAGGAGCCTTTTTCGGCAAACTCGTTGATCTGCACGGTGATGAGCAGGAACTGCGGCGTCACCAGCAGGATGATGGCGGAAATGGCGGTGATGCTGCGGACGAACGCGGTGACAAGACCGCTGAGGAACGAATCCTTGATGAGCGGCAGCGTTACGGTCATAAACACCCGGAAGCTGTCCGCGCCCATGTCGTAGGCGGATTCCTCGATGGACTTGTCGATCTGCCGCAGCGCGGAGATACCGCTTCGCGTGCCGGTCGGAAGAGAGCGGACGACAAAGACGATGATGAGGATGAGCCCCGTGCCGTAAAGCCCCTGCATGAAGCCGGTGTGGAACAGGCCGCCCGAGAAGCCGCGGATGTAGCCGACGCCGAGAACCGTGCCCGGCACCGCCATGGCGAGCATGGACACCGCCTCAATGAAGCCCTTGGATTTGAAGTTGCGCTTCACGACGAGATACGAGATGATCATGCTCAAAAGCGCCGTGATGGGCGCGGAGATCAGGCTGAGAATAAACGAATCACGGAACGCCTGGAAGCCGTGGTAGCGCGTGAATACGAGCTTGAACCACTTGCCCGTGAGCGGGAAGAACTTGTAGCCCCACGTCGGGAAGCAGGCACCGATCGGGACGCAAATGTACATCATGATAACAAAGAGCGCCACGAGCGAGCAGAGCACCGTGAGCGGAACTCGGACGCTGCGGTCGGTGATGAGCATACGGCCGCGGGATGCCTTGCCGGTGAGCGTGGCGGCGGTCTTGCGCTCAAGATAGTACTTCTGCACGGCGAACATCGCGAGCGTAATGCAGAGGAGCACCACCGCCATCGCCGCGGCGCCGGCCTTGTCGTAAGCGCCGGTGATCTGGAGATAGATGGTCGTTGCGAGCGTATCATAGGAGCCGCCGATGATCATGGGGTTGGCAAAGTCGGCGATGGACTCGATGAACG
>OLGA01000207.1_pt1 | contig 51770 bp, 39 predicted proteins | sample 1604881 | NCBI WGS metagenome assembly OLGA01 (sample SAMEA3888896, study PRJEB22519) | human gut metagenome | biome: human gut; feature: human-associated habitat; material: faeces | place: Denmark | collected 2009 | reverse complement strand
AGCCTAACATCCAGAAGTTGGAAGGTCAGCAGGGCCGTATCATGGTAGAAATGCCTGGTATCAGCCAGCCTGAGCGTATGCGTAAGATGCTTCAGGGTAGCGCTAACCTTGAGTTCTGGGAGACATATAACTCTGAAGAAATTGCTCCTTATCTCCAGCAGCTTGACACTCGTCTTGCTAATGGCGATCATGAGGTAGAGGCTAAGGATTCTGTTGCTGCTGATTCTGCTAAGAATGAAGTTGCAAAGGCAGAACCTGCTAAGGCTGCTCCTAAGTTGAACCTCAAGAAGGGTGATGAGGCTAAGTCTAAGATCAATGCTGAAAAGCAGAGTGCTGCTGCCATCAAGGCTCATCCATTGCTGGCTCGTTTGCAGTTGGTTCCTGGACAGGGTCTGAGCACTGTGGGTTATGCAAGTGTTCGCGATACTGCAGCTATCAACAAGTTGATCCATTCTGCTTTGGCTAAGCAGGTGTTGCCTTCAGACTTGAAGTTGCTCTGGAGTGCTAAACCAGCTGACCATTTGAATGTGAAGAACATCTATGAGCTCCATGCTTTGAAGGTGACTACCAGTACAGGTCGCGCTCCATTGGAGGGTGATGTGATTACTGATGCTAAGGACGAGTTTGAACCTACTACTGGTGCTCCATGTGTAAGCATGAAGATGAATACTGAGGGTGCTCGTAGATGGGCTCAGATGACTAAGGCTAACGTAGGTAAGGCTATTGCCATTGTTTTGGATGGTGTAGTTTATTCTGCTCCTCGTGTAAATGGTGAAATTGACGGCGGTAGTTCTCAGATTACTGGTAACTTCACTATCGAAGATACGAAGGATTTGGCTAACACCTTGAAGTCTGGTCGTATGCCAGCTCCTGCCCGTATCGTTCAGGAGGAAGTTGTTGGTCCTACTCTCGGTGCACAGTCTATCCAGATGGGTATCATCTCATTCGTTGTGGCTTTCGTACTCTTGATGGTTTACATGGTGATGATGTACAACGTCATTCCTGGTATGATGGCTAACCTTGCATTGCTTGTCAATGTATTCTTCACATTAGGTATCTTGACGTCATTCCAAGCAGCCTTGACGTTGCCGGGTCTTGCCGGTATGGTCTTGTCTTTGGGTACGGCCGTGGATGCTAACGTGCTTATTTATGAGCGTATCAAGGAAGAACTCCGTTCTGGTAAGGGTATGAAGCAGGCTGTGGCTGCCGGTTATGGTAATGCTTTCTCTGCTATCTTCGACTCTAACTTGACATCTTTGATTACAGGTGTTATCCTGCTTGTTACTGGTACAGGTCCTGTTCGTGGTTTCGCTACAACCTGGATTATCGGTATTGTTGTATCATTCTTTACTGCAGTATTCTTGACTCGTTTGGTTTACGATTATAAGTTGAATCACGACAAGTGGATGCATTGCAAGTTTGATACTCCAGTTTCTCACAACTTGATGCAGGGCAAGAAGTACAAGTTCATGTCTATGTACAAGACTACCTTTACTGTAGCAATTGTAGCAGCTGTTGTATTTATTGGTAGCTTTGTAGTTCGTGGCTTGAGCAAGAGTATTGACTTCACCGGTGGTCGCAACTATGTAGTTCAGTTTGAGAAAGCCGTAGAACCAGAGCAGATTCGTACCGTTCTTGGTGATGCATTTGTCAATGCAGATGGAACCAAGGCTAACACAAGTGCTATTGCTATCGGTACAGATGGAAGAACCATCCGTGTATCTACCAACTATATGATTGAGAGCAACAGTCCTACAGTAGATGATGAGGCTGAAACAATCCTCTATAACTCATTGAAGAAGGCTGGTTTGGTTTCTCAGCAGAATGTTGAGGCTTTCAAGAATCCAGATGTACGTCAGGGCGGTTCTATCATCAGTAGTACAAAGGTAGGTCCTTCTGTAGCTAAGGATATTACAATGGGTGCTATCTACAGTGTGCTTTTCGCATTGATAGCAATCTTCCTCTACATTTTGCTCCGTTTCCGCAACGTAGCATTCTCTGTAGGTTCTACTATCGCTCTTGCATTTGATGCTTTGACTGTTGTTGGTTTCTACTCACTCTTGTGGGGTCTTGTTCCTTTCTCATTGGAGATTGACCAGACCTTCATCGGTGCTATCCTGACCGTGGTTGGTTACTCTATCAATGATAAGGTGGTTGTGTTCGACCGTATCCGTGAGAACATGAAGCTTCATCCTAAGGGTGATCGCCAGCAGCTTTTCAATGCTTCTATCAATGAGACATTGGCACGTACTATCAATACTTCAACTTCTACCTTGATTGTGTTGCTCTGTATCTTCATCCTCGGTGGTGACAGTATCCGCAGCTTCGCATTCGCTATGATTTTGGGTGTTGTATTCGGTACTTTGTCTTCTATCTTCATTGCTTCTCCAATGGCTTACATCGTTCTTGGTCGTAAGATTAAGGAAGAGCCTGCTGAGGCAGAGGTTGTTGCTGTTAAGTAATACTGGGCAGATCAATAACCATATAGAAGCGCATTAACATGAATAATTTCTCCGTCTGGTGAAAACCAGATGGAGAAAATGTTCCAAAGAGAATGTGAATGTTCTAAAGAGGATATTCTATGAAGTGAATATTTTGAATGAAGGACATTTCAATGATTTGAGGAACTGAAAGATATAATAAAAGGTCGCATTCCAGAAAGGAAGCGACCTTTTATCGATTCAGCTTGAATGCTGACAACTATCTCCATGTGATTCCACCGAGAATCGAACTCGGATCAAAGGTTTAGGAAACCTCCGTTCTATCCATTAAACTATGGAACCCTTTCTGGATAGTTTGGATTGCTTGTAAGATGGCATGAACAGCAATCTGTCTGCAAAGATAATGTAAAAATCTGACTTGACAAAGAGAATAGGCAGAAAATCAATGCTATTTTGTTGAGAAACCTTCTAAAATTTGTAATTTTCATGTGTGGATACGACTTTAAAATCTCATAATTATGTTTTTGTCTCTTCTTTTATCTTCTTTTTTCACATTTGTAGAGTTGAATTGTGAAAATCTTTTCGATACCGTACATGATTCTCTGAAGAATGATACGGAGTTTCTGCCAGAGAGTGATTATCACTGGACAAGAACCCGATATTGGAAGAAAATCAATCATCTTTCCCAGGAAATTATTGCTTTAGGAGAGTTGGTTACACCTTATTATATATATAATGGCAGTCTAAGCCAGAGCAAGAAAAATCAGTTGCAAGGTAAGGGACGCCAAAATCAATGGCATTTGCCGGATTTGGTGGCTCTCTGTGAAGTAGAAAATGATTCTGCCATGATTGCTTTGACCAAGCGTTCTCTGTTGCGCAAGGCTGGTTATGAATATGTGATGACTTCTTCACCGGATGAGCGTGGCATAGATGTAGCATTGATGTACCAGCCTTTTTCATTTCGTCTGCTGCATCATCATGCTATTCGTATCAAGCGTTTGCCTGAAACTCGTCCCACTCGTGATATTCTTTATGCCAAAGGAATTTTGATGGGGAAAGATACGCTTCATGTTTTTGTAGTTCATGCCCCAAGTCGCAGGGGAGGCGAGGCTGCTTCCCGTCCTTATCGTCTGCAGGTAGCCAGTCAGTTATCGCAGGCTGTAGATTCTATCTATTCTTTTAATAATGATGCTAAGATTATTGTGATGGGTGATTTCAATGATTATTCTGATTCTCCTGCATTGCAGTTCCTGGAGCATCATCAGTTGGTGAATATCAGTCAGGATGCGCATGGACGGAATGGAGCTAAGGGTACTTATCGTTACCATGGAGAATGGCGCAGTCTTGATCAGATGTTGTGTAGTCAGTCTTTGGTAGGGCAGAAAATCGCTTGTGAGGTGGGAGATTTGCCTTTCCTTTTGCAGGAAGACGATAAATATGGTGGTAAGAAGCCATTTCGTACCTTTCTGGGTCCCAGGTATTTAGGAGGGTATAGTGACCATTTACCACTGGTTGCATGGTTTAAGTTATAGGTTGTTGTGAAATAATCTTGATATTCTTTGCTATATATCCTATGTTTGCCAATATTCGGTAAATATACGGAAAAGTCATTGTTCTCACATTTGGGTGTAAATGATGGGCTGCCTCATAATAGGTATTGGTTGTAGAAGATAACCGGGAAATCAGGTATTATCAGAGTCAATCGCTTTCTGAAAATTATCAGGTCTATGAGGCTTCTAATGGTAAGGAGGCTTTGGCGATATTGTCAGAGAATGAGGTGAATCTGATTCTTACCGATGTCATGATGCCTGAGATGGATGGTATTCAGCTCTGCAATGCAGTCAAGAGCCATCTGCAGACGAGCCTCTACACCAAGATGAAGGCTCTTACTGGAGAAAGCGTCAAGGAGTTTATCCGTCGCATCCGACTCAATACTGCTGCGGAAATGATTCTGCGCAATGAACATAGCATTGCCGAAATCAGCTTCCTGGTAGGTTTTGCCACTCCTTCCTATTTCAACACAAGTTTCAAGAAATATTTCGGATGTCAGCCTACTGAATACATCAAGAAACAGACTGAAGGGGAAACAGAGGAAGAAGAGCGGAAAGAAAACTGAACTTTAGGTTGAAAAACTATTTTTCAGTTGGGGAAATCCGATTTTTGGATGAACATAAAGATAAAAAAATAGGTACGTCAGATGATGGTGTACCTATTTTTTTGTGTTAAATAAGAGAGAAATCTTGCTTTTTCCTATATAAAGTTGTATCTTTGCCTACGGATAAGTTATGTTCAGCGTCGTTGAATATAAGTTCAACGTTGCTGAATGTAAGTTCAACGTCGTTGAACATAGGTTCGCCGTTGCTGAACATAACTATCTCGTAGGAGAAAGAACAACTGAATAGAGTTGTAAGGATTATCCTACTTAAGATTATAAACTTTAATAACAAAGAAAGGAATCTATGCCAAAGTACAAGTTAGTAGAGATGACAGACCTCCGTAATACGGGCAAGCGCAGGGTCTATCCCAAGATGGTAGTCAATCGTACATTGTCTCAGTCAGAGTTCATCGACAAGATGAAAATGTATAGTCGTGCGTTGCCTTCCAGTATGATAGAAGCTGCGGTGGCGGATGTGCGCGATATGCTCGTGCGTCTGCTTTCCATGGGTTACAATGTAACCTTCGATGAACTCGGCACCTTTTCTCTCTCGCTCGACTTCGAGGATGATAAGCCAAGGGAGATACAGGACGATAGTGACAAGATGATTTATCGTAAGGTGGGCGTGAAAAGTGTCAACTTCAAGCCTTCGCCAGAGTTGGTGAAGGATGCGAAACTGGCTACCGACTGTGATCTGGAGCGAGACATGAGCGGCGTGAAGGTGATTCGCAAGGAAATCTATACCCGGGAGCAGCGCATCGCCCGAGCCTTGAAGGTTATCGATGAGAATGGTTTCATCGGTCTCACCGACTATGCCTATATCAATAATCTGAGCCGTACTGCAGCCTCGCTGGAACTTCGTGAAATCTGTGCTGCTGCTGATTCGCCTATCCGTTCCACAGGTCAGCATAGCCATAAGGTTTGGGTGAGGAGGAAGGAATGAAGCCAATAAGTTTTTATAGAACAGACTAATTGACATAACAGAATATTGCCCAAATTGTAGTCCTTAGTTTGGGCACTTGTTGCCCGCCTCGTGAGCACCGGTTGCTCGTCTCATGTTCACCGGTTCCCCATCACGTGGTCCCCGAGGGACCGCTTGGAGAGCATAGCAGGAACTTCTGGAGGGGTAGAGAATAATGATGTAGTTTCCTATATTTAGTTGACTACATTAGCTTTTGGTGAAGTCAATTTCATCAGAGAAGTGTTCGAATTCAACATCATGATATCTGTAACTATCGAATAGTTGTTTGATGTATTCCTGTTGTTCTGGCAGGAGTTTGAGTTTTCCCAATTTGTATCGGTAGTATTGTCCTTTGCTTCCGAGATATTCTCTCATTTTGGCTCGCAGTGCAGGAGCGTCTTTCACTTTTATTTCGGCAAAGAGTTTGTCGAATCCCCATGCCATTTTCACGACACGCAGTGGTGCGAAGTACTTGCATTTTCCGTCTTTCAGAGCATTTGGGAAAATGGCTTCTCCTCTATCCTTTTTGTCTTTATCGTAGAGTGCAGACAGATAGTGTATACATTTGTCTTTCATCGGACATGGTTCGGTGAAGCAATAGGTGATGATACTAGGTACGTTTCCATACTCAAAAGCTTGTTTCAACAGTTCCTTTTCATCCATAATGGTTATGTTTTTATTTAAAAATTTCTATCATGACGCAGAAAACTTGTGTTTATTGTCTAAAAGCAAGGGATTTTATGAGTTTTACGATTGATAGAAGTGCTTTTGTGATGTATTGATGCGAATTTATGATGCTTTAATGAGTCTTCTTTCTTTATTTTCCGAGAAGTTTCATTCTATAAACATTTTGAGTTTATATAAACTTACCAAAATGGGGCCTTTTGGATAAAAATGATATTTATGCAAAATAGGGCTAAAATTATAATACCTTTAGTTGTGTTGTTGATAGTTATTGTTGCAATAGCAACATGTACGGGAAATAGTAGTATTTTCGTGCAATGGGAACCTGTTGCTATTCAAAGTAGCAATAATTCAGTAAAGTTGAAAGTTTACATAGAAAACTCTGGTAGTATGGATGGATATATGAGACAAAAATCAGAGTTTAAGGATGCTGTGAAAAGTTATGTAAATGCCCTTGACTTGCAAGTGGATACTACAGAATTATATTATATCAATACGCAGATTTCTTCATTTAAAGCAGATATAACTAATTTAGAGGAGGCTTTGAATCCTGCGAGCTTTGCAAAATGTGCAGGTAGTAGAAGTAATTCTGATATTGCTGATATGTTAAACAATATTGTAATGCAAACAGGGGATAATAGTGTATCTATGTTTATTTCTGATTGCATATTGGATGTGCCTCAAGGTGATGCCGTTAATTTCTTTGGGGTAAAACAGACTAACGTAACTCGATCATTTACTAAAGCTTTGCGTAAACATCCGAGGTTAGGAGTAGAAATCATTAAGTTGTCTTCTTCTTATCAAGGTATGTATTATTATGCTAAGGGATGTGAACCTGTTGATTCAAAACGACCTTATTATATTTGGATGATAGGTAATAAAGATTTGTTGGGTAAACTTAATAAGAAGGTTGCTTTGACTACTATACAGCATGGTTATGATAATTATGTTGCATTTTCTTCAACAACTAATGTGCCTTTCGATATTGCAACTTCATTAAAGAAACACCTGATAAAGGGTAATCTTAATGTCAAAGGTCAGTATGTCTTTGAATTTATGGTTGATATGTCAGAAACTCTTCAAGAAGAAACTACATTGATGTCTTCAAAAAATTATGTATCCAGAACGGGTAAAAATGTTAGTGTAAGTAGTGTAGAGAAAGTAAAACAAGGTTCTGGATACACTCACATTTTGACATTGGCAATTTCCAAAAATACTAAGCCTTGTTCTGAAACCATTTCCTTTGCACCTCCAGCTATGCCAACTTGGATAGATGAGGTAAATGATGATAGTGGTAGCGATATTCGTAAAAATATGAATAAAACAACAGGCATCAAATACTTGATAAAGGGAGTGAGTGATGCTTACAAGGATTATATAAACTTGGCTACAATCGATTTTAGAATTAAAAACAATTAAAACTTTTATATTATGGGAGAATTCTTTGGCAGTATTTATTGCTGGTTCGAAGATGTGTTCGGACTTGAATTGGCTAATTACCTTTGGGGTAATGTGTCACCAGACCAACAGACAAACATGTATGTGCCAATAGGCTTTACTATGTTGGTTGTTTCGTTGTTTGTTTGTTTGTTGTATTATTATATTATTGACCATCCTAAATTGGCAAAATGGTGGGGCTGGCTGATATTTTTAGGTAGCAATGCTGTAGCTAATTTCTTGATAGGATGGCAATGGGTACTTCGCCATTACTATCTTGGTTATATGGTAGGTATAGATTCTTCTACTAAAAAGGACTACGATTTGAATATCTCTTATGGGGATATGTTGTGTTTTGGTTTTGCCAATATGTTGTTGGCAATTTTGGTATTTGGTATATTATCTTTATTAATGAAATGGTGGAGTAAGAATTCTTCTAATTCCCCATTCTAATCGATTTTGGTATGGCAAAATTATATATCTTTGGTATAGGTGGAACGGGAGCACGAGTGCTCCGTTCCTTGACAATGATGTTGGCTTCAGGTGTACAACTTGGGCAAGACGAGATTGTGCCAATTTTTATAGACCCAGACGAGTCGAATGCTGATTTGTCAAGAACTGTGGATTTAATGAATCTATATTCACGAATTAGACAAGATCTAACATTTGCCTCTTCCAATAATAATAAATTCTTTAGAACTTCTATCAATCAGGAACTTCCTGGCTTTAGATTGCAGATAAAAGATACAGATGATAAGAGCTTCCAGAAGTTTATGGATGTTTCTACGATGAGTAGAGAGAACCAAGCTATGGTGAAGTTGCTCTTTTCGGAAAAGAATCTCAAATCGAAGATGGATGTTGGTTTTAAGGGAAACCCAAATATTGGAAGTGTTGTCCTAAATCAGATTGTTAACTCTGACGATTTTGATACTTTTGCAAATGGTTTTTCTGCAGGTGATAAAATATTTATTATTAGCTCTATTTTTGGAGGTACAGGAGCAAGTGGATTTCCGCTCTTGTTGAAAACATTGAGAACTGGGAATTCTTTTCCGAATTTTCAGACAATCAATGATGCGGAGATTGGAGCGGTAACAATATTGCCTTACTTTAAGCTTAAGCCAAGTGATGAAAGCGAGATAGATTCTTCAACTTTTATTTCTAAGACAAAGTCTGCTTTGGCTTATTATGAGGATAATATTAGTAAGAATAATCAGATAAATGCTCTTTATTATTTGGGTGATGATGTTCAAAACATTTATGAAAATTATGAGGGTGGAGTAGAACAGAAGAATGATGCTCATCTAATAGAGTTTTTGGCAGCAACTGCTATTGTTGATTTTAGTAAGAATTCATATCCAACAACGGTAAACAAGGAATTGGGCATAAAAGAAGAAGGTGATGCAGTATCTTTTACTTCTTTCTATGAAGGAATTACTGAAATGCTAAGATGCCCATTGACTCAATTTGTGTTAATGTCAAATTGTTTCGAGCATAGCTGGAATACAATTAGTACAAGTGAATTGGCTGCAAATGGAAAAGTTTCTGGTTTTAACGAGGATTTGTATCGCTCTCAGTTTGTTGGTAGCTTGAAGGAATTTCAGGGAAGATTCTTGGCTTGGCTCACTGAAATGAAGGACAATAAGAGATCATTAGACTTGTTTAACTTGAATTGTGGAGACAAGCCATTTGATGTTGTGACAAACGTCACTCCTCGTAAAGTTAAAAGCTTGAAGTCCAACTACAGTTTGTTTATTGACCGAATCAATGGGCAAGTTGGTAAACTGGGAAGTAAGGATGTCAAGGATAAGCTTATCGAGATTTATTATTTAGCAACAAAGCAATTAGCAAAAGAAAAATTTGATTTTTAGTTATGTCAAAGGTTTTTAGATTATATAAAAATGGTGATAATACTTTCACCGATTGGCATGAGAGTGCTTCTTTTCCATACAATTCAGAGAATCGTGATGGTAAGAATGGTATAGATGATCCTGCTGGTGCATCTTCAAAGAATGAGATTACCTCTATTCCCTCTCCATTTGCTCGAATTGACTTGGTGAAGACTGCTTTTGTGCGTGTTTGTCAACCAGAAGTAGAGACCAAGAAAGTTAATCTTGACGGAAATACAATTTTTCATAAAATGGTATCAGATACGCTTGATGTTGGTGAAATTTTCTTTAATATAAGTAAGTATTCTGATAAAATTGAAATTATAAAATGGGACGCTTCTGCTATGATTCCTTTATTGGAAAATTCTGATAAAGAAGGTCATTGCTATTTGGCTGATGCGCTGCGAAAGTACATGGTGTCTGATGCTAAGGCTTATAACTTTGATCAATTACAAGATATCTATATCTTGAATTATAAGAATGGTTTGAATGAATTGGATATAATTGGTGCAACATCGCCAAGAACCATATTCTTTAGCACGGCCAATAGACTTGAGGATGTGTCCAAAGAAATTAATTTTGGACAGGATCGACCATTTGACTCTGATTTTCAGCCATTATATAAGCGTGACAAGGATTATATTAAAGCTTGGTTTGTCTTGGCAAAATCAATCCGTGATTTTGCAGACTTGTTTCCAGAAGTGTACGAATACCTTCAGATGACATTGAAAAAGTTGGATGTGAACTTCAGAAATGAGTTAAAGGGGGTAACTGAATCTGATCCGTTGGCAAGTAGTAATATTCAAGTTTCAATCAATCAGCAGACAAATATAGTTGAGGTTTTGGGATATCCAATACTTAAGAAGTTGGACCAGCCAATAAAGGGTAGTGACTTTGAAATCGTTTCAACAGCGCAGTTGTCGCATATGCCTTTAGTGCTTCCGGTAGAGTCTGGTAACATGTATGCAAATCTCCATTACACCACAGCATTGTGGGGTAAGGAAAATCGTGCAGAATATTTTGATGTGCAGGATGATTTGTCACAAAGAAGTTTACCGAATGATGGTACTTTGTATCCTTATTTGACGATAGGTGATTTCCTTGAAGATACTATTATTCAGGTGCCTCATACTTTGAATAAAAGTAGTTTCTTTAATGGTAATTATGATGGTCCATCTAATGCTAAGACAAGTTATCTGTTGCCATTGAAGAGTAGATTCTTTGAGTTCTTCTCAACGGAGGAGCTTCTAACTCCATTTGCAGATGGTTCTTCCATGATTAAGATGGAGAACATCAATGATATGAGTGTCAAGGTATATTTGCGTGTTCCTATCAAGGGAAAGGGTAATGTGAAATTTGTGGAGTATTCCAGAATCTACTATGGTGGAGGCAATACTGTTGATTCTTCTCGTAATCAAGGAGCAATTGTTGATGCGGATTTTACAGGTTTTATTATGCCAAATGTTAAGTTCACAGAGCCAAAGGATGCAATATATAAGGTTGGTTGCGTTAGTACATTTAAACGTAAATATCAATTTTCGTTCTATAAGGGAGTAACGGCTCTTGATGTAACTAGTGAATGTCGTAACAAAAATGGTGAGTCTACTTATAAAGCGCAGACTTATACCTTGGAAAAAAATAACTTTGATTACATCGTATTTACTGATGCAAATGGACATCGAGGTGTTTTGGTTCCAGTGTTTGATAAGCAGAGAAGTACAGAGCAATTTAAATTTGCTGTTGATTTGGGTACGTCAAATACGCATGTTGAAGTTCTGAAAAATGGAGATATAGAACCGCATGCCTTGACTTATGGAGAAAAGGATTGTCCTATGACAAAAATGTTTATAATAGATTCTACTTCTATTATTAAAACAGATTTGTTGGAGCAGGATGATTTGGAAGAATACGATTTTCTTCCATTTGTCCTAGGTGAAGATTCTATGTTTAAATTTCCAACACGAACCGTGCTGTCTCATGCAAAGGGGGTTGATTGGAACAATGTAATCTTGCCTTATGAATTGGTGAATATTCCTTTTGCTTATAATAAGCGTGTGAATTTGGAATACAACGACACTCCTAAGGATAATATCAAATGGGGTAAAGGACAGGAGCAACGCTATATTTCTGTATTTATTGATTGCTTGATGTTGCTGTTGCGTAATAAGGTTATCATGAATGGTGGTAATTTGCAGCAAACAGATATTACTTGGTTTTATCCAATCAGTATGTCTCCAAAGCGAGTGAATTTGATTAGAACAACTTGGAATGCTGCTTATCGTAAGTATTTTGGAAATGGTGCGACTAACTCTATGACAGAATCTGCTGCACCGATTCAATATTTCTTCCGTCAAAATGCAACAGCTACCAGTCTTGTTAGTATAGATATTGGCGGAGGTACTACTGATATTGCTTTTGCCTTGGATGGAAATTTACAGAATGTTACATCGTTTAAGTTCGCTTCTAATGACCTTTTTGAAAGCTCGTTGGATGCCAGTCTTCATAATGGAATTATTGACTATTTCAAGAAGATAGTAGAAGACAAAATTAAGGATATAGGTGAATTGAAGAAGATTTTAGATTCCAATACTAAGCCTTCTAATATTGCATCTTTTTTCTTCTCTTTGCCGGAAAATCCTGCTGCTGCAAACTTGGATAGAAGTGTAATAGATTTTGATTCGTTGTTAGGTGAAGATGAAAATTTCAAGATAGTATTCATCATATTCTATACAGCAATCATATATCACATTGCTCAGATATTGAATTTGAAGGGTATGCCTATGCCACGTCATATTTCATTTAGTGGAAATGGTAGTAAAATCTTGCGTGTTATTACTCCAGATGATAGGTTGTTGGCTAAGTTTACTTGTAAGATCTTCCAACTGCTGAATGTTGACAGAACAGATGGCAAGTTAGAAATCTTAGGTTTGGGCGATAATGCTTCTTCTCCTAAGCAAGCTACTTGTAAGGGAGCGTTGGTAACAAATCATCCATTGGATGAGGATAGAGATAAGGTCGTAATCTTGAAAGGTGATGGAACATCTTTTGTGGATAGTGATGATACTTATGACTCTATTGATGCCAATTATATAAGCAAGACTAAGGTTGCAGTAGAAAATTTTTTTGAGTTTACTTTGGGCAAGTTAAACAAGGAATTTAACTTTGATGAAAACTTCGGTGTTACACCAGAGTCTTTGGCTTTGGCAAAAGAAGTTTATGCAGATGATCTGGATACATTCATCAGTAGAGGTATGACATTGGCAAAGGAAGATTCTAATGGGCAGGAAAGAATAAGTGAGACCTTGTTCTTCTATCCGATTAAGGGCGTGATGAACGTTCTTTCTGGAGCTATAAATAACAGTTTAACAAACGAGTGAATTTAATATAGACAATGAAGAAGATATTATTGATAATAATTGCGGTTGTTGCTTTATGTGCATGTGGGGATAATCGTAGAGTGCAGTCTTCCGATCAATCGGGAGAGTCTTCAGAACAGCAAGATAGTGATACTTTACCTAAAGATTTGGCAGCCTTGCAGGTGGCCTTTGTAAAGTCGGATAAATCAATACGAGACAATAGTTCTCGTATTGATTCGATGAACCTATCTTTACAGAAAGTAAATGAAAAGTTGGATAACAAGGTTGAGTTCTTGGTCGTTTATGTCTTGTTAGGTCTTTGTGTGTTGTTATTGATATTAGTAGTTGTTGCTTTGATTGGCATTTATAAATTGCAGAAAAGCAAGGATAAGATAAAAAAGTCATTGGAATCTCATAAAGTTTCTATTGATAAATTGATGAACGATGTTCTAGCTATTGGCAATAAACCAGGGCGTTCGTCGTATGATAGTCGAGAGAATATAGTTTCCTTGAGCAGACAGATAGAAGAACTGAAAGCGAAATTAGATAGAAGTAGCAATATTAGCAAAAGTACGAAGACTTCTGTGTCTGTAAGGGGTAAAAAAGATGCAGCATTACCTGCTAATGATGTAAAAGGTGGCTATTTCGGAGTAAATGACGAAAGAGGTATCATTGGCAAAGTATATACATCAGCAACGGAAGAAGCTGTTTTTCAGTATTATGTAGGGTCTGATAACCTTGTCGATTTTGAGCCTCTTTCTTTAAAGCGTATTAGGTCAATTTCTACGATTCGTACTGCTGTTAATGTCGTTAGTGGCTCACTCCAGGATGCTACAGAAATGAAAGTAACTAAGCGTGGACAGGCAATTCAACGAGAGCAAAGTGGTCAAAAGTATTGGGAAATTTTGTATCCAGCAGAAGTTAAATTAAAATAATTGATATTTATATATGAAATTTATAGTTCCTATAATTGTTTTAGGTATAATTATGCTTCAGTTCTATTTCTATGTAAAGAATTTGAAGCGTATGCATCAGTTCCGAGACATCTTTATGCAAAAGGGTACTTGGGGCATATCACATGCCGGAGAGTCTGGATTTGTCAATGGAATTTATGGCAAAGGAAATATAATATTCTCTTCAATTAAGAATTCCATTAACAAATATCTGAATAATAGTGTTGGTTCTGTTATTGACTATAATTTGCTGAAGGATGCAGTTGATAGACATTGTGAAACTGTAGAAGAAGATATCTCTACCCAGACACCTGTACCTTTGTATTGTGGACTTGCTGGTACCATGTTAGGTGTCATCATAGGTCTTGGTTCATTGTTGTTTACTGATAGTATAACATCTTTGATGACAAATTCTGCTGCCCAACAATCTGCTTTTTATTCAGCTGCAGATGGTGTGAGCGACTTGCTTACAGGTGTAGCTTGGGCTATGGTTGCAAGTATCTGTGGTATCGGTCTTACAACTTTAAATTCCTTGCAATTCAAGAAGTGTAAACTGCAAGAAGAAAGTGGGAAAAATGAATTCTTAGCCTGGATGCAATCAATGTTATTGCCGGAATTACCATCCGATACTTCTGATGCGTTGAATAAATTGGTGAAGAATCTGAACCAATTTAATAAAACTTTCTCTTCAAACACTCAAGAATTGGGAGGAACTCTTTCTAAAGTAAATGAATCCTATAAGGTACAAGCTTCTATCATTCAGGCTGTTCATGACATGGATGTTATGAAAATGGCTACAGCGAATGTCAATGTATTGAAGGAACTGAAGGGATGTACTGAAAAATTGGAGGATTTCCAGTATTATCTGAATAGTATAAAAGGATATACTACTGCTATAGAAAAGTTTAATGAGCAATTCTTTGCTGAAAGTGATCGTTTGCATGTCCTTGAGGAAATAAGAGATTTCTTTACTCGAAATAAGGCTGAGATTGCTAAGAATCTGACGGATGAGACTGATGCTTTAAAGACGGCTCTTAAAACTTTACAGAATACTTCTGTAACAAATATGGCTGAATTGGAAAAGGTCTTGACTGATGAGGTTGATACTTTTAAAACGATTAATAAGCAGTTGCTTGATCAGTTTACTAGTCAGTTAGAAGCCTTCCCAAAGATGAATAAGAATTTGGAAGCTATTTCGCAGATACCTTCTGCTTTGACAGCTTTAGCTAGCAAAATCGAAAAAAATAACTCGATAGCAATAGAGAAGATAAATAAAAAGGTAGAGAGAATAGAATTCCTGGCAACGACAACACCTGATGGAAGTCGTAAAGAAGCAAGCTTTCCTGTATGGGGAAAGTTGTTATTGGTAATATGTGCTATTATGTTCTTTATCTCTTCTTTATTCATGGGGTATTGTTCTTATAGAATCATGAGTGATACAAGTGTCATCAGAAATGCCAATTCTGTTGATGAAGAAATGGTTGATTCTGTTTCTGATTCTTTGTCGCATGTGGTAAAGCAGGAGCCTGTGGATACAGTGGCTCAGCTGAAACAGAATATAGTAAATGATAGAAAGGGTAATGTAGAATGAAGCAAAAAGAGTCTTTCTTCTGGACAAGTTACTCTGATTTGATGACTAGTTTGTTCTTCATAATGTTGGTCCTTTTTGTTTTAGTGATTGTATTGTTACATAAACGAATGGAAGCGACAGAGCGAGAATTGGCAGAAATCAAACTTGTTCAGAAATCGACAGAGGATTTGAGTAAGCAGTACTTTGAGTATAATCCTTTTTATAAGAAATATGTGCTTAAGGTTCATTGCTTTTTCGAAGAATTGCATTATGATATAGAAGAGTTGCCGGATGATACAAAACAGCAATTAGGGGCTGCTGGTGTTGAGATTCAAAAGTTCTTATCTAAACATAATGATAATAAGTATCTGTTAATCATTGAAGGACAAGCATCAAAAAACTCAGAGGCTTGGACTGATCGTAATTATGATTTGAGTTTTGAGAGAGCTTATTCCTTAATGAAGTATTGGAAGGATGTATGCGGTATTAATTTTGGAAAAAATTGTGAGGTTCAAATTGCTGGTAGTGGTGATGGAAGATATAATATTGAAACAATGCGTGATAAAATGTATGAAGCCAACAATCAGCGTTTTTTGATTCACATTATTCCTAAAAATATTATTGAAGATGAAAAAAAGTAAGTTACTTATAGTACTTATAATGTGTTTATTAGTCTCTTGTGCTCACAAATCTGGGCATAAGAGACTTAATAGAAGTGCAGAGTCTGCAACAGAAAGGGAATCTGTAAGAACTCCAGATTCTGAAGATAACGTAACTTCTGCTACAGCAGAATATGGAGATAATAATGAAATCCTGAATGGCAAAACTATATTTAACAGATATGGAAATGCCGTGTTCATGGTCTTTACTACAGATGGTACAAATACCTATCAAGGTTCCGGCTTTTTCATAAACTCTCATGGATTGGCTGTTAGTAATTATCATGTTTTTAAGGGTACTGCTATTGGTGCTGAGCAGATTAAACTGGTAGGGAGTGATACTGCATATAAGGTTACGAAAGTTATTAAGTCCGATGAAGAGGAAGACTTTATACTGTTCTTCGTCAATGTTGATGATGTTCCTTATATACCTTTAGCTAAAGAAAAGCCAAGTGTTGGCGATAAGGTTTATGCTATAGGTAGCCCAAGAGGACTAGAGAATACATTCTCTTCAGGAGAAGTATCGCAATGGCGTGATACCAATTTGATGCAAATTAATGCATTGATAGATCATGGAAGTAGTGGTGGTGCTTTAATCAATGAGTATGGTGAAGTTGTAGGGGTTACATCTGGAACTTTTTATGATGGTTCGCAAGCAAATTTAAATTATGCTTGGAGTATTGACGCTATTAAACCTTATCTTAAGTAGTTATGATGCATTCAATTTTTCAAATAATACTGGGATATCTACTTTGGAAGTATTTTCCTTCTTGGCTTAGGCTGAGAGATTCTAAAACAATAGATCATTATATTATTGTCGGTTTGTCTTTAGTTGGCATTTTGATGATAATTCTTGGTGTATTCCATTTGGTTAGACTCTTTTTTGCATGGTAATGATTATCCTTACTTCGCTTATAGAAGTAAGGATAATTATTTCTTGGTATGGTAACTTTTGCCATCACATTCAGAAATATACAATAATCATTTAATCTGTAGTAATGGAAAGAACTGGTATTCTTATAATGTTGACCAAGGTTAAGGCCTGTGCTAATCTCTTGGTTCCTTTGATTGGTGTGGTGGCATCTGTTCTGTTTATGGGGTGTTCTTCCAAGAATCCCCAAAAAGCTTCTGATGCCCAAATGGATACTGCGGTAATTTATGAAGATATGCCGCAGGAGACTTCTGTTTCAAAAGTCGGCATAGATTCTTCTCAATCCACACTTGTCTCTCCGCAAACTCATGATGCCATTTCTGCTCTTGATCTTAGCATCAATCCATACTATGATGCAGGATATGATCAGGGACAGGAGGATGGGTATCATGATGGTATCGAAAATATACGAGGCGATTCTTACGATGACGCTTGCCGGTATAAGGGAAAGAAAAGGAAGGAATATGAGCTGGGGTATGAAGAAGGATATGATGCCGGTTTCGATGATGGCTTTGCTGATAGTGACTATGATTCAGAGGAAGAAGAGTAGCGGCTTTACATGATAGTTGCTTTCTGAAGCCATAATCATGGCTGCAAACATAAACTTCTTCCTTCTAATTGTGCCCCTTTACATAACTTTTGAGAAACTTTTTGCGAAAAAGTTTTGTTGTTTCGAATAAAATTTATACCTTTGCAGCAACATACTCACCCCGCTTCCCTTTAGAACAGCGCGCTCAGGGTGAGTCTTTTTTTGTATGCTTATGAATAAGATTGCATATCCAAAGGAGCAAAAAAGTTTTGATGAGCAAATTGCTCTGTTGAAACAAAGAGGTATGTATTTCGAGGATGAAGTACGGGCTAACTGCATTTTGCAAAATGTCAGTTATTATAGGTTGAGTGGCTATTGGTATCCTTTACTGAAAGATAAGCAAAGGCACATATTCAAGGATGGGGCTTCTTTTGATAATGCTTATTCCATATATAAGTTTGATTCGGCATTGCGTAAGTTGGTTCTTTCTGAAATAGAGAAAATTGAGATTGCTGTAAGAACACAATTTTCTTATATCATGTCACAAGAATATGATGGATGGTGGTTTACTGATTCTTCTTTGTTCTCAACTCCAGCAAAACATGCGAAGACTTTGGCTAAAGTTGAAGATGAGTATAATAGAAGCGATGAAGATTTTATAGTCTCTTTTAAGGCTAAATATTGCAATCGTTTTCCTCCAAGTTGGATAACTTTAGAAATTACATCTTTGGGGACAATGTCTATATTGTATTCCAATCTAAAAGGCGGAAGATGCAGAAGACAGATAGCCAAATATTTTGGGGTAGCAGATACGATTATGGTGTCATGGTTGCATACTATCACGTATGTGCGGAATATCTGTGCTCATCATAGCCGATTATGGAACAAGACGTTTGGTATAACCCCAATGATGCCAAGGAGGACGACTTTTCCTTTTGTTACATTGCCAACTAAAGGAACTCAGCACGTATATTTTGTTCTTTGTATGATTCAGTATCTCTTGAACATTATCAATCCATCGAATACTTTCCGCAATAAGATAAATGTTCTGTTGGAAGAATATCCAAATATTGATATTGTTGCTATGGGATTTCCTGAGAATTGGAAAGAACAACCTTTGTGGAATTCTTGAACGATAAAAAGAGTTATTTTCCCATGTCTTTCTTGCAAAGAACAGGGCTTTGTCCATATCATCCTTACATTTGTCAATGATACGGCGATGATGGGCCCAAGGAATAAGAAAAAGCAATTTGAAATCGTCCGCAAACTGCGGACGATTTTTAGATTGTTCCGCAACTTGCGGAACATTTGATGCTCTTTTAGTTCAAACCATAGATGCCACCTTGGGATTGAGATGCACATTGTATGGTTATCAATATAGTAAAATCCTACGCTCTCTGATGTGCGTATATCTTTGTGGTGGCAAGGAACGCATCTACGATGACATGAACGAAACTTCCAAAATGGATTAAGACGTCACGCAGGCACGTATTGAACATTTACTCAGATAACTATGCTTATGCCAACCTGTTCCAGACAGACTTTGGTTAAAAAAATGCTTTTCTGGTTAAACCGGCGTATTACCTCAAGTCGCTTTGTGGGGTAAGGGGATTTTATGTCAGCAACGTTTCTGTTGTGCAAGGAATATGTTTCGAACTGTTGCTATTCGTTTCCGAACTTTCACCATTGCCTTGCAAAGTCTGCAAAAAGTTCCGTTGTTGGGTATCAACGCAATAGTATCACTCTTATATAATCCTACCAAGATTACGCAATCTAACCGTCATCTTACCACAACGCAATCTTGCCTGCAATACCCAAATCAAGAGTTGCTGTTGCAATACCCAATGCTTGAAACACACGGCTCATGGTTGGTAATGTGATAACACTTGTACCTTTCTCCAACTTTGAAATCTGAGCACGCTGCACCCCGATACGCTCACCAAGCTGTTCTTGTGTGAGGTTTTGTGCCAATCGAGCCTTGCGTATGGCTTCGCCTACAATATAGGCGTTCACATCTTCTTTGAGCTTGGCTTCCATGGCTTCGCGCTCTGGTGTACCTCTTTTACCCCAAAGTTTATCTTTCATATTGTCTGCTGGTATCAATTTCATCTGTGCCATAATGCTATTTCTTTTTATTGTTAAAATACTCTTTTCTTATCTCTTCTGCTTTGGCAATCTCCTTTAAAGGTGTTTTTTGAGTTTTCTTGACTATGCCATGTGTGGCAATAACCAAAGTCTCTTCCTCAGTATCCCAAAAGGAGAAAAGCCTATAGCATATACCATTGTAGAGAGTTCGAAATTCCCATATCTCGGTATTCTCCAGTTTCTTGAAGATGTCAACTTTCATCACTCCTTCCTCAACCTTGAAGATGTTGTAGTATATCTTCTGCTGAGCTTTGAATGGCTGCGCATCCAAAAAGGCTTGTGCTTCTTCTGTCAACACCACTTTTAGCTTGTTGATGCCCATTTTGTTTTGAATTATGGTACAAAGATAATGATTTGTTTCCAAACAACGATACAAAATTCGGTTTTTCATCTCTATCAGCCCCACTTTTAACACTCTCACTACTTGTTAGTATCAGATATGTAACTTGCTCACTCTTTTATTTCCCTAAATTTGAAGATTCAAAAATAGGGAAGAGGAAAATGACTTATACTATAAAAAAAGTTTCCATCCAAAAGGCGATATTTTAGTCTATGACAATCCAAGCAGTTGAAGCATTCATATAGACAATGAAAACGGGCCTCAGTTATCACTAACTTTATTTGATGGCCCTGGTCTTTATATTGACGTGATCGTTTGTTTATGAACCGTCCCATTGACGGTATCATTTAATGTGGAATTTCCCAATTCCGAATATTCAAAACTTACATTTTCTAAAGTCGTGTTTGTTACTTTCAGATAAGCTTTACCAGAGGCAGCCATTTGGGCTTCGATGATCCAGTTGCCGATACGGAACGTGTCTCCATGGCTGGAAATCTGTTTCAGAGCGGTCTTGGAGTCAGCCACTTGCACGATGGCAAGCACTCTTGTTGCAGGGTCGAAATTGTTGTCTACTCGTGCCAATGCCTGTGTCTCATACATTTTGAGTTTAATGGCATTGAGCAACAAGTCGCGATTCCAGCCTTTGGTTATGGTTTCCTGTGCATAATATAGGGTGGTTTCATCATTAAATCCCTTGCTCAGCAGTAGCAGATTGTGCGACCACGGCAAAAGTGCTACGGCGCGTAGCACTTTTTCATCATGTCCCGCATAACGCTCATAAAATTTCTTCATGTTCCAAAGTTGACGTGGTGAAACACCCATCTTGGGATAGCGTTCTTTCAGGTCTGCTGACAATCGTCTAACAACGCTGTCACCATATCCGCTTTCTATCTTGCGTTCATGAAGCATTTGACCAATCTCCCAATAGGCGGTAGATACATAACCATTGATATGTCGGGCTATTTCTGTCCGAGCATGCTCAATTACTGCGACAGCATGTTGCAGTATTTCAGCATAATCGCTATTCTCTAATGAGAGCTTGTTGTCTTTATTGTCTGTTGCCATTTTATCAGTCTATATTATCTTCCCAGAGATAGTCTGCCATTTCTGCCTCAAGCAGTTTGACTATCTTCATAAGATTTCCCAAAATTTGAATACAAAGGTAATTATAAAACATCACAATTCCGCATAAGCACTGTGATATTTACGTTTATTTAGCAACTTAATAAAAAATAAATTTTGTCGCCATGCATACAAAATCTCACTAAGCCCAATAGATTGAAAATTGGATTCACCCTTCATCACCCTTCATCGGCAAAAAAGATGAAGGGCGATGAAGGGTTGTTTTTTACCGACACTCTAACTAATGCGGTGCTTAGCCTTGACTTTTGGATAATTGATTATCTGGAAGCGAAGGATAGTGTGGTTATACCGATAGAAGTGAAAGCCGCTACAAGAGGTAGTATGCAAAGTTTATGGCTATTCCACTATATGCAATGAGTAATTTATGCAAACTAAGCGTTGCTCCAAAAGGGGATTAATGGCAATGAGAGAAAACCTCTTATCAATTCCCTACTCTGCCCGGGTATTTTTTTCTCCCTGCCCACGCAAGAATTTTTCCGTGGGCAGGGAAAAATAAAAGTGGGTAGAGAGACAAAAAAAAGGAGGGTGTGTCATAAGTCTGTGACACACCCTCTTTCTTTTTCTATTTAGATATATATTTTCGACCATTGCTGATGACAAGACCATGATAGCTACCATCCACACGCAGTCCGTTCATATTGTATATCGCAGCTTTCGCAGGCTGCGGCTTTGACGTAACTACTGCACTGATGCCAGTGAGCACTTTCTGTGTGATATCCTCGAAACGGCCATTCTTCTTCTCCTTATGCTCATTCTCTGGAGCTTGATAGAAGCGATAATAGCTATCGCGAGACACATTCAAGATATCCTCCGTCTGCGTTTCCTGATCACCATAGCTGAAGATGATATTGGTTCCATAAGGCAAAGAAATATGATAGAAGAGTTTGCCACCTATCATCCTGGTATCGGTCAGTTGATTGCCTGGCCATCCTCCGTTGTTTCCTTCACCCCAAGCAAAGAGGTAAGGCACACGATCCTCGTCGCAAGTCACATAGATGTTCATCTTGTCAGAAGGAGCCTCGCCACCACCCCATTGCTCAACAAGCCATGTGGCCTTTTGGCGCATATAGTTCTTAAAAACGGCAGCCTTGGCCAGTTCATCTTGGTTCTTGGCGACATTGCTGCTATTCTTCCAACATAGATAGTCGTTAGCTGCAGCATCGGAAATCTTTGCCGCCACACCATCAATATAAGCGTTCATCTCTGCATATTGATTGGCATAAAACTCCTGCCATACCTCCTTCACCTTGTCGCGGAAGTGCTTAAAATTCCAGGCACGATCAATGATAAACTGCTCAAACTTAGTTCCCTTGAAGATAAAATGACGGAAATTGGTGTCATTATAAGCATTACCAAAGTCCCATACAGGGCCAAAAGTCCACTTGGTATCTGCACCTTGTTGCTTGTAGAGATAGCAACTGCCATGAAATCCCTCCTCATCTTGCAACAGCTCACGCACGATATACACCTTTGCCAAAGACTCGATGTCAACATACTTTTCCCATTCCGTATCGTTTTCATTATTGCTACAGATAGCCTTGGCGATGGCATTCCACTGTGTCTGCAAATAGTTCTCTTGCTCTGCGGAGAGCGCCTCTGGGGTATGATAAGTAAGCACCATATTCTGGCTGCCCAACTTCACATTGATATGAGGATCTGTATCATAATTGTCTATCTCCACGAGCCATCCGCCCGTGATAGCCTCAGGATCAGTCGCCTTGTCAGCCTGCTCTACGATGTTAACTCGATTTTTATCAACACGTATCTTTTCGGTTACGAAATACAAGCCCTGATATTTTCCATTGAGCACCAATTCAACAGGTTGTGAATCTGTGGTATAAGGCAAGCCCACACGACGGCTCAATTCATAGCCTACCAGATTGCGGAGAAAACCCAAATCATCATCGGCACCAGCCATGAGCAAGAAGTGCTTGCTATTCACCATACCCACAGGGTTCACCTTACTATTAAACTTCAAGCGATAAGGTTTCTTGTCAAACCCTTCCCACGTCCAGTTACCACGTCCTTTAATTATCAAGGTTTCTGGTTTATCTGCAGAAGCCATATTCTCATACCCCTCCAATCCCAAGGCATCAATATAGGCCGTGGCTGACACATAAGTTTCTTTGGAAGTGATAGGCTGTGCATCCTGAGTGTTAACATACATGACGGGTAAAGTCCCCGATGGTTTCAAAGCTGATGTCATGGTTGGATCTGTTGCGGCATGGACAGCAGACAGACTGCCCAAGTTGCACATCACAACGAGCAGCAACAATAGTAATTTTTCTTTGCTAAACATAAAATATAAGTCTAATGATTCAAAATTTCAAGTTATAACAAGTTATTAGAAGCAGAAAGAGAAGGCGCATCATTGCCTGATGAAGTTGCGCCTTCTCTCACATATATATATTGAAAAATCAGCATAAGCACACTTACGCCTTGGCCTACATCTCTACCTGTGGCACATCCTTGAGGAATTTTTCTATTTCTTCATCGCTGACAGAATAGTTTTGCAAGTCACCATTGATATAACTGTCGTATGAAGGCATATCAATAAGACCATGTCCTGAAAGACAGAAGAGAATAACCTTCTTCTCGCCTTTCTCCTTAGCCTTGAGCGCCTCGCGAATAGTAGCAGCAATCGCATGACAGCTCTCTGGCGCAGGAATGATACCCTCGGTACGAGCAAAGAGCATACCAGACTTGAATGACTCCAACTGTGGAATATCTACACCATGCATATATCCGTCCTTAATCAACTGAGAAATAATCATACCGGCACCATGATAACGCAAACCGCCAGCATGGATATTCGCAGGCTTGAAATCATGACCCAAGGTGTACATTGGAAGCAATGGTGTATAACCAGCCTCATCACCAAAGTCGTATTCAAACTTACCACGAGTCAACTTAGGGCAGCTTTCAGGTTCTGCTGCAATAAATTCAGTATTCTTTCCATCCTTAATCTTATGACGCATGAAAGGGAAGGCGATTCCACCAAAGTTACTACCACCACCAAAACAAGCTATCACAGTATCAGGATACTCACCAGCCATAGCCATCTGCTTTTCTGCCTCCAGACCAATGACTGTTTGATGAAGAGCCACGTGATTTAACACAGAACCTAAAGTATATTTACAACCAGGAGTTGTTGTAGCCAACTCTACAGCCTCACTGATGGCAGTACCTAATGAACCAGGATGATGAGGATCACGGGTAATGATGTTTTTACCAGCTCTTGTACTCATAGAAGGAGAACCCTCTACTGTAGCACCAAAGGTACGCATAATACTGGAACGATATGGTTTTTGCTGCATGGTAATCTTTACCTGATAAACAGCCGCTTCCAATCCATAGAGTTTGGCAGCATAAGACAAAGCAGCACCCCACTGACCAGCACCCGTTTCTGTTGTGACATTCGTATCACCCTCTTGCTTACAATAGTAGCACTGAGGAAGAGCAGAATTAATCTTATGTGAACCTAAAGGGTTGGTACTCTCATTTTTGAAATAGATATGAGCAGGAGTACCTAAAGCCTCTTCCAAAGCATAGGCACGAACCAGAGGAGTAGAACGATAGAAAGTATATTTTTCCAATACGTCTTCAGGAATATCTATCCACGCATGCTCCTGATCCAATTCCTGCTTGGAACATTCCTTATTAAATATATGTGAAAGATCATCAGCATTGAGAGGCTGGTGAGTCTGAGGATTCAATGGAGGCAATGGCTTATTAGGCATATCTGCCTGAATATTATACCACTGTGTTGGGAGTTCACTCTCCTGCAAAATAAATTTCTTCTGTCTCATGTGATATCATTTTTATATTAATTATTATGTCTTTCTTACATTTTGTTAATAGATAAATTCATTTTGCGACAAAATTACAAAAAACATTTGAGATAAAAGAAAAAACGGCAATAATTTTGCTTTTTATCTGAAAAATATCGTAAAACGGCAGGAAATCAGTTAAAACAAGAGGCGTTATGAAACGCTATTCATCATCTTTTACTTATACAAAAAACTACAAAATTCCTACAAACGATAAATTTACACCCCATTTATTGCTCAATATCATTCAATATAGATACAGCTTGCTCTACACTCCTGATACCAGAAATACGCAAGTAGCGCTTGTTGCTTTTCTCTTTCAAGTTGCACATCCTCACATGTTTGGTTACATAATCCAACACCTTAGAGAACATGACACTCCTGTAAAAAGGACTCTGCACATTGCTCACAAACTGTAATTGAAGAACATTTTGCTTCAGCATCATCTTCTCGCATCCCATACGCTTGCCCAATCTACGCAGGGTGACCACATGCATCAGTTCTTCGGCCTCATGAGGCACTGGACCGAAACGGTCTATCAATCGCTTTTTATAAGCAGCCAGATCATCATCATTCTCTATACAATCCAACTCCCGATATAAAAGCATTCGTTCACTACTACCAGGAACATACGAATCAGGGAAATACATTTCCAAGTCGCTCTCCACAGAACAGTCATCTACAAAGTCGTCACCCGTGAGCACCTTACCTTGATCCAAGTCTTCCTGATACAAATCATTGAATTCTTCATTCTTCAACTCGGTCACAGCCTGCGACAAGATCTTCTGATAGGTTTCATATCCCAAATCTTCCATGAAACCACTCTGTTCTGAACCCAACAAGTTACCTGCTCCACGAATATCTAAATCCTGCATGGCAAGATTAAATCCACTTCCCAAGTCACTGAAAGTTTCCAACGCCTCCAAACGTCTCCGAGCCTCAATTGTCAGTACGCTTTTAGGGGGTGCCAACAAATAGCAAAACGCCTTTTTGTTACTTCTGCCAACTCGTCCTCTCATCTGGTGCAGATCACTTAAGCCGAAATGATGCGCATCATTGATAATGATCGTATTGGCATTGGAAATATCGATACCATTTTCCACAATGGTTGTAGAAAGCAGCACATCATAGTCATAGTTGATAAAGCCCATGATAATTTTTTCCAACTCCTCAGGCTTCATCTGACCATGTCCGATGACAACTCGACAATCAGGTACATGTTTCTCTATCAGGAGTTTAATCTCCTGAAGTTTTGAAATCCGATCATTGACAAAATACACCTGTCCATTACGACTCATTTCAAAATTGATGGCATCAGCAATCACTTCAGAAGAAAAACTGGTCAGCTCCGTATGGATCGGATAACGGTTAGGTGGCGGTGTACGCATGATACTCATATCTCTTGCTCCCATCAGCGAGAACTGGAGGGTACGAGGAATAGGCGTAGCACTCATGGTCAGCGTATCCACGTTGACCTTCATCTGGCGCAGTTTCTCCTTTGTACTTACTCCAAACTTCTGTTCCTCATCAATAATGAGCAAACCTAAATCTTTCCATACAACCGATTTGGAAATCAATTTATGCGTACCTATCAAAATGTCTATTTTACCATCCTTTAAGTCAGCCAAAATCTGTCGGGTTTCCTTTGCAGATCGGGCACGGCTCAAATATTCTACCCTCACAGGCATTCCCTCAAGACGCGACTTGAATGTCTGATAATGCTGAAATGCCAAAACGGTAGTAGGAACCAGTACTGCCACCTGTTTACTGTCACAAGCAGCTTTAAAGGCCGCACGAATGGCTACCTCCGTTTTTCCGAAGCCAACATCTCCACACACCAGTCTGTCCATAGGGCGGGAACTTTCCATATCAGCCTTCACCTCCATGGTAGCCTTATTCTGGTCAGGCGTATCTTCATAGAGGAAAGAAGCTTCCAACTCATGTTGCAAATATCCATCCAGACTAAAAGCATAGCCCTTTTCATGACGACGCTTAGCATACAACTTAATAAGGTCGCGTGCTATATCCTTGATACGCTTCTTTGCCTTTTCCTTCATCCTATCCCAGGCACCAGTACCTAAGGTAGAAAGACGAGGAGGTTCACCGGTATCGGCACTTCTATATTTGCTGATTTTATAGAGCGAATGGATAGAAACATCCACTTTATCGTTGTTCTTATAGACGATGCGTATCATTTCCTGATAGCTTTCACCAGTAGGAACACGAACCAAGCCGCCAAACTTACCGATTCCAAAATCCACATGTACGATAAAGTCGCCCGGTTCCATTTCCTGCAACTCTTTCATCGTAAGCGCCATTTTACCAGCACGAGCAGAATCAGAACGCAAATTGTATTTATGAAAACGATCAAAAATCTGATGATCTGTAAAGAAACAGCATTTTTTGTCAGAATCCACAAACCCTTCGTGAATGGTTTTATCTACAGGAACAAAAGAAATCTGATAACGTTGCAAATCTTCACTATCAAAAATATCCTTCAATCTTTGCTGCTGTTTCTGACTGTCAGCTAAAATATATAAAGTATATTTCTGAAGAAGATAATCCTCAAGAGTTTTAGCCAACAATTCAAAATTCTTATGGAATAAAGGTTGTGGCTGGATATTAAAATGAATGCAAGCAGAAGACTTACCTTCTCCCTCCAAAGCATTTGGATTTTTATCCACATGCCCCATTTCTATGCGCACTCTTTCCGCCAATCCCTCTTTCAACTGAGTCGTAGTACAGAGATTCAACTCTTTCTTCATCCGCTGTCTGATTTGCTCAGCCTCCATTTCTGTAGCCCCTTCCAGCTGTTCAGTCAAACTTTGAGCCGAGAAACCATCATGATAAATCTGTTCGATACGATCATGAAGAAAGACGAAATCCTTCATGACAACAATTGTATCCTCACCCAAAAAAGAAAATATCGGTTGTTTTTCACTTTCAAGAGAAGATAATTCAGGCACAATCTCTATACATTCCCTCTTGACTTTCGACAACTGACTTTCCACATCAAAGGTACGGATGGAATCAATCTCATCTCCGAAGAAATCTATACGAAAAGGAAATTCACAACTATAAGAATATACATCCAGGATACTACCACGGACAGCAAATTGTCCTGGTTCATAAACATAATCAGTCTCCTCAAAGCCAAAATCTCTCAGCGTATGCACAATATTGCTCAAGGCAATCTCTTGAGAAACAGAAAGTTTAAGTATGCGCTCATCCAGTTTCTTTTTGGTAACAACCAATTCTGCCAAGGCATCAGGATAAGAAACTATAAATAAATTTCTATTTTGCGATAAACGAGCCAAGACTTCCGTTCGAAGAATTTCATTGGCAGCATCTTTTTGCCCATACTTGATAGCACGACGATAGCTGGAAGGAAAGAAAAAAACATTTTCCTGTCCCATCATTTGTGTCAGGTCGTGATAAAAATAGCCAGCCTCATCAGCATCATCCAAAACAAAAAGTACGGTTTGTCCTAATTGCTGATATACAGACGCAAAAAAGATTGGTGCAGAAGAACACACCAATCCCTTAAGGGAAATTATTTTAACCTGTTTTTTCCCCAATAAATCCAAAAGGGCCTTCGTCTGTGACGAATGCCCGTAAATATTTTCAATCTCTTGTATGGTCACGCTTTTTAGTTTTTCTTAGGATACTTCTTAAACCAGCCATCCAAGCGAAGGCGCATTACACCAAAGAAAGCCTCTCCAAAGATACCTCCATTCATCTTGCTCACACCCTCGCGACGGTTGACGAAGATAACAGGTACCTCTTTGATTTTAAATCCTATCTTATGAGAAGTGAACTTCATCTCGATTTGGAAAGCATATCCTTTGAAACGAATTTTATCCAATTCGATGGTTTCCAGCACCTTGCGACGATAGCAAACGAATCCTGCAGTTGTATCGTGCACCTTGAATCCTGTAACCAGACGAACATACTTGGACGCAAAATAACTCATAAGGACACGACCGATTGGCCAATTAACCACATTGACGCCCGAAACATAACGAGAACCTACTGCAACATCATATCCTTCATCATGAGTAGCAGCATAAAGACGTGGCAAATCATTAGGATCATGACTAAAGTCAGCATCCATTTCAAAGATAAAATCATATCCCTGTTGGAGCGCCCACTTAAAGCCTGTGATATAAGCAGTGCCTAAACCTAATTTACCGGAACGCTCCAAGATATGAAGACGTCCATTAAACTCACCCGCCATCAGATTCTTGACAATAGCAGCCGTACCATCAGGACTTCCATCGTCAATCACAAGAATATCAAATTGCTTTTCGAGCCCAAAGACAGCCCGAATGATCTTCTCTATGTTTTCCTTCTCATTATAAGTAGGAATGATTACTATGCTATCGCTCTTCATTATAGTTTTTATTAATCAAGTACCAATAATTCTTATAGTTAAATATGATATGCAAAGATACGACTTTTATCACAATTCCACTATATTTTTGATTATTTTTTCATTTATTGGTCAGGATTTTCTACAAAACCCTGATATTCCTTGTCTAAACCATTCATAATTGCCTCATAACTCTCCGTCATCTGATGCTTAATATTGTCAGCACCTCTGCCTATAGGAGCTATTGGCTTATGTATAGTCAACTTCAACGGATGCCAAAACACCCAAAAAATATCTTTCATACGCGGCTTCACCTGGAAACTGCCATTGATGGTAAGAGGACAAACCGGCAACTGCAGTTCGTCTGCCAACATAAAAGCACCTCGACGGAAAACACCCATATGACCGGTAAAAGTTCTGGCACCTTCAGGGAACACCACTAATGACATTCCCTCCTTGAGTTCTTCACGAGCCTTGTCATAGGAAGCACGGATTTTGGAAGGTCCGCTCTTATCTACGAAGATATGATGAGCATACTCGCAAGCCACTCCTACCAAAGGAATCTTACGAAGACCTTTCTTCATCATCCACTTGAAATTACGTCCCAAAAAACCATATATCAGGAAGATATCAAAGGCTCCCTGATGATTGGCTACAAAAACATAGCTCTGCTTTTTCTCCAAATTTTCACGTCCTTCTACCTTTACAGGCAACAGGAGAATACGTATCCACAACTGCGACCAGATCTTACCAGGATAATATCCCCAGAAATGCCCATTACCTAACATACACCCCACAACTGTGGTAATACTCGTAATAATACTTGCCAATACCAAGATAGGCAAGCACACCAATAATTGGTATAAACGATATAAATATTTCATAATCTCAATATTTTTTACGCTGATAATACTTTTATATGGTAATTCTTATTTTCTCTTTAATGTGACAACTACGATCTCGGCGGTAGCTCCTATACGAATAGGAATCACACCACCCAATCCGGCAGTCGTAAAGAGCTGGCAACCTTCACGCTCATACAAACCATAGTCATATTTTGCAAACATGGTAGGTCGGATGCCCAAGACCTCAACTTGTCCTGCATGAGTATGACCGCTGAATGTCAATTGTGGTGCCACTAAAACCGTATCTTTAGATCCATACACCTCATTAATTTTAGAAGGAACCATATCTTTCCACTGCGTTGGTATATGCTGGAGCATCAAGATAAAATTTCCCGGTTTGATGGATGCAAGTGATTTCGCCACACTTGTCCGCTTCGGTTTATCATAATTTTCCGTTCCAGCTATATAGATGGAATCCTGTCCTCTATACACCACCCGATGTTCATTATTCAGCAGTTGCCATCCTAAACTTCGCTCAAAATCCTGTACCCTTTTCTCTATTTCAACCTGTTCATCAGGATCTGCATCAACATAATAACTATAATCGTGATTGCCCAAGATACTATAAACTCCATCCTTTGCTTTCAACGAACGAAGCATCTGATAATAAGGTACTAATTCTGAAGGATGTGCATTTTGCAAATCACCCGTAAAGCAAATCATGTCAGGATGCTGTGCCTGAATGCTGTCAATATCCCGCTGAGGAATATCCGATCTCCAACCATAATAGGAGCCGAGATGGAAATCACTAAACAGGACTATTCTATACCCATCGAAGTTCTTTGGTAAATCAGACAGATATATGGTAACTTGTTTCACTTCCAGTTTACGGAAACCTAAAGTAAATCCATAGATAAACGTCACGAAAGCCACAATAGCCAAAACGAGTCCAACCGTTCGTCCCCAATTCTTCTCTAAATGAAAATATCTTTTGCAGCACCAGCCTAAGGAACTGCAGAAAGCAAAGACAAACTCCGGCACAGCACAGACCGCCATCAGAGCGAACCAGATATCAACCAGCAAGGGATTTTTCGGTACAAAGTTTGGCAGAAAAGCCAAATATACACTATATCCCAAAACTATCATAGCAGGAATCCACAACAGAAACCTTTTTCTACCAGTTACCTTCTGGGATTCAGTCTTGAATATCCATAAATAAGGCAACACAGTACCCAATATAATGGGTATAAGTATTCTATATATCATTTTTTCATCAAACTTGATTGCAAGAATCGCCGCATGAGTTCCACTGGAATACCACGTCTATTTGCATAATCTCTCAACTGATCCTCCCCTATCTTTCCCAATTCAAAATAATGTGCCTTTGGATGAGAAAACATCAAGCCCGACACACTGGCATGGGGCGTCATCATACCACTTTCAGTAAGTCTGATACCAACCTCTTTCATTCCAAGAATTTCATCCAGGAGAAAATTGATACTGGTATCTGGCATGGAAGGATAGCCCACTGCAGGGCGAATACCTTGATAGTTCTCTCTAAGGAGCTGCTCCATCGTCAACTTTTCATCTGCAGCATATCCCCAGAAAGTAGTTCTCACTTCCTGATGCATACGCTCAGCTGTGGCTTCTGCCAACCGGTCACTAAGAGTTTGTGCCAACATCGACCGATAATCATCATGACGATACAACTCCACAATTTCCGCATCAACCGTAGCACAAAAGATACCCAAGCAATCCGTCTTTTCCATATAGATGGGGCGCAAGAAATCTGACAGACACAAATTAGGTTGCCCATCCGCAGAAACCTTTTGCTGACGGAGCATAGGAATACGAACCTCCGAGCGAATGGTCTGACCGTTGATTTGATCATTCAAATCATCGATTAAGACGATATCATCCCCATCACTACAGGCTTTCATCAATCGAAACAAAGCATGAGTATGATATTTACCATACCAAGACTTCAACATCAGAAGCGCCTCCTGTTTCATTTTTTCTTTTTCGCCAGCAGGCTTACCACTCAGTCCCCAAGCATGAAAGAAATAGAGCCAATTGATATACGGTACTATATCCGCAATATCGTATGTCAAAACCTTTCTCAAAATCTTAAAATTTATGATTTTCTAAAAGTAAGTTCTTCACCACGATAAGCCTCGTCAAACTCTCCCTTATTATATATAAGGTGTCCATTACAGATCGTTTGCTCCACTTGCCATTGGTATTCATGTCCCTCCATAGGACTCCATCCGCATTTACTTTGGATGATTTCTTTCTGAACAGTCCAAGCAGTATGAGGGCGAACAATAACAATATCGGCCTGATAGCCCGGGCGCAAAAATCCACGTTTGTCCACTTGAAAGAGTTTGGCAGGACAATGAGACATCACCTCTACCATTCTTTCAATAGAAAGAACGCCTTCGTCCACCAATTCCAACATACTTACCAATGAGAATTGCACCATCGGCATACCCGAAGCAGCCTTGGCACAACCGCCCTGCTTGTCTTTCCATTCATGAGGAGCATGATCAGTGCCAACAACCGAAATTCGTCCATCAGCCAAAGCCTCACGTAATGCCTGCCTATCTTTCACTGTCTTAATAGCAGGATTACATTTGATGAAAGCTTTCTTGTCTGCATAATCCTCATCCGAGAAATAAAGATGCGCAATGACAGCTTCACCCGTAATATTCTCATCTTTTCCGAAGAATTCCAGTTCACGAGCGGTAGTCACATGCGCAATATGCAGATGAGCCCCAGACTCCTTTGCCAATTTAACAGCCAAACTACTACTTTCGTAACAAGCCTCTACACTACGGATTTCCGGATGGAATTTCACATCAGGATCTTCACCATATTTTTTCTGATAGGCAGCCATATTGCGATTGATGATGTCAGTATCCTCGCAATGAGTCATCACAGGCAGTCCCAATTTCTTGGCTTTAACAAATATCTGTTGCAAAGACTCATACTTATCCACCAGCATATTGCCCGTGCTGGAACCCATAAAGAGTTTAATACCCGGAATACGATGAACATCCAATCTATCAAATGAATCTACATTATCATTGGTTGCACCAAAAAAGAAACTATAGTTAACATGACTTTTCTGAGCACCTAATGCAAACTTATCCTCCAAAGCCTCCAAAGTCGTAGTTTGAGGATTGGTATTAGGCATTTCGAAGTAAGAAGTCACACCACCAAAGGCGGCAGCTCTACTCTCGCTCTCAATATCAGCCTTACGTGTCAAACCCGGTTCACGGAAATGCACATGATCATCTATCACACCAGGCAAAACAAAACACCCCGAGGCATCAATGACTTGATCATAGATTCCACGAGGTGCCTTACCTTCATATATTTCTTCAATTTGTTCACCATTGACAACAAGGTCGCCCAAGAAAGAGCGTCCTTCATTGACAATAGTTCCGTTTTTTATTAATGTTCTCATCATAATTCTACAGATTAATTACCGAAGCCATTACCTCCCGCAGCCTGATTCTCCGGAATAGTTGGTTTAGCCAGATCATTAGCAGTTGGAGCAGGAGCTGCATTCGGATCCACTTGAGGTGCTTGCATTGCAGAAGCATCCTGTCCTGCATCTCTTGTACCATTCATAATCTGCTCATTTTCCTGAGCCTTCTGATAATAATCCTTCACGTATGGATCATTCTTGAAATGCTCAGTAGCCTTACTCATGATATCCTCAATCCAAGGAGAAAGCATCGGGTATTGATTTCTCATGGTAACCATGAAGAAAACTCCAGGACCCAAGACATTATCAAAATTCTCGGTCACGAAAGAAGTGACCAGTTTATCTTCCAGATCAGCCAAATGAATAGCTTCCTCATTCAGTTTTCTTGTTACCATCTCCATATCACTACCATTCATGATAGCCTGGTCATGCTTATGCACCAATTCCATCTGCTGGTTCTGCAACTGCTGGTATTTCTTGAAGAACTTAAACAGTTTATCATTCAAAGGAGTGCCGCTAACTATCTGTTGAGCATCATCTAATTTCACATTAATGTCACCGCTCTCCAACACCAATGGGAGGACAGCCTCATCATCCATGAAAATATTAGCCATTCTCACAGAATCCAGATTTCCGTCAAAATGGAATTGACCATGCACAACATCACAGGAATCAATATTTTTAAAATCATTGTTTTTCAGGATTTTCAGGTATAGCATCCTTCCATCCAATGTACTCACATTAGACGTACCTTGGATATTGTAGCTATTGGCACACGATGTCATTGCCAACAAGGTGATAAATGCATAAAGTATCTTATTCATAATCTGTCTGTATTTCGGGTAACAAAAGTACAATCTTAAATTGATGTACGGAAATAAATTTATGCTATTTAATTGAATACCGTCTGTATTTAGTATTTTTTGGCATTATTCCTTCTCCAGTTCACGGGAAATACGATGTGTCGTATATAATTCCAACAACGCTGCGATAAGCAGCAGAAGCACCCACTTATTATAAAAGTAGGTGATATACGTCTCATAGTTGGAAAACCAATTACGGGCAAAAGCATATACCGTATCAACCATAGAAATGCCCGACAATATAAAACAAATATCCGCCATTGCCTGTATGCGCTTCAGACGATGAATGACAAACGATTTTCCTTCGTATAACTGCATGGCTTGTATCACACTAAAAAGCACCGTACCTACTAAGAACACCCAACAGGTATAAAGCAACATTTTAGGATAGATAAATCCAAACGCATAGCAACCTGCACCGACAACCATCAGCACGCCACCCAAGAGGAATATGGCACTCTGAATTTTACTCAACTGTTTCATTTTCTAAATCTTCTTCGTTATTATTATTAGGCAAATCGGTGCTCAAGACGAAGATATCCTCATCGTCTGCCTTCATGAAATAGTTTTCTCTGGCTATTTTCTGATAAGCCTTCGGATCCACGCGCATTTCCCTCAGCAGTTTGGTGTCTGCCTGATAACGCGCAGTATATTTTTTTATCTCAGAACGCAAATTATTGATCTGAATCTGGTATTTCACATGCTGGTAGATGCTATTGTCATCAATTGCACCTACTACCAAAACACCCACTACAATCACTATAAGATACTTATAATGAGAGAGATAGCCCCATATTACACCTAATTGTTTACTCATTTATTTCGATATTTGTTTGCAAAGATAATATTTTTTTGTTATCTTTGCATCATCATTTAAGAAAAAATAATGGAAGAATATATTGTTTCTGCAAGAAAGTACCGTCCGATGACCTTCGATACGGTGGTTGGACAGAGTGCTTTGACAACAACTTTAAAGAATGCTGTGAAGAGTGGAAAGCTCGCTCACGCATACCTTTTTTGCGGTCCTCGTGGTGTCGGAAAGACTACCTGTGCCCGTATTTTTGCCAAGGCTATCAATTGCGAGCATCCCCGTGAAGACGGAGAAGCCTGCAATGAGTGCGAAAGTTGCACAGCTTTCAACGAGCAGCGCTCATTCAACATCTTTGAGCTTGATGCCGCCAGCAATAATGGTGTAGAGCAAATCAAGGCTCTCATGGAGCAAACCCGCATCCCGCCACAGATTGGCAAGTACAAAGTGTTTATCATCGATGAGGTACACATGCTGAGTTCTGCTGCCTTCAATGCATTCCTCAAGACATTGGAGGAGCCACCATCGCATGTCATCTTTATCCTGGCGACCACGGAGAAGCACAAGATTCTGCCTACCATTCTCAGTAGATGTCAGATTTACGATTTCGAGCGAATGACCGTTCCTAACACGATCAAGCATCTGGCTATGGTAGCAGAAAAAGAAGGAATCAAATATGAGGAACAGGCTTTGGCCGTCATCGCAGAAAAAGCCGATGGCGGTATGCGCGATGCTCTCTCTATCTTTGACCAGGCTGCCAGTTTCTGTCAAGGCGACATCACTTATAAAAAGGTAATCGAGGACCTGAACGTTCTGGATAGCGACAACTATTTCAACTTGGTTGACCTCGCTCTCTCCAACAAAGTGAGCGAGATGATGGTGCTGCTGAACAATATTCTCAACAAAGGTTTCGACGGAGGCATTCTTGTCCAAGGTCTTGCCCAACATGTGCGTAATGTCATGATGGCAAAAGATCCCCAGACTCTGCCACTCTTGGAAACCAGTGAAGAGCAAAAGGCCAAATTCCAGGCACAGGCTCAGAAAGCCCCTACACCTTTCTTATATAAGGCACTAAAAATCATGAACGACTGCGATGTTCAATACCGCCAGAGTTCAAACAAGCGCCTGCTGGTAGAACTGACCCTCATCCAAGTAGGTCAGATAACGCAACCAGAAGATCAAGATGTGCCAGGTGCGGGGCGTACGCCCCATAGATTAAAATCCCTGTTTCAGAAATTGATTGCTCCCCTTAAACCTGCTTCTCAGGGTGCAGGTAAAGAGCAAGTTGACAGCAAGAAGGTTGAAGCCGTTCCTGCTGTCGGGCATTCTATTGCCCAAAAATCCGAGACTGATGAAACTGCCTCAGCGAAAGATACTTCTACAACAAGCAACAAGCCAAAGGGAAGTATCAAACTTGGCAGTATCGGCATGACGTTCAAGAATCTTAAGAAACACAAAGAAGAAGATAAGAACAATTATTCTGCCATCAGCGACACAACAGAAACTGCGTCAATAGCCGAAGATAAAAAGCAACCTTTCGATAATGAGCTTTTATATGGTCAATGGATGAGTATGTGTATGAGAATGCAAGGTATCAACGAACTGTATGGTTTGTCACAACGCCTGAAAATGCTGACTCCCAAAATCACAGATTATCCTTCGGTGGAAATCGTCATTGATAATCCGATACTTCTTGATCAAATCGGAAAAATCAAAAACCGCATCAGAAGTACACTTGTATTAGGATTGAACAATGACGACATCATTATCAATTACCGTGTAGCCAAGCAAGAAGAAATCGGAAAGATACGTAATAAACGGGAAATCTTCGATGATATGAAAAAGAAAAATCCTGCACTTGACAAATTGGTACAGGAATTCAAATTAGTCATGGCATAATTCAGCTATGGCAGATTTTTCAAAACAATAATCTAAAAAAACGAGAAACTATTTTTTTAAGATAAACTAAAAAAATCCTATGGATAAAGCATATCGAGCTACATCCATAGGATTTTTATTTTAAATCAGAGTCATACCATTTTCCTCACATTCCTTGCGCATTTCATCAGGCCAGATACTTGCCTGTATTTCACCAATATGCGCCTTATGAAGCAAGACCATGCAGAGGCGGCTTTGTCCTATACCACCACCGATACTCAAAGGCAACTTATCATTTAAGAGTTGCTGGTGGAAATAGAGTTTCTCGCGATCTTCCTTACCTTCTATCTTTAACTGGCGAAGCAAGCTTTCCTTATCCACACGAATACCCATGGAACTCAACTCAAAACTACGCTCCAGAACCGGATACCAGATCAGAATATCACCATTAAGGCCCATCTTTCCATTCTCGGCAATAGTACTCCAATCGTCATAGTCAGGAGCACGTCCATCATGCTTCTTACCATCACTCAACTTACCACCAATACCCTCTACGAATACTGCGCCATATTTCTTGCAGATAGCATCCTCTCGCTCTTTAGGAGTCTTATCAGGATACATGTCAAGCAAATCTTGCGCATGAACAAAATGAATCTGTTCTGGCAAGAAAGGCTTCAACTGTGGATAATGCTCACAGGTGAGATATTCAGTACGGCGGATAGCAGCATAAATGCGACGCACCACGCCTTCCAAGAATGCCAAGTTGCGATCTTTCTTTTCAATCACAGCCTCCCAATCCCACTGGTCAACATACAGAGAGTGGAGATTATCGAGTTCTTCGTCAGCACGAATAGCATTCATATCGGTATAGACGCCATATCCAGGTTCTATTTTATATTCAGCCAATGTCAATCTCTTCCATTTTGCCAGAGAATGAACCACTTCTGCTTTAGCATCTCCCAAATCTTTGATAGGGAAAGTTACAGGACGTTCCACTCCATTGAGATCATCATTAATACCCAAACCTTTCAATACGAAAAGAGGAGCAGTCACACGACGCAAACGAAGTTCTGTGGAAAGATTTGCCTGAAAGAACTCCTTAATCAGTTTGATTCCCATTTCGGTTTGGCGCATATCAAGAAGTGCCTTATAGCCTACTGGTTTTATTACATTACTCATAATATATATATTTTTTCTTTGTTTTTATGTATTTAGGGACAAATGAAATGCAGGTTAGTACGCCTGTTTTCTATTTGATGGTGCAAAGGTACTAAATTATTATTAATCTGCAAGCGTTTTTCTATTTTATTTTTCAAAATGATAGGATTTTTAATATTTCACTATCTATTTGCACTCTTTTCGTATCATTTTCTCTTTATTATCCTAAATAAAAAGTCTTCCCTACGCCTCTCCATAAGTTTTTTTACTCAAATATTTGGTTATTTCAAATAAAATCAGTAATTTTGCAAACGTATCTGCAAACTGTATATATGGAAGAGATTTTGCATATATATAATAAGGTATGAATATCTTGGTCTCGTAGCTTAGTTGAATAGAGCGTTTGATTCCGGTTCAAAAGGTCGTGGGTTTGAGTCCCACCGAGATCACACATTCTCTATCCAGGGAATACACTTCCCTCAGAAACGGAATATCATCCTTAATCAGAGAATTATCACATTATTTAATTAAGAACATGGACTTAGTAGAACGTTTTATAAACTACACAAAATTTGACACACAGTCGAGCGAAGATTCCGACAGTGTGCCTAGTACGGCGAAACAGTTAGAGTTCGCCAAGTATCTTAAACACGAATTGGAAGAGGAGGGGCTTAGCGATGTAGAGATGGACGATATGGGTTACATCTACGCTACATTGAAAGGCAATACCAAGAAAAAGACACCTACCATCGGATTTATATCTCACATGGACACCAGTCCAGATGCAAGTGGCAAAGACATCAAGGCACGCGTCATCCGCAACTATGATGGCGAAGATATTGAATTGAGTCCAGGCATCTTCTCCAGAGTCGATAAATTCCCAGAATTAAAAGCTCACAAAGGCGAGGACATCATCGTAACTGATGGCACAACCCTTCTTGGTGCAGACGATAAAGCAGGAATTGCAGAAATCGTACAGGCTATGTGCTATCTCAGAGACCATGATGAAATCAAGCACGGAGATATACGTGTAGGTTTCAACCCTGACGAAGAAATCGGAATGGGTGCTCACCACTTTGATGTTGAAAAATTTGCCTGCGACTGGGCTTACACCATCGACGGAGGCGACCTCGGCGATTTGGAATACGAAAACTTCAATGCCGCAGCTGCCAAGATCCGCATCAAAGGTGTGAGTGTACATACGGGTTATGCTAAGGGTAAGATGATCAACGCAAGCAGACTTGCGGTGGAATTCCAAAACATGATACCAGAGACCGACCTACCAGAAACCACAGAAGGTTATCAGGGTTTCTACCACTTGCTGGGCATTGAAAGCCACTGTGAAGAAGCTAAGTTGGCTTATATCATTCGCGACCACGACCGTGATAAATTTGAAAATCGCAAAGCATTCATTGCTGACTGCGTGAAGAAAATCAACGAGAAATATGGCGAAGGAACATGTGAGGCTGAGATTTACGATCAGTACTACAACATGAAAGAGAAAATCGACCCTAACATGCATGTCATCGACATCGTCTTGAGAGCGATGCAGGAAAATGGCGTTCCTCCACGCGTAGAACCTATCCGTGGCGGTACCGATGGAGCACAGTTGAGTTTCAAGGGACTTCCTTGTCCAAACATCTTTGCAGGCGGCGTCAATTTCCATGGCCCACATGAGTTTGTCAGCATCCAGGTAATGGAGAAAGTAGTACAGACCATCGTGAAGATTGCAGAAATCACAGCAGAATACAACGACTAAGTTTCGTATCAATCATAATAATCTATAATCCCAGAAAGCATGAATGCTGATGGGACTATAGATTATTTTCATATTATGACCTGATACTCCAATAGACGATAAACTGTTTTCACTTACATATCAAACTTAATTTTCTTTCGAATGGCAGAAATTCCATTTTTAGTAAAAGATTTGGCACTCATACTGATGGTTGCAGGCATCGTAACCATCATTTTCAAGAAGCTCAAGCAACCCCTTGTGTTAGGATACATCGTTGCCGGTTTTCTTGTCTCACCACACATGCCATATACCATGTCGGTCATTGATGAAACAGATATCAAGACTTGGGCTGACATCGGAGTTATCTTTACCCTATTCTCACTCGGTCTTGACTTCTCTTTCAAGAAAATCGTAAAAATGGGAGCCTCCCCTATCATTGCAACCGTAGTTATCGTGTTCGCCATGATGATGCTCGGCATCAGCATAGGACATGGCTTTGGGTGGAGCAAGATGGACTGTATTTTCCTTGGCGGTATGCTTGCCATGAGTTCCACGACCATTATATATAAAGCTTTTGATGATATGGGACTGCGGCAACAGAAGTTTGCGGGCATGGTGATGAGCGTTCTGATACTGGAAGACATACTTGCCATTGTCATGATGGTGATGCTGTCGGCCATTGCAGGAGGCAACAATCCTGATGGAGAACAGATGATCGGTTCTGTGATAAAGATTGCCTTCTTCCTTGTCCTTTGGTTTATAGTAGGCATCTTTGCCATCCCACTTTTTCTCCGTTCTGTACGCAAACTTATCAACAACGAAACCCTTCTGATTGTAGCATTAGGACTCTGTTGCGGCATGGCAGTACTCTCCACCAAGGTAGGATTCTCCAGTGCTTTTGGCGCTTTCGTCATGGGCAGCATCTTAGCTGAAACCATCGAAGCAGAAAAGATTATCAAACTGGTGGAACCCGTAAAGAACCTGTTTGGAGCCATCTTCTTTGTTTCCGTAGGTATGCTCGTTGACCCTAAGATTCTGATAGAATATGCCATTCCTATTCTGGCATTAGTAGGTAGCATACTCATAGGACAAGCCATATTCGGTACCTTCGGCTTCATGCTCGGTGGAGAATCTCTGAAATCAGCTATGCGCTGTGGATTTTCCATGGCACAGATTGGTGAGTTTTCTTTCATCATCGCTTCCTTAGGTCTGTCATTAGGCGTTATCAGCAACTATCTCTATCCAGTAGTTGTTGCCGTATCCGTCATCACGACCTTCCTTACTCCTTATATGATTCGCCTTGCCACACCGACGTATCAAGTCATGGAGAAGCATCTGCCGAAGCGACTCATCAACATACTGAATCATTTCGCGATGAGCCATCCCTCTACGACCCAGCAGAGCAAATGGAAGTCTCTTCTCAGACAAATGCTCATCAACACTGTAGCCTATTCCATCCTTACTGCAGCAGTCATCGCATTGATGTTTACCTTCGTACTTCCATTCACCCGAAGTCTTTTCCCTGGTTGGAAGTTGCATTGGTATGCTAACGCCATCACAGGCATATTGACCCTTGTGCTGATAGCACCATTCCTGCGTGCCATCGTCATGAAAAAGAACCATAGCAATGAGTGGAAACGCCTATGGGTAGAAAGCAGCATCAACAGGATTCCGCTTCTCTTCACCATCGTCGTGAGATTTGTTATTGCGTTGGCTTTCATCTTCTATATCTGCAATTATCTGACACGTTTCACCAATGCGCTCATGATCATCATCGGCATTGCAGTCATTTCCCTGATGATAGCATCAAGATGGACCAAGAAGAGAAGCATCAAGATGGAAAGACTCTTTATCCACAACCTCCGCTCAAGAGACATCATGGCTCAGGTAAACGGCGAGAAGAAACCACTCTACGAAGGACACTTATTGGACCGAGACATCCACATCAGCGATTTTGACGTGCCGGAAGATTCGTCATGGGGAGGGAAAACGCTCAAAGAACTGCATCTCCGTGAACGGTTTGGTGTAGATATGAGCAGTATCATGCGTGGTTCACAACGTCTGAATATTCCTAACGGAGATACAGTCATATTCCCAGGAGATAAATTACAAGTCATTGGTAATGACGACCAATTGCAGAAATTTGCAACCGCTCTCAGTACGGATCTCATACCAGAAGACCTGGAAATAGAGAAACGGGAGATGAAACTACGACAACTCATCATCAGCGGTAAAAGTGAATTCTGCGGTAAATCACTTCTTGAAAGTGGAATCCGCGATAAATACAACTGTATGGTTGTGGGATTGGAAGAAGGACAAGAGAACTTAACGAAAATAGCTCCTACCCGTACATTTGAAAAAGGAGATATCCTTTGGATCGTAGGAGAAGAAAGCGACTTGCAAAAAATAATGGAGAGGGCTTAGCCTTCTCCATTATTTTTTTAGAATCTATATCTTTATTGGCATTTCTTCAAGGCTCTCATTGCATTCAGTACTGCCAAAACCGTAACACCCACGTCTGCAAAGACAGCCATCCACATGGTTCCCAAGCCAACAGTTGCCAGAATCAGGACTGCCACTTTCACTCCTATTGCGAAGGCAACATTCTCATGGGCTATATGAATGGTGCGACGAGCGATTCTGACAGCAAGAGCAATCTTTCGCGGTTCATCATCCATCAAAACCACATCAGCAGCTTCTATGGCAGCATCACTACCCAAGCCACCCATGGCAATGCCGACATCAGCCCGTTTCAATACAGGAGCATCATTGATGCCATCCCCCACATAAGCCAAGGTCTTGCCCGCTTCTTTTTCTTGAAGTAATTTTTCCACTTCTACAACCTTATCCGTTGGCAAGAGTTCTGAACGGCATTCATCAAGTCCTATCTGTTGCGCCACCTTTTCAGCCACTTCATGACGGTCGCCAGTCAGCATCACCGTTTTCCCTACACCTAAGGCCTTGAGCTGTGCAATGGCTTCCGCACTACCCTCCTTGATTTGATCATTAATGACAATATGCCCCACATATTTGCCATCTATAGCCACATGAATGATAGTACCCACATGAGAACAATCATGCCATTTTGCCCCGATAGAAGCCATCATCTTCTTGTTTCCCACACAAACCTCCTTTCCATTCACCTGGGCACGAATACCATAACCTGCGATTTCCTTTACATCAGAAACCACGCAGTTATCCGTAGCTTCATCAGGGAAAGCGGAACGGAGCGCTGCACCTATCGGATGATTTGTGAAATGTTCGGCATGGGCTGCCAGATGAAGAAGAATTTTCTCCTGATCTGAATATTCGCCAAAATGCACATGATGAGCGCCTGCGGATGAACCGCAAGAACAGGAATCACCCACATGAACAGCCTCCACTGCAAACTCTCCATGAGTCAATGTGCCCGTTTTATCGAAAACGACAGTACCCACCTTGGCAAGTGCATCCATATAGTTGCTGCCCTTGATAAGAATGCCATTGCGGGAAGCGCCGCCAATGCCTCCGAAGAAAGTAAGGGGAACACTGATGACCAAGGCACAAGGACAAGACACCACTAAGAATATCAAGGCGCGATTGAGCCATAATGGGAAATGATCACCGAAAGAACCATTGCCCAACCATTCTGATGCAATCCCCATTCCTCCCAACATAGGAGGAATCACAGCCAAAGCAAGTGCGGCAAAAACAACGATAGGAGTATAAACACGGGCAAAACGTGTAATAAAAGCCTCGCTTTTTGACTTATTCTGGTCTGCACTCTCTACCAGATTAATAATCTTGGAAACCGTACACTCTCCAAAACTCTTGGTAGTACGAACACGGATCAATCCGGTTAAGTTGACACATCCCGACATGATATGGTCGCCTTCATTCAAATCCCGTGGCATACTTTCGCCCGTCAGCGCAATGGTATTCAAGGCAGAGTTTCCCTCTATTACCACACCATCAAGCGGCACTTTCTCACCAGGCTTAATCACGATGATCTCCCCCACTTCCACCTCTTCCGGCGAAACGAGATCCACTTTTCCATTTCTTTCAACATTCGCCACATCAGGACGGATATTCATCAGGTGCGAAATACTATCCCGGCTTTTACCCTCAGCATATCCCTCGAACAGTTCTCCGATTTGGAAAAAGAGCATCACAAATACAGCCTCAGGAAATTCAGTCTCACTCCCTGGGAAGAAGCCGATGCAAAGAGCGCCAATAGTAGCTATCGCCATGAGGAAGTCCTCATTAAACATATCTCCTTTGGCAATACCTTCAGCCGCTTCTGCCAAGGTCTCATGACCCACTAAGAGGTAAGGCACAAGATATACGAGCAGCAATTGCCAAGTTGCCAAATCGTATTCTTTCTCAATAAAAACAGCAACTACCAATAAAATGACAGTTGCAGCTATCTGAATCAGTTTGGATTTTAAATTTCCTTCCTCGTGATGATGCTCGTGTTCACCGTGGCAACCACAATGATGATCATCATGTTCACCGTGGCAATCGCAATGATGATAATGCTTCATTTCTTCCATAATTTTACAATACATTTAGTTACTACTTCAATTACTTTCTTTATTCTGCTGCAAAATTACGAAAAGGCTTTTGCAACTTGGTTGCAAAAGCCTCTTTTACCTAAAATATAGATCTTTTCCCTAAAATTCCATAGAGAAAGTGATGCCACGACGCATCATATCCTCCAAAGTTGGCTTCATACGAAGGATAAAGCCTTCCCATGAACGGTTCTTTTGCATACTCCAACCCGCCTCTGCCAAAGCCAAGGCACGAGGATAAGCCTGGTAATAGATTCGTTCAGGCGTATTAATGCACTCACTCCATAGCGTACCAGCCACACCAAAAAGATTATTTTTTTCAAAATCTTCACCCATTCCCCAACCCGGATCAAGACGATACGTATCTTTCAGAGTGGTGACAGGCATTCCCCAATTCACTTCCGGCATATCTCCCTTCGCCATAGGATAATCAAAATAACAATGTTCACCAGGACAAAGCATAATACGGGCATTGTTTTCCACGGCTGCCTTCAAAGCTTCCTCTGTCAGACCCGAACGCCAGGCAAAGGTAACGCATCCCGGTTGAATTTTCTTGAAATCCAGTTCATACCAGAACATCGGAGTCTTATGATACCGGTTGCGCAAGAGTTCTATCATGCGGTCAAAGAGATAGCCTTGCAATTTCCAATTCTCAGAACGGTCGGTCGTGGTAATACCTAATTTTTTCTTCAGCGCCTGACATTTAGGACAATTGGTCCAACAATCCAGTGCCGGATTACCTGCCTCATCTCCACCTAAATGAATATAAGGAGAAGGGAATACGTCTGCCAATTCCTTGAAAACATTTCCTAAGAACTCGTAAGTGAACTCATTACCCGGACAAAGTAATTCATCAGAAACACCACAAGTAGTTCGGATTGGCACCTGCACACCGTGACAAGTCAATTCAGGATAAACGCTGATAGCAGCCACTTCATGACCAGGCATTTCGATTTCAGGAACCACCTGCACATGATATTTCGCAGCAAAACTTACCAACTCCCGCATTTGCTCTTGCGTATAATATCCTTTGATAGGCATATTCATGTCATCCATTCCCCATCTGCTGCTTGCTTCAGCCGTCAAACGAGGATACTTCTTGATCTCGATACGCCAAGCCTGATCATCCACCAGATGCAGATGGATGGCATTCAGTTTATAGCGGGCCATCTCAGGAATGAAAGCCTTCAACTGCTCATAAGGGATAAAAGTACGGCAAGGATCCACCATCAGTTCTCTGACATGAGTACGTGGCTGGTCTGAAAGCGACAGTTGAGGAATCGCATCACAACAGTTCTTTACCCCATTACCACGCAGCAACTGGTCAAAGGTCATTAAACCATAAAATACACCAGCTGCCGTTTTTCCCTTAATCGTTACTCCTCGCTGCAAAACTTCGAGCGTGTAAGCTTCATCGTCAGCAAGAGAAGGATCTATTTCCATCGTTAAAGTCAACTGTTCTTTGCTTCCACCCTTTACGTTCGCTTTCTGTCTGGAAATTCCCTCCTGAGTGTTATTGTTTGTCAAACAGTTCCGTTCAGAAAGGATTCTTTCGGCCTGTTCCTTTTCATTCGCAAGACCATCAGCAGCCACGATATTCCAAATTCCATGCACCTGAAGTAGGCGGGCATCTTTCTTTACCTGCAAGTCCATAGGCACAGGAATCAGGCATTTCATCGGGTCGCATGTTTCCTTAGCCTGCTTCATGTCAGCATAGAACAGGCTCCAGCCCGGTGCCTTCCGGTAAGCCTTCTCGCTTCCCTTTGGAACGATTAACCTACATTGACTGCGATGGATGCCATAGAAAGTCGTGACGTCAGCACGAGGAGGAATCTTGGAATTCACCTTCACGGTCTGTAAACCCGATAAATGGGCAAAAGCATATTCTGCCAACTGTGGAGTTCCTTCGATGACGATATGTTTCAGTTTTTTACAACCCGAAAAGGCAGCAGCATCTACCTGCCTTAAACTCATCGGAAGATAAAGTTCCTGCAAGTTATCACAGGCAAAGAAAGCCTGCGAACCAATCTGCTGCACTTTTTGAGGCAGGATGATATTTTGCAGATGATGGCGAGAATGAAAAGCATTCTTAGGGATGACGGGACAAGTAGCTTCACTCAAATCTACATTTCTGAGTTGCCAGCAAAGATCTCTCATTTGCCGGAAATCTGAATTACCTTGAGTGGTCAGGTTGCCCGTCAACTTCAAGGAAATCGTCGTTGTTTTCTTTTCTGCCTTCAGGCTATCCATGTTGGCTACTGTCTGTGCGAACAAAGTTGGCGAACACAGGAGCATGAAGGAAAGTGCTAACATTTTTCTCATACTTATGAATATCATTAGGTTATAGTTATTAATAATTCCAATGGGACAAAAATACGGATTTTATTAGAACTTTCCAAATCTTTTGAATTAAATCTTCTAAAAAACCGCATCTTACTTTATTTTAGATGTGTCATAACGGATTATGAGTTTATTCATCGGATGATACGGAGTTTATTCGGAGGTATTCCTGATGAGACGATTACTCACGGATTTTCGCAGAGGCGACCTATTCGGTCGGTGCAGATACCCACTGAGGTTGGAAAAAGTCCCACAAAGAAAAATCTGTGTATATCTGTGGGACGAAATAATCCACACAAAAGAAAAATCTGCGTCATCTGCGAAATCTGCGTGACAAAAAGCAACAGGAGCATATATAGGGCGCAAGCCATTGGCCAGCGGCCAAAGTTCCGCGAAATTCCGTGAGTAATCCGATAAGCAAGAATGCCTCCGATTCATCCGTGAAATCCGATGAAAAAAATGAAGAAACGAAAAAGGTGTGTCATGAATTCCATGACACACCCTATTTCGTTGATTGTATTTTTCTTAGATTTCAGAGATATTCTAATACCATTGCACAGCATTAGAATAGCCACTGCGCTTATCATATTTCAAGGCATCCGTCAATGTAGAAGCATTACAACGGAAGGTGAAATTATAACTTGTATAAGGCGAAAGCACCACCGAACAACTCATATTGAAACAGTGGAGATCACGCTGCAAGCTTGCAGTAGTCATACTCATTTTATGATTGTCGAAATCATAACCGGATGAGAAACTGATATTCCAGCCATCACTCAGTCTTACGTTACCACTCATATTCAATGTCTGAGTAAACTTGTATGGATAGCGCATAGACTCCTTATTGAACTTTTCCTTGCGCGTATCCTCACGCATGGTAACACCATAACCGAAGGTCAGCGACCAAGGCATCTTGAAAGCCATATAACCATCCGAATCGGTCTTAGCCTTGCCGCCCTTCTTCTTGGCAGCAGTCTTTCCCTTCTCCAAGGTATCGTCCACATTACTTTCAATATCAGTATCCAGTCCATCCTCGTCCTGGTCCTTACGCTTACTGTCCTTCTCATCATCATCACTCTTTCCACCAAAGAGTTTTGCAAGTTTCTCAGGTGTCAGCGTGAAAGACAGGTTCTGCGACATACCCTGGAATCGGCCGAATCGACCTCTACTCCACTCAGTATGAGTACCGACGTATGGATTACCCTGTTCATCCAGATCATAAGCATAGGTGGCAAAGACCGCATTCATATTGAACGTATAGTTCTTCCACCATTTCAGACGCAGGTTGATATTCATATCGCTCCAAGGTCTTACCTTCGCCGCCATATTGTAGCTCATATTGATGTCAAACGCATCTATCAGACTGATTTTCTTGAAACCGGTAGAATCCTTATCGCTCTTGATCTTCATCTCCAGGTTGTTGCCTAAAGAGAAAGAGAGGCTTCCAGTCTTTCCCTTACCAGGCACACCATAAAGTGAATTCTGGTATGGAGAATAGCTGACGAGCGAAACATTACCATCGGCATCCGTCTTCTGATAAGTTTCCCAATAACCATAGCGGGAAGCACCGAAGTCAGGCGCATAACTGAAGCTTACAGTTGGCGTGATGACATGGCGGATGGCCTGTATCTTATCACCGAATATCTTGCGATTAGGCACCCAGAATCCATAGAGCTTGGTGGACATACCCACACTCAAGTTCCAATTATAAACATTGTGGAAACCATAGGTAGTGTCGCACACCTCCGTCTGCTTCTGCTCATCCCATGATTTTGTCACCTTATTGGTGTACATACGGTCAGAGAAGTTGAAGCTTGGATTGATGTTGATGTACTTGAAGAGCGTGAACGAAGCACTCACCGGAATCTGATGCTGCCATGCATTTCTCCAGTCCTTGATGAGATTACTCTTCATGAACTGGTCTTCCTTCGTATTGATCGAGTTGCTGATATGTCCAGTATAACTCATCGCAATCTTCTCATACCATTTCTCATCACCCACCATCTTCTTTCGGCGGAAAGGATAGAAACGGGCAATGGAAATATTGAGGTCAGGAAGTGTCACAGCCAAACTGGAGTAACGCATATTCTGCGAAAGGTTGGCAGTAGCACTGAGCGACAGACCGATACTTGAGAATCCTGTACTCCAGCTCACAGAAGAGGTACGTGTACTCTGCGTCATCGTCTGCGGATTATAGAGCGAGTTGAGATTGTTGCGCTCATAGCTGGATGTGGCAAAGTTGACACTTGCCGACAACGAGCTGAAAGGATTGGCCTTCGAGTCCTGTCGATGACTCCACTGCACCTTGAAACTCTCCTGCTCAGCAAAGTCTGGCATTCCCTTGTCACCCGTCTTCGTATCCTGGTAACTGAAGAAGAAACTTCCCGAGTACTTATAGCGTTTGCGGTAATTACTTGCAGCAGAAATACCCCAGGAGCCCTTCGTGTAGATTTCACCCAGGAGTTTCAAGTCCCACTTGTCATTGACGGCAAAATAATATCCGCCATCTCTGAGATAGAAGCCACGGTCGCTTTCATCACCATAGGTAGGCATGATAAAACCACTACTGTAGCTCTTGGTAAATGGGAAGAATCCGTAAGGGATTGCCAAAGGCATCGGCACATCGCACACCACGAGATAAGCTGGTCCGAAAACCACATCCTTACCCGGTCTCACTTTCGCTCTGGAAAGAGAAATATAGAAGTCAGGATGAGGATCATCACAGGTCGTATATCTACCATGTTGCAGATAGATTGCTCCAGTTGAATCACGTTTTGATCGGGCACCCGTCAGGAATCCATCCTGCTGCTCTGTATATACATTATTAATAAGTGCCTTCTTACTCTTGAAATTGAAGGCAATCGTATCCGTATCGTAGGTATCAGAGCCCATCTTGAAGACCGGTTTACCCTTGATGCCACCTTCTGCAGTAGAATCGGCGGTACCCGTAGCCTTCACATTGCTCTTGTCGATGTCCATGGAAATCTTGTCGCTCGTAAGGTCCATGTTGGTATATTTCACATTGGAATTACCATAGAGATGCGCCACCTTATGGGGAGCATCATAGACGAGAGAATCCTCCGCCGTATATTGCACCGGGGCATCCACGCCACCGGCCTTCTTGCGATTCAAGCTATCCAATCGGATACTGTCATCGACCACTTTATTATGTTTCCATATAGCCTTCTGCAGCGAATCCATCTGCAGGGTATCATTAGCAGCATCCACCTTGACTTCATTGCCTAAGGAATCCACCCATACAGAGTCTCCCACAGCCAAAGCGGTAGAATCAGCCATAGTCTTCTTCTTTTTCTTAGAAGGCATACCCGGATTGGCCACCATCATGCAGACAGCAGCAAAGAGCAGTACAGCTATAGTTGATTGTTTTCTCATTCAATATCTTTTGAGAAGTTATATTTCAAACAATTTCTCCCATTCCTGGAAGCGTTTCACTCCTTCTTCGCCAAATTTAGCGAGACTTTTCTCTGCCTTTTCTATCGACTTTTCCTCGTCGAGATGGGTTTTGCTGAAAAACTTATCAGCATAGCAAATCACCTTTTCCTCCATTGTTTCGGGAAGGAAATCCTGATGAGGCAGCGGCAGATTCTGCTCTACGATTTGCTTACATGTAATGCCAGCCCCCGTATGGCGTTCGCATACCCGTGCATGGCGTTCATATCCTTCTTTGCGCAGGATTTCAGCTCCCATACGGCCATGACAGATGTATGGATGAGACCCAAAACACTGTATGCCAGGAGCATCCGTCAGGAAGATTCCCAAGTCGTGGAGCATAGCAGCTTCCTCGACAAACTGGGCATCCAGCTGCAATTCAGGATGATACGAAACAATCTGTAGCGCTTTTCGCGCTACAGATTGACTATGTGTAATGAGGATATGACGAAGTTCATTATCCTCAGGATAATACTTATCTATAATTGCTTGATAATCCATCATTATTCAGCGTTGCGCTCAATGTAAGCGATTACATCACCCTTGCGGATTTTGCTGCCCTGCTTAGCATTGATTTCTACGAGTTTACCACCAAGAGCTGCAGGAACAGTCTCAAATTCACCCCAAGGAGCAAGAATGTAGCAGAAAGCATCACCTTCCTTATATTCCTTGCCGATGAATGGCTCTACTGCAGGCTGGCACTCACCCTCGCCCTGGAACTCCCAGAAGATCTGACCTGCTACTGGTGCTACGATTGCATCAGCCTTGGCATGCTTGAATTCTGCGAGCTGAGCTGGAGTCAAGGTGCTGCCGAGCTTAGCATCCTTAGCCTTCTGGAGATCTGCCAGGAAGTTCTTCTTAGCCTGACCGCTCTTGTAGTTGCGATACTGCTCTGGGTGCATGGCGAGCTCGAAGAGTTCCTCATCGTCCTGACCGTAATCCCAGCCGTTCTCGTCCATCTCCTTCTTGAAGTCATCGAGAGCGTTAGAAAGCAATGTATGAGCATCTACGTCTGTGAACTCACGGCCCTGCTTCTTGGCAAGTTCTACGAGTTCTGGATCGATTGTTCCAGGAATCTTACCACTCTTACCGAGGATCATACCCCACATAGAGTCGTCCATCATCACGAAACGGCCCTTGCCCTGCTCCATGGTGAGGAGGTTCATCAATGAGATGTTCTTCACATACTGGCTGAATGGAGTTACCAATGGAGGATAACCTACGCGTGGCCATACATACTCTACCTCGTCGAAGA
>OLGA01000206.1_pt1 | contig 52173 bp, 57 predicted proteins | sample 1604881 | NCBI WGS metagenome assembly OLGA01 (sample SAMEA3888896, study PRJEB22519) | human gut metagenome | biome: human gut; feature: human-associated habitat; material: faeces | place: Denmark | collected 2009 | reverse complement strand
CTGGGCCAGGTCCTTTCCGAAAGCCACCTTCGGAGGACGTATCTCCGACACGGCTTTGAGGATTCGGTACGAGGTTTCCGTCAATTCTTCCTGCATAATGCTACTCCTACCTTCTCACATAACAAGAGCGTGTTTTCGTGGATACGCTCCCCCCACTCCCTATGTACGGCCGATAGTATCCGGCGTAAACATAACGCATCACCCCCCAAAACGCAGCTAACTTGCTGGTAAATTACCGGTAACTTGCGGGTCAATTTGCTGCGTACTTCCTCATACCGGTGCGCAGCTCCTCTATGGTGGCCAAGAGCTTATCGCGTTCTTCCAGGAGCTTGCCCCGTTCTTCACGATACACGCGATTCTCCGCAACTACGCATTGCAAAAAATCCCCTGCGCTCGGGTCTTCTTGCGTCAGCAAGGTGACGATACGGTCTTCAAGACCGCGTCTGATAGACTCCGAGTCCCTGTAGCGTTCCAAAAGCATGGACTTCTCCGCCGTGACCTTGCAAACGTCTGACTTGAGCTCCTCTATCCGGCTGTCCCGCTCACGGAGCTTGGCCCGGAGGTCATCGACTTCCGAGCCAATAGCAGCAGTCTCTGTCACGGGGGACCTCACTACAGCAGGTTGCCCCTTCGGAAGAGTGCTGCCAGACGAACGAGCCGACCCTACAAGAGACTCATTACCCTCAAGTGGGATACACTCGCGATACACCCCCGTTCCGGTGAAGAAACCTACTCCGCCGTTAGGCACCGCCCGCTGGAAAGAAAACACATCGACACGCCAGACCCTGGGGTCAATGGACTCAGGTCCACCACCCCGCACAAGGACAAACTGCCCCGGGAAAAACTTGCGTTCATCAGTACCCATCCCAAAACTACCTCCAGAGTCCTTGAAAAAATCTTTTACAAAACCCCTAAGAAGTGAGTTCCAAAGACGAGCCGCCGCATCTGTGACCATTTCACAAACCTACCTTTGGGTCTCTTCCAGAAGCCTTTCATACAACGCCTCAGCCGGGTCCTCAGCCGCTGGGCAACGCCCCAGCCAGAACTCGGCCCACCGGTCGGACAGTTTGCGCAGCACCTGCCATTCCGGGCCAGAGGAGAACTGCGGGCAGGTGGCAATGGCCCCACACAGGTACGTGTCCAGACCGATGAACAACTCGGCACACCGATGCTGCAGTGTGTGCGATTCAGACCCCATAACGGCGTCAGCAATGGCGCGCAGATTCGCCATTTTCTTCTCGGCTGCAACAGAATACCTCCTCCGGCGGATACTCGGCCGGCACGCATCTATCGCGGCCCAGGTCTTCTCCCACAAACCGGAGACCGGCTCCAGAACACCAAGCTGGTCCCTGGACCAAAGCAGCGTGGCCGCGAGCATGATGAGGACCATGGTACACCGGACATGCTGCCACGCCGGCGCCGGGAACTCCACAGGACCGATGCTGTACGGCATCGTGGCCACGTACTGAGCCTCGGTGTACCAGAGGGCCCCACAGGTCAAGCAACGCACCCAGGCCCCCTTGCCGGTCTTGCGCACGATTTCCCACTTCCGGTACTCCGGGTCGTGGTTCCGCTCAGTACACTGGCATGCGGGCTGGCGCATGGCTACTCCTCCGCCGGGCCGCGCTTAGAGCTGGAGCGCTCGACATACGGCTGGACATGGAACAAGAGCGGAAGGGCCAACATGGGCACGACGAGCCACGGCGAAGCCCCGCCCCACACCAGCAAACCAAGCCAGCCCACGAGAGCCCACAAACCGGTATTCACAATAGCGGCGTATGTGAAAACGCTCATACCAAACCTCCGAAACAACACTACGCCCCCGCGTCAGCGGTGGCGACGCAGGAATATGTCATCTGCATCGGCGTTCCAGCTCGTGAAATCGGCCCGATGCAGTACGATGCACGGTGCATCCAAATCGGACAGCGGTATATCTCCGCTCTCATCTTCACCGCGAAACACCACCACCTCGAACATGCGGCCGTTCACGCCGTAAAGCGCATTGTCCCGATTGAGCAGTCGCACCTTCGTCCGCTCGCAGGCACGGATAGCTCGCTTGAGAGCATCGAAAGCCTTGCGCTGTTCCGGCGTCAGCCCACCGTCAAAAAACAGGCCGTTATCACAATCCCCCATACTACACCCCCGTCGAGCCGTAACCGCCCGTGCCCCTGGCCGTAGCCGACAGCTCGCCGGTAGCATCTGTGAAACACACTGGATAGATAGGCGTGTACAAGGCCCCGGCTTTGGTGACGGACATGATAGTGTTCCCCGTCATCATGGCGCAGGGAAGGATGATAAGCTGTGCGATACGCTCCCCCACACGATAGGGTCGCATCATATCTTTCCGGTCGGGGTAAAGCCCGGCAAGCGCAATCCGCCTGGACACCCGATACACGTCGCGAAACATGACTTTGATGGTCCCCCGGTAATCACTATCAACGACAGTCATACCGCCACATTTTTCCAAGCCGGTCATAAAAATACTGGACCTGGCGCAGACGGCCCCAAAATATCCCTGGGGAATCTCTACGGCGAGACCAGTATCGTAAATATACAAATCATCGACCACTTCAAGTTTCGCGGCTGTCAGGTCCCAGCCGGCGGCCCCGGCACTTTTGCACTCAGGCAACTTGGCCCCGGGGAGCTCCAGGCTGCATCGAACCTGGAAACAGGCCGTCGAGGACAACGCCGGTGTGATAGCGAATTGCTCTTCCAACATATTCTTACCTCCACTTGGATAGTGGGGCCAAGTGGGGGTTTTGTCAACAAAAAAATCCGGCCAGACCGGGGGAGGTCTGGCCGGATGGCCAAGGTGCCTATGCAGCGTCCCGTAGGGAGGGTGTCGCGCGGCATGTAGGCTGGGGGTGCTGAGTTCTGGTGCCCCGCCCCATCAAGCTCAACCACAGGCGGTATGGGGCGGGGACTTTAAGTTTGGCGTTCCAGGGTGGGCGTCCGGTCACATACCCCAGAAACACATCGGGTGTGCAGTCACCCGACAGCAAACTACACAAAACGTCACGTCGTCTTGCTGTGAACTGACCCTACTTGGAAGACGCTCCGGTGTCAAGAGCTTTCGGGGCCAGGGCCAAAATCTTGTGCATGGCCTGCCGCAGATACTCAGCTTCCCACTCAGCATCGCACAAAGCATGGTGCGCGACGGCGGTATCAGGGACATTGATGGTGATACCAAGGGACTCCGCCAGGAGCTCCACGGTCCTGAGCGACTGGTTGTTCCGGTAGGTCCACACCTTCTGCAAAAGTTCAGTACCCTCCCGGGCAGAGAAGCCTTCAAGCGCACTGCGCCAGATGACGTTGTCGAACTCCGGCCCCTTCCCCCAGAACTGCACCGGGGCGGCCACGCCCCAAACCTCAGCATCGTGCTCCGTGTAATCCAGAATCCAGCGCCCGAAATCATCCACCGCCTGCGTCAAACGCACGGCGTTGTCATGGAACGCAACGTTCCTCGCATCGTCACTCGTACGAGTGACCCACCATTTCACGGTCGAATAATCCATGGTCCGCCCATACTGACCGGCACCATGGATAGAGCGGTAGAACCTGCCGATAGCCTTGTACTCGTTATCGAGGGCCACAGCCCCCACAGCCAGGATGACCGGATTATCCCGGAGACCTAGCGTCTCCAAGTCAAGGACGATGTGGGACAGCAATCTCCCCTGAGAGATTCCCTCAGTCAAACTCCAGGAAGGGGGCTCACCAGTAAATCTGTCCGCGTACTTGTCTTCACTCATAACATGCCTCCTGAACGCGACCGTACAAACAAGTAGGGGGCATGTCAAGTGGGGGTCAGCGCGGCATGTATCCCGCACCTATCTGGACCGTGCCCGGCATCCCATCTGCTGGCGTCCAGAAAGGCGGCTGGCCCTGCATCGCCCGCAGGAGGGACGACTGGTACGCACGGTCGAAGACCTCCCACTGCAGCGGGTCGTAGCCGTACTGGTACACGTTCGAGAGCGTCTCCATGTCCCACGGTGTGATGCCCTGATACACCGCAGGGTAGAGCGCCCCGGCCGGGCCCAGGGAATACTCTGTCATAACAGCACCATCAGGGAGTATCTGGGCTGCGAAGCCCGGGCCCTTGTTCGTGCCGTCCGGGCGCTGGCCGTAGCCAAAGTCTGGGTATGTTTCCATGTCTGCCTCCTGTGTCAAAATACTACGCGGGTCGGGAGGGTGAAGCAACGGATAAAGCCAAGTGGGGGTGCCGGGGAAAATTCCCAAAAAAATTTCGGCGGCCTCGTGTCTGAGTGTGTGAATAAATAGGTGTATGTTTTCTCCTCGCGCGCCCGGCCCGCGCGTCCAAAGCCCCCGCCCCCGCCCCCGCCCCCTCCCGCGCGGCCTGCCAGGCGGCCCCCGAACCCCCTTTAAGTACCCGAAATCATTGAACAAAAAAACTACTTGACTTCCTCGTGCTACTATGACACAAAGGGCTTGCGGACGGAAAAGACCGGACGCCACCTCAATGGTGCTTTGACATAGGGCCTCGCAAGAGGCGCTGCTGCTAGCCCCACGGCAAAAACTGGGAAATGCCCTAGGGCGCGTTCCTGCGGGAACACGCAAGGGAAGACCGGAAGACGATGCGGCACGATGGTAGCAGGCTGCGCGAAGGCTCCCCCCGCCGAATGAGATTGCGGGACTGCATAGGGAATCCGAAGGGAAGCGGGGAGGTGGTGTAACCATGACAACCACAAGCCGCGCGGAAACGCGCAAAGGGGATTTGATATGAGCGACACCACCACCACCACCACGGCCGCCATTGTTGACCAGAAGACCATGCTCCGCTGGATGCAAGTCCTGTCCCGTAGTGACACTACAGCGCGCAATTTCGCGCGCCGGCTGGCTCTAGCCGCAGCGCGGCAAGCTGTGGAATCGGGTAGGCTTGGCTATGCCAACGCTGTGCACAAGGCGTTCCGGCAGCTCTCCACCACCGTCTGGGCTGGCAAGTTCGCGCGTTTCATGGCGCTTGTGACCGGCGGCCGTGTGCTGGAGCAGGACGCCAAGGGACGCATAACCATGATGATTGACTATGACGCGGCCGCTTGCGTACAGACTCCCCCCGATGTCTTCAAGGCTACCGGGGGGATGCGCTTCGGATGGCGCGAAGATGCCGAAAAGGCCAAGGCTGGCAAGCGTGCTGGTCGGGACTGGCTGCGCGCCGCGCCGGAATTGAACTTTGACGAAATTCAGGCCGTACCCAAGCCGGATGGCAAGTCCGATGCTGAAAAGCGTCTGGAAACGCTGCGCAAGGCCGTACAGGCCGCAAATAAGCATAGGGAAAATTGGATAGGAACGCGCGGCGGCAAGGAACTTTCCGAAGCCATCCGCCTGCTCACAAGCGGACTTCCGGGCATCTTTGCCCCGTCGAATGACTAACACGACACCACACGCCACCTCCCCGCTTCCCTTCGGATTCCCTATGCGCCTGGGATAGGTTAACGATGGATGTACCCTGTCGCAGTGTGGCGCGCATGGTAGTGTGCGTTGCACTGTGACAGGACAAATATTTGCGCCGTCAAAACGCGCTGCTCTATCTTTTGAATGAGCAGCGTCTTATTTTTACGGCGCGTCGCGCCCCGATTATTTTCTGTATGAAATACGGCAATAAGAATCACCTCAATCGTAGGTAGTACACAAGCGCGTCTCTCGACCGATTTGCGGAATTTGAAAATGATTTTCACCAAAAATCGTAATAAGAAATAATGGGGAAGCGAAAAATAAAAAAATTATAAATCACAGAGAATCAAAAGTTGGCCCGCGTTACCAGCACGACAGCGCGTGTTTGTCAGCAAAAGCGCAGCGCGTGCTTGTGTATGAAATGCGTTTCGACTTTTTGATTTACCATGAAGCACATGATTCTAATTTTTCGCTTCCCCATTATTTCTTATTTTTTCAAAAGGCCATTTGAAAAATAAAAAAATTACCAGAGTAGGTATTTTGCGTGTTTCTACACCGCCGCAAAAAAAGAAAAGAATAATAATATTATATATTTATATATTATATATATATATATTATATGTCTATCTACTCACACAATTTTTTTATTTTTTCGATTTTTTCTGATTTTTTGGCTGGATTTTTTCGGCCGCTGCATTTATGCGTTTTGTGCAGTTTTGCGCGGCCCTGAAAATTTTTCTTGTTTTTTCGGAAAAAATCGAAAAAATAAAAAAATTAAACGCCAAAGTTGCGTAAGTTGTTTTTCCCCGGGCTTCGCCCTCCTAGTACGCGAAGCCCTCTCGACACTCTTGCGCACCTCCCATCCTTATATTAAGTAATAACCAAACATAGGAGACACATCCATGAGCAAGGTTTCCACCAATGCCGCGCGGTCTTTCATCCATCGTACGCCGCGCCGCGAGAACAACACCGTAGTCACCGTGCAGAATAACTTCTCGAAGATGTTCCTGCACGGCAACCAGATTGCTTGGCATGAGCGAGATGGCAGTACCGCCCTGTCTATGTGCGGATGGGGTACGCTGACGACGCGCGCCCGGCTCAACGCCATCCTCGAAGCTATGCAGTCCGCGTGGCGTGTCTTCCAGAAGCGCGGCGTCCAGTACGCCACCAATCTGCGTACTGGTGACGTGCAGGAACTCTCCACGTCGGCCCCGTTCTGGCTCGATTCTGACGACAACCTCAGCATGTAGGAGTGACACTATGACTAAGAAGCCCACTCTCGACCTCAACGCCGTGCGCAGCACGATGGAAGATACCTTCCGCAAGCTGGCGGACATCACCGGCAATGCGGGTGCCGACCTCAGCCAGGAATGCAATAAGTCCCGCATCGCTGTGGTCCCCTCCGGCGAAGCGACGAACGAGGAAGTCATCGTCGCATATTGCGCTGTGTCCGCCGGTGCCGGTGCGGATGTGCAGCAGGAGGACTTTGCGTCCGGCGCGCTCATGTCTGGCCATGCCGAGCCCGAAGTCCTGGGGGCCCTCGTGCTGTCCGTTTGCGACCAGCTCATCCGCGCCGCTGTGGAAGCCGGGGCTTTCCCCGACGCCAAGGTCCCGCTGGTCATGCTGGCTGAGAGCCTCCTCCCCGACTTCGTCCATATGGAAAGCGGGAGGTGTGGCCATGCGTAGACCTGTCCTCGACCTCGTGACCGGTGAGGTCTTCCTCGACCTCGAAGCCCTGCGTCTGGCTGCGCCCGGTGCGTTCCTTGTCCCCGTGTCGTGGGACGACCCAGACTTCAACCCGGCTGACCCCGCCACGTGGGCCGGCTACATGGAGGCCCATCATGCTGGTTAAACTCTACCGCCTGGCCACGACCTCGCAGCCCGGGAGCCGTGGCCGCAGGCACTACTATGTAGAAGCCGTGCCGGTCCCGCCTACGTTGCAAATCCCTGCCGGGGATGACCCGGTGCAGTTGCAGTGTGCCATCTGGGCGGCGTGCGATGCGTACGCAGACTTCCCGCTCATCGTCGGTTTCGACTGGCGGGAGCCTGACGGAACCCTGTCGTTCTACACGGTCGACCACCCCCGTAATGACAGGCGCCTCGTGGATACGGCGGTCAAGGCGTGGTCGGAAGGCCGCCGTCTCGGATAGACAAGTAACCTCGGGCAGGCTCCCCCTGGGCCTGCCCGAAAAGGAGATGCACCTATGACAGATACTCCCCTGCAGCAATGCTTATACGACTTCGGCGAGGTCTTCGCCGGGAAGAAGTCGGGTATAACTGTCCCCGGGTTCATGCCCCCGGCACACCCCCTGGTGCCGGAGTACAAGTCCGGCTACGCCTACCCTGAATGGGCCCGGGACGTGTTCTCGTGGTTCATCCACAGCACGGAGCCGTTGTTCATCAGCGGCCCGACCGGCTGCGGCAAGAGCAGTTTGGTACGCCAGATAGCCAGCCGTCTGCTCTATCCTGTCTATGAGATAACAGGCCATGCCCGGCTCGAGACGCCGGACCTCGTGGGGCACTTCGCTCTGCACGAGGGCTCGACTGTCTGGAAAGACGGTCCGCTCACGGCCGCCATGCGTAACGGCGGAATCCTGCTGCTCGACGAGGTCGACTTGCTCGACCCGAGCACAGCGACAGGGTTGAACACGGTGCTCGACGGGGCGCCCCTGTGTATCGCCGAGACGGCGGAGGTGGTGAAGCCCCATCCCGGGTTCCGTTTCATCGCCACGGCCAACACGTTCGGCAGCGGGGACGACAGCGGCCTGTATCAGGGCACGCTGCGGCTGAACGCGGCCTTTATGGACCGCTTCGTCTGCGTGGAGGCGGACTACCTGCCCGAGCCCGTGGAGGCTGACCTCATAGCCAAGCTGTGCCCTGACCTGCCGCATGACGTGCGGAAAGGTATCGTCCGCTTCGCCTCTCTCGTGCGTGGTCTGCACAAGCGGGACGACAACACGCTGGAAGCGTTGTCCAAGGTCTCCGGTGCGGAGGCGTTGAACCTGCCCCTCTCGACCCGCTCGCTCTTGCGGTGGGCCCGGTGGGTCACGGTATCCAAGCCGCTGGCCAAGGCCGGTATCAACCCCACGAAGCATGCCTTGTACCGGGCCTTCGGGTTCCGGTGTGACACTATGGGCCGCCGTGTGCTGGACGAGCTCCTGCAGCGGGCGTTCGGCGAGACGGCCAAGAATAAGGAGGACTAGTCATGGAAGAGACCCGTATCATCAGCAGCGAGAAGCATTTCCTCGGCCTTATCTATCAGGACCCCGAGCTGTCTGACCCCCGGAAGGAGTACGACCACATCGGTGTCATGCTCTGCGTGCCGCACCGTAACTACAGGCTGGGCGACCGGCAATGCAGCGTGGATGAGATGGCCAAGCTCGTCCGGGGCAAGGTCCACCTGCCGCTGTATCTGCTCGACCACAGCGGCATCACCATGCGCACCACGGACTTCCGTGACCCGTGGGATAGCGGGCAGGTCGGGTATATCTATGCCGACGTGGCCGCAGCCGAGCGTCTCATGGGCCGCATCCCCAGTGAGAAGGAGCTCCGGGACATCCTGGAGAGCGAGGTGAAGGAGTACGACTGCTACCTCCGGGGGGATGTCTGGGGGTATGACATCCTCGAAGCTGACCGTGGCCATACCGTGGAAGTCATCGACGCGGCTATGAAGGAGCCCAAGAATTAGGAGGACGACATGAGCAACAACTACCTGGACAATTCTGTCTACTTGCGGCTGGAAGTTTCCATCTGGACGGGCAAGGCCCGGCTGTCCCGTGATGACATCCCCAACGCCGACGAGCTGCCGCCGGATACGCTCGCTACCCTGGGTACCAAGCGTATCTTCGACCCGGCCAAGCTGCGCCCGTTCGGAGCGCTCAAGACCAGGGCTGTCCGGGCTTGCGACCAGCACGGAGTCCGGTGCATGGGCGGGTGGATTGTCGAGACCGGCGCCGCCCAGCGGTTGGCCGCTGAGTTGCAGGTCATCCGGGACGAGTTCGACCGCACCAAGTCCCAGTTTGTTTCCGACTACGACGCCGGAGCCGACGCCTGGCTCGCGCAGTACCCGGAGTGGGCCAGTATCCTGCGCCCGGCCTTGCCCGAGTCCTATGAGTTGCACAAGCGCTTCGCCTTCCGGTGGCAGGTGCTGGAGGTCAAGCCTGTGGAGTCGCCGGAGTACGGCGGCACGGCAGCGGCCGACATCGGGGGACTTGAGGATACCGCTCTGGAGGCTGTGGCCGGGGAGGTTAAGGAGCTGCTGGGGCGGGGATTCACCAATGAGCGTACGTCCATCACAATAAAGAGCCTGCGTCCGCTCAATGCGCTGGCGGATAAGTGCGACAACTACTCGTTCACCCGCCCCGAGATGGCGACCCTGGCCGATGTGTTCCGGGAGCTCGCCAAGTGTGAGCCCACGCCTGGCACCTTGTCCCTGGTGCGTACGACCCTCACGGCGCTGTCCACACCGGCCGGGCTCCGGTCTGTCACCTTCGGGGCCACGGCCCAGTCCATCACGAAGGGGATGACGGACCCTGCCATGATGGGGCTCGGCAGTTTCATGCCCGACCCGGAGGAAGAAGCCGCGCCGGAGCCGCTCGGTACTGCCGTCCCCCCGTCCGGCATCGTGGTCGACCCGGAGCCAGCTATGCTGCAGCAGGTACCCGTGCCCTCCGAACCGGAGGAGCCCAAGCAGGACGCCGTGGAAGGGAGCCTCAACGACATCATTTCCATGCTGATGTAGCACCACAACTGCGGGGCATGCTTCGGCAGGCATGCCCCGCCGCATAGGAGTAGAGAGATGAAACACGACCTTGCAGAAGTCGTCCTGACGTGCCGGGCCCTGTCGGCACAATATGGCGTCGATGTGTTCCCGACTGGGAAGGAAGCTTACACGACCGTTGATTCCCGTGGGCGGTATGTCATCGGGGTCCCGTTCATCCCTGACATGGGGGATGGTGAATGGGCCATGCTGCGTGGTTACATCGACCACGAGTGCGGTCATGTGAAGTACACGGACATGGCCGGTTCGGACGCCGGGTTGGATGGTGTGCTCCGTAAGTATTTTGCCGGGGCCCCCACGGTACGCCCGGAGGAGCACTACTTCATGGAGCAGCAGCTCAAGCCATGGGTGCATACGGTGTGGAACATCTTCGAGGACATCCGGGTCGAGCATCTTATGGGGCTCGACTTTCCTGGATGTAAGTACAACTTCAAGAAGTTGGCGATAGAAGTATTCAACGAAAACAACGCCCTAGACTCTTTGGCCGGGATATACAACTCTCACCTCGCCGCCATACTCCGTGACGCGGTGACGTTGTATCTGCTCTATGCGGTCCGGGCCGCAGTAGTCCCTGAGCTTCGCCCGGCCAAAGACGCCCTGAACAAGGAACTTTGTGGAGGTGCCCGATACAAGGGAACTCCCATAGATATGGCGGTATATGGGCGGGACATAGATGCTCTGGCCAGAGTGTATGCCTTCGACCCGAAAGATTCTTTCGACGCCACGTATCAGTTTATGTTACTGGTCCGGGACTTGCTGTCTGCGTATGGAGATGACAGCGACAGTGCCAGTATCAGAACATACACCAATTCCCTTGGAGCATTGGATATAAGGGTCGCGGGAAAAACGAAATCTGACCGGGATGACGCTATCCAAAGAGCCCGAGGAAACAATGCTGCTGGTGTTGGGCGTAGCACGGACGTTTCCAGCATGACGAAGCACGAGATGTCATCGAGGGCCCTGCGGCCCGCCGGTAGTGATAAGCGAGCACCCAGGGAGATTTCTTCCGCGCTCCAAGAATTGCAGTCTTTTCAGGCGTACGACTCGGTCGGTGAGTTCCAGGCCGGGTCTAGGGAAGATGGGTTATCATCTCTCTCGCGGAAGGCACGACAGACCATGGAACTCCAGCCTGACATGGTGTCCAGTGTGGACTCCATAGCAGCATCCGCAGGAGGTCGTCTGGCAGCCGTGCTGCAGTCCGAGACGTATCAGCGTTGTCGCTCCGGGTGGAGTGGCCGACTTGATGGCCGCAGGCTCCACAAGACTGGGGTCGGGGACGGGCGCGTATTCTTCCGGCGTGCCGAACGCAAGGCTCTCCATACGGAAGTCATCATTCTCTACGACGCCTCCGGCAGTATGCAGTCCACGACAGTGGAGACTGGTTGGGATAACGCCGGCTATGCTGCGGTAGCTTCTTATGGACTGCTCAAGGCGCTGCGTAATATTCCGCATGTCCGTAGTGCGGTATGGGCCTTCCAGAATATCGCCTGTGTGCCCATGGCCAAATTCGATATGCCTGTACCGGGTAAATATTTGCGCCCTTATGGCGGCACTCCGTTAGGAGCGAGCGTGTTTCGTCTGCTCGGTGAGTACACGTCACAGCCTGACTGGAGGAGAATCCTGTTCATCATGTCCGATGGGGCCCCCGATAGTATTACGCTTTTCAGGAGTGCTCTCACTGCGGCCGAGCGTTCCGGGGTAGAGACGTATGGTATCGGTATCCGAACGGACGCCATGAATTTTTTCTTCCCGGAAGAGCGTCGCCTTGAGCTCTATGACCTCCGCAAGCTCGTGCCTGGCATGTTTACTATGATGCAACGGGCCATGCTCAAGGGGGTCCACCATGCCTAAGAGGTACAACCGCAACAAGGACATGGACAAGTACATCCGCTCCCTGCTGGCCAGGGGGTGGGTGTACATCAGCGGCAACAAGCATCACAAATTGGAGGCCCCTTCGGGGGCCCTGGTAATATTCCCCACATCGACGCGCCCTGGGGTGTACAGCAGGGCGCTCCAGAATATCAAGGCCCAGGTCAAACGGGCCGAAGGAGGGTATGATGCCTGAGCTCAAGCGTCGGTTCTGGGCACTCTTCGAGCAGCATCACACGGACTTCTACCCTGAGCGCCGGGAGTTCGCCGTACGCTGGATGGAGCGGGCCAGAGACAGGATGGACATGGGTGAGGATGAGCAGGCGGCGGTCGATGCCGCGCTCGAATTGGTCAGACAGGGTGTCGAAGTGGTTGACACCCGGAGTTAAATGCTAGATGATGCGGCGTAAGCGATTTGCGTCGCATCACCATTAGGAGGTTCTTTATGGGCTACACCAAGGAAGAAATCGCGGCTATGAGTCCGCTCGAGCAGATGACCAAGGTCATCCTGCCCGCACTGTTGAAGAGGCTCTTGACTGCCGAGGAGCGTCTTAATGCGCTGGAGAAAGAACTCGCCGGGCTCAAGGAGGCTGCACCGAAGAAGCGTGCCCCCCGCAAGAAGAAGGGCGAAGACGCACCGGCCCCCGTGGCCACGGCCGAACCTGCGCCGGCCCCTACGCAGCTTCCCCCCACGCCTCCGGTTGACGGTGCCCTGCCGCCGGAGCCGGAGCCGACCATCATGTTCACGTACGACTCTGACGCGGATGAGTTCCGTCCCATCATTGCCTATGGGCATGAGCTCACCGGTGAAACGGTGGCCATGGCCAGGTACGCTCTGGCCATGTGCAAGAACAACGCGGATGAGGCCGCTGCCGTCTCGCAGCTTTCTGCCGAGTTCGTGCGTTACGCCGGGAAGCTCGACATCGAGAAGCGCCGTATCCTGGGAGCCAAGTTCCCGGTGGCGACGCAGAGCATCGCACCCTACCTGCTGACGGAATAGGGCATTCACGAACATGTAGACTGGGGGGCTGGATAAGCCCCCCGTAAAGGAGCGAGCATGCCGATATACGCTGTAGACTTCGAGACTTTCTGGGACAGCAAAGACTACACGCTGTCCAAGATGGGGCCCATCGAATACATACGCGATAAGAGATTCGCGCCTCAGATGATGAGCGTTCAGTGCGTTGACGACCCCGGGCAGCCGTACGTGTGGGATAATATCAAGGACAGAGCGACTGTCCGTCACGCTTTGGAAATGCTGGAGACGTCGCCTAACGTGTCGTGGTGTGGCCACAACATGCATGGGTTCGATGCCCTCATTTTCTCCGAGCACTACGGGTTCCACCCGCACAGGATTCTGGATACCATCTGCATGGCTCGGTGGTGCGGCCTGGCCCGTCTCGGAAGGGAGAGCCACGAGGCGCTGACGGAGATGCTCGGACACGGGAAGAAGAAGGCTGGCACCGTGGTCAGTAATGGCAAGCGGTGGCCCGATGACTTCACCCCCGAAGAGCAGGCTTTCTTCAAGCAATACTGCGCCGATGACACGAGCCAATGCGCTGCCAATGCTGCTGCCATGCTGCCGTACATGACTGACGACGCCCTTCGTTTCATGTCCATTACCGCTCGCATGGCGACCGAGCCCATGTTCGAGTTAGATGAAGAGATGTTGGAGGGGTACATCCGGGAACTCGACGCCGCCGCTGAGAAGTCCCGGCAGGAACTGCTCGGCATGTTCCACTTCCCGGACATGGCCTCGTTCCTGTCAGCTATCCGCAGTAGTGACCGGTTCGCTGTCATGCTCCGGGCCCTGGGGGTCGAGCCCCCCATGAAGGTGAGCGAGGCCAAGACCGAGACCTACTTCGGGAAGCTGCAGGCCCAGGCTGATGCGGGGAGCGCCGAGGCTGCTCAGGCCCTGGCCAATGCCGAGCCGGTGATGACATACGCATTCAGCAAGACCGACCTCGACTTCCTGGACCTGCTGCATAGCGACGACCCCCGTGTGTCGCTGCTTGTCCAGACACGCCTGGAGCACAACAGTTCCATCGCCCGCAGCCGGGCTGTTACGCTGCTCAAGTTCGCCCGGGACAAGCGCCCTGTGCCGGTCATGCTCTCTACGTGGAAGGCGGCTACGGGCCGGTACTCCGCCGGTGTCAGTGAGGGGGCTTCCGACGCGCTCCAGTTCCAGAATCTCAGTAAGCGCGACCCGTCCAAGCTGACGCTGCGGCGCGCTATCAAGGCCCCGAAGGGGCGCTGCATCGTGGCTGTGGACTCTTCCCAGGTAGAAGCCCGGTGCTTGGCGTTCGTGGCCAAGGAGATGCTCCTGGTCCAGCAGTTCGCTCAGGGGCGGGACCCGTATGCCGAGCTGGCTGAGGTGGTCTTCGGAGTGCCGGCCAAGGACATCCACGACGGGGCCAAGGCCCATGACCCGAAGATGAAGATGTATCGCAACGTGGGGAAGAAGGCCATCCTGTCCGCAGGGTACGGCGTCGGTGCCCGCAAGTTCTCCGACACGCTGCTGCGTGACGGTGTGCGTATGTCGGATGACCTCGACAAGCACAGGGAGATGGCGTTCAATGCCCACGCTGTGTACCGTGCACAGAACCCGAATATCGTGGCCCTCTGGCGCACCTGTGAACGGGTCATCCAGGCGCTGGTCAATGGGGAATCCGGTCAGTTCGGCGGCCCCAACGACGACCTGTTCTCGTTCGGTGTCATCGGGGTCGGCCCCCGGCAGGACATCCTTGTCCCGTCCGTGTGGTCTAAGAGCGGGTACATCCTGCGCTATCCCAATCTGCGATGCGAGTACGACGGCGGGGGCAAGCCGCAGTATTTCTACGACAGGCCCCGAGGGAAGAACCTCGTGAAGACCAAGATTTACGGGGGGTCCCTCACGGAGAATATCATCCAGAGCTTCGCCTTCGTCGACATCCTCATGTGGCAGGGGTGCCGGATGGATGAGCATGGCGTCCCCCTGGCGGCCAACATCCATGACTGCTGGGCTGCTGTGCCCCGGATTGAAGAGGCCGAGGCGACTCTCCACACGATGGAATACTGGATGTCTCAGGTCCCGGCGTACGCCGCTGGGCTTCCCATCGCCTGCGAAGGTGAGATTGGTTACGACTTCACGGTCGTATAGGAGGACATCATGCCGTTCGTTTTCTCGCCCAGCAACATGCAGTCGTTCCGAGACTGCCCGCTCCGGTTCTGGGGACAGAGCATATCCAAAGAAATCAAATGGAAGGCCAGCCAGCAGAAGAGCCGGGGCCAGGTGCTGCATTCCAATATCCAGAAATGCCTGCTGCAGGGATGGCAGGACGCCATCTCATGGGATGCACAGGTCGATGTGGATTATGTCCGCAACCGTGTTGCTGAGGTCCGTGCGGCCATGGCCTCCGGCGCCTCGTGCTACATCGAGCATGAGCTCGTCGTCACGAAGCGCGGCGGCAAGACAGGATGGTGGGACGCTGATGCCGTACTGCGGGCCAGGGCCGACGCTTTCGTCATCCCCCCCGATGCAGCATCCCCGGCCGTCCTCATCGACATCAAGTCCGGGAAGAAGTGGGACTCGGATGATTTCCAGCTCCGGGTAGAATGCTTCCTTGTCCACCTGCTCTACTCCCGCCCTGTGGTCCGCTACGAATACTGGTATGCGGACATCGGCGAGACCGTGGATGGGCTCATCGACTTCCGCAATGGGCTCGCTCCGGTGCAAGACATTCTGGACTGTATGCAGACCATGGGCCTTGCCATCAAGAACAATGATTTCACGCCCACCCCGAATAAATTCTGTCGGTGGTGCGACTTCAACAATACCCCCAAATGCATGAGGTAGACTATGGGACGCGAAAAGTTCAAGCCGCGCACTCGGGTGCATGAAAGCTGGGACATGAATAACAGCGGTGATGTGTACAACGCCATATGTCGCATGGCGCAGACCGGCGGTAATCAGGCGTTGGTCGGTAAGCATATCGGGCTGAACTTCCCCGGACAGATGGAATGCGTGCTGTTTCTGGAACATAATGGCAGACCTCTGACGTTCAACATCACACCTGTGATGGATGAAACCCGGTACATCATCGACGGTCTCGGCTACGATATGCGTTGCCCTGATGTCGTGCTCACCGCGTCTGACCGTTACGGGTACGTCACGGCCTACACCATCTATGCCCATGCTGACTACGACATCGTCGGGTCCATTACGTTCAACATCGACGACCTGGTCGCCGTGCAGTTCAAAGTCTTTGAAGATAACAAGAAGGATTCCCGTCCCTGGTACAAGAGGCTGTTCTCGTGACGCCCGAGGGGAAGGTCAAGGCCAAAGTCAAGAAAGTGCTTACCGAGGCAGGGGTATGGTATGCCATGCCCCTGGGCTCGACCTTCGGTAAGCGAGGGGTGCCGGACTTCGTGGCTTGCTGCGATGGCCGGTTCCTCTCTATCGAGACCAAGGCGGGTAAGGGTAAGACCACGGCGCTGCAGGAGTACGAGATGCAGCGGATACGCAATGCTGGCGGAACAGCCATCGTGGTCGATGACAGCAACGTGGGCTCCCTGGCGGAGTGGCTGGATAGTTGGAGACGAGGCGATGGGTAGAGCAGCAGACATATCTCGGGAGTTGGGTAAGACAGTAGCGGATATGGCCCGGGAGCATGGGCTGGAGCCAGACATAGTCCATAGTCGGCTGCGTCTTGGGTGGACGCTGGACAAAGCATTACGGACCCCAGTCCGGGAGCGCATCCGGGCGGTAGATGCTGATGGAAGTGTGACGACGTATGCCCGCCTCGCTGCAGAGTGCGGCATGAGTCTGAGCACTCTGCGTAATCGTTTGAATAATGGCTGGTCATTGGAGGACGCTCTCAGCATCCCGCGCCGCAAACACACGTCGGATTACGACGCGAAGTACGGCCTCCCTATCTCCAAATGGTTGGCAGAATCCGGCGTGACTCTGTCGCAATTTCGCAGCCGCATCGGTCATGGGTGGAGCCCGGAACGAGCGGCTCGTGAGCCTCTCAGCCTTGCGACTGTGCTGACGCAGTACGTGAAGGAACCAGATGCCACCAGGGTCCGAGCCCTATGCGTAGAGCATGATGTGCCGTTAGATGTCTGCGTCTACCGTTTGCGCGCAGGGTGGGAAATAGACAAGGCGTGCACTGTCCCGGTGCAACGTAAGAAGCGCCGGGCCAAGACCGCTGAGGAGGATTAGATGTTCCAGGTAGGGGATACCATCGTCGTCTTTGACGAGGCCGGGCAGATGGTCGCCAATATCAAAGACCCTGTGGCCCAGAAGGCGGCCACGTCTTGGCCGGGGGCGGAGTCGATGCCGACCTCAGACGGCATCCTTGTGCAGTTCCCCTGGACTGAGGAGGCTTGCCGGTTCCTATGCAATATCGGGATAGATGCCACGACAGCCTCCCCACTCATGTACGCCGCAGACATCCCGCTGGTAGAGGGGCGTTTCCGCCCCCTGCAGCACCAACTTATGACAGCCGCGTTTCTGACGCTCTACCCCAGGTGCTATGTCCTGTCGGAGCCGCGCCTCGGCAAGACCGGCAGCCTCATCCTGGGCATGGACTACATGCAGCGACATCGCATCCTGACTGGCGGGGTGCTCATCCTGACCACGTTCACCACATTGTACGGCGTATGGGAGACCGCTATCAGGGAGACTATCCCCAAGGCGCTGGTCCGCGTGGTCCATGGCCCGAGTCGGGCCAGTGCGCTGCAGGAGCCGGCCGATTTCTACGTGTCCAACTACGAGTCTGTGCGCCTGGACGAACTGGCCTTCCGCAAGGCTGTGACGGAGGGCCGTATCGGCGCCGTGGTCATCGACGAGCTGACGCATGTAGGGAACCCGGACGCCAAGCGGAGCAAGGCTATCTGGAATCTGTGCAACAAGACCGGGGTGTCTCGGGTGGTCGGTGTCACAGGTTCGCCTGCTGACGACCCCATCGCTGTGTACGGCATGGCCAGGGTAGTCAATCCGGGGAAGCTGCCGTGTGCTACGAAGGGCGGATGGAAAGACCTCGTGACGTATCAGTGGGGCACGGAGCGCTGGCAGCGCGATGTCCGGGCCTGTGCCGGGGACATCATCCACAAAGTCATGCAGCCGGCCATCCGTTTCCGCAAGGCCGACGTGCTCGACCTCCCGCCGGTGACAGAGCAGATTCGCACCTGTACGCTCACGGCGGCCCAGCGGCGCCTGTGCGATGAGTTGCGGCAAGAGGCCCTCACCATCCTGGATTCGGGGGAAGTCATCACAGCGGCCAATGGTGGCGTGCTGCTGCAACGCCTGATGCAGGTCTTCCTCGGGGCCATCAAGGGGCCAGACGGGAGCCCGGTCTTCATCGACCATGCCCCCCGGACGCAGGTCCTGCTGGAGGCCATAGAGGAGACACCACGCAAGACGGTCGTGTTTTGCTCCTACCTCGCCGGTATCCGTATGCTGCGGAAGGAGATAGCCGAGGCCGGTTACACGGTGGAGCATATCGACGGCAGTGTGACGGGGCAGGAGCGGGCGCGTATCCTCCATGATTTCCAGCACACGCCAGCGCCGCATATCCTCGTGTGCCATCCTACGACGGTTGGTTTCGGTACGGAATTGTCTGCTGCGGATACGATGATTTTCGCGAATCCGCTGCTACTCGGGGGGTTCACATACAACCAGGCGCTCGAACGCCTGAGCTCAGTCAAGCAGACTGCCAGCAATATCAACATCATCCACATCATCGGGAGCCCCGAGGAGCGCAAGGCGTTGCGGCACCTGCAGAAAGGGCACGTCATGGCCCAGACCATCGCCGGGCTGTTCGAGGATTTTGCACGGCATCGGGATTGACACAAGTGGGGGATTTCGATTAACTATGATTAACCAAGGAGCAAGCACAATGTCCGACGATAATTCCACGTTGTCGCAGGAGCTGATGGCGCAGCTCGAACGAGACCTTCCCCCCTTCTTTCTCAGGACCGACGTTGGGAAGTTGACTTGGGGCATCATTACCCCGAGGGCTATGGAAGCACACGCGGCCCATGGGACTGGCCCGGCTATCCACCGGGCCGGGCGCCGGGTCGCATACCGGAAGAATGAATTTCTCGCCTGGATGCGGGACTACTACGGAGGGATGTATGTCACAGAGTCCTTTAGCAAGTTTGGCCGCCGAGTACGCGTCGGTGCGGCGGGAACGCAAGATACTGCAGGAACAGATGGATGCGCTGGAGGCCCGGGAGACGGAGCTGCAGCGCAGCATCCTGATTACGATGGCGTCGGCGGGCACTAGCTCTACCCGTATCGACGGGGTCGGACGCCTTGTGGTCAAGACCAAGACCCGGTACGAGATTGCTGACAAGGACAAGCTGGCTCTGGCCCTGCTGCAGGCCATGGTCGAGAATGCCGAACAGGGCCGGGCCATGAGCGACGGCTTGTTGTTGCAGCAGCGTGTGGCCGCCCGCAACTTCGAGGAGCGGGCAGAGAATCTTGGCGTAGACGAAGCGGGCATGGACGCCTATGCAGCCGCCGCCGGCCTGCGCCGTGTCATTGAACCTTCACTCACTTTCACTAAGGAGACAGCGTAATGAGCGAGTATCCCATGGTTGCCGTGGCCAGTTCTTTCCAGCCCCCGGTCGTCCCCCAGAATCTGGAGGCCACGGCCAACTCTCTGATGGAGAGCGCCTTCGACGGATTCGGCAACAGCCTGCGTATCCTCAAGCCGGGCAAGATGGACTTCGTCGTCGTGGAAGGCGGTCAGGAAGTGCGCATCCCCAACGGCGGTGTCGTCGGCGTGCTGTTGGGCGTGGCCCCGCATAACTACTGCACGTGGTACGAGCGGCAGTACAACCCCGGCCAGGAGCCTATGCGTCCCGACCTGTGCTGGGTGCAGCATGAGCCCGACTACTACCCCGACGCCCTGCCTGAGATGTATCGCCGCAAGGTGAATATCCAGGGCCAGGAGCGGTGGGGGTATCGCATCGCCCGCAGGACGGTTTGGGCCCTGATGACGGTGCAGGGCGACCAGATGTATCTGGACCTCAATCGTCCCGTGGTGCTGGACATCACGAGTATGAGCCTGTTCGGAAAGAGCGACACGCAGTCTCACAGCTACCGCTGGGCGGGTCTCCGTGGGTTCTGCGACCGGTTCTCTCAGCCTGGTGTCTTCCAGTGCAACCCGGCCATGTTCCCCATCCAGATTGTCATTGACCCGCAGTCCAGCGTGTCTGGCGTCGTGCTGTTCCGCCCGCAGATGGCCAATGGGTCTCCCTGCTATCTGGACAGCTCCACGTACACGGCTGTTATCGAAGCCGCGTCTTCTTCCTCCGTGGCGGAAATGCTCAAGGTCCGCGAGATTCTGACCTACACCCCAACCGGCGCCGCCCCCGTGGCTGCTCCCATGGCGTCCCCGGCTCCTGCCGCTCCCATGGCGTCCCCGGCTCCTGCCGCTCCCGTGGCTGCTCCCATGGCCGCTCCTGTGGTTGCGCCTGTGGCGGCCCCGGCCCCCGCTGCTCCTGTGGCTGCTCCTGTGGCTGCTCCTGCAGCGACTCCGGGGGAACTGTTGGCCCGCGCCGCTGATGTTCTCGGTAAGGCCGCCGCTGCCCAGCCTGCTGCCCAGCCTGCTGCCCAGCCTGCTGCCCCTGTCGTGCAGCCTGCGCCCCAGGTTCCCCAGCAGCCGCAGCCCATGGCCGCTCCTGTCGTGCAGCCTGCGGCAGCCAGCGTGAACGATGAGGCTAAGGCCGCGCTCGGGGGTATCATGGACGCCCTCGGCGTTTAGTGGTTGACACCGGCTCAAGTACAGAGTAAACAATGCCTACGCGGGGAGACGAACCCGCGTAGGCTCGCAACCGAACAGCGGTACTTTTACGCGGTGGCGGATGCTGATAGAACGGGGGTTCTCTGGATGTGCCTCCCCCGTTTAATGGACTCGTCACCCGCCAGCCTCTGCCACCCCGTAAAAGTATCGCAGAGCATTAAAAGGCCCATCCATGCAGCACATTAAGTCTTTCCTCGAAAGCGTCCTTCCCCCTCTCCCGCCGCAAGAAAATCTTTTCTCTCAGCCTGCCTATTTCAGTCTCGGCATCGACAAGCGTACTGGAAGCCGTCGGCAGGATGCCTGTCTCTCTATCGACAATATTTTGGATAATGGGCAGCGCTTGTCTGCCATGGGCTACAACGCTTACTTCGCGCTCGCCTCTTTCGCTGATGGGCTCTATGGGCGTAAGCAGGCCAATGCCCGTCTGCTGAAATCTTTCTGGGTCGACCTCGACGTAGGTAAGGCTGCCAATTCATACCCCACTATCGAGCTGGCAGTCCGCTCTCTGAGCGAGATGATTCATGCCTCCGGGTTGCGTCCTTCGTACATCAATTTCTCGGGCGCTGGCCTCCATGTCTTCTGGGCCCTGGACACGCCGATACCGGTGGAGAAGTGGCGTAGAGTGGCCGTGGTGCTGGAGCGATTCTGTACGGCGTTCGGACTTATCGCTGACCCCGCTTGCACCAAAGACCCGGCCCGTGTCCTGCGTATCCCCGGAACGCTGCACCAGACTACGGGACAGACGGTGACGATTATGCGTGACTCCGGTATCCGGTGGTCGCCTCACAATTTTGCTGAGACCATGCTCACGGCACTGGCCTCAGCCCATCCAGATGTCCTGATGCAGTTGCAGGGAGCCACACGGCCGGCGCCCACGATGCCGATTATCCCGGCGGCCCCGGTGATAGGGAGCCCCGCATCCTCGGGCAATGCCCTGCTGGATGGCGGGAGCTTCGGCCTGATCGACGATTCCCCGTACGCCAAGGCGGAGCCTATCTGCCAAGGCTGCCGCCAAATGATTACTGCCGGTCTCGGCGCCGAGCCGCAGTGGTACGCGGCAATGTCGGTGTTCCGCCGGTGCGTGGATGGTCGGGAGTGGGCTCATGCCGTGTCGGCTTTGGATAGCGCCCGGTATGTCCCCAGTGATACCGAGGCCAAGTTCTGGCATGCCCCGGAGAACTCCCCGGCCCGCTGCGACCGTTTCGATGCGGTCAATCCGGGCGTGTGCCCGAAGTGCCAGTATTGGGGGAAGATTACGTCCCCCGTGCAGATTTACCGCCGGGCGACTTCCGCTGGCGAAGTCTACACCGTGCCCACACCGCAGCCTGCTGCAGTGGCCCCGGCCCCGGTAGCCGCTCCTATGCCGCAGACTCGCCTGCAGATACCCGAGACGTTCTACCATCCCAGAATCGGTTTCAGCTCCAAGCGTTTCAGCGTAGACGACCGTGGGTGCATCTGGCATAGGTCTGAGAAACAGGACGACGGCTCTTGGGTAACGACAGACCACATCATCACCACGTCGCAGATTTACTACGTGAAGTCTGAGTGGACGTACGACAACGGCATATCCGAGCGTTCCCACTGGTTTGAGGTGAAGCACCGCCACGGGGCTGTCGAAATGATGCGGCTGCCCGCGTCTACCATAGCGAGCAACCAAAGCCTGATGGCCGCCCTCAACTCGTCCAACGTGTTGTCGTGCAACCTCGACCAGTACACCCCCAAACTGTTCGCGAGTTTTATGAACGCATACCTCCGCAGCGTGCTGGAGAGCGGTAACATGTCCGAACTCCAGACGAAGGATACTTTCGGTTGGACTGATGTCACTGACCCCGTGACGAAGACCACGACACGGGGCTTCGGTGTCGGGCATGGCGTGATTACCGAGACCGGCATGCACGACACCGTGTACAGGAACTCTGCTGAGAAGTTGGCCCAGAAGGAATTGACCATCGCTGGCAATCTGGATGCGTGGAAGGATGTCCCCCGTATGTACCGGGTGCTCAACCAGCCTGCGGCCCAGCTTGCCATATGTCTGTCCTTTGCGGCGCCGCTCATGTCGTATGGTCCCGGCGTGGTTCGCTCGGCGGCGTACTCCCTGTGGAGCCCTCTGAGCGGCAAGGGTAAGTCACAGGTGCTCTGCGCTGCGGCCTCTGTCTGGGGGCATCCTGAAAACCAATTCATCCAGCGCAACTCCTCTGCTGTCATGCGGATGCGCAAGATGGCTGTGATGAACAACTTGCCGGTATTCATGGACGAGCTGTCCGATGTGAAGGACGAAGACCTGTACGCGTTGGCGTATTCCTTGATGGGCAATCAGGAGAAGCAGAAGCTCAAGAGCAACGGGGCCGAGATGGTCGATACCGGGTCGTGGTCCACGGTCACATTCATCACGGCCAACAAGTGCATCAAGGAGGCCGTGGCCCGGCATGCCGGGGACTCTGAGGCCAGTATCGTCCGCGTCATGGAATACGAGTGCGACTTCCCATCCTATGCGGATGTCCCCGAGGTACAAGAATACATCCATGCCTGCATGGGGGCCTGCAAGGCCAACTATGGGCTGGCCGGGCCGGAGTTTATCTATCAGGTGCTCCAGCACCGTGACCGGCTGTGCACGCTCACGCAGCAGGTGGAAGCGTGGTGCTCCAGCCATGGGTTCGACAACAGTGAGCGGTTCCTCTCCTACCCGCTGGCCTTGGCCATGAAGGCTGGGCGCTGGGCTGTGGAGTTCGGCCTGCTCGATTACGATATGGACGCCCTGGAGCGCTGGGTCATGGACGTGTTCGTGCCGCATAACCGTGCGAGCACCAGGGTGCATTCCTCCGACGTGCGCCACCTGCTTTCCACCTACCTCATGGAGCGCCAGCTCAACATGCTGGTGACGCGGCAGGACAAGCGGACGGCAGACACCCCGGAAGTCCCGCACGGCATGCCGGATAAATTCATCATCCAGCTCCCCACGAACAGGGATGTGCTGCTGCGGGCCTCGCTGGAGTCCAAGGAGCTCTACATCTCCCGGGCCGACCTCCACAAGTGGCTGCGTACGCAGAAGCATTCGCCGACCAACCTGTGGAAGAGACTGGCCGAGCAGGGTATCTATGCCATGGACACCACAACGAACTTCTCTGATGGCATCGGCTGGCTGCAGACGCCCACGACGCGCTGTTACAAGCTGGATGCTGCCAGTGTGGATAAGCTGGGGTTCGTGATTCAGGAACCTCCGGCAACAAAGGAAGCCACAAATATACGCGTACTGTAGGGGGTACCATATGCTGCGGATAGTGGAGGATAAATACATCGTCTCCCCTGAATGGGAGGGAGGCGATGGGATTATCGTGCGTGGAAGTGACGGTTTCACGTTGGTTCGGAACTGCGTAGTGGACTTCACAGAGCGTCCTCTGGATAGTGTGGACGAGGCGATTTCCTTTGTGGAAGGAGCCAATGCCCATGTGGTCCACTGCCGTTTCACCGGCACCGGTAAGTTGGTACTGTGCGGTTCTGGCGACACGCCAGAGCTCGACGTGGGGGCGAGCGTGGTTTTTGAGGAATGCATCTTCTCCGATTTCTGCCGTAGAGCGCCGGAAGCCCAGGATAAGGTGGGTATCATATTACGGCGGTGCCTGGTCAAAAACTGGGGAGACAGCAACCATTTCACTGTGCGTTGCTTTGGCGCTTGGGCCCACCACGGGGCTAGGATTGTAGCGCAGGACTGCATTTTTTGGCAGTCCCACGCCTGGCCGGGCCTGGCGCCGTTCTTCACAGATTTGGCGAACTGGATAGGGTGGAGCTTCAATCAGCGCAGCTTACGCCTTCTGGACTACTTACTCCCGGGGAAATGCCGGGCACTGACGGCCAGCCAGGGTGGCGAAGTCTTTGCGACCGGTTGCTACAAGAACCATTGGTGGTTGCGAATCGAGGGACACACGGGGCCGTATATGGAGAAAAATGCGGCACTGAGTCTCATGGAGCGCTTGGAAAGCGTGTGTCCCTCCGTCGTTAAGAATTGAGCCATATAGGCGCGCGAATAAATGGGGAAGCCCCCGTATCCTGCAGGCGAGCTTTGCAGGGTACGGGGGCTTTTTTGTTTCCACTGCCGAGACAGTGAAAATATTACGCCGTGACTTTGACTGTCAGGACATGCGTCGCGATGGCAGTCCCGTTGCAGTTCGTCGCGGCGACGCTGAAATTGAACGTGCCCTCTTCTTCCGGCGTTCCTGACAGCAGCAGGACATTACCGCTGGCCTGGACTTTCATCCAGGGCGGAGTATTGGCGGCCACGAGCGTCATAGGCAGGTCGCCTGAGAAGGCCACGGCCCCTTCCCATGGAGTAGCGACTACTCCATCCTGGACGTAGCCCCCGCTGTAGGCCACAGGGGCGCACTGGCACGGGCCTTCACAGCACTGGTAGTTGCACACCAGGTCTTTCACGGCAGCTACCAGCGTCGGGGATACTGTGCGCACGCAGGACCCATAGGGGTGTGCGCTCGGTTTCGTGTTTTCCAGCCCGCGCTCCAGCACCAAGGTGCCGTGGTCGTTGCGGACGCGCACGGTCTCCATATCCACGTCGCCCATGATGGTCAGGTAGGTGTAGTCATCTTCCTCCGGCAGAAGCGCCAGCAGGTCGGCCGTGGCCTGGACGGATACCGGCAACCCGACATCGGAGCTTTCGAGTTTTGCTGTCAAGTACGCCTCGAAGTATTCGTTGACGAACGGCATAGGCTACCTCCCGGCGTTCCTGATTTCTTCCAGGGCGGCGACACGGGCTTCCATTTCTTGGAGCCACGCCCTGAGTTGCTGTGTGTCTTCTGCAGACGCGAAGCCGGTATGTCCGCTCGATGCGTAATCCAAGTGGTCGAGCTTCTCGTGGGAGCGGACCCCTGGTGTACCAGGAGGTCCCGGAGGCCCTTGCAAGCCGGGTTCACCGCGCCGGCCAGTGGCACCTCGGGGGCCCGGTTTGCCGCGTTCTCCGGGGTCGCCCTTGGGCCCGGGTTCGCCTTGTTCGCCTCGTTCCCCCGGAACGCCGCGCTCCCCGCGTTTCCCCTGCTTACCTTCTTTCCCGGGTTCACCTTGGGGACCGGGTTCACCACGGGGGCCCGGTTTACCGCGAGGGCCCGGATTTCCCTGAACGCCTTCCTGCCCGGGCTGGCCCGGAGGACCCTGGGGACCAGTCTTGCCGGGGTCCCCCTTGTCGCCTTTGAGCGGGTCGCCCCAGCGCAGCATGAGAGGCGAGTTGCTGTCATACACCAACGCCTGGCCGTCCACGCCGCCAGGCGGGAGGCCGAGGATGGGCACGCAGTTGGGCATCCCAGGCCCGGGGAAACTGTGTCTGGGCATGAGGTCATACCTCCTCGCCGCATGTGCTCAAGAAGAACTGCACATGGGCCATGTCGATGATGTGTTCGGAACAGCGCGGGCCATAGTCGATGTCGAACGTGGACAATATACAGCATACCGGTGGGGGTGTGTGGACTTGTGGCACGTGACAGCCCATGTCCGGGGCACAATTCTGATTACCGACCAGATACTCAGGGGGGATGCATTTGTCCGTCTCATCCGCAGGTTTCGGGCGAAGGGCCCGGAGATTCACCGGTGCGAGGTTGTGCGGGTGATACTGCAGAATCCCAGTGTAGCGCCCGTACGGCAGCTCCTTGAACCGCTGCGGCAGGCAGAACACGACGGCGCCTTCGCCGCTTCGCTCGAACGCATCGCAGCAGATGGTGGGGAAATCGGCGCGCGTCGGGTTGGCCACGTCCACATCCACAGGTTTCCCCGGCCAGCAGCCGTGCAGATACCACGGGGACCCGCCAGGCACGTGGCAAGGCTGGTCGATTTGCCCCGGCTGGATGAGAAGCTGCACATGGCGCCAGTCCGACAGCGTCCTGTGGTTCTTCCAATCCAGGATGCGGATGCCCACCCGGGCGGTATCTTCTGTGACCTGCAGAATCATCGAGCGCCTCCGGCGTAATAGTTGAGATTCTGGACGACCCCACCATACAAATCCCGAGACTGGTTGGCAAGGGCGGCGAAGGCGTCGCGCATCTCCTGGGAGGTGTCCATGGCCAGCCAGCGCTCCTTGTAGTCCTTGTTGAACTTCTTTCCCACCTCACGCATCTGCTTGTCTGTGCGCCAGATGAGGATGTAGTCGTCAATCTCTTCCGGGGTGAACCCGGCTTCCTTGAGCTTTCCCCGCTTGAAGGCCTCGGCAGCCACAGCGTCGTTGCCGTAGCTGGTGTCGGTTATCTTCACACCACTTTGGCGGATGCGGCGCTCGTAGTCGTCCTTGGCGTTGTAGTACATAATCTGACTGGTGTTGCCAGCATTACCAAGCCAGGTGGATACGCCGAGCCCTGCCAGCAGCGGGTGCATGTCCTTGAGGACAGAGGGGTCCTGCGACCCCCTGTGCAGGGAGTCGGCTTCCGTGAGCGCCATGACGGTACGCAGGGGACCCAGCATGATGCTCTTGGCCATGTAGCGCCACTGCTCAGGTGCGAGGTCGATACCGTAGGTCTGATTCATGGTCTTGGCCAGGTCGTGCCAGAGCACGGGGGTGTTGGTACGACCCGTGTTGGCCATGGCCGTGGTCGAATCAGGGCGGGCCCGGGTGATTTCCTGCCCGAAGTACGACCGGTTGATGGCCACGTCCATCAGCGGACGCAGCGGAGCCGGGGTGATGAATGCTGCCAGGTAGCTGGACGGGTGCTCGGTGAACTTGTACGCGGGCCAGTTGCCGGGCATGGTATTCTTCACCGTCGTGAACAGCGTCTCGAAGGCGAGGTCCTGGGGGTCCAGCAGGCCATTCTCCACCCGGTCCGTGCCCACTGCCAGAAGGGCAGCAATCTGCGGCATACCGAAACCGATGGGCAGCCGGACGTAGTCTCCGTTGCGGTTCAACCCGATGGGGAGGCCACGGGTGAGGTCGGAGAGCGACATGGTGTCCATGATGTAGGTGCCGTTCTCATCCTGGCCCATGGATTCCCGGGCCAGGGGGTAGAGCAGGGAGTACGCGGCGTAGGCCCCGAGCAGGGACAGGTAGCCACGCTTGCCCTGCTTGAAGATTTCCTTCGGCGTACGCGCATTGAGGCCCATGGTGCGGGCGAACGCCACACCGGACTCCACCGTGGGGACCACGAACGGAAACAGCACGCGCATATACGGCGTGAGGGCGCCCCTGTGGCTGAGGTTCATCATTTCCAAGACACCACGCGCGGCGCGGCTGGGCGGGACCCCGGCTTCGCGCAGGGTGATGAACTGCGCGAAAGACCCCAGGTTCTGGAAGTAGTCGTTCCAGCCGTCGAGGACCCGCATGGTCTGCTGCTTGGCCGTACCAAGGCCGTTGAGCCAGCGCTGCATAGCCTGCCCGCCCTGTTCCCCCAACATCTTCTCGATGCGGGTAGTGCTCCCCGGCTGCAGCATATCGTTGACGGATTCGCCCGTGGTCTTCACGCCCTGGGTGTATCTCTGATACAAGCCGTTGCGCCGGTACTCGTCGATGTACTTGTACATCTTGGAGTCGGGGGGCAGCTTGCCGCTGATAAAGTCAAGGATAGCCTTCCCGGCCCGGGCTGTGTTACCTATCATCGCAGCGCCCATGCGCCCGCCGGAGACGCGGTTGCCGGCCTCGTCGAAGTAGTCGCGGTTGAGCATGTTGAACGACCGCTCCATGACATCGCGGATACCGGACACCGGTGCGAACCCGGCAGTGAAGCGGGTGCTCATCTGGCTGAAATAGCTGGTGCCGGTGGCCAGGGCCTCGATGACTTTGCCGGCATCCCCCAGCTTGTAGTTACTGGACAGCCCCTTGTTGAGGGACTCTCCAGAAAGCCCGGACGCCTCGTCAGTCCAGTTCGGGTCGAAGTGCAGGTACCTGCGCTCCAGCGTGAGGGAGCCATCCGGCTGCTCGACCGGGACATCCGCGACGATACCGCCGCCTTCCAGGAGGTGGTCTGCGATGCGCCGACGGGTGGGGTCGATACCGTGCTGCATCTTCACCAGAGTATTGTAGGAGTACGACTTCAATCCAGAATCGCCGAAACGACCGTCCAGCCACATCTGTCGCTCAAGGGCGAACATCTGGAGCGCGAACTCCTGCATCCCGACCTCGGTCGCGGCTCTGTTGGCGTAGAACTTCAACGTGGCGTAGGCGCTGTCCGGGCGCTGCTTGCGGCCCTGGATAGCCTGGTAGGAGCCCGGGTTGTAGGGCCGGCTGTCGTTCGTGGCCCCGGAGAGGTTGTTGTCACGGGTGCGGATAGCGACATAGTTCTCGAAAGCGGGGAAGCTCTCCAGCACTTCGGGGGACACCACACCGGCGTTGATGCGTTCCTGCAGCAACATGTCGTAGAGCCCGGACAGGGACTGCGCGAATCCGTCAGCCTCTTCCCGGGTAACGCCAGTCTGCGTGATGATGTCCTCCATGTACTTGGCGGCTTCGGCATCGGTGTACCCCGCAGACACGAGGTCTTCATCGGGCTCCAGAGAATTGAGGTTCGATTCCAGGGCGTCGATTTGGTCCATGAGCCGCTGGGCTTCCAAGAGGTCGGCAGCGTCCACATCCGTGGCCCCGTCCGGCAGCAGCTCATCGACACGCTGGCCCCAGCGTTCGAGGAGGAGACGGTTCACTTCCGGGGTGTGTTTACACACGGCGTAGTGGCCGAGGATTTCTGCCAAGCGCTCAGGTTCCCAGCCGATGCGCTTGGCAACGGGGACGATGCTTTTGACGGCAGTGGCGATGCGGTCCCGGTAGATATTGTTCAAGGCACGAATCTTGGAGGGCATCTGGTCGTATTCACGCCACAGCGTATTCTCCGCTGTCGTGCGGTCCGGCTGGTCTGCGAACATGCGGGCCCACTTCGCGAAGTCGCCGCGTTCGTTGACGAAGGTCGTGTAGACCTTGTTCTGGAGATTCAGCCAGGCCGACGCCCTCCCGACACTGGTACCGGCAGCCACGTTCAAAGCCTCATGCCAGCGCTCCATACGACGTGCGACACCGACCCGGGCATCTTCCACGAAGCGGACGAGCCGAGCGGCTGTGATGCGTGCGTTGCGCTGGTCAGATGCGGTGGCCTGCTGGCCGGTGAAGTCCGCATCCTGGGCAACGTCCGCAAGGCCATTCAGCACGCGCGAACGCTCGGCCGCATCCCGGGTCTGCTGCAGAGGGTCTGCATCAGACCCGGGGGTATCACTTTTCATAGCGGCCGTGTCCGGCCCCATGCCCATGGGGTTGCTGAATACAGCCTTGTAGGTTTCGGAGTCATTCGGACAGCTCGCCATAGTATCTACCCTTCGCAGGATTTACGCCGAGTCACAACTTTCTCGACAGCTTTTTTGGTGGGAGTCGTATAGTACGTCTTCGCGTTAAATTCCAACCCCATGGAGTCGAATATCTCGCGGACTTCCACCACAGAGTCAGTGAGGGGTGCCGGTTTGGGGACGCCTGCAGCATGCAATTTCTGCGCCCGCGCGGCGTCTGTTTTGGACAGCTTCTTACCAAGGGCTTCTTTCAGCATAATGTCTGCCGCAGCATCTACGGGGTCATCGTTGAATACATGTCCGCTGCGGAAGATGTCTTCCATCGTGTCGTAATCAACCTCTTGCAGTCTTTCCAGCACAGCGTCGAAATCAGCTCCTTCCGATGCCGGTTGAGGGAGTTCGGGTTCTACAGGAACCGCAGTCTTCCCGGCTGGGGCAGGCTCTTTGGTCTGGAGTTTTTTCGCCGCGTTGTACAATTTATCGCTGCGGCGGAAAGCCTCATCGAGCAACCCAAGGACCCCATGTGTATCTGGATGGGACCCTTCGCGCAACTCTGCGTACACTTCGGCCAGAGAAAGCGTAGGGTCGTCCCTAAAATGCTGGGCCAGTTCGCTGGCACGCATCCGAGTGTCGACAGTGTTCCCAGCCTTCGCTATCCAGGAATCGACATCGGATTTAATCTTCTGTGCCGCACCGAGAATTTCAGGAGGTACTGAGTTATCCCCGCTTTCTGCAAGATGGATAGCGTCCCCAATAGCGGCTACAGCAGAATTTCGCCGCCCGTGCCGGCCATACGCGGCGAAGGAAGACCCTTCCTTCAAGAGGTCGTTGATATGCTCACTAGGGATGGCTGACCGCACACTACTGCCCAAGTTGAGGTCGTCAAAGTATCTCGCCAGAGTGGCGATATTGTCCCCGTTCTTGGAGAAGTCAATGTTGCCGATTTTGCGGGAAACTACAGTGCCCCTTGCGGAAGCCTGAGCGTCGGGTCGTTCGTTGCTGCCAGCGTCTGCTGCATTCCCACGGCGGCCCTTGCCTGTGCTTCGCGTAGTCCTCTGCTTTCCTGTGCCAGCACTTCCCGTTGCATCTGCTTCGGCTGCTGCGCCAGCACTTCGTTCTCGGAGGGCTGCTTCGGCTTGCTCAATCCTCGCCCGGCGAGCAGCTCTCTTAGCCTCTGGAGTCTCTCCGGCACCCGATGCCGAGGCCCCAGCAGGCCTTCTCCTTGTAATTGTCGGACTGCCTGCAATAATTTCTGGAGCAGTGGCGTAGGCAACGGTTCGAGCAGCGGGCGCGGCAGGGGCTTGTTCTGGGCCACCAGCAGGAGGATTTGCGTTATCAACTCCTCCCTGTCCTTCCGGTCGAGATTCTGCCATGGGGGCAGCCGGCGCACTCCGGCGGCTTCTCGCATCGCTTCCTGTGTCGGCATCGGGGCGTCCTCCTTCCATGATTTCCAGGGTCCGCAGGTTGGCCGCCGTGATGTCTGCATTGGGGACGAGGGCAGCCGCGTCATCTGCGGGCGTGATATTGATTTGCTCAGGCGCTATCGGGGCCTGCGTTTCCGGCTCGGGCGCTGCGGCGGCAGCGGTGGGGGGCTGTTCTGCAGGCGCAGGTTCCGCCATAGGCGTGTCCGCAAATGCGTCTCGCATCGTAGTGAGTCGGTCACGCTCGGCTCTGGTCGACAGCTTAGAAAAGTCTTTGTTGGACAACCTGGAATCAATAGCGGCCAGCAGGTCCTCACGACGGCCACCATTTTGCTCGAATGTGTCGAGAATGGTCCTGAGCATATTGGCGTTGCTTTGAGCAGCGGCGATAAGCTCGGAGGCATCCCCACGCATCTGAGACACATCTTTCCAGCCGTCGCCCTCAAGCAGCTTGGTCAGGGCATCCCGGAGATTCGCGTCTTCGATACCATTGAGTTTGCGTTCCAGTTTCGCAGCCGCCATACGCTCTCGCCGACCAGCACTGTCGGGGGCCTTGGTCTGAGGCGCAACGGTCGCGGCTGCCGGAACTGCAGATGCAGAGGCGTCAGGTGCCGGATTGATGGGCGTGGGAGTCGGAGCTGCAGACGCAGAAGCGTCACCCCCCTGCGGGGGTTCGAGCAGCCTGTTCCCGTTGGCGTCGTAACCGGCGGGCATGGGCGTGCGGCGCATATTGAACGGGGCGAAAGCCGGGCCCATGATAGCGCCGAAGAGTGCGGACTCTGCGACGCCCTCAGACAACGGCGTGCCGGGGGCAGCGTATGCGTCATACACCACGTTCTCGCCCAGGGTACCTCCGGCAGCCATCGTAGCGCCCTCAACGGCCGTCTCGGGAACGGCATGGAGGTATCTGGATGCAGTACCACGGGCAGCCACCCTGGCCGCCTGGTCAGTAAGCAGGCGCTCCACGGCAGCATCATCGGCACCGGCGCGCACGGCTTTGGCGAGCTGGCTGCCTCCGAGTCCGCGCAGGGCGGCCTTCTGGAGGACACCACGAGTGGCAGCACCAGCGGGGAAGGGGATGGCATTCGCTGCAGCGCCCACGCCCATGGCGGCACCGGCGCCTTCCTCGACAGCCTGGACTTTTTGTGCTTCGGTCAAGGTGGGGTCGTCGGCCACTCGGCGGACGTACCCTCCGAGTCCTGCAGGCACGCCCGCCGCTGCGCCGCCAAGCATGGAGCCGAGCAGGCCACCGACAGCCGTACCGATACCTGGGAGGACGGACCCTGCGGCAGCACCAGCAGCAGCACCCGCAGCGGCGCCGGCGATACCAGCGCCGAGGTCGCCGACAGTCTCAGCCGCTCCGCCAACGATGGTGTCGAGCGGAGCGGAGGTGAGCCTGCCGAGGAGGTCGGTACGGCCTTCCTGTTCAAGGCGCTGCTGTTCCTGCAGATACGGGTTCGCATCCCGGATGCGCTGCTCGTACGCTGCCTGCCGATTGGCCCGCAGGAGGCGTTCGTCGGCAGACTCTCCGAGCATGGCCACGCTGTCCGCGAAACGGTTGGCACCGATTTTCAACTGGTCCCAGTATGTCCCGAGCCCAGAGGCTTCGTCGATGTCGCGCAGGCGCTGCTGCCGGGCAGCCTCATGCTCTTTGAGTCCGGCGTTGATGAGCAGGTCCGGCGGGAGATGCGTCATCTTCTGCAGGCGCGGGATGTCCTCCTTGCGGATGGACTCCAGGACCTCGGCCTGTCCTTCCGTGGACAGCTCGTTGATTCCCTGCAGTTTCTGTCGGACGCTCTCGTCGTGCTGCATCACGTACGCGGCTTTGCTGGCGTCCATGGACGCTTTGTTCTGCAGAATGATTTCCTGACTACTGCCCGGGACCCATTCCCAGATGTCATTGCCTTGGGCGTCCTTGCCGACGTGAATCATGGTGCCTTTGCCGGCACCCCGCGCGCCGCCGTACCCTCGGCCACCGCCACCGGTGACAGCACGATACAGAGCCGAAAGCTGACGGAGGTCAGCGGAGAAGTCCGGGGCCTTGAACGGCGTTATGCCGCCAGCAGCACGGGGGATGTCGTAAGGCATATCTCTACTCCAGGGGGATGGCGTCGATGAGTTTGCGCAACTCATCGTCGTAAGGCGACTCTGCGAGCCCACCCTCTGCGGCGGGTGCAGCCCCGATGTCCCGTAAGGCCGATTCCAGGAGGTACCGGTTCGAGTGGTACTGGGCGTCATTCATGTAACGCACCACGTCAGAGGGCTGCGACCCTTCGGGGCCGCTCGCTGCCTGGATGGTATCAAGAAGCATACTCATGGGCAACCTCTAAGGAGCCGGGTAGTACACGGCAGGCGGGACCATGGCCGGTGCCTGCTGTGCTGCAGGACGGGCGACCGCCGACGGGAGCAACTGCGCAGGGGCTGCACCCGCCGTGTACAGCGGGGCAGTGAGCTGCCGGTACAGCATCGGCAGCAGGGCACGTTCTTCCGCCATACGCCGGGCCTGGATGCTGCTCCAGTATTCCCCCATATTCGCGGGAGCGGTTTCCACGACAGGCTGCGCGGGGGCGGGAGTGCGCGCGTACGGCTCTTGGTACCCGCTGACGTACACCGGAGGCGGCGCCACGGAGTCTTCGGTAAGAGCCGCCAAAGGCATATGTGCAGCGACCATGCCCGGTACCGGAGGCGTGATAAGAGGTGATGTGCCCCCCGCGCTGTAGGCATGGGCCGGAGCCATGGTGCGTCCCTCCGCTGGGACCGTGGTCAGTGTCGGGACTGCGATGGGGGAGGCCGCAGCTCCGGCGCTATCTGCACTGATGGGGGGAACTTCGATGCGGTAAGTAGCACTCCCTGCTGGCTGCGCCTGAGACGGGTATGCCTGGGCAGCCGCACGTTGCAGTGCAGGGGACACTTGGATACCGGGTTTAGGGGACGACATGCCCGGAGCCTGCGGCGTCACAGGAGGAGTCCCGGCGGCCGCCGGAGCCGGGGGGCGTAGCCCAAGCGCTTCTCCCAGGGTGCTCCAAAACATGTCCGGGCTGTAGGCGGGCGCGCCCGAAGGCGAGTTGCCCGCAGGAGCCGTGCCACGCGCCGCCAGCACTCTGTTTGCTTCGGGGCTGGTGGCATGCAGGAGCGCCTGCTCTACCAAAGCACCATACTGGTCGTCCATCCCGCCGGTATCATACGGGGCTCCACCGTCGATGTAAGGGTACAGTTCGGGGGCCGCGATGGGAAAGGGCTGCTGCTCACCCGACGGCTTCAAACGGTCCCGCCCTGCCGGAGGAAGGGTGTAGGGCTCGTGACTGGGTGCCATGGCCGGCCGAGCCGGAGCCGCTGTAGCGGGGGTGCTACGCGCCGGTGTCTGGGTAGCCGGACCACGCGCCGGTGCCGCACCCCCCGCCTTAGCGGCCGCGACAGGTTTCGCCGGTTGCGTGCTGACAGGGGCTGCCATGAAAGGCCCTGCCACACTCATGGCCCGGGCCAGAGAGTCAGTAGGGACGCCGCTGACCACATGCGGGTAACGAGAGGGGAAGCCGATGAGTGGCTGCACCGACATCTGACCGTACGGGTCGACATAGGTGCGGAACGCGGCCGTCGCGTACGGGTCACGTTGGTACATAATGGGGGGGATACCGTACCGCTCGTACGCTTCCCGGACCCCGGGGGCAGCGTAATGCGCGCCGGAAGCCGGGTAGACCTCCTGCACGACAGGCGTCCTCTGCGGATTCGTTGTAGGCATAAAACATCTACCTCCTTACATGCCGGACGGGGCTTGCGGCATATCCCAGCCGTAATAGGGGGGATACCACGGGCTGCCGCCCCAACCTCCCTGCGGGGACATCCCGGCAGCCATCCGAGACAGCAACTGCTGCTGGGCCTGCTGCTTCAACAGGGCGAGCTGTGGGGCGTACAGGGAAGCCGCCTGGGCCTCAGCCATGAGTGCCGGGTGCATGGCCATGTTCTGGGCAAGCTGCATCCCAGTGTTGGTGAGGGTAATCCCCGACAGTTTTCCCTGGTCGTACATCATGTCGATACGCGGCTGGAAGACCGCCTCATCGAAAGCATTCTGCAACTGCCCGGCTTGGACCCTGTTGTATTGGTTGAGGTCGGCCCAGTTGTCCTGCACTGCCATGCGCTCGCCCTCGACAAAGCCGGGGAGGGTGCGCCCGATGGCGGCAAACAGATTCCCGAAATCCAGTGCCATAGGTCATCTCCTAAAAAGCCATACCGCCACCCGGAGCAGCGGCATTGACGGCGGTGTTGTTCGTACCTACGAGGCCGATGTTGCCACCCTGGCCCCCTGTCCCAAGGTACGTCGTCGGGTACACGGTGTCCAGCCTGGCCCCGTAGTAACCCAGGGCCATGGACAGACTGCTAGCGGCCTTATTGGCGATACCACCCACATCCGACATGAGCGCTCGGGACACGTCACCATACTTGAGCGCCATGGACCCCAGGTTACGCCCCAGATTGAGGATGTTGCTACGGCGGTTCCAGCGCTGGTCGTTTTTGAAGTCGGTGAACCAGGTGTCATCACGCAGGTTGTAGTTTTCGGTGTCCACCAGCAGGAGGTTGCGTCCGAACTCTAGCTGGTCCACAGACGTGGGGTCGAGACAGAGACGCAATGCCCTGGCCTTCCGGGTCATATACGCCCCGATAGTGTCGTACGCGCTGCCGACCGCCTGAGACGCCCGGTCGCGGTCGTCGTCGCAATCCATCTCGCGGATGGGTACTGACGACGTTTCGTCCAGGATGCTCTCTTCCAGCGGGCGGTACCTTTTGTCAAAACGGTCCCATTTGTATTTTGCCTGCTGGTAGTACCCATTCGCCAAGTCTTGCTGTTTATCGGCAATCTGCCCCTGAATTGTAGCATTCAGCAGAGCGATGGCGAGCTGGGCCGCACGAAAGAAGTTTGTCCAGGCATTCTCGCCCACACCGCCGTACTCAGGCGCGGCCCAGTGGCAGAAGCGCACCGGTGCCGGGGAGCCGTGGGAGCCGTTCAAGGACTTACCATACATCGTTTCGTCGATGAGCTGCCCGGTGCTCTCTATCTTCCCGGAAATGGTGCTGGCCGACTTATTGATGGCCTGGGCCACGGCCTGCGGATTCGCGCATGTACATTCAGCCATAACTACAACCACTGCCTCATCAGAGCTTCGCCAGCTTCGCTGGTATCATTGAACCTTCCCTGCGCGGGAGGTGCCTGCACCGGTGTGGCCCGCCCGGCCATGTATGTCGTCGGGTAGGCTGGCTGGTTCCTGTTCAAATAATACCCGAGATATTGCCCGGCCCCGGTGAGGCCCTGCCATGCCTGGTCGAGCAAGTCACCATATATACCAGCAGCGGCGGCCCCGAGCGAGACCGTATCAGAGATGATGTCGCGCCCGCGCTTTGCCGTGTTGAGGCGCTTCTCGAAACGAACGTCGTTGCGGGTCTCCACGTAGGCGCGCTCGTTACGGTACCCCAGCCCGTCGGCCAGGGCCACCGCATCTGCCTGTGCCCGTGACACCTGCACGAGGATGTCACCGCGAAGCCCTGTGCAGTAGCGCGACGTGCAGCGCATGGAATTGCGCAGCTTCCCTTGGAACTCTATCCAGGCACTGGCCCGGGCCCGCCCACGGGCCACTTCATAGAGAGGCTCGGCTTCCTCAAGCTGCAGGGCTTCGGCGATTTCCTGGTCTTCGACAGGAGCATAGGCGTTCTTGTAGTAGTCCATCCAGTTCTGGGAGATGCGCCAATACTTCTTGGCCATCTCCCATTCCTTGACGGCGATGTCGTACGCTTTGTACGCACTGGTCGCAGCCGCAGCCAATGCCGCTGCAGCCAGCAAATCACCGAACAGACTGCGTTCGCTGTCAGTTACCCCGTGCTTCTCGTTGCATCTGTTGTCACTGGCCAGCACCATGGCGTGTTACCTCCGGCGCACGTAGCGCACCTGCTGGAAACGACTGGCCTCTTCCCACGTGAGGTCGAGCTGAGGTGCCCGGTCCCGGGGGCCGAGGGACAGCCAAAGTTCGTCGCAGGCCAGGAACCGCATCGCAGTGTGCAGATACTGGAACAGGCCGGCTTCCACTTCGGGGTTCCCCTTGGCATACCAGTCTTCCACCTGGAACACCGTGGCGTTGTAGGGCAGAGGACGAAAGACCATGCCGATGAGGTAGCCGACCGGGTTATTGTGCTTGTCGTACGCCATGAAAATTTTCAGTCCCTTGTTGAACCACATGGCCGAAAAAGCCGGCACATTCATGTCGTATGGTTTGCCATACGCGGCCTGCTTCTCATGCACCCACGAATCCGTGTACAGAGGGGCGAACTCTCTGGTCAGGGTCTCAAGGGCAACATTGATGTCGTCGTCTGGTTCCAGGATGTCGTAACGGTAGTAGCTGTCGCTCATTGCTCGCTCCTTAGCGTCCGCTATTAACGGTGAAGTGTGCTGTCCCCAAATCAAGAAAAGCCACTGGCTGGTCCCCCCGCAACTCCACCTCATACCACAGATGGCGTCCGATGCGAGGGATTCGTACTGGGGTCTCATCGTAGATGAGCCGCGTGTAAGCGGCCTCTCCCCGTGCATTGTACAGCGTCATATCCACAGGGCCTCCGCCAATCTTGCACGAAACCGGAGACCACGCAACGCCCCGGGCCGGGGTCGTGCTAGCCATACGGTTGGCCCCAACTGCGTCCGGGCCCCCCGTCAACGGGCGGCTGCGCCAGTGATAGGGCCGCAGGGAATCAGCACTGTCCCAGGCCCAGACGGTGTCGTCTTCCAGCAGCAGAAGCTTGCCGGTGTTGGAGACCAGGCAGGCTACTGGCTTATCCGAGAGCGTGACCAGTTCTGCAGATTCCATGTCCCCATAGGGGTCGCCGTTGATATTCAGCAGGAACGTGGCCATGTCCGTGGCGAAAAGGAGGAACCCTTCCCAGTATGCCATGCGGATAGTGTCGGGGCGGAGTTTCTGCCACTCCCGTTCGCCGAACCACTTTGCCGTCAGCAGATGCCATGTCCCGTTACTACCCAGCAGGATGATGCCCATGGTCGAGGCGTAGATGTAACCATGCGGCGTCATCACGGCGGCATTGGCATAGCGGCACCCGATGTCAGGCAGGGGGGTCTCCACAGATACCACCGGAGAACACCGGTTCTCGTCACAGCTCGACGCGTCGATGATGTACGGGAAGGCGTCGGTGGTCACATAGAGCTTCTGGTCCAGCTCTCCCATATGCCGGATGTGGTAATCCAGGGTAAGGTCGTACTTAGCCGGCCAGTTGTGGGGCTGGAATGGCTCAGAGAAAAACACCCGGTTCCGCCGAAACCCGGCCAGGCGTATCTGGTCTCGGATAGACACCACACCCTGCATCCCGATGGGGGGCGTGCGGTCGTACTGAGTCTCGATGGCCGGGCCCAGGGCCACGGCCGGGAAGGTGTCCACAAACGACATGCTCGGAAACTCGATAGTCGTTACGTACAGAAACGCCGTCTGCGGTTTCTGAATCTTCCCATCCGCCGGGCGGAAGCCCGTCGTTGCCCGGTAGATGTTGGCGGCTACGATGCCGTATCCATCAGGGGGCGTGGTGATGCCGGAAACAGTGACCGACGTACCGTCGTTGACACGCACGATGTTACTGGCGGGGCTGGGGGCGCTTTCTTCCCCCCACCGGTTGACGTAGGTGTAGACGTAGGAACGTGCGTCAGCTTCGCGGCTGCACTCACAAGTGGTCTCGGCCTTCGGTGGAGTGAGGGGAGCTGGAACACCAGCCGCGTAATACGTCGGGTGGCAACCCCGCGTTATCTCAACGACCTTGAGGCCGCCCCCATCCACACCGGTGGTGTAGAATCGCGTCCAGTCAGGGCTCAGTTCCGCTGCTGTGACCACGTTCGGCCACGATATGACACAGCATCCGTGCAGATGGAACGAACGCGCTCCTGAGACAGCATCCGCGAAATGCGCCCGTTCTCTCCAGGCTTCAAGGCGCCCATCCCGTAAGAGAGCGTCGTGTGCCATGGTCGCCTGCGTAGGTCCGAGGGAATGCTCGGACATGCGAGGGATGATACCGCCGAAACTGCTCAGAGTAGTGTTCATACGCTAGTCCCAAATCTCGTCGGCTGTGAGATTCTCCACACTATCCACCGCTTTGACCGGCCGGATACTCACGCTCAGGGGGAAGTCCGACGGGAACCCATCGGCAGAATGGATAGTCAGCACATGCTGCCCAGCCTGATAGACCCCAGACGGCACGACGCGTAGCTGGACGCTGCTGGAGAAATCCAGCGTCGTTTCTGCTGTCAACGAATCCTGCCCCCCATTGATGACTGTTTCTGCAGTAGCCGTGGTCGAAAGCCGCATGATGTTATTCTGCACGACTTCATCGAGTCTGACCTGTACTTTGCCGGCCCACTCCCTGTCGGCCACAGTGGCGATGTCGATGACGATAGGGGCCGTATGCCGCAGAGTGAACGTGACATTACGACGCACGACTCCCGCAGCAGGCGCTGGCAGGAGGGCGAAAATCTCTGTCCCCGGGGCCCCTGCATCAGTGATGGATACCACCGAACCGTACTCGTTGACTTCGACATCGTACTGCCCCCAAGCGTATGTTCCCGCCGGGACTTCGAGTATTCGGTTGATGTTGAACACCAGGTTCTTCGTGTCGAGCTGGACATCGAAGCCGCCGAACCGGTAGGTGCCCTCCAGACCATGGGCTGGTTTGGCGATGCCGATAGTAGCGATTCCAGCCTTCTGCTCCATCTGCACGTCGATGCCGTACCCTGCGGCTATCCCATTGATACCAGAGGCCCCGGGGTCATCGTAGCTTTCGAGATGCCCGAACTGGTCGAACGTCATCCCATTGATGGTGCCCTGGTATCCGCCGGTAGCATGAGAAATCTTGAGGGGGTCTTTTCCTGTCCCACTACCAGCCACTTCGACACCGGTATTCCCGGCTTTGACCACGAAGGCCTCGGTAGAGATGTTCGCAGCTACGACAAAAGGGTTCCCGGACGTACCATCACCGGAGACGGTGACATTGTCCCCGCCTCGGATGTTGCACCGCACAAGTGGGCGGCCCACAGTATCGCACTGGTAGAGATTCCCAACAGTCGCAGACGGGTTACAGAGATTGCTCTCTTCGGTATCCCCGGAAGCACAGTCAGCGGGAACCTGGGAGCAGGGTGGGGCGACGTAGAGCGGGAGGTCAGCTTTCTCGACACCGACAATGCAGCCACCTGAGACGACGACTTTACCATACACCCCATCAGCCGGGGGATTGCCAGGTGCTACTTTGACACAGCGCCCATCAGACCACATACGCCCCCCAAAGGGGAGGCATATTTCCCACACTGGGCAGTCCGCAGGGGCACCGGGAGTCACGACATCTACTGGTTCACAATTCGCCGTAGGGCGGGGGGTACATTTGTTGGTCATGGCGATACCTCGTGTGTCAGTGATACCGTAAAGCGCCGAGAAAGAAAAGCACGGTACTTGACACGTCTGCGGAATCGTGGTTGGATGTCCTCAAGGGACAGGAGTGGTGCATCTCTCCATTGCCGCCGAAGTCTGGTCGCCAGAAAACCAGGCATCGGAAATACCAGGGAAGAGGCCTCCGGCGGAAACGCTGGGGGCCTCTTGACATTTCCAAGCCTGGATGATTGTATAGAGTCATGCTACGCTCGTTTCGGTCTCCTAATGGTGCAGGGACGGGCAGCCTTCTGTAGCCGCCGAATTGGCAGAGGAAGTAGGCTTCACAGACTGGCGCGAGGAAGGCGGTCCATCCCTGCCCTGGGGGGCAGATACCCGGCCCACAACGGGATACGAGACACTGCAGTGAATCAGCCAAGCCCGCTACGCTGCCTTTACTGCACACTGGCATACGTACATCATCCCATCCTGAGAAAGCAAAACCCCGTCTCGCGACGGGGTTTTGCCGTTTCTGGGGCCTACAACGCCCGACCAAAATTCATCTTCACGATACCGCGCTGTTTCCGCAACGACCGGTCCACAGCAGCGCGCCCGAGCATCCTATTGTACTCATTGTACAACTCGCCGCCGACCTTGAGGTTTGTCCACGGCCGGCCAGTAATCAACATGATGCCGGCCCTGGTCCCCATGATGAGCGTAGGGAACAACTCATCCCGAAAAGCAGCCGGCAGCGCGCAGGCCGTAGGCGCTGGAACCACCGACATGTCCACGGCCACGACACCCCCCTGGTTGAGGTGCAGGGTGAGGACTTCCTCGTCAGGGTCGTACCAGGCTTTGTCCCCCGCAGCACAGCACAGATGCTCCGGTGCAGAGAACGACCTGGGGACCCGATGCGAACCGCACTCCTCATTGCCTGTCGGGATGTGCCGCAACCCTGTGATAGCGACCATGGTCATGCCATCCGGGGATTTCACAGCGTAACGGGTGACTCCGGGCTGGAGCGTGATGCGAACACGCCTATGGATAAGAGGGGCGCGTCGGCACATGTCCGTCGCAGTGCGCAACAGGTAGTAGTCGAACAGCTCGACAGGAAGGTCGGGCCACTCGAAGCGCAGCTCGCTGTGGAACTCACTTAGCGGGACTGTCGGGAACGGCTCGTAGACGACCATCTTCTCTCTTCTCCATGGTCTGGCGGGCTATCTCGTGCTCCAAGAGCTTGAAGTATGTTTGCTGGTGAGACAGCGCCAACTGAGTGATGGTGCTGTTGTTTTCCGAATCCATGGACAGGGCCCGGTACAGCATCCACTGCTTGACCATGGCCACCAGCCTATTCGGCACCTCCAGCACCTCAGAATGTCCGTCAGGCTCCACGTAGCTTTCGAGCAGCACATAATGCGGCTTCGTATCTGCCGGAGACACTGGCGGGTACACGCGGAACATCGAGCTGTCCGTCGTGCTGACGCTGTAGCTGGTGAGGGGCCCGCCTGCATGGCAGCGGGAAGGCCCCCCACTCCAGGTATTCGCCTCGTCGTCCATGACCCGCGAAAGGGACCGCAGAATCTGCCGCCCATCCGCCGTGGTCTCACCCAGGATACGCACTATTTCGGCATCACCGCCGCTGACGATGGCCTCCTGCCACCGATTACCAGGCTCAACACGCACGACATGCCGCGCGAGGAACTCATCCCGGAACTGATGACTGAGCGTAATGACAGCTTCGGACAAGTACGACTGCAACTGCGACACAGACCAGCGTGTGTACTCGTGACCCGGCTCCTGGTCGTTGAGGTCGACAGAGACCTCCCGGATGATATGCGAGGCCAACATGACAGTTAATCCGAAAGCTGGGCCAGGAGCGGAGCCATGTCCTTCTCCATGCCCTCGTAGTATGCATCCAGAGCCTGCGCCCCGAAAGGCATGTCAGAAGACTTCGGCTGCATGGAAGCCACGGGGGTGTCCTGCCGGTAGGTATCCGTGACGGACTTGGCGTGCTGCAGCACGGACGAACGTGCCTGAGCCATCAGCTCATCCCGTTCCGCGTCCGTGTATTCCTCCGGGTTCACCGTACCCATCCACGCGGTAGGGTCAGTGTTCCCGTCGGCGTCGCAGCACTCCATGATGTCGCGCTGCTCCGCCAGGATGTCATTCCAGGGCAGAACGAGCCCTGTGATTTTGTTCCGCAGATGGGACGAACGGGGCAACGGCGGGTGCGTATTCTGCGCGCCAGCTCGTTGCATCGCGGCCTGCCGCAAGGCGAAGTCCTGTTCGTTGAGGATGCCCTTCAAATCCACACCGGCAACCGGTGTAGGCGTGTATCCCGTGACTTCCATGCTCGCTCTCCTTGATGTTTCGCCCTTACTTGGGCGCGCGCTTGAAGGCGCCTTCCACGTCAGTGCCGAAACCGGTACTGGTCATCCGCATCCCCATGATGGTCTTGCGGGCGGCTTCGGAACTGTTATTCATGTCCTTGGTCGGTCCGGTCTGGGCGCGGAACCGGGGGGCAAACGTCTTGCCCCCCGACACAGCGTCCTTGGAGGCCGGACCCGTCGCCTTGGTGTTGGCCACGTTAGCCATGGTGTCCTCCTTGGATGAGAGGTTAGCCGACCTGCGTAGCGCCCTCGAAGGCGTGCAGCTTGGCCGACATGTAGACAGCGATGTTGGACTTCCAGATGGCCTGGATTTTCTCGGGGTCGCCGGCCACGATTTTGTAACCCAGCACGACGGCGCCATAGTAGTCGTCAGCGCCGCCCGTGGCCTTGCCATGCTCATCACGCTTCACGATGTTGTGGCCAAACGTACACGGCGCGGCCTGAGCCAGCTTGGTGTTGACCGTCACGCCGGTCACGTTATTGGCTTCGCCTCCCACCTCGGCCGTGCTGGTCGCCGACATGGCGGGCATGAGCGGGAGGAAGCCCCACAGGGTATCGCCTTCTTCGGGCGTGCCCAGGGGGAACTGCGTGATACCAGCCGCCGTGACAGCAGCATCGAACTCGGCGTTGTCTTCGTACTTCCAATCGTTCGTAGCGAAATCCCAGGACACACGCTGCGCGATGGGTTTGATGTAGACCCCATCCAGCAGCTTGTCCGTGGTGACGACTTCGTAGTGAATGGCTTCCACGTACGACCGCAGCGGGACCCAGTTCGTCAGGATGATGTCGTTGACGTTCGCCAGCCCCTGCAGGGCGCTCTGCATCCACTTGTGGCCGTAGGTGTCACCGAGGTTCGGCACCAGAGGAAAATGGAGGTTGAGATAGCCCTGGCCGTAGGCCGCGTCCGCGTGGGAATCATACGGGGGGGTGGCATCCAGATGGGGGGCGTCGAACGGAGGCTTGAACTGCGACCAGTCACCGGCACAGAACCAGCCCTTGAAATCGGGGCTGCCGCCCCGGAACATGCTGATAGTAGCCATGATATGCCTCCTAGTTGATGGCGTCGAACGTCCAGTAGCCCATGGCCAGAGCATCGGGGTAGATGACTTCCGCACCCCAGGCCACCAGATACTGGTAGCGCACGCCGAAGCTGTTGGGGTCGCTGGTGTTGAGTCGGGCCTCGATGATGTTGGAGGCATACGCAGTAGCCTCCTTGTGACCGGCCATGATGAAGAAGCTGAGGGCGCCGCTCTCGTCCATGCGCACCGGGACGTGGATGGACTCGATGGCGGTGAAGCCCATCAGCGGGTGGTTCCACATACCGGACACGATGCCGCCGCACTCGCAACTCCACAGGGAGTTGGAGTAGTTGGACATGGCCAGATACGTGCGCAGCACCGGGGGGACGATAATGAACATCTCACCGTCCACCCAACGCTTGGACTCGATGAGCACGCGCTGCAGGTCGGCCAGGACTTTGGGCAGGTTCTGGGGAGTCACGTGCACGGGATGCCCGGGCGTACCCAGATTCACGTCATGGTTTCGACCAGCAGCACCCAGAGAAGTCACCGGGGAGACCTGAGCCATCATGCGGCCCAGGACGTAGCGACGCATAGCTTCCACGTACGACTGGTACATGGATTCCAGCAGCTTCTCCTCGAAGGAGCTCCAACGCTCGCAGGCCATCTTGATGTCCGTGGTATCGAACTTGATGTCCTGATACCCGAGGTTGCAGATGGTCAGGCAGCGCGCATCGGTACTCACCGTGCTGGGTACGAGCTGCTGGTTTTTCTGGTAGCTGCGCAGCGGGCCGACTTCGGGAGCCTGCATAATCTGGATGACCTGGTTACACCGGGTAACAGGCTCCAGCAGCTCAGAGGCCGTGATGCGAGGAAGCCAGTCTTCTTCATAAATACGGGACAGGATGAAGTCACTGTACCCGACCCGGGCGAGAGGGGTGGCCTCAATCCCCGGATAGCCGCTTGCACTGGGGTAAATAGGCATAGACTCCTACTCCTATTGTGCGGGGTTTGCGGCGCGCCATTCCTTGAGCATCTCGCGATACTGGTCGGGCGTGATTTGCCGCGTTTGCATGAGATTGTTCAGGTCCGCCAACGTGTACGTCACCGCCGGCGCCGGGGCAGCAGGGGCTACACTGCCTGCCGCAACCTGGACAGGGGCCACAGTAGTGATAGCGTCACCTTGGGGGGCACGCTGTTTGAAGCGGTCCACCATGTCGATGACGTACTTCGCATTCCCAGCGTTGAACTCTTCCGTGGCAAGCTGGTCGCGAGTGCGGCTGCTCATGCCCTCGGGCTGCTGCAGGAAAGCGCGAAATTCGGGGTCCTGGTAAAGGGAGAAAAAGTCGGGATGCACCCGCAAGATTTCATCCCTGAGCTGCTGTGCACGAAGCTGCTGCATATTCTGACTGTTCGCGGCCACGCTCTGCTGCAGAGCAGCGCGCTGTGCTGCGAGTTCCTGCTGCATCGCATCAATAGAAACATGCATGGCATTGGCGGCAGCCGCAGCAATACGCCGTGCGTCGTTAGGGTCCACGGTCTCCAGGTCCCCCAACGTAGCGTCCCGGGCGAGCGTATCGGACAGGGCGCGCTGCTGCTTGTCCAGTTCCCACTCGCGCTGCTGCTGCCGCAGCGCCTGCAGGTCAGCGCTGCTTTTCTGGAGTTCGACCGTCAAGGCATCCCGTTCCGCCAGAAGCTGCTGCTGCTGCATCTCAAGCTGTTGACGCGCCATATCATACGGATACGGAGGCGCAGGCTGGGGCACCGGCTGAGGTGCAGGCTGGGGCGCAGGCTGGGGAGTGGGCTGGGGCACCGGCCGGGGAGTAGGCTGGGGAGTGGGTTGGGGCACCGGCTGGGGAGTAGGCTGGGGAGTGGGCTGGGGAGTAACCGCAGCGGCTTCGGACACCGCATAACTTTCACGGAACCGCTGCGCCATATGCGGCACCTTCGCAAAGGCCGCCTGCGTCTGGGCGGAATCGTTAAGGGTCTGGGACATGTTTGCTCGCCTCCTAATGGTATTGTTTCAGCGTCTCGATAATATCCTGCAGCATGTCGCAGCGTCCGACTGACACGCACCCGGCACGTACCTTGGTCTGGTCAAGCAAAGCTGCGACAGCAGTACGTTCACACACGGCCCGCTCTGCTTCCAAGGCTTCCACGAAAAGGTGTTCGAGCGCGGCGAAAGCACCCTTATTGGACGCTAACGTCTGCAGAAGGTTATCGGCAGGGGTATGCTTACCCCTGATTGCCAGAAGTCGGGACATACTTCAACCCGGTAATGGTGTCCCGCACCGAGGGGGACTGCTGCTGGCCGTTGCTACGGGCCGGATGGATAGCGCCGCCAGGCCGACCGCTACCAACAACGGACGGGGGAGGCGTGGGACGAGAGGGACGATTACCACCACAACGAGGGCAACCCATATTAACCTCCAAAGCGCATGCCCATGATACCAGAGTACACCCGGCCATGGGCAGGGTTACGACGCCGACACGCGTCTTCGCGCAGGCGCCTCATATTAGTGTCGAACAGGTCAGAAGCGGCGGCCTGTTCCGGGGTCACAGTAGCAAGCGGGTTGTTGGCCAGGGTCATGTTCGTATCGCGAGCCTTCTGTTCCGCCTGCTGCTCACGTCGCATCATTTCTTCCCAGGAGGGTTCGGAAGGAGCCGGGATAACAGCCATATACGCCTCCTAGTACGCGGGGACGGCCTTACCGCCAATGCTGACCCAAGCCGTCGGAGACCCCAGCAAAGTCCGGCGGTCGCCAACAACCATGGTACCCAGCGTCTCACCATCGGCAGCGGCAGGGGCGTTAGCGGCAGACACAGTGCGGGCAGCATCAATCGCATCGGCCAGAGCTTTGAGCTGCGCCGGGGAGAGGCTGGCGAGGGCACTGGCAATCGTCATAGCCGAAGCCGCATCCACAGAGCGTACCGACACGATGTCAGAGCTCTCGATGCTGCCACCAGAGAACCTGCTGTTGATGATGGTCGAGTCGCTCACCGTAACATGGGTGAGCGTCCCCCCATCCATAAAATCTACAGAGCCACAACCCATAGCGGGAACCTCCTACTGGAAGAAAATGTCGCGCACCTGCGGCGCAAGCTGGGCCACATCGTATTGCTCGGCATACACCTGGGCCGTACCAACAATCGTGCTATCATTCAGCTCAAGCTGGTAAACCCCAGGGACACCGATGGCTTTGACACAGTCGCACTTATCGAGAGACCAGGTGCAACCGTTGGAAACGACATCAATGTCGGCCGCGAGCTCGCTGCGGATATTACCGAAATCCAGCAACCAGTCACACCCAGACTTTTTAGCCACGGGCAGGGCGCCACCGAACTCATGCACCAAACGCCGCACGCACGCACGCGCCGGTGTACGCGGCTCGTTTTCCACCTGGAATTTGAACCTGGGGAAATTCGCAGCCCACAACACGATGACCTTCCCGGGAGCGACCGAGAAGACCGAAGAATAGACAGAAGTGTTTTCCGGGCTCCACAGAGGGACACTCATAGCAAACTCCCGATGATGTACCCGATGAGGCCCCCATACAGGAGCCCACGAACCGTATTGCAACAGATGCAGTCGTTCTGCTTGAAGGGGAACAACCACACCTTGTAGAAGAAATCATAGACCTTATTCGCGGGTTTTTCAATGTCCGAATCGTACAGCCAACCGTGGCAGAAATTCACGTTGTTGCAGAACCACGCCACGAACTTGTACGCCCACGTCCCCGGCTTGGGTTTCGGGGTATCCCACAATTCCATTACGCTTCACCTCCTGTGACATCAGCAACGACACCGGCCCCAGTAGGTGACGCCGGCATGGGTGCGGGGTTCGGATTGTTCCCAGCACCAACAGGCATGTCCATGGCCCCAAGCACGGCATCAGGGACGCCCATCGAGCCGAGGAGCTTCTGCAGGCTCCACGAGAGCACGGGGGCTATGTTGATATTCTGACCCAGGGAGCTGGCAGCAGCCCCGACAACTTGCAGAATCTCCATCGCCGACTGCTTCTCCATCTCCTTCTGGAGGAGGCCTTCGGCGCCCTTGGTGATGATTTGGGAATCCCCCTTCACGCTCATATCCTTGGCGTACAACATGTTCATGTTGTAGAGCAGGCTACCCAAAGGCTGGAAAACCCCGTAGGCGATGTTGTCCGTCGCGGCGTGCAACGCCTTAGTGGCGTTCCCCTGCAGCATGGACATACCACGGAAAGTGCGCATCGCGCCGGACCCGACAGCTTCCCCGTGCAAGGCCGCAGGAATATTGGTCACACGGTCGGCGAGCTGCATGAACATCTCCATAAGCTGCGCGTACGCCGGAATGTTGGATGGGATATGTGTGAACCGGAATGCTGGGATGTTGGAGTTCCCCAAGTCGGAATCGGACAAGTACATGCCCCCGGGCACGAGCTGACCGACTTCCCCTTCCCCCATGTACGCGGAGATGCGGCGGTAATCGGCTTCGCAGATAGGGGCCGATGCATTGGCCGCATTGCGCAGAAGATACATGAGGCTGGCAAGGTAAGCGCGCTCGATGTCGCGAAGACGCTGCGCGATGCCATCCCCAGCGATACGGTCCCCGCCGGTCTTGTAGAAGCTCGCGGTGTAGACCGGGCGGGTCTGCATCTTCGGGTCGGAGAAGACCCTCACCTCGATAACGCGCCCAGCCACAAGGGAAATCTGGCAGTTGTAGAACTCCGACGCCGTGAGCCCCTTGATGTCATATTTCTGCAGCTCACGACCAGACATGAGCCCGTAATGCGTGAGGACCTCAATAGGGCTCACATTGGACGACCACAGCGCCATATTGCGCTGGGCCGCGTCCGGGGACCTGGACAGCCAGCTCAGGTTGAAATCTGGGCTGGAGTCGGCATCTTTCAAGACATCCAAAATCGTCTTGGAAATGTATCCCGGCAGCATGGCGGCATTCATCAGCTCCCGCCGTGTCCACAACGTCCGGGTGAAAATACACGTCCCACGCTGTGTGTCCGGGCTGTCGGGGGAGTACACGAAGTCGAACGGGCTGATAGCCCGAAACGTGGGGAAGACCTCCGTGCTGATACGCGGCTTGTTTCGTCCCCAGACGAGGCGCGGAGCCCGGGTGATGTACGGGCCAGCGAATACTGCGTAAGGATACACCGGGAACCACTGGAGGAAATCGGTCAGTGCCCGCGTGAAACCGCCCTCGGCACACTGGTCCTCCATCAGAAGCAGCATGGCATCGGCAGACTTCTTGGCCTTTTCCTGCTCGCGCTCCATCATCACACGTTTCTGCTGGCGTATCGCTTCGATAAGGAGCGCCGGGTCGCCGCCGAAATTGGTCTGCTGGAGCTCGCGCTTTACCGCCTGGAACACCTCATCTTTGGCGACAGGCGAGATGTCCGGGCGGGGCGTAGGGATAATCGTCCAGGGGAGTGCTGCGTCACCACGGCTCGTAAGAGCGTCGTTAAGGTAGGAATTGGCGATGTCAGATTTCAACGCAGTGAGGTTGATGTAAACGTCGACGCCGAGCTCGTCCGCGCGCTTTTTGGCATCACACGACATGATGCCATTCTGCTGATTCCAGCAGTTCTCCAGCACATCACGCAGAGGGCGCCCGTTCACCAACTCCGCAGACTGCCAGGCCACGGCCCCATTGAACCGCTCCATGACAGCATCCGCCAGAGGGTCCTGCGCTTTGGCAGGGATGTCCTCGATTTCCAGCATCCATCTGATTTCATCGCTCATGGTTTCCCCTTACCAAGTCCAAATATGTACGTCAATCACACCAGGCGGGCCAGGGTACTACGTCGCTGCACCAAACGGTCTCGAACTTGATGGGCCGTCTGGTCCCCGTCTTGCTCATCGCCCCGCATAATCATCAGGGCCGCATACTGGAGCGCGTCGTGGACATGGCTCGCATCGTTCTTTTCTGGCGAGGGTGTGTACACAGCCCCCATCGTACCACTAGCACGCAGCTTGCGGTACCGGTACTCGTGGATAAATCCTCGTATGAGCATCTGACATCTGGGGTCAATGAGCAGGCCACCGGTCCGCTGATTGAGCATGTGCTCCACAGTCTGGATACGAACCTTCGGGTTATTGGACAGCTCAGTCACAGCGTTGATGCCCACATCGGCGAAGCGCTCTTTGGGTGTCACCGCCTGCCAAGAGTCGCGCGTATTGCTCGGGTCAATGGCGGCGACGACAGGGTTGGTACTGTACCGCTCCCGCAGCAGGGGGACCAGCATGCCGTAGAGGAAATTCTCGAACCCCTCGTTGTCAGCGTACAACTCATCCAAGACACACCACCGCCCCTGCAGATTCTGGAGCACCACAGCGGCAGGATGGATGCCAGACTGGTCCACCCCGATGACGACGGGATGGAACGGCCTGGGCTCCAATGGCGTATCCGAGACGTGGTAGGACTGGTTGAAATTGGAGTAGACCGGCTTGCCGTCGATGATGGGGACATCCAGCATGCAATACTGGTTGTCCACGATGTCTGTCCGGCCGGTCTTCAACAGGGCGTCAATCTGGTTGCGGTAGTACCGCATCCCCTGCTGCTCCGGGGTGAAATCCTCCGGGTCTCCTTCCTCCTTGGCCCCGAGGTTGCGCAGGTTCTCTGCATCCGGGTTAATCTCGTACGTCACCTGACCCATGGCGTCGACTCTCTTGAACGCCGCCGGCGGCTGCCGAAACACGGCCCAGTTCGACTCCGGGTTCCGTATGTACTCATCCAGCCAAGAGCCGGGCTCAGGCTGGTTGAAGTCCATGATAGTGCCACCCCAGGAGATACCCCCAAGGTCTTGGGGTGGAAAACGCCCGATACGCCCGGTCACTGCGTTGTACACCTCTGGAGTGCAACCCGTGGCCTCGTTCATCCATGCATAGGTCCAGTTGGCCGAGCGAAGCTTCGGGGCATCATCCGCTGTTTTCAAAGCCCACAGTTCCAGCTCCAGAGAGACCTTCGTGCCATCCGGCAGCGGGATGAGGTAATACCCCTTCACAGGAGAGCCTGAACTCGCGATAGTGCCACACTCAGGCGGGAGGACTTCCAGCAAAGAACGCCGAGTCGTGGAGAGGAGTTCCGGGTACGAGGACCGCACCACGCCGACACGCACATATCGTACACCATCCGGGGCCGGGTTCTGGGCGCAGGCGTACGCCAACACGTCCACAGCGCAAGCGCATGATTTGCCTGAGCCGTAAGGGCCCAGAATCATTTTGAGATACTTGTCACAATTATGCAACTGCAGGCCCGTGGGGCTAGGCACGTAATTGAACATCACGCCCCCCTAATTCGTTGGCAAGCAGTGGGCTACCTTGGCCACACCTTGCGGGAGCGGGAGCGGAACGGCCACATTGACTTGAGTGTTCACCTGCGTAGCCTCCTTAGTATCGAGCAGACCCGCAGATTTCATCATCAGCTCCAGGAGCTTGAGTGCGTCCTTGTTCTCCAAGAGCCCTTGGTGGGCATCCCGAAACATTTTCTCCAGGAGGGCCTGGGACAACGTCATAGCCCGGTACCTGGCCCCAGCCTTGCTGCCCTGCTCTTTGCACTCCGCCAGGCTCTGCTGGAACAGGAGCTGGAAATGGGGCACGAGCAGAATGGCCTTGAGCGATTCTGGGGTCAGCCCGTACTCTCGATAGATGGCCGACAAGTCGATGGGACTGTCGGGGGTCTGCATAATTGCCAGGTCGCGTGCCAACGACGGCCAACGGAACTGGGTACCAATGATGTCATTCATGCTCGCCTCACATACGAAAAAGAGGAGGCTTGCGCCTCCTCTTTGGGGTTCGACACTGCGTCGAAAACAGCGCATCCGCGCTTATTTAACGTCGGCAGCCGGGGGGCTGTCAACCTG
>OLGA01000203.1_pt1 | contig 52399 bp, 47 predicted proteins | sample 1604881 | NCBI WGS metagenome assembly OLGA01 (sample SAMEA3888896, study PRJEB22519) | human gut metagenome | biome: human gut; feature: human-associated habitat; material: faeces | place: Denmark | collected 2009 | reverse complement strand
AAAGGGAGTCCAGAGGGTCGAAGACCCTTTGGTGGGGTCAAGGGGCGAAGCCCCTTGCGGCTTCTGGTCAAAAAAGAAAAATTTTTTTGCAAAAGCAGCAGGAGTTTTCGAGGGAGCGTCGAAATATATAAGCACAAGGACAGAGAAAGGACGTGATGCCGATGGCGCATCAGAATCAGCGGAAGCGCTGACAAGTGTCCATGTGCTTCCGCAGGAATTATCAACTGCGAAAGGAGCAACTGATTTTATGAAGTTGACGATTTATGCGAAGAATATGACGGTTTCTCCCCATGTGACCCGCCGCATTGAGAAAAAGACGGAGCGCATGGGCCGCTATCTCCTGCCCGATACGGAAATGCAGGTTCGGCTGAGCAAGGAACCCAAGCGCGATATTCGCACCGTCGAAATCACCGTCCCCATGGGCAATGGCGTTATCCTCCGCTCGGAGGCCTCTGAGCCCGAAAACCTCTTCCTCGCCATTGATCAGGCGCTGGCGAAGATGGAACGTCAGATTCACCGCCACCGCTCGAAGCTCGACAAGCGCATCCGCGACGATGCTTTCGCCAGCAATGAGCTGGAATTTATCGAGGATGAGGACGCTGCGGCGGAAGAGAGCGTGCCGGAAATCGTTCGCCGCAAGACCTTCCCCGTGCGTCCGATGTCTGTAGAGGACGCCGCTGTTCAGATGGAAATGCTGGGACACAGCTTCTTCGCGTTCGTCAACGCCGAAACCGAGGAAATCAACGTGTTGTATCAGCGCAAAGACGGAAAACTGGGCTTATTGGAGCCGGAAAACTGAGGAATCTCTGACTTATTCGGCAGTCATCTGGCGAATGTCTTTTCCGCCATCTGCTGCTTGACAAAATCTCGATTTACCTCCAGTAAACCTTCGATTTTGTCAATTGCATCTGACGAAAAATTCATCCACCATCTGACCACCTCATTTCATCAGAGCTTCCTAACGCTCCCCGTGGGCGGTGCGAGCCGCCTGCCCAGTCCATGCTGTCTGAGCCTTGAAACATATAGGTCAACCCCGACAATTGCATAACGAAGAGCCTGCTGCAAGCGGATTGCGGCAGGCTTTTTTTGCGTGCAGGCGGATGATGCAGAAATGCAGACAAAAATTCGCCGAAATATGCAGAATCAGCAGGAAAATCGGTGCGCCATCGCGAATTTTTATGGAAACATGCCGCAAGGAGGTTGAACATGCAGCATTATCTTTTCGTTCATTTTCGGGAGAAAACATCCCCTGACGGCGAACAGGTGCACTTCGCCATCAGCCGCGACGGATTCCACTGGCAGGCGCTCAACGGCGGACATCCTGTCCTCTGGGCATACTATGGCGACCGCGGCGTGCGCGACATGACCATCATCCGTGACCACGCATCCGGAAAATTCCACATTTTCGCGACTGACCTCAGCCTGTCCTACGGGATGCGCAACCAATATCAGCACTCATGGCGGAATATCGGGCTAAACGGCAGCAGAGATTTGGCACACTGGGTCTCCGATGACCTCGTACATTGGTCGGAGGAGGAAATGGTGCGCTTCGGCACGGACGACATGGGCTGCGTCTGGGCGCCTGACGTGATTTTTGACAGCGAGCATGGCGAATATCTCGTGCACTGGTCGTCGAAGCACCGCTGCAACAACTTCGGAAATATGGCGATTTACGGTAGCCGAACAAAAGATTTCGTCCATTACAGCGAACCGGAATTGATTTACCGCAAGCCGGACAGCAGCATCATCGACTCCGCCATGTACGAGGAGAAGGGCAAATTCTACCTTTTTGTGAAAAGCAGCCCGAACCCGGACAACTTGCTGCTGCTTGTCAGCGACCATGTGAACCATGTGAATGGAAAATTCGAGCGCGTGGAAGGCTTCGATGATTCGATGGGTGCGCAGACGAAGGGCATGTACGAAGCGCCGACCGCCGTCAAACTCGCCGACGGCCGCTGGTGCCTGTTTGCGGATTTCTACGGCGCGGGCTGCGCGGGGCAGGGGTACGTTCCGTTTGTGTCGGACGACCTGACGAAGGGCGTTTTCACCCGCGCAGATGAGGCTTTCCATTTTCCCTACGGCTTTAAGCACGGCACGATTCTGCCGATTACGGAGGAGGAGTACGAGCGGATGCTGGCGCGCGACTGGACAGACGTGCCGGACTTGCGGTAAACCCCTATATTTCGCCGGATTTTGACGAAAATCGGTTGACATGCCCCCCGCAAACTGCTATCATGGACACTGGTTGCGTATGGAAATGCGCAAACCGGGGAAAAATCAATCAGACAAATGGCGGGAATGCCCGCGGTTGAGGTGCTTTCATGTTAGACATCCAGCATTTGTCCTTTGCCGTCACGAATGAGGCGGCGGGAAAGGAAATCCTCCATGATATTACGCTGACGGTGGACAGCGGGCGTTTTGTGGTCATCACCGGGCCGAACGGCGGCGGAAAATCGACGCTGGCGAAGATGATTGCCGGCATCGAGAAGCCGACGGCAGGCAAAATTCTGCTCGACGGCACGGACATGACCGACCTGTCTATCACCGACCGCGCCAAACTCGGCGTCAGCTACGCCTTCCAGCAACCCGTGCGCTTCAAGGGCATCACCGTGCTGGATTTGCTGCGGATTGCGTCGGGCAAGCGCCTGTCGGTCAGCGAAGCGTGCGCGATTTTGTCCGAAGTGGGGCTTTGCGCGCGGGATTATGTAAACCGTGAGGTAAACGGCAGCCTGTCCGGCGGCGAACTCAAGCGCATTGAGATTGCAACGGTGCTCACGCGCGGCACACAGCTGTCCGTGTTTGACGAGCCGGAAGCGGGAATCGACCTGTGGAGCTTCCAGAACCTCATCAGCGTTTTTGAGCGGATGCGGCAGGTGCGCAGCGACCGCACCATCCTCGTCATCAGCCATCAGGAGCGCATTCTGAACATTGCGGATGAAATCATTGTGCTGGCGGAAGGAAAAATCGTCAGCCACGGCAGCCGCGCGGAAATTCTGCCGACGCTGCTGGGCACGCCGTCCGCCGTCAGCGCGTGCGCACAATTGGAAAAGAGCACCGGGAAGGAGGGCAACTGCTGATGAGCGAGAAGATTACGGCTGTTCAGCGCAGACTTCTGGAAGAAGTGGCGGATTTGCACGGCGTGCCGGAGGGCGCGTACAACATCCGCGCGAATGGGCATTTGGCGTCGCGCCAGACGACGGCGAACATCAGCATCGAGTCCAAGACGGATGTGTCCGGCATCGACATCCGCATCAAGCCCGGCACTGTCAACGAGAGCGTGCACATTCCGGTCGTGCTGAGCGAAAGCGGCTTGAAGGAAATGGTCTACAATGATTTCTACATCGGCGAGGGCAGCGACGTGCTGATTGTCGCGGGTTGCGGCATCGACAACTGCGGTTCGCAGGATTCCCAGCATGACGGCTTGCACCGCTTCTTTGTGGAGAAAAACGCGCACGTCCGCTACGTCGAAAAGCACTACGGTTCGGGCGACGGCACGGGCAAGCGTCTGCTGAATCCCGGCACGGAGGTGCATCTGGCGCAGGGCAGCAGCATGGAGATGGAAATGGTGCAGATTCGCGGCGTGGACAGCACCATCCGCACAACGACCGCGGAGCTGGAAGCCGGTGCGCGCCTTGTCGTCCGCGAACGCCTGATGACCCATGGCGACCAGAAGGCGGAAAGCATCTACGTCGTGACGATGAAGGGCGCGGGCAGCAGCGCGGATGTCGTGAGCCGCTCGGTTGCCAAGGACAACTCGTGGCAGAAGTTCGACAGCCGCCTTGTCGGGCAGGCCGCCTGTTCCGGCCACACGGAGTGTGACGCGATTATCATGGATCACGCGAAGATTCTTGCCGTACCGCAGCTCGAAGCGGACGACCTCGACGCCGCGCTGATTCACGAAGCCGCCATCGGCAAGATTGCGGGCGAGCAGATTATCAAGCTGATGACGCTGGGGCTGACCGAGCAGGAAGCGGAGGAGCAGATTATCAGCGGGTTCTTGAAGTAATAAGTAAGAAATGCACCTGTTCCGGTTTGGGGCAGGTGCATTTGCGTTGCACTGCATGCTGTTTCAAAAAAATGGACAATCGACAGCTTTTCAGCAGGATTTTCCCGTTCTTTTCGCGAATTACGCCATCAAGCACACTGAAACGAATCAGGAGGTCACTATAATGATGAAGAAACTCGCCACCCTGCTTCTCTGCATCCTGCTGCTTGCCGCCGCGCACGCGGAAGCCACTGCCGACACATCCGCCGCAACGACGGAATACGGCTGGGCACTGAAAATCGGCAGAACGGCGGCGCGGGGGATGCCGATTCAAGACCTGCTGAACACGCTTGCTGCGCAGGAGTGCCCTGCGGTTTTCGCTGTCGGCGGCTGGACGGGATTCATGGGCGCTGCGCCGTCGGAATACGCCGGGTATGTGATGCTCTTGTTCCCCGGCGAGGTGCGCATTATGCTCAATATCGCGCCGGATGACGATGATGAAAACGCTGAAGCGGAATGGAATGCCCTGATGGAAAGCCGCGCGGCAGCTGCACTGACGGCGGAAAATATCGCCGCCGCTGTGCCGAACTGGAAGATTGACGATGTGATGCTGTCCTCCAACAACGGAACGGACGGTTTCTTCTATGTCGATTTGGAGGACTATGTAAGCCCGGAAGATGCGTTCGACACTTTCGAGTTTAATATCATCAAGATGCAATGAATTTGGCATGAAAGCGCGCATCCTCTCCGCAGGCTGCGCGCTTTCAATTTACTTTCATCCCCCGTTTCCCTTGCCTTTTTGTCCCTTTTCGCCTATAATACAACCAGAAAATCGCCTTTCCCGCCATCGGCAGGAAGAAAGGAAGCTATATGTCTGACCGCACATTCGCCACCCATCAAATCCGCCGCGCCGTTCCCGTCCCGACGCTGTGGGACTTTGCTGCCCTTGACACCGACGCACCCGTCCCCGCGCGGCTGCCCGTCCCCAGCGCATGGGAGCTTGTCCCTGCGCTCCACAACTACCGCGGGCGCGCGCACTACACGACCCGCATTCGCTGCGGGGGCAATATCCGCCTGTATTTCGGCGGCGTGTCCTTCCGCGCACGCGTCCTGCTGGATGGCAATGAAATCGCCCGGCACTACGGCGCGTTCACCGCGTTTGAGACAGTCGTGCGCCGCCTGCCCGACGGCGAACATGCGCTGACCGTCGAGGTGGACAACCGTTTCGGGGAGGATTCCGCCCTGCATGTTCCGAATGACTACTATTCTTATGGCGGCATCACGCGCCCGGTCGTCATTGAGCAGCTGCCTGACGTGTTTGTGGAGCGCGTCGGTATCACGACGAAGCGCGCGGCAGACGGCTGGACGGCGGATATTTCCGCAAACATCCGCAATCTGGCGGATGACGACGCGTCGGCGGATGTCACCCTCACCCTTGCCGGGCAGACGTTTATCCAAACCGCGCACATCCCGGCGGACAGCACCGCCATCATCCGCATTCCCGATGCGCATTATGCGGATGTGACCGCGTGGACGCCTGACACGCCCGCGCTTTACGCCCTCCGCGCCGAAATCCGCGAAGGAAATCAAGTGCTGGATGATCTCATTGACCGCGTGGGCTTCCGCGAAATCAGCATTTCCGGAATGGATTTGCTGCTCAACGGCGAGAAGCTCCGCCTGATGGGCTTCAACCGCCACGAGGAGTACGGCGCGTTCGGCTGCGCGGTGCCGCTGCAGGCGATGGCGCAGGACATCCTGATGATGAAGGACATGGGCTGCAACTGCGTGCGCACCTGCCACTACCCCAATGACCCGCGCTTCCTTGACCTCTGCGACGAAATGGGGCTGCTGGTCTGGGAGGAGGCGCACGCGCGCGGCTTGCAGCAAGAGCAAATGCGCAACCCGAACTTCATGCCGCAGACAAGGCAGTGCGTGCGCGAAATGGTTGCCCAGCACCGCAATCACCCGTCCATTTTCATCTGGGGCTGCCTGAACGAGTGCGCGGACAACTGTGATTACGGCGCGGACTGCTATCGCGAAGTCTATGCGCTTCTGCACGACTTGGACGCGTCCCGGCCGATGACCGCCGCGCTCTTGGAGCGCCCCGGCAGCCGCGTTTATGGCGACAGCGACGTGGTGAGCGTGAACATCTATCCGCAGTGGTATCACAACACGCCCGTTGCGGAGAGCCTGGCGCAGAAACTCAAGGAAATCCGCGAGCACGGCGGGGCGGGGAAGCCCGTCATCATCAGCGAAATCGGCGCGGGTGGCATTTACGGCTACCATGACCCGCTGGGCGAATCGAAGTGGTCGGAGGAGCGGCAGTGCACAATTCTGCGCGATCAGGTGGAGGCGGTGCTTAAGAACCCGGCGTGCAGCGGCGTGTTCCTGTGGCAGTTCGCGGACTGCCGCGTGACGGAGGAATGGGCGATGCACCGCCCGAAGACACACAACAACAAGGGCGTGGTGGACGAGTATCGGAGACCGAAGATGAGCTACGCGGTGGTGAAGGAGCTGTTCACCAAGCATCGAGCATAAAATCCTGCAAAAAATTTGCTCCATCCCGAAAAAACAGTTGAAAAACAGGCGTACTTGTGGTATAATCAACAAGACTACGCACCTTTGTCCTGCGGTCCTTGTGCTGCGGATGCAGTGAGTCGCCGCGAAGGGGCAGAGGGTGGTTGAAGGCATAGCCCGCAATCAAGCGAGGCAGCCCGAAAAACAAGGAGGAAAACAACTATGGCAGTCATTTCCATGAAGCAGCTCCTCGAAGCTGGCGTCCACTTTGGTCATCAGACCCGCCGCTGGAACCCGAAGATGGCGCAGTACATCTTCACCGAGCGCAACGGCATCTACATCATCGACCTGCAGAAGACCGTCCGCAAGATCGACGAAGCGTACGCGTTCGTCCGCGACACCGCCATGCAGGGCAAGACGATCCTGTTCGTCGGCACGAAGAAGCAGGCGCAGGAATCCATCGAGTCCGAAGCGAAGCGCTGCAACATGTACTATGTCAACAACCGCTGGCTGGGCGGCATGCTGACCAACTTCCGCACCATCCAGACCCGTATCCGCCGCCTGAACGACATCGACAAGATGGAGCAGTCCGGCCAGTTCGACCTGCTGCCCAAGAAGGAAGTCATCCAGCTGAAGGCGGAGCGCGAAAAGCTCGAGCAGAACATCGGCGGCATCCGCGAAATGAAGAAGCTGCCCGGCGCGCTGTTCGTTGTGGACCCGCGCAAGGAACACATCGCTGTGACCGAAGCCCGCATCCTGAACATCCCGATCGTTGCGATCGTTGACACCAACTGCGACCCGGACGAAATCGACTACGTCATCCCCGGCAACGACGACGCCATCCGCGCGGTCAAGCTGATCGCTGGCAAGATGGCTGACGCTGTGCTGGAAGGCAAGCAGGGCGAGCAGTCCGCTGAAGAAGCGCCCGTGGAAAAGACCGAGGCGTAATCCCTCGCAAACCCGTTTCAACATCGAAAAAGATTTGGAGGATGAACCTTATGGCGAATATCACTGCTGCTCTGGTCAAGGAGCTCCGCGAGCGTACCAACGCGGGCATGATGGACTGCAAGAAGGCGCTTGTTGAATCCGACGGCGACATGGACAAGGCCATTGACTGGCTGCGCGAAAAGGGACTTGCGCAGGCCGCCAAGAAGGCTGGCCGTATCGCGGCGGAAGGCGCTGTTGTGGCGTACATGACGCCCTGCGGCTGCACCGGCGCGCTGGTGGAAGTCAACTGCGAAACCGACTTCGTTGCCAACACCGACAACTTCAAGAATTTCGCGAACGCCGTTGCGAAGCACGTCGCGCTGGCGAACCCGGCTGACCTCGACGAGCTGATGAAGCAGAAGTTCGTTGACGACGAGTCCAAGACCATCGAAGACATGGTTTCTGATGCGACCGTCGCCATCGGCGAGAAGATCACCGTCCGCCGTTTCGCCCGCTATGAGACCGAAGGCGTTGTGTCTTCCTACATCCACATGGGCGGCAAGGTCGGCGTTATGGTCGAAGTTGCGACCGATGAAGTCGGCAAGAATTCCGACCTCGTGAAGGAATTTGCCCACGACGTGTGCCTGCAGATTGCGGCTGCCAAGCCGGAAGCTGTCCGCCGCGAAGAAGTGGACGCCGACAAGCTGGCGAAGGAAGCCGAAATTCAGCGCGCGAAGGCGATTGAATCCGGCAAGCCCGAAAAGATCGTTGACCGCATCGTCGCGGGTCAGATCGAAAAGTACTACAAGGAAGTGTGCCTGCTTGACCAGCAGTTCGTCAAGGATGGCGACAAGACCATCACCTCTCTGATGAACGAAACCGCCAAGGCGGCTGGCACCACGCTGGACATCGTGCGCTACGTCCGCTTCGAGCGCGGCGAAGGCATCGAGAAGCGCAAGGACGACCTCGCGGCGGAAATCGCTGCGATGAAGAAGGCGTAATTGCGTCTCCATCCGCATAAATATCAGGGAGACTGCGGGAGAAATCCTGCGGTCTTCCTTTTTTCTATCCTATTTTCTGCATTCATGATTGCCTTGTTTTCCTGCACCCTCTTGCCAAAAAGCGTTTGAAGGAGTAAAATAGAACGTGGGAAAAATGCCGAACGCGGCGACCTTTGCCGCTTGAGGGATGACAACTGAGGAGGAAATTTCATGGCTGTCTACAAACGTGTACTGCTCAAACTCTCCGGCGAGGCGCTGAAAACGGGCAGCGACCTGTTTGATTTCGATCAGGTGCATCGTGCCGCCGCCGTCATCCGCAAAATGGCGGATATGGGCACGCAGATTGGCATTGTCATCGGCGCGGGGAATATCTGGCGCGGCCGTCAGGGCCCGGCGGCGAACATGGACGCCGTTACCGCTGACCAGATGGGGATGCTCGGCACGGTTATCAACTGCCTGTGCATGGCGGACGCGCTGCGTCAGGCGGGCGTGGATGCCGTGGTGATGTCCGCCGTGGATATGAACCGCTTCTGCGAGCCGTTCAACGCCATGACCGCACGGCGCTATCTGTCCGAAGGGCGCGTGGTGCTGTTCGCGGCAGGGTCGGGCAATCCGTTCTTCTCCACCGACACGGCGGTCGCGCTGCGGGCAATCGAAATGCAGGTGGATGCCATCCTGATGGCGAAGAACATCGACGGTGTGTACACCGCTGACCCGCACAAAGACCCGAACGCAACGCTGATTAAGGACATTACCTATCAGGAGGCGCTGCAGAAGGGCTTGAAGGTGATGGATGCGGCGGCGTTTGCGCTGTGCGCGGAGAATCATGTGCCGATGGTGCGCGTGTTTGGGCTGGATGTGCCGGAGAATTTGATTTCGGTGCTGGAAGGCAGCGATATGGGGACTTTCGTTCATCCCTAAGCGGATGAGCCCACGCTTTTGGCATAGTTGACTTCATTAACATAGTGGTCTTGACCGAGGCAACCAGAGGGCTTTCCGATCGCCCTCTGGACTCCTTCGGCTGCACTCCCATGTTACAGTTTGGTACATGTTACAGTTTGGTAATTGTAACTATTTTCGCGGATAAACACGCGGAAACTGCATGAAAGTGCGACCAACTGAATCGCGAGAAGGGTGTCGAGAGGGTCGAAGACCCTTCGCGGGTGCAGGGCAGCGCCCTGCCGGAGTCCAGAGGCAGAGCCTCTGGGGTCTCCCCATTCCCGTAAAAAAACTACTTGCCTTTTGAGAGAAAAAACAGTACAATAGAAATGGAATTTGTCCCCCGAAAAAAGGAGGTTATGAAACATGACTGTGAAGGAAATTCTGGATGCTTCCAAGGAGAAGATGTCCAAGAGCGTCGCCGTGTATCAGAACGAAATGACGAGCCTGCGCGCGGGCCGTGCGAATCCGCGCCTGCTGGACCGCATCATGGTGGATTACTACGGCACGCCCACGCCTCTGCCGCAGATTGGCAACATCAACGTGCCGGAAGCGCGCATGATCGTCATCAAGCCGTGGGAAAAGAAGATGATTTCCGCGATTGAGAAGGCGATTCAGAAGAGCGATTTGGGGCTGAACCCGACCAACGACGGCGAAGTGGTTCGTCTGGTTTTCCCGGATTTGAACGAAGAGCGCCGCAAGGAACTGACGAAGATGGCGCGCAAGAGCGCTGAGGGTGCGAAGGTGGCTGTGCGCTCCATCCGCCGCGACGCCGTGGAACAGATTAAGAAGCTCAAGAAGGATTCCCTCATCACCGAGGACGAGCAGCGCAAGGCAGAGGACGATGCCCAGAAGATTACCGACAAGGCGATCAAGGACATTGACGGCATTTGCGCGGCGAAGGAAAAGGAAATCATGGAGGTCTAATCCCTCGATGGTGAACATGCCGAATGTGCTGGGGATGCGCCTTGAGGACGCATTGGCGGAATGCAGGGCGCAGGGCGTAGAGCCGGAAATCGTGATGACGCTGCCGCCGAAAGGGCGTGAGCAGGGGACGATTCGGGTCATCCGCGCAAAAGAAGGCGTCCTGACGGTCAGCCGCTTTGAGGACGAACTGTCCCCCGTAGTGCAATGAAATCAAGGCGATGCGCGGCCTTCCCGGCGGAAGTCTGCGCATTTCCTTTTAGTATCCTATTTCCAGATTTACCTGCGCCATCTGCTTGCGCCTTTTCCCTTCTGGCGTCCGTTCATTCCACTTAGCGTAGCGCTGCTACGCTGCGTTTCATTCACGTTAGCCAGAATGAAAAATTCGCGGCGCATCTTGGCGCATTTTCATCTGGAAATAGTATAAAGGGAAAGTGGGCTTTGTGCTCCAGCCTTCCATAGACTGCAAAAAGCTGCTGAGGAGAGCAAATCCTCGGCAGCTTTTTCGTGCGATACAATTTCCAGCTTCGATTGCGCTATTTGCTTGCGTCATTCCCTTGCTGCTGCTTGTTCATTCATAGGAGTCATCAACATCAACGCCTCTGGGAACGTCATGTCATGGAACCGATGCACGCCCTGCAGCATGGTGCTGCGGCTTGTCCAGCCGTAGAAATCAAAGGTGTAGCAGGCAACGCCGCTCATGGCAAGGCTTTTTAGCGTGGTCATATCTGCTTTGTAATCGCTCTCCGCACCGTGGGCGTAGAGGACGGTGGGAAAAGGCCCGTCTCCATCCGGGAGAAACGCCTTTCCGTACAGGCTGATGCCGTTATATTCCAGACAGAGAGTCTTTGTTCGGTAGCCTGCCTTTTTGAAAACGGCAGGATCGGGAAATCCTACATAGTGGCCGACGCAGACGATTGCCGCAATTCCGAGTGTGGGACGGGAAACAGTCAGCCTGCGTCACACAGGGGGAGAGAGACACCAACGCTTCGGCTTGGGAAATCCCTTTTCCTTCGCAGCAACGCTAACGACAACACCAGCGTACCGCCTGCGCTTTCCCCCATGAATACGACATCCTTCGGGGAAGCGCCGGTTTTCAAGCGCGCGGCATAGGCGGTCAGGCAACCCTCCAAAGAGGCAGACCACAGATTTTCCGGTGCAAGGCGGCAGTTGAAAGTCACGCAGTTATAGCCGTAGTTGGCTGTGATATACTGGCAGACTGCCCGCCGCTCCCGCGCGGAAACAACAATAAATCCACCGCCGTGAATGTAGAAAATCGTTCCCTTTTGATTGCGAACTCCGCCGACAGCCCACCCAATTCGCCAAGCCGGACGGTCACGCCCTTAGGCGGTTTTGGAGGTTTTCAGTCATTGCGTTTTCGCTCCGCTGCATAGTCGTGGGGTGCCCCGGCTTGTCCTGCGCCATACAGCGGAACACAAGGTTCATCATGCAGGCGTATAGACTTGGCATTTTCTCCCCCCCGTAAGCATTTTCCAGATGCCACGGAAGAAGTGCCCGTTCGCCATTTCCAGCATACCGGGCAGCACGCCACCCTTCATGCCGCCGGAAATGATCATGCTGCGAATCGGCGCTCCGGCAGAGGAAGCCATCTGCATCCGGAAATTCGGATTATCATAGTCCTTTTTGCCGCCGTACCCCTTGGCAGCGGTGGATTCCACCGCCCGAAACATGATTTTCATCCATATCTGCCAGTACATCCAGTATAAACGGTGTGGAAAGGAAGCCCGTCCCGAGCCGCCAGCGGTAATTCTCCATAGCCTGAACGAGCCGATGCTTTGCAAATGCTTCCTGCTTCTCGTCCAGCAGGCGCAAATACAGCGGACGGACGAGCTTTGCCTACCGGTTGGTATCCAGGGTGTAGCCGGGCAGCGTGACAAGCTCACGGTATGCCTTCGTGCAGCCGTCCCGGTATTTTTCAAACAGCGCCTTATCCTGCTGCTTTCCCAAATACCCGGCGATTTCCATCATATGCTCCATGATAAAAACCGTATAGGGCGTGGATTCCTCCGGATGAGGCAGGACGATATTTTTCCAATCGTCCGGGAATACATCCGCCGGTTCCGCCCACTCTCCGTAGGAATGCCCGTAATTTGACAATGTACTTTTTCGCCTTACCCTTCAGCGGCAGGTGGTGCCGCGCGGTGTGAACTGCGTACAGCGTTTTATCATGAATCTTGCATACCGTACCATGCCGTCATAATGTCGGCGAATTAAGCTGTCATCCCCGTAGAGCTTCCAAAAACGATACGGAATCAGCACGCCCGCATCCGCCCAGCCGACGCTTCCGTCCATAAAGGACATATAGAAATCCACACCGCCGTAGGGGGCGATTTGCGGCAGCTTCCCGTCTTTTTTCTGCCAGTCGTACACATCCCGCATATATTTCTGTGCAAAAGACGCATAGTCAAAAAGATATGCCGCAGTGTTGAAGAAAATCTGCGCGTCGCCCGTCCAGCCGTGGTGTTCGCGGGTCGGGCAATCTGTGGGCAGGTCGGCGTGGTTGTTCTTGGCACTCCAGACGGTGTTTTCAACAAACTTATTGAGAAGTGCGTTGGAGCTTTCAAAAAGCCCGTGCGCTCCATGTCGGAGTATACCGCAATGGCGGCGAAATCCTCCGACTGAAACGCCACATCGGTTTCTACCAGCACATACTGAAAACCGAAGATGGCAAAGGTGGTCTTGTAGTGATTTTTGCCCTCTTTGCAGGTGTAGATGACCTGCTGCGGGGGCGTTGTTATCTTTTTGCTGGAGCACTGAATGTTCTTCTGGGTGAATTCACCGTTTTCGTCCAGCAGCTCGCCGAAGCGCAGCTTGATTTTCTGCCCGATATGGGCGGTTACAGTAAATTCCGCATAACCCGCGATGTTCTGCCCGAAGTCAAGCACGGTCTTGCCGGAGGGTGTGGTAATCCGCTTTGCTTTCAGCCGCTCATGCTCCGTGACCGGGACGTTGTTGGATGCAGCCGGCGTAACAGGATGGTTTGTGACCTTTGCCTTTCCCTGATAGGAGGGGACATTGTTGGCATAAACCACCTCGCCGTCCTTGTTGTCGGCAAAGCGGATAGGGCCGTCGTTCGACCAATCCCAGCCTGCGTCGGTGGCGACGGTCTGCACGCTGCCGTCTGTATGCGTTAGCTCCAGCTGCGCCAGCAGCTTGGTTTCCGTGCCATACTGATTTTTCAGCCCCCACGCGCCGCAGGAGCCGCGATACCAGCCGTCGGCAAGCTGCACTGTCAGGGCGTTTTCGCCGTCTTGCAGCAGGGTGGTCACGTCATAGATCTGGTACTGTATCCGCTTGCGGTAGTCCGTAATGCCAGGGGCGCGAACGAAATCGCCCACGCGCTGCCCGTTGATGGCTGCCTCGTATAATCCGCAGGCGGTCATGTACAGCCGCGCCTTTTTATACTGGCGGCGCGAAAAACTTTGCGGAAGCAGTCCAAAGGATAGCGCTCTTTCTTATTGACCGTATAATTGCCGGTGATTCACTTGGCGCTCCATGCGCCGATGCCCGTTTCAAAGGACGCTTCGCTCCAATCGCCCACCGCGGCATCCTCATCCCAAAGGCACACTTTCCAAAGAACCTTCGTTTTCGGCGGAACGGGCGCGCCGCTCCATTTTACGCACATGGCGGCGCTTTCCACTTTGCCGCTGTCCCACAGGGTGCTGCCGCTGTCATCGGCAGCAAGGATTTGATAGGCGGCCTGTTTCCTGCCGCCGCTGCAATTCCAATAAAGCCGGGGGGCGACGAAGTCTACGCCAACGGGGTCAAATAAATGCTCCGTTTTCAGTCGAATCGCCTGCATTCTCAGCCCTCCTTTTGCACCTGCGTCAAATCAAATTCGGAAATCAACGTTTCAATCACGGGCCGGATATAATTCCGCATCCACAAAAGCTGCCCTTCGTGGTTCAGGTGAAAGCCGTCTTTGATAAATAACTCATCTGCATAGCGCTGTCCGTCCCACGTCATCGCCGATGCGTCCACAAACCAGAGGTAGTCCGTTTTTTCGCAGAGCGCCGCCAGCGCCCTGTTGATTTCCTCGGTGAGCTCTCGGTATTCGCTGCGGCAGGGCAGAAGAAGACTGCTCATGACTACCAGCTTTGCGACCGGGAGTTGTTTATGAATCTCGGCAAACATTTGCTTTTTATAGTCCATGCAGGCGGCGACCTTTTCCGCGGCTGTTCCCTTCAGGGAGACATAGTCGTTCGACCCTGTCTGGAAGAACACAATGGCGGGATGTCTCACTTTTCCTCCCTTTCCTTGATTTCCGTCTGCTTTTTCTCAATGCCATTTTCCACATTGAGGAACACCAGAAGCAACGCAAGGAGCACGCCGGTGAATACCTCCAGCCCCACAAAGCCGAAGGTGATGACACCCTTGACCGTGTCGGACTGGGCAGCTGCCATGGTGACGCCGCTCACGATCTCTGGGGCGATATAACCCGCAGACCCCAGCAGACCGTTAAACACGCCGGTGCAGATGCCAACCATGGCAACGGCGATGATGTTATACACGCTCATGGCAACGCCGTCCGGGCGGAAACCGGTTTTCCATTCCAGATGATCCAGCACATCGGCGAACAGCGCCATGAACGCATAGGCGCAGGGCAGTCCACCGATGTTTTTGATGAACTGACCAATCAGCATGATGGTCATATTTGTAGGGAACGCCCAGCAGATTGCGCCGCCGATAGCGTAGAGGATGAAGCCCGCCAGCGTCACATTCCGCTTGCTGAATTTTTTCGCCAGCGGCAGAATATGTTCATTGTTACCGCCACGCTGGTTTCCCGCGCCGCCATTCGGGGCGGCATGGATGTGGACGATGCCTTTTCCCACAGTGATTCCTATATTCAGCAGTGCGAGCTGCTGTCTTTACCGGAGGAGATCATGAACCTGCAATATCGGATGATTCTGGACTACACGGCGCGGGTGGAGCGGCTGCATCTGGGCAAGCATCCCATGAAGCTCACCGTGGATGTGGCGAACTACATCCAGCACCATATGTCAGAACCGATCACGGCAGAGAAAATCGCAGAAGAGTTGTTCCTCAGCCGCCCATATCTCTCCCGAAAATTCAAGGAAGAGACGGGCGAAAGCCAGATGGACTTCATCCTGAAAGAAAAAACGGAGGAAGCCAAACGCCTCCTCCGCTATTCGGATAAATCCCTGACCGCCATCGGTTCTTATCTCGGCTTTTCCTCCGCCAGTCATTTTTCGAGGGTGTTCAAAACCTACGTCGGCAGCACACCCAGCGAATATCGGGAAAAGCACCAGTGACTGTTTCAGCACAACGGTGAGCAATGCAAGAATACCATTTAGTCGAAACTGAACCCGCCGCCCTTGGTCATGATGATAGGAGTGTATTCGATCCGCAAGATGTTGCCCTCACTAACTGTGACGATTCCTTCTGTATTATCCCAATCAAGAATGGTCTCCTTGCCCTTATTGAACGTATTGCTTGCCTCCTGGGAATCTTGGAAGACGCGCACACGCGAGGTGGTGGTTCCGCTGAAATAAATCTTGTATGTTCCGGCAGGTATTTCTTCACCAATGGTATAGTTTCCCTTCGGAATAGTGGTTCCAGCTGGAGCCGTATAACCGTTGCCGCGTTCAGACACATTTCCAACCCGAGCAACTTCTGCGCCGTTATATCGGAGGCTCAGGTATTCACCGGGATAAAGGCTGATCCGCGTTTCACCATCACCCATGAAGTCCCCCTCCACTCTGGGCATGTCACCAAGCCATAGCCGATCAATATCGTATTTGTACATGGATTCACTTTCGTAGACGTAGTAATCGGTTCTCGAAACATCACTGTCTCCATTCTGGACGAACTTGAAGCTGTAGACACCTGCAGGCAGACTTTCGCCAATCTTATACTGACCGGCACCAAGCACAATCTTTTCTCCGCCGGGGCGACTTGCGATTTCGTCTGCTAAATCGGAGCGAATCTCAAGCAGTTCTTCGAGAGAATAACCTGAAAAATCAATCGTGCCAACAGCCATGGCGGTTGTGAAGCCGGCTAATAGAACCAGAATGGAGAGAACCAAAACCATCATTTTTTTCATCGGATATGTCCTCCTTGTTTTAGTTGATTTTCATAGTACGCCAGAAACGGACGGCGGCGGTTTTGCCGCATTCACTGCATACCAGTGCATTGAAGAAGCCTCCTGTGTCGCGCCGTTCATAATCCGGCAGATAAACACTGGAGCTGACCGTGGACTTCCTCATGCAATAGGGGAAAAGATATGTGTACACAAGAATTCCCTGCTGTACATCCTGCTGATGACCTTGCATGTCATACCAGGCGTCTGCTTGTGTTTTTCCATGAGCCGGTTACACCACCTCGCCAGCAGCAACGATGTAACCACGCTCCTGCAAGTAATCTACCAGCTTTTCGTAGCCCCATTTTCCAAGCCGAAAAACACCATGGGCCGCGATTACAACGGTCAGCAGCTGACCTGCGCCAACAAGCCATCCTGTACGGTACACAGTGACGATTCCTTCCAGTTCGCTGCCGTTGCCCACCTGCTTCAAAAAATGGGCCATCTGCGCTCCACTCATTTCTGATCCCTCCTGCTTAGTGTTCTGAGTGATGATTTCCATCGCTCGAACATAGCATATCATCCATGCCAGAAAAAATGGATTTATTGGTGCAGATGTGTATAGAAGCAAAAGGAAGGCCCCGTTAAGGAAGCCTTCCAGTTGGTTGTTTTGCTTGTTCAGGCGTTGGTCTATATTGCTCTTCTCATGTGGCCCCCCACAGAAGGCGGTCATCAATGACGTCGAAGAATAATACGAGAAACTTCCTGCATCTTGTAACACGCCCCCTTTCTCCTGCGTCATAAGCTCATGCTTCTCAACACCAGTCAATGCTGCTGGTATCTTTCTGCTTCAGCCTTCTCCCGGATGCTCTTCGGGCAGAGCGGCAATTTCCACTCATACGGCGAATCGGATACTCTTTTCTCTGCTTCTCCAAAAGTTTCTTCAGCCTTGATGTATTCCCCGTTCATTGCATAGATTCTACCAAGGAACAGGGTAGCGTCAAATCGGGTTTCTCTGTATCTTTTGACATTTTCAAGTTCATCGCACATAGCGATTGCCTGGGACACCGTGTCGATGGCATCTTGGAATCGTCCAAGTTCAATATAGGTTATCGCTGCCTCATCCAGCATATGGTCTATCAGAGATAGCATAGAATCCTTTGTGGCGGACGCATTATCAGTCGCCCGCCGAAGGTGCGCCAAAGCGGTCTCCTCGTCTCCAACCTTTGCAAAAAACATGGCGGCAACACAGTCGAAATGATAATGCTCATAGCCGTATGGGTATGGATGAAGCAACTGAGCAGATTCCTCAAGCATCTGGCAGCAGAGTTTCATTTTGCTTCCCGTTTCAAGCAAGGTCTGCGTTTTATTCATCAAAACAGCTGCAAGCTGCTTTTTAGCGTCCGGATGCCTGGAAGCACGGGCTTGTTTGATCGCCGCGTCTTCATGTTTCAAGCATTTGCTGTTCTTATCGCGTCCGTACTGATTGTTGAGGATAACCGCGCTCGCTCTGTGATAAAATGACATGTAGTAATGGCTGGGATTTTTTTTGAGGTACGCTTTCATCTCTTTGAGAACAGCGTGCGCATCGTCATAGCATTCCAGTCGGCCCAGTGTGAAAGCGCATGTCTCATATAGGCGCAGCACGCATCGGGGATTAAGGCTGGCAGGGTTTTCAAGAAGCCGGAGCATTTTTCCCGCCACCGTATCATCTGCATCTACCGGAGCATCCATCAGCATTCTAAATGTCAGCAGCTGGCTTGCGGGCGTGACTGGTTTTGCGAAAGCCAGAAGCTGCTCCGCAACGCTGAGAAGCTCGTAAAGCTGACCATAATCAGCTGGAAACTGCTTATCCAAGTCCGGTTGATTCTCCAGTGGATTGATCTTGTGATGTAGCCGTTTCATTGCCTCGTCAAGCGCCCGACGGGTCGCGTCATCCCATGGCCATGCGCTGATATATTTCCGCATCATGGGGTGGAATACAATCCGCTGAGAGGCGACTTTCAGCCAGCCGCAATCTTCCAGCCGGGTGATCATTTCAAGGTTTGGCAAGGCTGTAAGTTCGCGCAGCAAAGAGGCTTTGATACCAGGCTGATCGAAAATGGACAGGATTTTCAGCAGATGCTTTTCGGCATCAGAGAACTGGTCGATCTCAACCAGACGATCAAGGATAATGTGCAAAGGAGCCAGAAATGTATCCTGATCATGAATATAATCAATCCGCTCTCCGGGGAGTCTTTGGAAGCCTGCTTCTTCCACCATCTGAGCGGCTTCATGCAGAGTGAGATAACTTCGGGCAATCTGCCGCGCCAGCAGTTCCATGGTCAGCGTATGTCCATAAACTGTATTTGCAATGGTGATAAAATCCTTCACATCAGTTTTTTCGGTTATTTTCACATGCGCATATCGCTGGAAAAGCAGCGCCAGCGGCTCTGGCGGCAATTCTTCAACGCGCAGAGCCGGGAAAAGCCCATCGGCTAATATGGGACGGGAAATAAGCAGAACATCCCATCCGACACCTTGCAGCATCTGCAGATCTTTCAGATGCTCTTTGCAGACATTATCTATAATCACAAGCACATGCTGACTTGAGGCTATTTCGGTTAGCGCACGCAGCTTTCTTGGCAGGTAGTCTTCCAGCGATTCATCGCTCATCTTCTGGATTGTATTCACATGGACGAGATTATCATCGCAAATCGCCTGCGTTGTGTTTCCGCTCGCATAAAGCCAGAGAACAGCGCCATATTCTACACGATGCTCCGCGAGATAGGCTCTCGTAAGCGTGCTTTTTCCAATGCCACCCATGCCATACAGATTGAAAATGTGATGTTCCGGCGTGTGCAAAAGCTGATTCAGAGATGCCAACGCTTCTTCTCGTCCGGTAAAAAACACAGGGGATGATATAGAAGATGACAAAAGCCATGGCTTTGTTTCGTCTGACAACTGCAAAATGATCTGCAGCTGCTCGATTGCCTGATCCGCGTTCTGATACCGGTCGGCATAATAGCTGGCCAGCGTTTTATGGAAGAACGTTGTGAGTGCGGAAAACACACGATCCTGGAACTTCTTTGCGGCATAAGTCATCTGCGCATAATCGTAAACAGCCGCAGAATCGCAATCGAAGGCAGAGGGCGTCTTGTGCCACAAGGCATAGAACAACACGGCACCCAAGCTGTAAATATCAGAGTGTTTTCCAAGCTGCCGAAGTTTTCCGGTCTGCTGCTCCAGTGAGGCATAGCCTTTGGTATAGGAGATGCGCAGCTCGCTGGGGTTATTATTCTGGATGGCTTTCTCAAATTCTTCTGTGGAGATTATGGAATCGAAATCAAAAAGCTGCACCAGATCCAGAGAACCCTCCAGCGTCAGGATGTTATCCGGCTTCAGATCCAGGTACAGGTACCCGGCGTTATGAATGTGCCGCAGCGCTTTTGCTGCTCCGATAAGCAGGGATACACAGTCGTGCAGCGTATCGCCCTGATGCTCCGTGAATGTACGCCCATTCATGTAGACTGAAACGATATAGACCGTACCGTTTGCCTCATAAATGTCGGACGTGTTTGCAATGACATTTGCCAGTCCATCCAGAGAGAAAAGCGCGTTATTCTTCTGATAAGCGGCAATCAGACGTTTTTTCGCGGCATCAAAAGCCTTGCCATCATCGGCAGAGGGATGCAATGTGCCATCCTCATCCCGGGTCATTTTCAGCGCATACGGATAGCATTCCTTGATACGCACCAGTTTATAATTTCCCAGATTGTCGGTATAGGAAGCGTCATACACAATGCATGAGCAGCCCCGTGCAAGTTCACGACGAATGGTGTATTCGGTATAGCCTGTTTTCGTACTGAGTTTCAGCACAGTGCCTGGGGTCAGCACAATTCTGCCGTTCACGATTCTTCCTCTTTTTCAGTTGCTCACATTCATCATATCTCAGACGCTTACAAGGTTGGATTTACTGGTGCCTTTCCAGCACGCCGGTAAGCAGTTCATTCCAGATGTAACGAAAAACGTACAAAGGCTCTTCGCACTTTGCGGCATAAAAGAAAATCCAATCATAGGGATTGCCAACGTAGAGTTCCGGGTAACCAGAATTGATCAGGTGCTGATTCATGCTGGTAATGCAGCGGTCAGCATCGCCGGAGTCGGCTTCATAATTGCCTTTGCGGAGGGCTTTTCTGACCCAGTAGGTGTAAAAGGTCAGCAGTACCAGCCATTTCCGCACCCGCTCATAAGAAACGATCTCGCCGCGAAGGATAAGTTCAATGCCCTGCCTGTCAGGGAAGGAGTCCTGCGCATTGTCATGAAGCCTTTCCAGAATCGGCTTGATTGAACGGTCTGTGGCAAGCCGTTTGACTTCCTTCTTGTCCAACTGGAGAATGGCCAAGTAGGCGTCATACGATCTGACGCCGGAGGCATTCGAGCGAAGTTTACTCTTTTCACCGGTAGCGGCATCATCATGGATGGACGGCAGCGATTTTCGTTCTTGTATCAACAAACCGTCTGGGCCGGAAACCTCTTCCCACAGGCGGCGAATAGTATCATAGGCGGTCACGTTGCTGCCTGTGAATTTGTCGATGTTGTCGTTAAGCCAATGGATGAGATCGTCTTTGTCTTGCAGATTGTTCAGTTCTGCGATGATGGAGCCGGTATAAACGATATCTCCGTTAGTTTTTTCTTTCCCAGATAGAGAAACGCTGCTCTGAATATCCATCGCGTCAGTCCAGGTCAGGCCATTGTTCAGGCAAAAGTAATATATGGCTTCCGGCATCTGATGGCAATTGAAACTGCGCTCGCGGGTAAAAATGCGGCGGAAGAACTCATCCGTTTCACCACCGTCCAAGCCGAAGGCAAAGCAGATTTGAAAAACTGTGTCCCGCTTGATGGGCTGCTGCAGAGTAAACCATTCCCGTACTTCCCTCGGCGCATCCATGTCGGCCTTCGCAAACGCGGCGCGGATGAAGGCAACCTTGGCATCAATGTCAGAAGTATCCCCCTGATAGCCGTGTTCCGAAATGAACTCAGTTATAGCGGCAGAGAAAGGCCGAAAGAGCCGCACCACTTGGAGCAGCTCTTCCATGAAGTTATCATCTTCCCAGAAAATTGTCTCCAGAGGTTTCTGAAGAACAGAGGTATATGCAGGCATGGTTTATCTCCTCAATCTTCTGACCATCCGTATTGGCTTTTTTCAATGCCCGTTGGACAACGCCAAGGTCAGACAATCATTTTCCAATTCGGTCATCCATTTGTCACTGCCCAATCTGGAGGACAACATCATATACTGGCTGAACCTGTTCGGGAGTTGCCAGCGTAATCAGGATAACCACAAGCATAATCCTCAAACAGAAGCTCAGTTCCAGTCAAAGGGATGCCCGTTGATAAATTCGATCACTTTATCAATCGCGCAGGTGTTCCCGTGAGCCAGCGAGTTTCGCAAATCATGAAGAAGTTCAATGCGGGAACGGGACTGCTCATCTGGGATGTAAAGCAAGTATTGATAGGCGTCAGCATCTCGCCTAAGCTTTGTCATGCGGTATATCGTCCCAAGCTCTGCGTTATCCGGATCAGAGACGGTTTCGCCGAACTGGTAAATATACTGTGATCGTCCAGTCCGAAAATCATGGTACTTTTCGCCCAAGGCCTCCTGCACCTGTTTTCTATACCTCTTAATAAAGGAAACTCTCTCGATTTCAAGCAACGGGAAGAGCACTTGCAGCTGCGCCTTCCAGATTTGTGCATCAATAGCAGATATGCTTTCTTTGCGAACCAAGCTGAGGATATGCAGGTTGCTGCTTTCAGCACGGCGCAGATAGGCTCCGTCTGCGGCAATTTTCCGCATGCCGATAATCGGCTCTTCGGCTGTGAAATCGCATGTATCCATGAATGCCTGAGAAGTTTCAGCATCCGTGTTGCACAGCAATGCGCACATAACAGCGGCGTACTGCTGCCAAATTGCCGAATAAGTGCCTTTCTCTCGATTGAGATAAATGCTGTTAAACAGGGTCAGGTCATAACGCTTGATGGTATCGCCATAACGAATTACAGCGAGATTGCGGCGCTCGTTTTCTTTGTCTGTCCACCGAGCCTCCAGAACAAACCTGCCGTCTGAATCTTTCACCGGAACATAGTCCCTGCAAAACTGGAGCCAGCGCTTTTCCTGAGAGGCATTCATTCCCTTAATCCAGAGAACCCTGTTATCAAGCACCTGCTTGTCGAGGATGTACTTCTCTAGCTTTTCTCGTCCACGATAACCGGCGGCGATCTCAGGAAGCGCATACCTTTCCATAAGGTAGCGTCCGATATCGGCAATATCCGGACATTCATCTTCTACATCGATGAACTCTACATAGAAGGACTCCATGTCCGGCATCTGATGCATGCCCGTCTCAATGCTGGCGCGCATCTCATCACGCCAGGGGAGATCATCCGGCACGACGAGGCAGACGCTGCTTTTATTGTGCAAGGCGCGGGAGACAGCGTCACAAAGGTTCCGTGGCCCGGTGATAGATGTCCACCAGAATTCAGACCACTCAGGCATTGTTCGCAGCCTCCTCATTGTAAGTTTCAATGTCATGTTCCAAGATCTCAAGGCTTGTCCCGATAACATCGATGAAAGAGCGCCGGCGGAGCAAATAACGGTTTTCTTCAGCTGTGGGACGGCTAAGGATTCCCATTTCCTCCATTTCATCAAGTAGAGCCACAATCTCCCGCTCCGAAAGTGATTCAAGGCAATGGATATCGTACATGTCCTTTACTTCACAGATCGAAGCAACATCAAAGCCGCTGCTGATTACGGAGTAGTTGTTGCTGTACAGATGATAGAGAACGGTAATGCAACGAGCCAGCATATAATACCGGTCGTCCATCTCAAGCGTCCACCGGAGGCGATCCTTGATATTCCGATTTAGGTCTCTGGAATTCATGATGGACGCAAGCTGATCATCATGAAGATCAAACGGCGGGTTCCCTCTCACGGCGTCATAATACTGGGTATAATGCGTAACGAGGGTCTGAACCAGCGTGTATCCGAAGAACTGGATGATGCCAGGATAGTAGTTGGTGTTTGTCAGGATTGTATCCACATGGGACTCATTAGAAACGCGGAAACCAAGGTAGCGCAGTGGCCTCACCAGAAGCCTCTGGGCATCTGTCGCAGTAAGCGGTTTCACGCAAAGCGGTTCGCCGAGCTGACCGAAGAGACCGTTATTACGGGTCGCATTCTTTGCGCGGCATACATTATGAAGGCCAGCAAGCACAAACTTAAACCGACGATTGCTTCCACGTTGAAGCTCAATGAGAGGAAGAATTTCATTATAGCTTGAGGCACTGATGGAATCGAGGAAATCATCTGTTTCGTCGAGCAGGAGCCGCAGGATTGCAATCCGATCATTATCGAGCAGACGGCGAATCTGGGAACAGAAGTCTCGGATGGTAGCGCAACGATTCAGCTTGAAATCATTTTTTTCGAAGACGTCGTTACAAGCCGAAACGAGGATATCCAGAAAATCTTGCTCACCACGATGCCCTTTGAAGTCTGCTTTGATGGCGAACTCTCTGCGGGCAGGGTTATGATCAAGGTGCATTGCGCGTTCCAGCAAAGCCGTTTTACCAAGCTGACGACCGCCGTATACGATGGATGCGCCTGCCATATCCCGGATGGAAGCGAGTTCACTTACGCGGCCAAAGAACATTTCATCAGCCGTAGATCCGGAGCCGTTGGTAAAAGGCTGATAAATTGTATACGGCAGTGTGCATTGCAGCATTGCCGGGAGACGTTCGTTACTGGATTGCATAGCAAGGTACAACGCCAGCACCCGGTCGATAACGAGGAAGGACGCCTGACCGACATTTTTCTGGGTAAAGACGTATTTTGCCATTGCCCGGCGATCCGCTGTAGAAAGGTCAGCGTCAAGAAGCACAATGAACGTACTTGTGATGCCCAGCTTGCAAGCATCATCAATAAGTTGGGTCGCTGTCCTTTTTCCAAACAGACATACGACTTCAATCTGTGATTTCATCTGTGTGCCGAAGATGGAAATGGGGTGGCGATAATCTGCCAGATTCTGTTCTGTTTTGTGCACTGTAAGCGTGCAGCAGACCTCGTTGCCTCGCGTCGACTTGGCGCAGCACTCGACATGAAAGCCGAGAAGCTTAAAGTACTCCTGAATGTTCTGAGCATTGACAGACTGCTTGCCAACCGGCCACTTTTCAATGAATCGCCGGGCGTCTTCGATATGACGGGTTGTCCACCCCTCCGGCGTATTTTTTTTCATATACTGCACGGCCCATCGAGGCATCGGGTCTTGCTTATTCCTCTCGCAGAAGCCATACAGGTGGGGGAATTCATCATCAGATATAAATCTCAGAAAATGTTCTATGGCGTCATTACTTGTTTCAAAAGGCAAGGCCCTTTCCCCATTGCGGAATCGATGAATGTAATCTTCCGCAACCGCATAGTTTTGCTCCTGAGAAATCAGACGCTCGGCTTCGGCGATGAGTGGGCTTTCTTCATCGGCACGGAGCATTGCTTTTGCCTGATCAAGCTGGGCTCGGACGTCATGCATGCTCTGCTGTGCAGTTTCACGGATCTGCGCCCTCAGAGCATTCAAAAAACCTCTCCAACAGCCAAATGCTCTGTGGTCGTAGAAAAATTTCTGGAAATCAGACACTTCTGGGTTGGCAAGCATGGCAAGTCGCTCACGATCATTCTCACTGATGCGATTATAGGCGTAAGAAATCTCCAGCTTTTCCCGGAAGTTTCTCGCCTGCAGGTCTGCGCTGTTAATCGCATCGCGCAGACCGTCACTGGTGAGCACATACTCTTTGGGATCGGCACCAATGAGGCGACCGATTGCTTCCATCTGACCAAAGTTATCATACAAAACGGAATCCGGGCTGGCCTCAAGGATTCGGTCGTATACGATTTTCAGGTCATACTCCGTGCAGGCGATATGCTGCAGCATCATTCTCCAGGGTTCTGCAAACTCAATCGCATTCAGATCATCGTTGAGGATAAGTTCACCGTGATCAATAACCAGCATCCCGCTTCTGAGCAAAGTGGTAAAGTCAACACCGCTGCCTTGGTTTTGAAGCTTTGCCCGAATCAGTTCGAGGGAGGCTTTCATAATTCCATAAGCGGCAGAATAAGGTGCAATATTGATTTCGGAAAGAGAATCCTCAATAATATACAGAATTTCACTCCGAATGGCGCGAAGCTTTTCTATATCCGGCTCTGATTCTGTGTTGGTTTCATCAAGCCAATCCCGGAGAAGATTCAGGCGTTCTTCGAAAGCGTGGAGAAGGTGCTTCCGCGCATCGTACTTGATTCCCATGCGGCGGCTGGAATACTTCTGCGCAGCCACACTCCACTGGCTGTCCAGCAGTCTCTCCAGCGTTGAGATATCAATATCATCATCTTTGCAGTATTTGTCCAGTTCGGCTTTGACCAGTTCCCTCATGCTGATGTCATTGTCTGTAACAATCTGCAGAGCAGTGTGCAGATCGGTCTGTGATCCAAAACATAAATCAATCAGTTCAGGAACACCGTGAATCATGACTTTGACCGTTGGTGGCTTCAAAAGTTCTATGGCCTGTGAACGGATGGAATTCATGTGTTCCTGCCGTATCTTTGAGTCGCCCAATGCGGCAAGATTGGCAGGCGAAAATGCTGTGGGAACAAGTTTTACCCCTTCCATCGCCTTGTGATAAAGCGGCTTCAAGACATCGAGACCAGGGAACTGGGATTCATATTCTGTGAATGCGTTGTTGTACAGTGCGGCGAATGTATGGTCATGCGCATGCGCGGGGAACAGCATGCCGTAAATGTACGCGCACAGCTTTGTGACGGGGGTGAATTCCGTTCCGTCGGCAAATATGCCTGACAGCGCGACCCCTGTGTTGGCGCCTGCCTCACGAAAAAACGGAATAGCAGCATGAAGTTGAAGGTAAATGTTCCGGCACAGCGGGAAGGCATCATTTGATGAAAGCACTTTTGCAAAAACAACTGCTTCCACAAGCTGGTCATGGCAATTACGGACATCATGAGACCGGACGCCCTCGTTCAAAAGCTGATGAATCAGAACTGCCATATTCTCATCGCTCGGTATGTTTCCGTTGGAAGCTGTGCTTAAAAGCCGTCCCGCAATTTCCGCGGAAGACAGATTTGCAAATTCATCAATGGTGACTTCAGGCTCAACTCCCGTTTCTTCAGACAGGTCGTCAAGCCATAGGCCCTCGACAGGTTCAGCCGCGGGGATGGCAAGTTGCTTGACAGGAGCTATTGGTTCTATAGGGGCAGCAGCGGTTTCAGAATCAGTTGCTTCTGCCTGCGATACTTCTGGATGGGAAAACGACTCGCTCGCAGCATTTACATTGGAATCGACTGTTTCAGGAAGGTCATGATTTTCTTCTTCAACGTGTGTGATGGCAATCCAATTTCCTTCTGACCAATGGAACAGACCGTTTGCGGTCAGGCAATAGTGAAGCTGATCTCCCACTTCATCCATGCCGGGCAGGTCGCCTGCGCAACAGAAAACGCCTTCATTTTCAGCGGGAACAGATGATCCAAAATCGTCAGAATCGACAATATGAAGCGGAAGGAGGCTGCCATCATCCATTGTCAGATTCATAAGGAAATAGCACTTTTCACGATTCCAGGCGCTTGTCTCGAGTTTCTTGGCAGTCTCTTCATCGGCATCCAACATTTCAATGACTTTGGAATACTGATCCACCATTGACATATGATGTGCAAACAGCTCCAACGGCATATCCTGTTTGCCAGTGAAATAGATTTGCCCGATACTTTTCAGGTGATAAATCCGTTTAAGGGTGGAGGATAAGCCGGATTTTTGCAGACAATTGCCCATCAGTTCTGTGAAGCAAAGGATGTTCCTGCCGGCATATTCATATGTGCAAAGCAGACCTTTCCTCTCTAAGAAAGCAAACGATTCGATGCACTGCTCCCTTGTCACCGGTCTCGGAAGTTGAGCAAGCGCTTCAAAGGCGCATTTTTCATCCATAAGCCCGGTAAAAACCAGCTTATTGAGCAGAAAATGGAAAACATCACCCGTCCGGCTGATCATCTCTCGAAGCTTTTGCTCTGAGGGCAGTTTTGTTTGCTTGATGGGATTAATCGGATGGATATATTCTTCATCCTCTGCGGTTTCATCTGACGCTTCTGACATCTCCGACAGAGCGGATTCTTCAGATTCTTGTGCGTCGGAAGCATACCTTGCTGCAAACTCTTCGGGGGTCAGCGTTTCAATCTCAATATCTTCCGGAGTCTCCGAAGCGGGACTTTCGACCTGTGGTTCTTGGGCTGCTGCCGTAGTATCAGGGAATTCAGAAATCTCGGAGGCGCTTACGGGTTCGGCTTCAGCAACGGACTCATTGCAGGGGGTATCAGATACAGGTGCCTTGTCTACATTCACTTCACGAATATAGTATTTTTTCTCGTGCAGTCCTTTGACAATTCGGGGGCTGAAAGCAGAACTATCCAAAAGCTGATCATACAGTTCTTCGTCGGAACTGAGATCCGCCTTTACGCCAGCCAGGAACAGCTGGAATGCCGAAACATCCGGAGACGGAGCATGCATTTCCGCTGAATCCATGCAGGCAAGAATATCCTTGGCATCCTGAATGTACACTTCAATGGCATCCATGTACTTTTTCTCATCTGAATACACACGGATGAATTCATCAAGCACAGCACGCACTGCCTTTTTCCGGCTGACAACGCTATTCTTCCATACTTCCTCATATTCACATACAGGGAGCTCGCCTTCGGGCAACTCCTCTGTAAGAACATGATCTGGTAACGTCCTGCGAATATCGTCGTATGCTGTGCGCAAAGACGACAGCGTGGACGTTATCTTCTGGCACAGTGAAGGGGCAGGCGCGAATCCATCCCGCATCTGGCTTATACCTTTTTCCAGTAATGCCTGTGCCTCTGTACTCAGTTGTTCGAACTGATCAAACAGCTTTCTCATGGGTGTTCCTCCGATCTTGTGTTCATAGTTGCTATTACGGGTGGCATCTCAGCTGTTGTTCACTGAAGTTTGAACTTGCAAGCTTGAATCCCATCTGTAGTCACGATTACCAAAGCATCGATATTCCATTCAGTCACTGGTTTATAGTTCGCTCCAAGCGCTCCTAACTGAATGTTGAAGGATCAATTCCCTTTACTCCCTCTACTACAGGCTCATCCAATCCGATAAAAGGCAGCCCCAAAGGATAAGGAAATTTCCTCGTGGTGGTAGAATGAAGATGAGAAAACCACTCAATGTCCCGCCGCGAGAGGAGATACTTCCTGAGTACATTGTAAAGCAATCAGAAGAAATTTGCAAGAGCCTGAAGCAGTTACGGTTCAGAAAAATTGCGCTGCTCCAAGCGGTCGGTGAACAAAACCGTTGTGCGTTGAGCGTTTGCAACAACATCCTGATATTGGTTGTCCAGTTCAGACAGCTTGGCAATATAGTTTGCTGCGTTTTCCTGATAGACAGGCGCGTTGGCAGCATCCGCTTACACAGCGCATCGGCGATGGTCTGCGTCAGCGTTTCCGCGTTGCGCAGAGAAAGCCAGACATGCTCGTCATATTCGGCTTCCTCCTCGTCCTCATGCTCCGTCAGATGCTCGCAGATTTCCTCACCCGTCAGATCGGCAGGGAAGAACGTGGGCCAGGAATTTTCCGGGTCGATAATCGCATAAAGCTCTCGTTGCTCATTTTCAGATGGAAATGCGCTGCGGCAGCCGGTTCAATCATATGGTCATTGAACACGATATACGCCGGTGCGCCGGAATCCTTGTCCACAGCTTCGAAGCGGTACATGACGGCTTTGGTGCCGGTAGACCAGTTCTGAATGTAAAGGCCGACGTAATTGTAATCGGAATCAACCTTTTTGCCGTCTGTATACACAAACCGCAAATTGCAAGTGCAAGTTGGACACCTTCAGGTAGAAAGAGGTTCTAAAATTAACCAAATTGGGGTTTACGCAGCCGCTCAGGCTGCGTAAACGGTATCCAGGAAAGCCTCAAACAGTTCCTCCGGCGTGCAGTATCCCAGATTCCTGCGAGGGAGACCGTTGAGCGCATCTGCGGCCCAGAGAATCTCCTCATCTGAGAAGTTCTCAATGGAGACTCCTTTGGGGACATATCGACGGAGCATACCGTTTTGTCGCTCGTTCTGCGCCCGTTCCCAGGATGTGTAAGGGTGGGCAAAGTAAACCTTTGTCCCGAACTGTTCTGTTTGGGCAAAATCCGCAAACTCTGGTCCGTTGTCCACAGTAATTGTCTTGAATATTTGGCTGAAGAACGACTCTCCGAAGTCCTCACGGAGCTTTTGCATCGCTGCATTGACCGCCTCGCTGGTCTTTCCGGGAATGCGAATTGCAAGGTAGTGCTGTGTTTTCTTTTCCAGCAATGTCAGAATAACCGCCTCCTTGCCTTTGCGTTTTCCCACCACTGTATCACCTTCCCAGTGGCCAACCTCCAGCCGGGAAGATGTAATTTCGGGTCGCTCATCTATGGTTGCTCCGTATGCTTTTTTGCGCTTAGCGGTGCTTTTGCAACACTTTTTCCGTTTCAAAGCATCGGGAAGCTCCAGCGGCTGCAATACCAGATTGATTGCCCATATTTCATTGTACAAGGTCTTGGTGCTGACCATTTCCGTAGGCAAAAACAGCTCATGCTTGCGTGCATAGCCCACACAGGCATCCAACGACCATTTCTCCTGACGCACCTTGTTTACGGCCCACTGAACAAAGGCGCTGCATTTACATATGCGGTGTGGCTTGTGGCTGTTTGCTCTGTGCGTTTGATATACAAGCATTCCGCGTTTTGCGGAGTAGCCGGGAGTACGGCCTCTCCGGCCGGTTCTGGGCCGCATGCCGCGCTTCAATTCGTTAGAAACGGTGGTGGGTGAACAGTTCAAATATCTGGCAATGGCTCGATTAGACTGTACCAGCTTCTTCATCGCCTCAATTGTGCCCCGATCTTCTCTGGTCAAATGTTTTCCGGGCTTGCGTTCCGCTTTATTTGTGCTATACTGGGTGTGATCCATAGTGATTGCCTCCGGTGAATGGTGTTGGGGAACTTCATTCTACCATACGGGAAGTCACTATGGATTTCTTTTTTTCAGGTGTCCAACTTCATTTTACAACCGACCGTCTAAAAACGCGGATGCACACGCTACAAAAGTGTGTTAGAATCATACCATCGAAAGATACAGAGAAGCTCCCGCGCACGGCGCGAGGGGCTTTTTTCGTACCGTTCGATAGAAAAAAACGTGCGCCAGAGGAGCGCACAAAAAGAAAGGAAACATATGAGTAACCAAGAAACCAATCAGAAACAGATTCAGTTCCCGGCTCAGCAGGAACTGAAACACCTTCGCACCCGCTGCGGGAAGGTGTACGCGCTGGGCAACAATCGTTTCCGGGCGGTGGTGCAGACCACGCCGGTTCACGAGTACGACGCGGCGACGCACCAGTGGGTGGAACTGTCTGCCGAAAAGCGCCAGCAGATGGCGGCGCAGGCGCACAGCCCGATTGCGACGTTCGCGGATAATTCGGCGGATTCTGCTGCCGGCATCCTCGATACCTACGTCAAGGAGGGTTCGACGCAGAACTTCTCGCACGACGAACGGCTGTGGATCAGCAACACGAATTACTACGGCAACCGTTTGACCTACTTGAAGGTGGTGGATTTGCCGCACCTGGGCGCGAATCACTTCATTACGTCCGCAAAGTTGTGCGTTCGCAATGTCTACGCACCGACGGCAAATACCGCTATCATGTGCACGGAAGTGCTGGAGGACTGGAATCCGGAGACGATCACCTATGACCACCAGCCGGATGTCAGCGGCGTGTATCAGGACTACTGCCGGGTAGTGAAAAATCAGTATTCGTGGAAGGAATTCGATGTCACGAGCCTTGCGCGCAAGTGGTATCTGGGCGAAAATCACGGTGTTCAGCTGAGCGCGCCCAAAAGTGAAAGCAGCTTTTCGCAGCTTCATTCGAGCGAAACGGCGAATCAGCCGTATCTCGTGTTGGAATATGCGAGCCTTGCGGGTCTGGAGAGCTATCTAACTTACGACCATCAGTCTGCGGGCTTGGCAGGGACTGGAAGTGTCAGCCTTGTCAATGGCAACCTGATCTTCGCTCACGCCGATACCGCGATGAACGGCAATCGCCTTCCTGTCTCGATTACGCACTATTACAATTCTTGCGACAGCGACAAAGACGAGTTTGGTATGGGCTACGGCTGGCGGACTTCGCTGCATCAGACGCTGCATAAGGTGCTGTACAATGGCGAAGTGGAGTTCGTGTATACGGATGGCGACGGCACGGAACACTTCTTTAAGAAGAATGATAGTGACCAAAAGAAGTATTCCGATCAGTCCGGATTGTCTCTGACGTTGGAAATCGGGGATGAGAATATCACGATTACCGACAAGGGCGACAACGTGATGACGTTCCCGCTGGTGAGCGAGACGCCGACGGAGGATGCGCCGGCACAATCACGACAGTTACAAAAAAGCCCGTCAGTAGACTGCAACGTTTACAGTCGACTAACGGGCAAAGCTCATTTTACGCCATATGGGCATCCGCTCTTTTGCGGGGCGGATTGACCCTCTTGAATTTAACCGCTTGTTCCGGCGTGGTTGCAGGGCAATCCGCATCAAACGTAATTGGCATTTTTTTTGCGGCTTCCAACTCTGCCAGTTCCTCTTTGGTGAAGGCAAGCTCGCGCTTCATTTCGGCGGACAGTTCATTAGCTCTTACCATAATAAAGCCCCCTTTCAAATTCGGTCGCTAATCGGGCTGAAATTAACCTTGTTACGTCAGTTTCTTTTCCGTTCTCTTCAACTCTGACTCTTTCAGTATATACAACGAAGAGAATTTCATTCTTACCATCAGAGAATTGGTTTACATTTCCGATTGATATTTCTCCAACTTGTGTGATTCGTCCGGCTGAGGTATCGCCGATTGTATCATAGCGCACCTCACAGCCGTGTGATTGTCATCGAAAAATTCAATTCGGTCATAATCGAAAAAGATACGGGCTGCACTGCGAAAAGAAATCCCATGCTTCTTTATATTGATTCGATTCTTTTCTTCATCGTATTCAAAAGCCATTTCACCCAGCGAAAAGCTAACTGTTCGATTGCTGTCCATTGGCATCACCCCATTCTTTGACCACACAATAGACGTTTGCCTACTGCATCTTTATTTTATCACAGTATTCAGAGCTTCGCAAGAGAACAGTGAGTGATTATTTTTATCCTTCGGGCGGCAGGAAGCCGTCCTTCCGCATCTTGTTCGTAACAGATTTCCGCAAATAGTCCGCTTTGGAAACGCCATGACTCGTACATGCTTTGTCAAGAGCTTCCATGATTCCAGACTCCTTGCGGAATGTTACTTCAAACCGGATATTTCTTGCGTCGTAATTTTTGTGCCATTCTTTTCCTTTATCTGTCGAATTCCATTTCATGTGTTCTTTCTCCTTGGCAAAAATCCGTCTTCTCGAAGTTGCGTTTCTATTGCATCACGAACATATGATGCTTTTGATTTGCCGCTTGCTTCCACTGCTTTCTGAAACGGAATAGAATTTTTTTTATCAAAAGAAAAAATAACAGCATCAACTTTATCTTTTTTGTATTTGGCAGTTGCTCTTTTCTGTGCTTCGCTAATCATTCTCATCCCTCCCAGATGATTCTACCATAGGGGAGGGGAGAAGTCAAGCAAGCACACGACCACACCAATTGTTTCACGCGCCAAAGCAGGAAATCCGCCAGTCCACATCGAATATACCTACGACGCACAGCGTGGGAATCTGGTAGAAATCCGTCACAATACGGACGGGAACGCCGCGAACGACGTGGTGTATACTTTCGAGCAGGACGCGCTGGGTCGCCAGACGGCGGTCAAGGTCGGAAATCAGACCACGGGAACGCTGATTCATTCGGCAACCATCTGACGAATGCCTTTTCCGCCATCTGCTGCTTGCAAAAATCTCGATTTACCGCCAGTAAACCTTCGATTTTTGCAATTGCATCTGACGAAAAATTCATCCGCCATCTGGTCACCTCATTTCATCAGCGGTCCCTGTCGCAGAGTGCGTATCAGAACGATCCGACGAAGCCGAATTTCGGCACGCTGACCGCGACGACATACGGCAACGGGGCGAAAATCAGCAGTCGGTACGACGATTTCAACCGCGTGACGGGGGTGGTGTACGGCGAGGAAACCGCGCCGAGATATGAGTACGACTACAACGCGAAGGGTCAAGTGGCACGGGTACGCGACAATCTGCTGAATCGGACGACGCAGAGTGAGTACGATTTGGCGAATCGCCCGGTGCGCGTGAAAACGTCGGAGGACGCGAAGCACGTCTACACGGGGCAGGTCGCGTATGACAATGTGTACGGCAACTTGAGCGAATTTACGGAGAAAGTGGGTGAAAATCGACAAGAATTTGGGACGAAATTCGGCTATGATGACGAAAATCGTCCGACGTCGCTGACGTACAGCATTGGTGCAACCACCATTGGGCAGAGCACGACGACCATTGACAAGCTGAATCGGACGACGTTCTCGGCGGTCAAGCTGGGCAGCAAGACATTCACGAGCGAATACCACTTCGCGGCGGGCGGCTACGGCACCGGCAGTGTGACGAACTTCGTTTCGTCGATTACCCAGCCGGGGTGCAACTGTGGCTACGGCTACGACGACAACGGGAACATCGCGAGTGCGACGCTGAACGGGAAGTGGACTGGCTACACCTACGATGCGCTTGGGCAGCTGGTGCAGGTCAACGACCACAGCGATACCCGCTCTGGTGCGGATGGCACGACGTGGAAGTACACCTACGACCTCGGCGGCAACATCCTGAAAAAGGAACGCTTCGTCTACAACGACACGACGAATCCTCTGGAAACCGTTACCTACGAATACGGCGACGCGAACTGGCGCGACAAGCTCACGGCGGTCAACGGCAGCACGATTCGCTACGATGCGATTGGCAATCCGCTGAACGACGGGACGTGGACGTACACTTGGCAGAACGGCCGGCAGCTGCAAAAGATGCAGAAGGCGGGCGTGACGGCTGAATTTGTGTACAATGCGGACGGCTTACGCGTGCAGAAAACGGTCAACGGCGTAGCGACGAAGTACACGCTGCACGGCAAGAATGTTGTGCATATGACTTCCGGCACGGATGAGCTGCACTTCTTCTATGACGCGCAGAACCGCCCGGCGGTGGTGGTGTACAACGGCACGGCGTATGCGTATGTCAAGAGCTTGCAGGGCGATACTGTTGCGATTCTGGATGAAAGTGGCAATACCGTCGTCAGCTACGGCTACGATGCGTGGGGCGCGCCGCTGTGGTGTACTGGCGAGCTGGCAGAAACGCTGGGCAAGGTGCAGCCGTTCCGGTATCGCGGGTATGTGTTTGATGAGGAGACGGGGCTGTATTACCTGCGGAGCCGGTACTATAATCCGGGGTGGGGTCGGTTTTTGAATGCAGATAGTATTATCGTATATGGTTTGCTGTCTAATTTATACAATTATTGTCGCGGCAATCCAATCATGTGTAAAGATCCATCAGGAAAAGTAGATGACAAAACAGAAGAGTTCTGGAAACTGCTTGACGAAAATGAAAAGAAAGTACGTTTTGTGAGAACCTATTGTTTTATAAGACAGGGCTTTTTCATCGGTAGTGCAAAAATCTATGAATATGCATACTTTTACAGTAAGGTCAACCATAATGGAGAGTGGGATTATAAACGCAATCCACCGGATTGGATTTCACAAGAAGAGTTTGAAAAGTATAAATCTGCAACTCGCTTTAAGGTAAAGATGGTTTGCCTCCCTGATGAAAATGGCAATTTTCCAGAAGATGGAGCAATGACTTTGGAACAGTTTGGGAATTTACATTATGGATATATCGGGAGCGCTATGGGAATTCCAGCAGACATTCTATTCGCCGGCGGGGGGTATGCTGCAATTTCTGGTGGTACAGCAAAAATAGAAGACCGTGATACTTATTATGATTCAAGGGAAGATAATCAATGGATAGCGTATGGCATTTTGCTTTATAAAGCGCAACATGGTCAAGAAATTGAGGTGACATGGACCCGCCCGGAAGAGAATAATATTTACAAAGATATTTTAGACCAGTTTATGCAGTGAGCTTATAGTATGGAGGAAAAAATGAAAAAAGCAATTGTGATAATAAGTGTATGTGTCATATGCGTGATAATTATGCTTAATGGTGTGTCTTTTATTTCATCTCCGGAACAGAAAATCGCATGGGAAGTTCAAACAAATTGGCGAGGCGTAACGAATACATTATTGCAAATTAGCCAGTATGCGCTTGAATATGGACTAACGACGGATGTGATTGATTCAGAACCGTATCATGATTACTTTGAAAAAATAAAGCAAAAGCTGGAAGCTAAACAGTTATATGTAGAACCTAATGGTGTAGTGTTTCTTGTCTTAGAATATAGGGGAAGTTTCATGAATGGTATAGAATATGGAATTTATTATTCACCAGAAACAGAGCCACTAATTTCTAATGATTACTTATCTTTTGTTGCTACTGAGAACTATTTTGATAACTATGATTTTGAAATATACAATGATTACTATATACTTGGAAAGCGCAATAATGGAACGGACTTTTACTTAACAAAAATGATTAGCATGAATGTGTTCTACTTCGAATATCATTTGTCACATTGAATAAATGATATATATTGTAAATCTATGCTGAATGAGTTCTGATGTTTTTGAGAATAGCGGAATACGCTGTTACCATTGTTGCTCCTGAACAATATAGCGCTGGTTTGGTTTTCTGCATTTTCAAAATGCCCAATGCTTTTTTCGCAAGCAATGCTACAAAAACTTCCTGCACTTGCAAGCTCCTCAGCGGCACACAACCGACACCCAAGCGGCTGTGTGCCGCTTTTTCTATGCCTGAAAATTTTCTTCATTTTTGCGTTTCAGAAACTGAAATTCAGGCAGTCCGGAAAGGCTTGCATTGTCCAAATTTTCAAGCGGACGGCAAAGAGAAAAGTCCTGAATTCCTTGGAATTGCTGGGGTTCAGGATTTCAGTTTCTGGTTTTGAATTCGCGAACTTTTCTGCTATGATGAGGCTACGAAGCAACGACAGGAGGTTTGCGGAATGAGTATTGCATGGAACTATCTGGACAAGCGGAGCGCGGCAATGGCGGCGCTGAAAGATTATCGCAGCATGAAGGCGATTCTGGCGACAACGGCGGAGGAGATTGCGAATGTGCGGCAGGACATGGTTCGCATTGGCGGGATGCGCTTCGAGGAGTCGGCGCATGGTGCGCGAAATCCGCAGGCAGGCGAAAACCAGATCCTGCATGGAATTGCGGAAATTGATGTGCTGGAAGAACGGAAGCGGCAGGCGGAAGAGTTCATGGCGTGGTTTCAGCCGGCGTGGGATGCGCTGGGGGAGGACGAAAAAACGGTGCTGACGATGTTCTATCTATCAGAAAATGGGAAAACAGACGCGATAGAGGAAATCAGCGAGCGGTTTTGCGTGGAGCGGAGCTCCGCCTACAAGAAGAAGGATCGCGCGCTGGCGCACTTGGCGCTGCTGCTGTATGGGAGGTGAAAGGGGAGGAGAAGTTGATAGATGATATTGACAGGACAATCACATTATGTTACAAAAAACATGGAAAACTTTACTGCAAATATATCTAATGCTGATTTTTGCAGCAATAAATGAACTTCAGAATAATCTGAAGCTGAAAGGAGTGGAATTGTGAAAGCAAATGGCAATAGGGTGGTGACAAGAGGCAATTCTGACGCAACAGAGCAGATTAGGAAAACGCGAATGCCCCCAAATACATCACACCTGTTTGCTCAAATGCTGGTCAAAAGGCTAACACTTTCCATATGTACATAATGACTGTGATTGCAAGACCAGCAGCTCAATTGCTTTCTTTGAACAGTCAAAATGTATGTGCGAAAAAGATAAATCCATAGAGCTGTCTGACGGTCAGGATTAGTTCTCAAAAGAGAACTATTTCTGACCGCTTTTTTTGTAACAAAGAGCCGTATGCAGAAACCCTTCGGAGCCGGCATCCCCGAAGGAATTGCCGAATACTATTTTCTGCATTTGCCTGCGCCCGCTGCTTGCGCCTTTTTCCTTCTGCCGTCCGCTCATTCCACTTAGCGTAGCGCTGCTACGCTGCGTTTCATTCGCGTTAGGCAGAAGAAAAAATTCGCGGCGCATCAGGCGCATTCTCATTTGAAAATAGTATGCTGAAGGATACGGCGCATATCAGCATCAGCCGAGGCAATGGCTGCTGCCAACCAAATGAATGGAGAAATTCATGATGGTAGGCGGCACTGTTCAGTATACCCTTCTTTTGCGATTTTCTCCATTCGAGACAAAGGAATGGAGGAAAAATTGCAATGTCACAAGGACGTTACGTTTGGATTGCAGGGAAGAAAGTATATCTGAATCCGGAGCTGCAGAAGGAATGGGACAAACTCATCAACAAGGAACGTTATCGCCTGCATCAAATGCTGAAGTATATAAGAGAACATCGGAGTACATTCTGCGATTTTTGATGTGGCATTATTTCCGGTTTCGACATCCCATCTGCTTGCGCGTAGCGCTGCATTTCACTTCTGTTCGTCAGCGTGAAAATTTTTTTTGCAGAAATTCTTGAAATCGCGTAAAAAAACCGATTTTTTTTACCAGTTATGGTGAGAGGGATAAAAGTCTCTTTCAGCAAGAAGGGGGAATCAGCATGTCCGGCATTAACTTTTATTAGGAAATAACATCCAGTATGACTGGAATCATGAGGAGCAGCGCTTTCTGCCTCTGACCGTGCTGCGGCAACATGATGAAAACAGGAGAAGGCTGATGCAGCTTTGGGTTGGCTGCAATGGGTGAGCAAATGTTGGTTCGCCGGGAACAGTCAGCGCGTTTTCACTAACAGGAGGTGACTTGTGTGGCAGAAGCAGCCGAAAAGAATAGGCAGCCTATCTGCATTTCTCAAAATAGTCTTGTGTGGCAGGATGATAGTGTTTTCAAACTGTATTACTACTGTATGAATTGTGCCTGCCGTCAGAAAGCTGAAATCTGCGGGAAACAGCTTATGCCGGGACAACTGCTCTTCTCATACAGAAAGACAGCGCTTGAACTGGGCTGGTCTCGTGATAAGCTGACGAGGAAGATGGCTGCGCTGGTTCAAATGGGCTATGTTCAGATACAAACAGCGCGGGACGGTTCTATCGTTACCGTATCGAACTGGCTTGAAAATCAGACCGCTGGCGGTATGAAAATAAGGCTACTCTGTCCCGAAAATCAGTACGCAGACGGTACTGAAATAAGCACGCCGTGTGCTGAAAACAAGTCCATATGCGGTACGAAAGAAAGAGCGGAAAACGGTGCAAATGCGCATTTTTCAGCATTTGCACATCGCAGGCGGCTTGAAAATCAGCACACCCAGCAGCAATATAATAATAGTAATACGATAGATACACTATCTCATTATCCGGATGAGTTTGAAAAGCTGTGGTTTGCTTATCCGGCTAATCGCAGAAATGACTGGGATGAGGCCTTTCGCGTATATCAACAGGCGCTGCGGCATGGTGCGACGCTTGAAATAATCATGACAGCGCTTGAAGCAGCCAAAAGTTCTATCGCATGGACGAAAGATGGCGGGCAGTATATCCCCGGCATTAGCAAATGGCTTCAGCGTGAGCCGTGGAGAGAGGCGAATCTACAAAAAGCGCAAAAGGAGAATCAAGAACAGTGGAACTCGCAGTAAAGTGGCTGTCCTTGCTGCATGAACCGGATGCAATCATTGAAATCAGGAGTACAGACCCTAAGCCTACTGTCAGCGGTTATTTTCGTGCGGACAGTCCGCGCATTGCTGCTGAATTGGCAAAGTATCCGAATCGAACGTTTTACCAGTCGCTGAACCCCGTCAAAAGTGCCTGCTATGCGCGTGCTCAGCATGAACGTCTGGTAGAACGTCCGAAGGAAACAACGTCTGACAATGACATCATAGGATTTCAATGGATTTTGATTGATGCAGACCCAGTCCGCCCCAGCGGTGTCAGTGCATCGGCAGAAGAAAAGGAAGCAGCACACGCTGTTGCTGGAAAGACAATGAAGCGGCTGATGGCAACGGGATTCAGCGAGCCAATTGTTGCAGACAGCGGCAATGGCTATCATCTGCTTTTTAAGGTGCATATCAGCACGGATGACCGGCAAGTGGTTGCGGATTTTCTCTCTGTGCTGGACATGTGGTTCAGCACAGACGAGGCAAAAATTGATACGGCGGTGTATAACCCATCAAGAATTACCAAGCTGTATGGAACAATTGCAGCGAAAGGAGCCCATACGCCGGAACGTCCGCACCGACAGAGCTGCATCATCCGCTATCCGGAGCAGATTCGGGAAACACCCATTGCGCTGGTCAAGAATATTGCAGCGGAACTGCATCAAGCGGCGATACCGACAGAAGCTCGGCGTTCCGGCAAAGAAAGCACTTGGGACATTGAGCAGTTTCTTTCCGCACATGGCGTGGAGGTGGAGAAAAAAGTAGCCATCACCAGCGGAATAAAGTACCAATTAGCACACTGCCCGTTTGACGATTCGCATCAGCACGGAGATGTCGCCGTGTTTGCGTACCATCAAGGCGGTTTCGGATTCCACTGCTTCCATAACAGCTGCGCCGGATACCATTGGCATGAGTTCCGGCAGAAGGTAGACCCGGCAGCTTACAGCAGCAGCCCTTATGCAGTAACGCCTGCTGTGCCGACAGCAAAAGTCAGCACGGCGGAAAATTCTCCACTGCTTGGCAAGGCGAAGGCACGGATGCTGGACTTTGCAGAGATTCCGAATGTAGACCGCAGCAAAATTGTGGTGATTCGGTCACGGCTCAGTTCGCTTGACGAAAAGATAGGGGGATTCAATGCAGGCGAAATGTCCATTTGGAGCGGGGGCAATGCTTCGGGTAAGTCAACGCTCGTCAGTCAGATTGGTCTGGCAGCTGTATCGCAGGGATATAAAGTCGCGCTGTTTTCAGGAGAAATGACGGCATCACGGATACGAGAATGGATACTGCTTCAAGCAGCAGGCCCGGACTATGTAATGCCTGATCCGTTGAATCCCAATCATTTCTGCCTGAAGCCCAGCATTGAGGCGAAGCTGGATGCTATGCTGACAGGCAAGTTTGCCATCTACGACAATGACTTCGGCACTGATTGGGAAATCGTTATCAGCACAATTTACGATTGGGTTCAGCAGAACGGTGCTTCGGTGGCGATTGTCGATAATCTGATGGCACTGGATATTCAGCTTGACAATGTGGACAAATATGAGATGCAATCCCGAATTGCCAAGCGGCTCTCCACAATGGCAAAGACGCTGAAAATTCACGTTCATTTTATCTGTCATCCGCGGAAAACAGAAGCATTTCTGCGCAAAGGCGACATCAGCGGAACAGCCGACCTTACAAATGCAGCCGACAATGTGTTTATGGTTCATCGGGTCAATGCTGATTTTATGATGCGCTATCGCTCGGTATATCCCAAACTTGAGATTCAGCCGGATGTGGGAAATGTGGTGGAAATCATGAAAAACCGTGACCTTGGCGTTGTGGATGAGATGATAAAACTCTATTTTGACCGCCGAAGCAGAACTATGTCGGATGTGAAGGGACTTCCGCCGCAGCACGCATGGTCTGAAAAGATTGAGCAGATGCTGATGGAAGGTTTCACGCGGGTCAATCAAGGCGAACTTCCTATGGAATGGCGGTGAGAACAGGCATGGCAAAGTGAACGATGATGAATGGGAGATTTTCCGCGATGCGTTCCGCCTGTATGCAGCGCACTGTGATCCGCCGGCGAATCAGGCTCAAGATGCCGAAGAATGGTGGCTTTCAATGGTAAAGGACACCAGTGAAAAAGCTGCAAAATGGAATAATCATCCCTTGATGATGCTGCTGTTTCGAGCTGTTACTGAGTATGTTGAGCAAAAAGCAGCAGAAAAAACGCAAAGTACAATACACAAATAAAGGAATATCTGGCGGAGGTGCTGGGATGAATCAGAGAAGAAACTGCTCCCATTATGTTTATGGAGAAAAGGAACCGTGGAAAGCGTTTGCGAGTGCAGTGATTGTTCAGGCAGTCAAGGATTTCCGCAGCTGCGGTCGGATGCAGTACGAACTTCGGCAAAAGTTCCGCAGCGAGACAAAGCTGACAGCAGAAGAACGGGACTATCTCACATACCGCATCATGCAGTACAAGCAGAGGCTTGATGAACTGCGAATCTTTTTCAGTCCGGTCGTTTTGTATTGCTTACTGACATAGATGGTATCCAGCTGCTGAAAAGATTGGAGCGTGAAATTGCATGAGGAAAGCAGTTGCATTTTTGAAAAGGGCAGAAGCAGTTGAACAGAAAATAGATGCCCTTCTCTCGCAGATAGAACTCTACAAAAGCCTTACGCAGCGAGTTACGGCATCTTGGGGAAGCGAATTTGCCGCCCATGCGCGCAACGTGGGTGCGAATGAAAATGCGATTATTCGTCTCACGGAAGCACGCAGAGAGCTGGAAAACTTGACGCAGGAGTATCGGGATGCCGTTGAAGAAATCACAGCTGTCGTAAACGGCATGGATAATCAGGCGCACCGGATCATCCTCTTGAACTATTATCTTTCTCATATGAATTTTGAGAAAATTGCTGAAAGAATCGGATTAAGCCGGTCGCGTGTGTATCATTTGCACACTCAGGCGCTTGATGAACTGGAAATGCTGCTAAGTGCAAGCACCTGAATAGGGGACAACACGGGCGGCAATCGCGCAAGATAGCAGCAAATAGCATGAAATAGCATCGCGCAGCACAAAACAGGACAAATTAGCAGCGAACAAGACAAATTAGCACGCTTTAGCAACGAAACCTGTGCTATAATAGTAGTGTCGAAAGAGACGAAGGCATTGATGGAGCAATCTGTCGATGCCTTTCTATTTTCCAGAACAGGAGGTGTGAAATATTTACAGGCTGAACCCACCATCAAACAGCAGTGGAGGGCAGGGAAGTTCTGCTGCCACGGATGAACGAGTGCAGGAAGGAGGAAGTGGATGAATCCCACGGTGCTTGCGACTGTAAATCAGAAAGGAGGGGTAGCGAAAACGACCAGCTGCATCAACATAGGGGCAGCGATGGCACGGGAAGGAAAAAAGGTGCTGCTGGTGGACACTGACCCGCAGGCCAGCATGACCATCAGCCTCGGCAATCAGCAGCCGGATCAGCTTGCGCCCACAATCGCAGACCTGATGACCAAGGTCATGAACGACATCCCGATTGCGCCGGGCGAAGGCATACTGCATCATCCGGAGGGAATTGACCTGCTGCCCGCTAACATCGCGCTGGCAGGAACGGAGGTGTCGCTGGTGAATGCAATGAGCCGCGAAACCATCTTGAAGCAGGTGCTTGCCTGCAATCGGCAGGACTACGACTGCATCATCATCGACTGTATGCCGTCGCTGGGGATGCTGACCATCAATGCGCTGGCGGCGGCAGACCGTGTAATCATCTCGGTGCAGGCGCATTACCTGTCCGCCAAAGGGCTGGAACAGCTGCTGCAAACCATTGCCAAGGTACGCAGGCAGATGAATCCTAAGCTGAAAATCGACGGCATCCTCATGACGATGGTGGATGGGCGCACGAACAACGCCAAGGAAATCACGACGCTGATTCGGGAGACTTACGGCGGCAAAATCAAGGTGTTCGAGACGGCGATTCCGCATTCCGTCCGCGCGGCAGAAGCGAGCCCGACCGGGAAGAGTATTTTCGAGTACGACCCCGGCGGCAAGGTGGCGCAGGCGTATCGCGCACTCACGAAGGAGGTGCTTCAGCTTGAAAAGCAGCGGCAGAAAGCCAAGTCTGACCTCCTACGATGACATTTTCTCCACGGAAGCCTCACGCCAGCAGGAGCAGATTCAGCGCCTTGCGCTAAGCGAACTTCACCCCTTTAAAGATCATCCATTCCGCGTACTGGACGATGACCGGATGATGGAAACGGTGGAGAGCGTGAAGGAATATGGGGTGCTGGTGCCGATTATTGCCCGGCCGATGGCGGACGGCGGATATGAAATTGTGTCCGGGCATCGGCGGAAGCGCGCCTGTGAGCTGGCGGGGCTGAACGAGATTCCCGCCATTGTCCGTGATTTGGACGATGATGAAGCTGTCATCATCATGGTGGACAGCAATTTGCAACGCGAGAACATTCTGCCCAGCGAACGTGCTAAGGCGTATCAAATGAAGCTGGAAGCAATAAAACATCAGGGCGAACGGCGTGACTTAACTTCCCGACAACTTGTCGGGAAGTTGGAAGCGGCGGATTTGATTGGGCAGGATACCGGCGAAAGCGGAAGGCAAATCCAACGTATTTTGCGCCTGAACAACCTTGAGCCGCCGCTTATTGATAAGGTGGACGCTGGCAAACTCGCCTTTACCCCCGCCGTGGAACTTTCGTACTTGAAGCCGGAAGAACAGCAGTGGCTGGATACCGCCTTGGAAAACACGCAGCAGACACCGTCCCTTTCGCAAGCCCAACGCATGAAGCGCGAAAGCAAACAGGGCACGCTGTCGGAACAGGGCATCATGGAAATCATGACGGAGAACAAGCAGACGATTCCTGCCAAGGGGTCTGTCGTGCTGCCGCAGGAAAAGTTGACCAAGTATTTTCCACGTTCCTACACAACGGAGCAGATGGAAAAGGTAATTTTCAAGCTGCTGGATTACTGGGTTCGGAAGCGGCAAATGTCGCAGGAGCGATAAAGACGCATGAAACGAAAACTGGATATTCTGCTGATGGTCATGTTTCTGTTCGGAAGCATGATTTTTCTTTGCCCAATTTTCGGGCAGATAAAGGAGGTCGAAGAAGATGACCGTGTATACACGCGCATGTCCGCAGAGGTTAAGCCCCCTCAACAGGCTTCGGGACTGGTGGAGGATGCGCCATCCCCCGCGGCAGCCGCCGCGCAGACTGTGCTGCCCCTGCTGCTGGAAGTGCCGCAGGCAGAGAAAACCGCTGTGCCCGCTGCCGCGCCGCCCTCCGTACGCCCGGCTGCTTCCGACACTGCCGCGCCAGAACAGGCAGAGCGGACAGCAAATCCCCGCAGTGTCGATGTAGAAGCATGCATTGCGCAGAATCCGGATTTTGCCGCATGGCTCACCATTTCGGGTACGCCGGTGGATTATCCGGTTGTGCGGTCGAACAGGACAGACTACTACCTGACGCACCTGTTCAGCGGCGAAAACAGCAAGCTGGGATGCCTGTTCTCGCTGCCGTCGGCGGATTATCAGACACCGAGCAGGAACATTGCCATCTACGGGCATCACCTGAGCCATAGCGACGCGATGTTCAGCAGCCTTGTGCAATACAAGGATTCGGGCTACTGCGCCGCGCACAGCATCATTCAGCTGGACACGATTTACGGCGAACGCACCTATCGGATTTTCGCCGTCGTCAACATGCAGGTTGGTGACTGGGATGCAGCGGCGGCTGATTTTGCCAGCGGACAGGCGTTTCAAGCGTATGTAGACCGCGCACGAGCCAAGGCACTGTACGATTCAGGCGCGGCAGTCGGTGCGGATGACCACATTCTGACCCTGATTACCTGCGACCGCAGTGCGGGCGGTGCAAGCGGCCGTCTGATTGTGCTGGCGGTTCAAGAATAATACTATTTTCGGATTCACCTGAGCCATCTGCTTGCGCCTTTTCCCCGCTGTCGTCCGCTTATTCCACTTAGCGTAGCGCTGCTACGCTGCGTTTCATTCGCGTTAGACAGCGTGAAAAATTCGCGGCGCATCTTGGCTCATTTTCATCCGAAAATAGTATAAGAAGGAGAAGCAAATGAAATTGAAATCCAATTTGAAACGATTTGCATCATTGATGCTGTCTGCGGCGCTGGTGCTGACCTGCATTCCGCTCTGTGCGGCAGCAGAAGAAGCAGCCACACCCTCGGACATCACGGGAACGGAAGTCATTGTGCTTCCGGCAGAAGAACAGGCGCTTCCACCCGTGGAGGAAGCGCCTGACGAATCCGCATCCGATGCGCCGGATGAGCCGTCCCATGACGAAATGCTCCCCAATTCGGAGGAGGAAAGTTCGTCGGACGACCGTCATCCTTTGCAGGCGGCGATTGAAGAACATGGGCATGTCTACGTCCGGACGGTGCGGGCAGTCAGCGTGTATGCCAGCGCAGAATCGCAGGAGCGCATTGTTTATGCCGCGGCTGATGATGCGTCCATTCTGCTGGCGACGGCGTTTTTCAGCGGTCATCAAGCCGTGCAGGTCTGGTTTCTGGATGCGGAGCAGCAGACCATCTGCGGCTTTGTACCGGCAGCGTCGCTGGATACCCGCTATTTGACGGATGCGGATGTGTCGGGCATCGCCGACGTGCCATCCTGCGACGGAATGACTACCTTCGGTCAAAAGCGATTGTTCGTGGTCAATGGCAGCCGCCCGGAAGAAGCATCTGATGAAGAAGAAACGCCCGCGGATGCACCTTCGCAGGACGCGCCGCACCAAGAATCGAATCTGCCCGAAGCGGATGAAAGCGGCGCTTCGGAGCAGCCGGATGCCGCAGAATCGCCGGATGCTTCGGTAAATCCAGAAATCAGCAGCGCGGAAGAAATCGACGAAACGGTGCCGCCTGTAAATCCTGGCGATTTTGTCAGCGTCAGTACGGACACGCGCGTCTTTTCTGCGGTGGATGATGATGCGTCCGAAACGTATTTTTCCAGCGAGTATCAGGGCAATTTCGTCAAAGCAGCCGCGGTGCAGGTGGTGTCCGTTGCGGAAGATGCTTCGGGGACGGCATGGTATCAGGTGCGCTTCCTGTACGGCGATTCTTTCCCCAGCGGCAAGATGAAGTGGACGGCTGATGAAACAGTGTGGGTAATGGCAGCGGAAACCGGCGAAACGGATGCGGATGCCTGCACGGTGACGGATTTCGCGTATTCCAAAGAAATGCTGCGTCTGCTCCGGGAAATGCAAACGTACACCGCAGAAACGGACGGATTCAGTCTGAAGAACATTCACGGCAAAATCGGCAGTTTTCAGGCGGGACAGTCGGGGTTGCAAGGAAGTTCCGGCAGGGACGCGGCGTATCCCCAGCTGGCGAAATCGGCATCGCACGGCACGATTTATGCGACACCACACTATCTGGAAACCTTCCCCGTGTACTGCCTTGAGCATACGCTTTCCGGCCCCGGCGAAGGGTCGGGCGCGAACAAAACGGAAACCGGCCCGTATGCGCTGCTGGATATGGAGGCGTTCGTGAGCACCGCAGAAGGCGGCGGTGTGAACGGGGTGCGATTCAAGGCGCAGACCATGCACGCCATCGGCTGGGTGCTTCGGCACACCTACCCGTTTATGCTGCTGGATCGCAGTGATGCAAACAACGAAGTGTGGAGCCGTGTCGCGGGTCAGTTTGCTATTCGCGAGGTGATTAAGCAGCTGGAAGGCGCGCAGTACGTCCGCAGTTATTGGGACATGGATAATTTCTACGCCTTCTCCGGCGGCGCACCGGAAGTGTACCTGACCTATGCCCGCTGGCTGGCGAAAAATGCGATTGCATACGCAAAAATCACCGGGAAAATCACGGTCAGTGGTCAGCGCATCCAAACGTCAGACGGCGGCTATATCGGTACGGTTACGCTGACGACGGATGCGGATTTGATTCGGATTTCCAAGGCAGTGGGCAGCATCACGGGGAACAGCGGCGGTTCGGATGAAGCGTACTACTATGTCAAGAGCGGCGATACCATCCGGATTGCGTCGGACAAAAGCAGCTTCTCTGTTTATATGGAATCAATCGCGTCCAGCGCGGAAGAAGCAGGCTTTCTGGTCGGAATCCCCAGCGCCTCCATCCAGAAAGTGCTTGTCCCGATAGAGGGAACGCCGTACCCGCTGCAATCCGCCGTTGTCACGTTTGAACTGCTGTATGGCACGGTGTTTGTGACCAAGCAGTCCATGGACGGCATTTTGCTGCAAGGCGCGGTGTTTGAGCTGCTGGATGAATCCGGCGCGGTGCTGGCAGAAGCAGTGACGGATGCGCAGGGGCGTGCCGTTTTTTCCGGGATTGCACCGGGACGCTATCAGGTTCGCGAGAAAACCGCGCCGCAGGGGTATCGGCTGTCTGTTGTCTCGGCGCAGGAAATCATGGTGACGGCGGGCGCAGACACGGCGTGCATGTTCATCAACGAGCGCATGATGGGTATCATCCGGGTCATCAAGACGGACAGCATGACGGGAAAACCGCTGCCCGGTGTCACGTTCACGGTGACGAGATTGACCGCGCCTGCATCGGACAATGCTTCCAATATTGGCAAGGTTGTCGCAACAATTACGACGAATGCGGATGGCATCGCACAGACCGAAGCACTTCCGTGGGGAGAATATCGAATTGCGGAAACCAATGCGCTTGAAGGCTATGTGGATACGGACTTTGTGACCATCGTTCAAATCAAATAACAGGAGGAAGAAAAATGAAGCAGATGAAGCAATGGATGCACTGGGTGCTTGCGCTGGTGCTGCTGGTGATGAGCCTGTCTGTTCCGGCAGCAGCGGCGGAAACCATCACGGTGAATGTAACCAACACGCCCGTGCGCGGCAGCGTGGCGCTGGAAAAGACCGGCTTGCAGCTGGTGCGCTTTACGGACGAGCAGGACGAATGGGGCAATACCGTCATGAAGCCTGTCTATCAGCAGGGATATTTGAAGGGCGCCGTGTTTGAACTCCGCGCCGCAGCGGATGTTGTCGGCAAGGAAGGGACGGTTTTCTACAAGCAGGGGGAACTGGTGGAAACACTGACCACCAGTGCAGACGGCGCAGTGAACTCGAAGCCGCTGCCGCTGGGCAGCTACTGCTTGCAGGAAGTTTCCGCTCCGGACGGCTATTTGCTGGATGATACCCCGTATCCCTTCACGCTGACGGCGGCAGGCAAGCAGACGGCAGTGGTGGAAGTGAAAGTCTCCGCTGTCAACACCTATCTGCCGATTCGGGTGACGCTGCACAAACAGCAGGAAGCGATTCGGGTGGATGAAACGGCGGACGGCATGATTCGCTCGTCCATCGAGACAGTTCCCGGCGAAGGCTGCGTGTTCGGCTTGTTCAATGCAGGGGTGATTGCCTACGGCGACAGCCAGAAGCTGCCTGCCCATACGCTGATGGCGACTGGCATCACGGATGCCAAGGGCAATTTGACATTCTCCGGCATGTATCCGCATGGCGCATATTATGTCAAAGAACTGTCCGCGCCGGATGGCTGGCTGCTGAATACCGAGCAGTACCCGGTGCAGCTGACACCCGAAAACATGGATGCAGCGGAGGAGGCAATCGCAATCACGCTGGATGCGCCTATCCTGAACCGCCTGATTTATACGCCGGTGACGATTACCAAGCGGGACGTTGCCGGCAAGGAACCGCTGCCCGGTGCGCTGATTGAAGTGTACGATGCGCAGGGCAGCACCATTTACCGCGCGTATACGGATGAAAACGGTCAGCTGCCGGATATTCCGCTTGTTCCCGGATCGTATACGTTCAAGGAAACCTATGCGCCGGAGGGGTATGCGCTGAATGTGGCGGTAAAAACCTTCACGGTAACAAGCGAAGGAAAAATCATCGGGGAAACCGAAATCCGGGATGAAATCAACAAGATTCAGCTGAAAAAGGTCAAGGAGAACGGCGAGCCGCTGCCCGGCGCTGTGTTCGGCATTTACGATGCCAACAACACGCTCGTGCAGCAGCAGACTTCCGATGACAGTGGTTATCTGACCTTCTCGAAACTGGGGTACGGCACTTATACCATCCGGGAAATTCAAGCGCCTTACGGCTATCATCCATCCACCGGCGAATGGCAGGTGACGATTGACGGCACTTACCAGAACCCTGTGCAGATTCTGACGACGGTGGTCAATGAGGATGCGCCCGGCTGGATTCGGGTCATCAAAACGGATGCGCTGGACGGTCATCCCATTGCGGGTGTGCGCTTTGACATCTACGCCTTGAATGAGGATGGCAGCACGGGCGACTTGGTGTCCACCATGCTGACGAACGATGACGGCGTGGCAATGTCCGAAAGTCTGCTGGTCGGCGACTACATGGTCAAGGAGCATGAAGCGCCCGTCGGCTATGTGAACAGCCTGTGGAGCGAAAAAGTGACCGTCGTCATGGACGAAACCGTGGAGCGCAGCGTGACGAATATCCCCATGCAGGGGCAGGTTCGCATTGTTAAGACGGACGCGGAAACGGGCGGAAGTCTGGCTGGCGCAGTCTTTACGGTCATCCGCGTGAGCGGCTTGCCTTCGCATGGCAAGGAAGGGTGCGGCGAGGTTGTGGCGGTCATCACCACGGATGCGGAAGGGGTGGCAGTCACGCCTGTGCTGACGTGGGGCATCTACGAAATCCGCGAAACCACCGTGCCGGACGGGTATCTGGACAGCGGCTGTGTCGTTACCGTTTCGATTCCCGGCAATGCTGACTGACAAGAAAAACGGGAGGCATCCATGAACACAAAACGAAACATCCTGCCCATGCTGCTGGCGGCATTGCTGCTCTTCTGTCTGCCGATGGCATCGCTGGCGGAGGACGTACCCATTCAGAACGTCAGCATCCGCAATACGCCTATCAAGGGGCAGATTCTGCTGGAAAAGACCGGGCAGATGCAGACGACGGGTGAACAGGGGTATTTGAAAGGCGCGGTATTTGAAATTCGGGCGGCGGAGGACATTGTCGGGCAAGACGGCACACAGTGGTATTCATGCGGCGAGCTGGTCGCCACGATGACCACCAGCGGCGAAGGCGTGGAGAAAAGTCCGCTGCTGCCGCTGGGCAAATACACGGTCAAGGAAGTCAGCGCTCCGTCCGGGTATGTGCTGGATTTGACGACGTACACCGTAGAAATTCAGGCGTCGGATCAGGAAACGCCGATTGTTTCCGCTACGGTTTCTTCCATCAACCATCCCGCCGAGATTCTGCTCCAAAAGACCGATGCGGATGGAAAGGCACTGTCAGGGGCGCAGTTTGTGCTGCTGGATGCGGATGGACGCGGAACGGCATCGGCTGTTTCGGATGCGGACGGGCTGGTGCGCTTCCGCTTCGTCCCGCAGGGGCAGTACACCATTTGCGAAACGTCCGCCCCGGATGGGTATCTGCTGAACCGCAGCACAATTTCGGTGACGGTAACGCCGAACTGGACGAATGCGGAAGAACCGATAGCGACGGTGGTGAATCAGCAGAAGAAAATCCAGTTTATCAAGGTGGATACAGCCGGAACGCCGATGGCAGGCATTCTCTTTAAGCTCATCAACGCGGAAACGGGCGCTGTGGCAGAAATGGCTGTCAGCGACGAAAACGGTGCGTTTGCCTTTACAGCATTTGATTATGGCGTATGGACTGTCCATGAAGCGGCTGCACCCAGCGGTTACAGCCGAATGGCGGACTATTGCTTCCAAGTGGATGACAGCTGGTCGGGAACAGCGCCGGTGCTGCTGGTAAACATCCCTGATTATTATGCGTTCATCAAAGTCGATGCTGATGGCAAACCGCTGCAAGGCGTGAAATTTGCCCTGCGGGATGCGGACGGCAATCTCCTGCAAACGCTGGAATCCGATGAGAACGGCATTGTCCGCGCTGAGCACTTGCAGCCCGGCACTTATTATTTGCAGGAAACCGAAACGCTGAAGGGCTACACCCTGAGCGGCGACGTCCGGAAGCTGGTCATTGACGAGCACTACAAAATTCCCAAAGAAATGCCGCAGTGGGTCAACTACACAACGATTCAGACCGGCGTGCAGCTGGCGGCATCGGGGGTGATGCTTATCGGCATTGCCCTGATGCTGGCGAGCGGTACGATGCTGCTGATGCGCAGGCGGCGAAAGGTGTAAGCGGATGGTGTATCATCAAAAGTTGTTCCTGCGCCGATTGGAAGTCCCGCCTTGGCTGGCACGCTGCATTTTTTATGATGGAGGCTTCCAATGCAGGAAGAAATCGAAAACAAAACGCTCTCCCTCATCATCAATACCAGCAAATTCACTGAAAGGACATTGGCGACGGCGTTCGCGAAAGCGCTGAAACTCGGCTGGAATAAAGCCAAGGAGCATTATCAAGCGAAACCGCAGGGCAGGCAGAGCGTGAAGCAGCTCATCGGGCAGAATCAGGGCGTTGAGCAGACTGCACTGGCTGACCGGCAGGAGGTGAAGGCGTTTGAACGATACGCCCGCCAATATGGGGTGGATTATGCCATCCATAAGGGTACTTCCGACAGCGGAAAAACGCGCTATCTGGTGTTCTTCAAAGCTCGCGACCGTGCAGCCATTGATCAGGCAATGCGCGCGTATGCAATGGATTTTCTGGCGAAGCGGAAGGCGCAGCGGAATGTTCAGCCTCAGCTGGATACGGCATCCCCCAGCAAACAGAAGGAGCGCAGCAGGCAGAAAGGGCGGGAAAGATGAACACTGCCGCATGGGAAAAACGTCTGCTGCTGCATCTGCCCTACGGGGTTATTGCACTTGCCGCGGCGAAGCTGAGTGAAGCATGGCGGCTGTCAGCCGGGACGGATTTTTCCGCGAAATTCCTGCACCTGCGGGATGGCATGGCAATGGCATTCCGAAACGGACTGTCCGGCTTTGTGCCCCTTGACCTGCTGATTGGGTTTCTGTGCGGATGCGCACTGTGCCTGCTGGTACATGCAAAACGCAGGAATGCCAAGAAGTATCGACACGGCGAAGAATACGGCGCTGCCCGCTGGAGTGCATAATTTTAAGTGTAAATGACACATACATGGACGCACAGGAGGTTATGCACATGACTGATTATAGCAAAATTACAGCCCTTTACTCCCGCCTTTCCGTGGGCGACGAGGACAGGGACGGCGGCGAGAGCAACAGCATACAGAACCAGAAAATATTTTTGGAGAACTATGCCAGAGGGCAGCACCTAACCAATATCCGGCACTACATCGACGATGACGAAAGCGGCAGG
>OLGA01000201.1_pt1 | contig 52579 bp, 46 predicted proteins | sample 1604881 | NCBI WGS metagenome assembly OLGA01 (sample SAMEA3888896, study PRJEB22519) | human gut metagenome | biome: human gut; feature: human-associated habitat; material: faeces | place: Denmark | collected 2009 | reverse complement strand
ACATGATCCCTATGTGAGCGATTGCGCCACACGGCACATTGCGCTGTGAGAGGACGGAGGGTAAAGCTATGCGAAAAAAGAACTGGGCTGCCTTGCTGTGCTCGATCCTGATTCTTGCGAGCATAGGGCTTGGCGTTTCCATCATTTACTCGGACTACTATTTCAGCCCCGTGTCGGGCTTGCAATCCTTTACTGTCGCGGACGTCTCCCGGACATACCTTCATCCGGAGGAGGACGCAGGCACGCCAAGTGCCGCGCCGTCCGATGAACTGTATGCGCTTCTGGAACGCTGGGCATTGGAAAACGAGGCGACAATCCTATACAAGAACGGGTTTGCCGCAGGCTGCGGCATTCTGGACGGTTCGAATTGGCTCCGTGAAGCCGTCGGGCTTTCGCTGCCTTGTGACGCGCAGGGCGTATTAACCGCAGAGGACGCGGCTTTTTCGGAAACCTATGTGCGCGACGGACGGTTTTTGCCGGACGCGCTGGGGCTGCCTGTACTGGGAACCTATCGGGAACAGGATGTGCCTTCCGTTATCTCCAATGCAGGGTTTCTCTATCCGTTGTCCATGAGCGGGGCGAAGGACGGAATGTACTTCACAGATGGCGCGGACACCAGTGGTCTGACGGCCCTGTTCGAGAGCCGCGGCTATACGGTCACTGACCAGCGGCAGCATTTGAGCCTTCCTGCACTGGCGGCGAAGCTTCTAACGGACAGCGTTCTTTCCAGAGCGATTTCCGTTGCCATGCTCGGTTTGATCTTTTGCTTCTCCTATGTGGTGCTGACCATGTATCGGGAAAATGACCGCCGCTATCAAATCTATCATTTGTTTGGACTGTCAAAAGCACGGCTGTTCCTCCGCTCCACCCTTACGGCGATGGGTATTGCACTGACTGCTGCTCTGCTTTTCGGCGTGGCGCTGTACCGGGGGCTGACCTATATGCCGGACAGTGATCTGACCACGCTGCTGATAGGTACTACGGTAGGGTTTGTACTGTTCTCACTGATTTTGAACTGGGCGGGCTACTGCGGAACAGCCGCACGGTTGGGGAAAGGGGGAAGATGATATGACACTGATCAGGCAGGTGGTCCGGGATTTGGTCAAGGATGCCGGATGGGTCATTTTTTACGGCTTTTTAACCGCAATGTCCATCATGGCTTTCGTGCTGGTGGGATTGAGTTACCAGCATGTCGCATCACAAAATGATGCAATCCGTCGCTTTACACAAAACGATGTGAGCATGGTGCGGGTAAAGGATTTGAGCAGCCTTATGACAGCGGCAGACCGGGAAACTACCGCACAGCCCGTCAGAACAGGCAGCGGGCGGCAGCAGAGCCTCGTGGAGCTGTTTCAAAAGCATGACAACCTCGGCAGCCTCGTCCTTCTCCCCGGCATCGGCGGGTATCAGCAGACCATCGTTTATGTGGGCGCCTATACCCGGCTGACAGCATTCCCGTTTCCGGCAGGCAGTGATGCACCCATCGCCGCGGTTTCGCCGGACTGCGCCGGGGACGAAGGAAAGACGCTCCGCATCGGAGATCACGAATGCACAGTAACCGTTGTTCCATCCGATATGGACGTTTACCATCCGCTGCACTACATTCCACCCGCATCGGAGAATCTGAAGAAAACGCTCTATGTTTTCTCGCCATCCTGTGAGGATGCCCTTTCCCTCGCGGCGTTTCCGCACGTATCGGTGGATATGTTCATAGACCGTCTGATTCTTGCCGAACCCACAGAGGAAAGCACCGCCGATGTCAGGTCGTTCCTGTATCAAAACTATTCCGCCTATGCGGAGATACCGTCAATGGAAAACTTTTTACGGCTTTCCGCCGCAAGCAGCACCCGCACCCATCAGACATATCTTCTGTTCTACATCATGTCCACGCTGGTTTTATTCGGTGCGCTGCTGCTGAACACCTATCGCATTCTGCGACGCAGGATCCCGGAATATGCGGTGCATCATCTGTTTGGCGCAACACAGCGGTTTATCTTTGCAAGGATGTATCTGTTCGTGTTGGGATACCATGTGATCCCGCTTGCGGGAACGCTCCTGATCCTGTCATTGAACAGGCTCGCGTCGCCGCTGAATCTTCTCATGGTATTCGCAGCCACCATGGGCTCGGCGTTCCTTGTCACAAGTATTGTGCAGCAGCGTTTTGTATCTAAATTTTCACAGGGATTAAGGAGGGAATGAACTATGCCGGGAATCACCGTTACACAAGCCTGCAAGAGCTATGAAACCAGCCACTATACCGTAAAAGCGGTGAATCACGCCGATCTTTCCGTGGAAAGCGGCGAAGCCGTCGCCATTGTCGGACCTTCCGGCAGCGGCAAGTCCACACTTTTGAACATTATCGGTCTGATTTTGAAGCCGGATTCCGGAAGCGTCGCCGTGGACGGAGAGGAAGTCCTGAACATGGGCGACAGGCGGTGCAGCGCTTTCCGAAATGCCTCGTTCGGCTATATTGTGCAGGACTTCGCCCTGCTGGACGATGAAACCGTATATCACAACATCCGAATCCCCTTGCTTTACAACAGGCAGATCAAGCGCAGGGAGCACAAGCCCCGAATCAGGGAGATCGCGCAGAAGCTGGACATATCAGACAAGCTGAACCGCAAGGCAGGCAAATTGTCCGGTGGAGAGCGGCAGCGGGTGGCAATCGCCCGTGCAATCGTCTGTGACCAGCCGATCATCCTTGCGGACGAACCCACCGGTTCACTGGACGCGGCGAACAAAGCGAATGTCATGGACATCCTCATGCGGCTCTGCAAGGAAAGCGGCAAGACGCTGATCATCGTTACGCACGACCCTTCGATTGCCGAACGCTGTGACAGGATCGTTCAGATGGCGGATGGCCGCATTGAGGGAAACGGAGAAAACTTGCCGTGAGAGGGTGTGCGCCCATTACCATGGATTTCAGAGTCAAACAGCCGCAAGCCACCATTTTTGATGACTTGCGGCTGTTCTGTTCAGCAGCTCTTTTGGTAACTCTCCATCTTGTACGCTTTGCTTCGCCGAAGCGCTGGAAATGCACGATCTCCCGGGCCCGCAGGAACTTGATGACGTCGTTGACGTCCGGGTCGTCGGACAGGCGCAGGATGTTGTCATAGGTGACCCGGGCCTTCTGCTCGGCGGCCAGGTCCTCCGTCAGGTCGGCGATCAGGTCGCCCTTGACGGCCATGGACGCCGCGTTCCACGGGGAGCCGGAGGCGGCGGTGGGATACACCCCGGCGGTGTGATCCACAAAATACGTCTCGTATCCCGCCTTCTTGACCTCCTCCGGCGTCATGTTCCGGGTCAGTTGGTGGACGATGGCGCCGATGATCTCCAGGTGTCCCAGCTCCTCGGTGCCCAGAGAAGCATCGGAAATGTTCCAAAGTATCAAATATGAGGACAAGCGTGAGGTCTTTGGATTTAAGATACATAGATTTTCGACACTCGACAGAATTAAAAAGTACGACGACTCTGACAACGAGGAAAATGCCGAAAAGCCTTATTCTATCAAGGTTGGCGAAACAAAAAGGACGATAAATCTATACGCTATCGCTTCTACAAAATTTCAAGTTGCCGTATAAATCAACGCTAAACTTTATGCGTCCATTGTGGACAAACAGGTGTTTGTAACCGCACCATCTTATAATTTGAATGGTGTGGTTTACTACACATTTGACTTGGCAATGCGAGCCAAATATAATGGGCTAAAACAACCTAACAAGCTACTTTTACGGCACGATTTGGTGCAGAGGTGAACGTATGATTTCAATAAAAGATAGAAAAATCCTTGGACAGATTTTCTCACATTATGATTATGTAATGACCACGGCTCAGTTGAGTAAAGAAAAACTATATTACAGGGATGTTCAAAGAATGTTGGAAGCTGGCTTGATAGAAAGAATCAAGCGAGGCTATTATCATTGGGCTGCTGGGTCTGGCAAAGGCGATGTGGTGATAATCAGCCGTTTATTCCCCGATGGTATTCTATGTATGGAAACGGCTTTATTCTATTATGGGTACAGCGATAGAAATCCTGCCGAATGGAACATCGCTATTGACAAAAACGCCTCCAGACAGCGCACAAGAATAGATTATCCATCTATAAAGGCTTATCGGTTAGAGCCAGCCCTGCTCTCTATCGGAGTAACCAGAGGAGAAATAAATTTTACCGATGTTCGCATTTATGACCGTGACCGTACCATCTGCGATGTTCTGCGTAATATGAACAAGATGGACAAGGAAATCTTCAACAAAGCAATTCAAGGCTATGTAAACGACCCTCAAAAGAATGTTCCCAACCTTATAGAATATGCGAAAACAATGAGAGTATGGAACAAAGTAAAGAACTTAATCGGAGTATGGCTGTAATGCCGAATATCGCTGCTCCACTCTGACAAACACAAACCTACAGTACAATATAAACGCAAGGAGGTCGAGCGTATGAAAGACAAAACCACTCATCTATATGTAGACAGTCACGAAAGGACGCTGATATTACATAGCCTTGTGGAGCTGAAAAACGCTCTCATACGGCAAGGCAGATATACGGACTGCATTGACGAACTCATTTTCAAGGTAGCTAATGCACCCGTCAAGAAAATGAAAATCGAATATGTCTAAGGCAATTCAAGAGTGAGCCGCTTATTCTTTTCCATAAGAGTAAGCGGCTTTTTTGCGTTCTCTGTACGATTTACATAGCCGCCTTGACAAAGCGGCTAAATCTATGCGAAAGGAGGACGCAGCTATGTCATATTGCAAAGTGATTGCTCTGACCAATCAGAAAGGCGGTGTTGGTAAGACCACAACGGCGGTCAATCTGGGTGTGGGTCTGGCGAAGCAGGGAAAAAGAGTGCTGTTGATTGACGCCGATGCACAGGCAAATCTCACAATGGCTCTGGGTTACAGCCGACCAGACGATTTACCCATTACGCTCTCCACAATCATGCAGAACATCATAGACGATAAATCTTTTGATGTTTCGCAAGGAATTTTATCTCACAGCGAGGGCGTTGCCCTGCTTCCGTCAAACATTGAGTTATCGGGCTTTGAAGTAAGGCTAATCAATGCAATGAGCCGTGAGCGTGTTCTGAAAACCTATGTGAATGAGGTTAAGAAGAATTATGATTATGTGCTTATCGACTGCATGCCGAGCTTAGGTATCGGGAGCTACTATGCAAAAGAGCTTGCGACCAATTCCGCATATATCTTGAACGGGCAGAAATATCCCGTCACTTTCGAGTATGCGGGACAGGAAACGGCTACTGTTCACATCACAGCCAACGACGGCGAAGCCATTGAGAATGACATCATTTACGGCTCTGTAAGCGGTAAGAAATCCGACGAGGACGGCAACGCTCTCGGCGGTGCGGTTATCGGCATTTTCAAGACAGGCACAGAGAAATTCACAACCGAAAACGCCATCCAGACTACCGTTACGGCTGCTGACGGCAGCTTTTCTTTTGAAAAAGTGCCGTATGGAACTTGGGTCATCCGTGAAATCGAAAGCCCGACAGGTTTTGTACTCTCCGAGGAAGAAATCACGGTCACAATCGGTGCGGTTGATGAAGTCGTGGAAATCGAGTTTGTCAATTACTTCATTAAGGGCAATATCGAATTGACTAAGGTCGATAAGGACTACCCCGACAACAAGCTCATAGGGGCAGAATTTGAGGTCTATGCCGATACCAACGGTGACGGCAAGCTGGATAACGGCGATAAACTGCTTGGAACAATGACCGAGCTTGACGGCGGCGTTTATCAGATGAAGGAGCTTCGCTATTCTGCGAGTGATACGCAATGAGAAATACTGCGGCGACTTGGTGCAGAAAAAGACCTATACGCCCGACTTCCTATCTCACGAAAAGAAGTACAACCGTGGGCAAGAGGAATTTGTTATCATTAAAGACCATCACGAGCCGATTATCTCCCGTGAGTTATTCGATGAAGCAAACCGCATTTTAGATGCAAAGTCACTTTCGCAGGAGGGCAAGGCAAAGCACTCTAACCGCTATCCGTTCTCTGGCAAAATCAAATGCGGCTGCTGCGGCTCAAGCTATGTGGCAAGGTATAAAACCAGAAAAGACGGCAGCCGATATAAGGCGTGGCGCTGCAACGAAGCCGCAAAGCACGGAAGCCCCCATATCGACAAGGCAGGAAATCAAGTCGGCTGTACGGGCTTGTCTATCCGCAATGAGGATGCGACCCACATTATGTATCTCGTAACCAAGAGCCTTAAATACAACAGAAACAAAATCATAAATAACCTAACTGCCGTTATTCAATCTATCATTGCTATGGATACGACGGGTACGGATGTCCTAAAGCTGCAAGAGCAGATTAAGAAGATTGAGGGCAAACGGGCTAATCTGATTGACCTGTATATGTCCAATCTAATCAACAAGGATGAATTTACCGCCACCCGTGCAAGCTGCGATGCGGAAATCGAGGAGCTTCAATCTATCATTGAAAGCGTGGATAAACAACGGGAAATGATAGAGCAGCAACAGCAACTCCTAAAGGAGATTGAGGACGCAATCAAAGAGATTGTCAGCGGCGTGGAGTACGAAGATGAGTTCTATAAGCACATTTTAGACAAGATGGTAGTTCAAGATAAGGACAACATAGATGTATATCTGAATTTGCTTCCTATGAAGTGGAGCTATACGGTTGCAAAAGCATCAAAAAAAGCCGTAGCCTCTGAATGGAACATTTCAGAGGCTTCTCTACCGATGTCCGTCAGCAGGGCCTTCAGTTCCGGATAGGGCATGGAGTACCGCTGGCTCAGATAGCGCAGAGACGCTCCCAGCTCGCCGTCCGGCCCACCGTACTGGCTGATGATAAACGCCGCCAGCTTGGGATTGGGATTGGCGATGCGCACGGGGTACTGCAGCTTCTTTTCATATACAAACATCAGTCCGAACCTCCTTCGTCCCAGGGCCACGGATCGTTGAGCCACCGATAGCCGCCCTCCGTGACGGTGGTCTGGGTCAGGGGGCCGTACTGCTCCTGATACCGGGCGCGGCCCTCCTTGGCCAGGGCGATATACTTCCAGTACAGGTTCAGGACCTCCTGGTCGTCGGCATGGGTCACCAGATACAGCCCCAGCTCGTCAATGGCAAAATCCAGGGCCATCAGCTCCGACAGGGCGTTGTTGGCCGCCGGGAACCGGCTGCGCAGCTCCTTATGAAACGGCAGGTCCAGCCCGGGAAAAAGTGTTCCCTGCTGCAGGGCCTCCCGCTGGTCATACCGGGGCGGGTCCTGCTGCTGCATGGCCACAAAGGGAAAGGCCAGCGCCCCGCAGCCGCCGGGGAGACTGCCCTGGTTCTGCGGGCACCCATTGGCAGGGGTGCAGCTGCTTGTTTCTGTGTACAAGGGGATTCCTCCTTCACAAATCGTGGGTATGGCCCCCGCGCGGGGGCTCACTCCAGTATATGTGCCCCTCCCCCGGCGGGAAACGGGGGATTCCCTTTTATCGGAAAATGTGGTATGGTATAGAAAACGCATCCCCTGCATACGGTGAGCCGAAGGGGGTGCGGAGATGATCGTTATACTTCGCCGCCGGTATCTTGCGGCGGCTGCGGCGGTGCTGCTGCTGGCGGGAGCCGCCGCCGTCCTGCGGCCGGGACGGCCTGCCGCTGTAAACGCCGCCGGAGCGGGCTGCCGGACCATCGTTCTGGACGCTGGACATGGCGGCGAGGACGGCGGCGCGGTGTCCCCGGACGGGGTGGTGGAAAGCGACCTGAACCTGGCCATCACCCGGCGGCTGCGGGACGTGCTGCTGTTTCTGGGCCGGGACACCGTGCTGACCCGGACAGGGGAGGACGCGATTTATTCGCCGGAGGCCGTCACCCTGCGGGAGAAGAAGGTGTCGGACCTGAAGAACCGGGTGGCCCTGATCAACAGCCAGCCGGAGGCGGTGCTCATCAGCATCCACCAGAACAGTATGCCCGACCACCCGTCGGTCCACGGGGCTCAGGTGTTTTATAACGGCGCGGCCTCCGGCCCCCGGCTGGGCGAGACGGTCCAGGCGGCCCTGAACGGCGCCGTCAACGCCGGAAACGGGAAAAACGCCAAGGCCATCGATGGCACCATCTATCTGATGAAAAATGTACAATGTCCCGCCATTTTAGTGGAGTGCGGCTTTCTGTCCAACCGGACGGAAACCGGGCAGCTGCTGACCGGCGGGTATCAGCTGAAGCTGGCGGTGTGCATCGCCGCCGGATTTCTCCAGCACGACACGGAGGGAGCAAGCACATGAAAACCAAAACCGTATTTTACTGCACCGAGTGCGGCAACGAGACCCCCAAGTGGGCGGGACGCTGCCCGGCCTGCGGCGCATGGAACAGCATCGTGGAGCAGGCGGATAAGCCGGTGAAATCCGGCAGAAAGCCAGCGTCGGAAAGGGCTGTAAAGCCTGTTCCCATTACAGAGATCGGCACGGCGGACGAGATCCGCTTTTCCACCGGTATGGGGGAGCTGGACCGGGTCCTGGGCGGCGGCGCGGTGAAAGGCTCCCTGGTGCTGGTGGGCGGCGCGCCGGGTATCGGCAAATCCACCCTGATGCTCCAGATCTGCAAGAAGCTGGGGGAGTTCGCCCGGGTACTGTATGTGTCCGGCGAGGAGTCGGCCCACCAGCTGAAGCTGCGGGCTCAGCGCCTGGACGCGGAGAGCGATAATCTGTACGTTCTGTCGGAGACCTGCCTGGGGAATATCTTAGAGTGCGTCCGCAGCGAGCAGCCGGACGTGCTGATCGTGGACTCCATCCAGACCCTGTATAACGAGGACCTGGATTCCCCAGCCGGAGGGGTGGGACAGGTGAAGGACTGCACCATGGCCCTGATGCAGCTGGCCAAGGGCCAGGGGGTCACCGTGTTTGTCATCGGCCATGTGAACAAGGAGGGCTCCATCGCCGGGCCCAAGGTCCTGGAGCACATGGTGGACTGCGTGCTGTATTTCGAGGGGGATCAGCACATGACGTACCGCATTCTTCGTGCGGCCAAGAACCGTTTCGGCGCCACCAACGAGATCGGCGTGTTCGAGATGATGGACCGGGGCCTGCGGGAGGTGGAAAACCCCTCAGAGATGCTGCTGTCCGGGCGGCCCAAGGACGCCCCCGGCACCTGCGTCACCTGCGCCATGGAGGGGGCCAGGCCCGTCCTGGCGGAGGTGCAGGCCCTGATCGCCCCGGCCAGCGCCTCCAATCCCCGGCGCATGAGCAACGGCTTTGACTACAACCGGGCGGCCATGCTGCTGGCGGTGCTGGAGAAGCGGGGCGGGCTGAAGGTGTCCCAGTGCGACGCCTATCTGAACATCATCGGCGGGCTGACCCTGGAGGAACCGGCGGCGGACCTGGCGGCGGTGGTGGCCATCGCCTCCAGCTATCTGGACAAGCCGGTGCCGGACCATATGGCGGCCATCGGCGAGGTGGGGCTCTCCGGCGAGATCCGCTCCATCAGCCATCTGGAGCAGCGGCTGACCGAGGTGCACCGCCTGGGCTTTACCCAGTGCATGATCCCGGCCCGCCGGGCCCGGGAACTCAAGCCCCTGCCGGGGCTGGAGCTGCTGCCGGTGCAGAACATCGCCCAGGCCCTGCGCCTGCTGGTCCGGGAGAAATAATCCGGGCAGGGGAGGCACTCTTTGGCACATAAAGGGCACTTTTTGGAAGAAAATGGAATAATTGTCTTGACAGTGGGGCTGTAAGGGTTTATCCTGTTACCGTGAGAAACGCCCGGCGGACTGGGCCGGGTATGCGGAAAGGAGCATCCCCGTCGTGATTGAGTTGACGGATCTGCCGGATGGCGCACTGGAAGACATGAAACGTTATGTGTCCTATGCCTGGCCGCCGGGGCGCATCGCTCAGCTGCTGAACCGCGCGTATGATCTGAACCTGACTCGCGAGACCGTCATCGGCATGCTCCGCCGGTTGAAGCACGAATGTGAATAAAAATTTGAGCATCCCCTCCGGGCGCGGAAGGGATGCTCTGTTTTTGATTTTTGAGGAATCAGGCGTTGTTCTTTTCCTGCTCCCTGCGGTCCTGTTCCTCCAGCTGGCGCTTGGTGCGGCGCAGGTCCACGATCATCAGAACCGCCGACAGCACGCAGGCCACAAACAGGATATAATACACCGCCTGGCCCAGGTAGATCCCGGCCAGCAGGAACAGCACAGCCAGAGCCGCCAGAATAAAGGTGATGTCCACCTGCTTGCGGCGCTTTTTCGTGCGGCGGAGAATTTCCAGTCTCTTTTCGTTGTCGTCCATGTTGCGTCTCCCTTTCTGTAATCTATCAGATGTCCTCCCGGGGACCCGGGCGCAGCTCCGTTCCGGACAGCTCCAGCCGCAGCCGTCCGGCGGACAGCTCCGTCAGCCGGTCCTGCAGCCGCTGGGGGGCGTCCTCCGGCAGGGACAGGGACAAAGCCACTTCCGCCCCGTAGTCCACGGCGTCCACGGTGCCGCCGACGGCCTGCACCTCCAGCTTCACCCGCTCCAGCAGGGGATAGGAACAGGTGCAGCGGGCAGCGGTCCACCGCCCCATGGCAGCCACCCCGGCAGCGGCCAAGGCATCCCGGGCGCTTTTTCCATAGGCCCGGGTGAGGCCCCCGGCCCCCAGCAGGATGCCGCCGAAATACCGGGTCACCACGCATACGGCGTTGGTGACGTTCTCCCGCTGAAGCACCGCCAGCATGGGCTGTCCCGCCGTGCCCTGGGGCTCGCCGTCGTCGCTGTAGCGGACCACGGTGCTGCCCAGCAGATAGCACCAGCAGTTGTGCCGGGCATCATAGTGCTGCTTCTTCACCCGGCGGATCAGCTCCTGGGCCTGGTCCTCGCTGTCCACCGGCCAGATGTGGCCAATGAACCGGGAGCGCTTTTCCACAAATTCGCTTTCCGCCTCCTGATAGGGAACGTAGATTTTATCCCCCATGGCGGACCTCCCACTCCTGTCTTGTGATGGCCTGGCACACGCCGGGGCGCTCCGTTCCGTCGGGCCACGGCGACGGCGGCGTATCACAGACATGGCGGAAGCCGCACTTCTCCTGCACCCGCCGGGACTTCTCATTTTCCGGGGAATGGGCGCACCATACGCGCTGGACTCCCATCTCCTGAAACTGCCAGCGCAGCAGCTCCTCCACGGCCTCGGGAACAAGCCCCTGCCCCCAATAGGGGTGGGCAATCCAGTAGCCGATCTCCGGCTCTCCCTTCCCCACCGGTATCGCCGTGGGAAACACACCCACGGAGCCGATGGGACCGCCGTCGCCGCCCTTGAGCAGCACCGCGAAGGTGCCCTCCTCGGACAGCACGGTGCGGATGATCTCCCGGCTGTTTTCCACGGAGGTGTGAGGCGCCCAACCGGCGGAGGGGCCCACCTCCGGGTCCCTGGCCCAGCGGTACAGGGCCTGAGCGTCGCTGTCGTACCACGGGCGCAGAATCAGCCGCGAGGTTTCCAGCTGCGTCATAGCTCCCAGTCCTCCTTCGGCTCCTGCCAGTTTTCGATATAGTCCTTCACCTGGCCCAGCACCTTGGGGGTGCACACGGCCGCCACGTCGATGGTGGCGGCGTAGTCCACAGACTCCACCCTAGCCTCCCGGTACAGGCCGTCCAGCAGCCCCGCCTTGTCATAGGGCAGGTGGATGATCACCCGGCGGGTACCCTTGTCCAGCTTTTTGTCGATGCACGCCAGCAGCTCCGGCACCCCCTCGCCGGTCTTGGCGGAGATGGACACGGTGTCCTCCCCGGCGGTACGCTGACCGGAAAAGGCCAGGTCACACTTGTTGTATACCCGCAGACAGGGGATGTGGTCCGCCTTCAGCTCCCGGATCAGGCTCTCTACAATGGCGGCCTGCTGCTGCCACTGGGGATTGGACACGTCGATGACGTGGAGCAGCAGGTCTGCGTACTCCAGCTCTTCCAGCGTGGCCTTGAAGGCCTCCACCAGCTGGTGGGGCAGCTTGCGGATAAAGCCCACGGTGTCGGAGATCACCACGTCCAGGGTATCGCTGACGGTCAGCAGCCGGGTGGTGGTGTCCAGGGTGTCGAACAGGCGGTTGTTGGCGGGGATCCCGGCCCCGGTGATGGCGTTTAAGAGGGTGGACTTCCCGGCGTTGGTATAGCCCACGATAGCCACCACGGGGATCTCGTTTTTCATGCGGCGCTGGCGCTGGGTGCCCCGTACCCGGCGCACCTCCTCCAGCTCCGCCTTCAGCTTGTCGATTTTTCGGTGAATGTGGCGGCGGTCGGTTTCCAGCTGGGTCTCGCCGGGGCCCTTGGAGCCGATGGGACCCTTGCCGCTGGTGCCGCCCTGGCGCTCCAGATGGGTCCACATACCGATCAGCCGGGGCAGCAGATACTGATACTGGGCCAGCTCCACCTGCAAGCGCCCCTCCCGGGTCCTGGCCCGCTGGGCGAAAATGTCCAGGATCAGGCCGCTGCGGTCCAGCACCTGGACCCCGGTCATCTCTGTCAGCACCCGCAGCTGGGAGGGCGACAGGTCGTTGTCGAAAATCACCATGGTGGCGTTTTCCTCCTGGACCATGCGGCGGACCTCCTCCACCTTGCCCTCGCCGATAAAGCTGTGAGGGTCCGGCTTGTCCCGGCTTTGCAGGATGGTGCCTACAGCCTGCCCCCCGGCGGTATCCACCAGGGCGGCAAGCTCCGCCAGGCTCTCCTCATCGGCGCTGTCATCGCCCAGCACCGGGGACCGCAGGCCCACCAGAACCGCATAGTCGCGCTTCTGTTCCTGTAATGTTGTTTGTTCCATATTTGCCCTCGTTTCCGGTATTTTTTACCAAAGATTTTCGCATACCCGGCGGCAAATGCAAACAGGACCCGCAGCCAAAACGGGTGCGGGTCCTGTAAAAAGTGTCTTTACTTGTCCAGACCGAAACGCTTGTTGAACTTGGCCACGCGTCCGCCGGTATCCACCAGCTTCTGCTTGCCGGTGAAGAAGGGGTGACACTTAGAGCAGACTTCTACGCGAATATCCTTCTTCGTAGAACCTGTCTCAATTACATTACCGCAGGCGCATTTAATAGTAGTCTGCTGATAATTGGGATGGATTCCTTCCTTCATTGCTCTGGTTCACCTCTTTCTGGTACAAAAGTCCTTTTCACAAAGGCAACTGTGATTTTACCACTTTTCCCGGACAATTGCAAGCATTTTTTGAAGAAAATTCCGGAACCGGGATTTTTGGCGTCTGACGGACAAAAAGTCAAGGATTGGGCCGTATTTCCCCTGCGATTTGTGAGAAAATGCAGGAATTTTTGATTGACTTTTTTCCGGAACAAAATATAATTAATGAGTGTATTTTGGATTTAGCCGTTTAGTTATCTAAATTTGGGAGGAAGAAAGCATGTCGTTGGATAAGACCTATTTCGAGCAGATGGAGGCCAAAATCCCCCACGGGCGGGTCCGGACCCGGTTTGCCCCGTCCCCCACGGGCTATATGCACGTGGGTAACCTGCGGACGGCGCTGTATACCTGGCTCATTGCCCGGTCCCACGGCGGGGATTTCATCCTCCGCATCGAGGACACGGACCAGGGCCGCTATGTGGACGGCGCGGTGGACGTGATCTACCGCACCATGGCCGAGTGCGGCCTGACCCATGACGAGGGCCCCGACGTGGGCGGCCCCGTGGCCCCGTATATCCAGTCCCAGCGGCGGGATACCTACGGAAAGTATGCCCGGCTGCTGGTGGAAAAGGGCGGCGCGTATTACTGCTTCTGTGAAAAGACAGAGTCTGAGGAGGATTCCGGCGAGTTTGACCGGGCGGCGGACCCCTGCCGCGACCTGCCCCTGGAGGAGGCGGAGCGCCGTGTGGCCGCAGGCGAGCCCTATGTCATCCGTCAGCGCATTCCGGCGGAGGGCGTCACCACCTTCCATGATGCCATTTTCGGCGACATCACCGTGGAAAACAGCACCCTGGACGACCAGGTGCTGATGAAGCGGGACGGTCTGCCTACCTATAACTTCGCCAACGTCATCGATGACCATCTCATGGGCATCACCCACGTGGTCCGGGGCAGTGAGTACCTGTCCTCGGCCCCCAAGTATGACCTGCTGTATCACGCCTTCGGCTGGGAGGTGCCCACCTATGTGCACTGCTCCCCGGTGATGCGGGACGCCCAGAACAAGATGTCCAAGCGCCATGGGGACCCCTCCTATGAGGACCTGAAGGCCCAGGGCTATCTGACGGAGGCCATTCTGAACTATGTAGCCCTGCTGGGGTGGAGCCCCAAGGGCGACCTGGCGGAGCAGGAAATTTTCGACCTGGAGGGCCTGACCCGGGCCTTCGACATCACCGGCATTTCCAAGTCCCCGGCCATTTTCGACCGGGCCAAGCTGGACCACTTCAATGCCGTGTATCTGCGGAGCATGGAGCCTGCGGCCTTCGCCAGGGCGGCGGAGCCTTACATCCGCCAGAGCGTCCAGAATCCTGCCTATGACCCGGCGGCCATCGCCGCCCTGCTGCAGGCCCGGTGCGAGCGGCTGACGGAGATTCCCGAGAAGGTGGACTTCTTCGACGCCCTGCCGGAGTATCCGGTGGACTTCTATACCAACAAAAAGTCCAAGACCAACCCCGAGGTGTGCGCCCGGATGCTGGAGGCCGCCATTCCCATGCTGGAGGCCCTGCCGGACTGGACCGACGAGAGCATCCATGACGGCCTGGTGAACCTGGCCGCGTCCCTGGAGGTGAAGAACGCCATCCTCATGTGGCCCGTGCGCATTGCGGCGGCAGGCAAGCTGGTGACCCCCGGCGGCGCGGTGGAGATCTGCCGCATTCTGGGCCGGGAGGAGACCCTGCGCAGGCTTCGCCGGGGGCTCTCCATGCTGACGGCATGCTGAACTGGCTGACGCGGCAGCGGCAGCAGCTGCACGGGTTTTACCGGGACGGCTTCGGCCGTGCCTTCGGCATGACGGCCCTGGCCTTTGCCGTGGTCATGGTGGTCAGCTATCTGGTGACCCTGCGCTATCCCGCCCCCATTGAGCGGCTGATTAAGCTGTTCCGGGAGCAGATCGCGGACCGGGGCATCGTGGACGCGGAAGGGAATTTCAGCGCTCTGGGGCTGTTTCTCAACAATCTCCAGGCCTGCGCCCTGGCCATGGGCTATGGATTCATCCCGTTTCTGTATCTGCCTGCGGTGTCCCTGGGCATCAACGCCATGATGTTCGGCGGCTTCGCCTCGTACTATGTGCAGTTGGGGCTGCCCCTGTGGTACTACGGTGCAGGCACGCTGCCCCACGGCATTTTTGAGCTGCCCGCCCTGTTTATGGCCATGGCCGGGGGCCTGTACCTGTGCCGGACCCTGGTGCGCTATGTGCGGCGCAACGAGAAGGGCCTGGTGGGCCCCGCAGTACTGAATCTGGCGCGGCTGCTGGTGATGCATATCACGCCCCTGCTGATGGCGGCGGCCGCCATCGAAGCGTATGTTACCCCCGTTGTTATGGAGGCGCTGGCGCGGTATATCTGATGTTGTTCCTGCGGGAGTGTCCCGCTGAAAGATAGAACTACAGACCGCAAATGCGGCGAAAGGAGCCTTACAATGAACGAAAAAGTCACAAGTATCCCTGAACTGTTCGGAAGCATGGTGTTCACACAGGAGCAGATGCGACAGCGTCTGCCGGCCCACATCTACGATGCTTGGCAGCAGTGCCTGGTGCAGGGAACGTCATTGGACCGCTCCATCGCCGACGAGATCGCCGCCGCCATGAAGGACTGGGCCATTGAAAAGGGGGCCACCCACTATACCCACTGGTTCCAGCCCATGACCGGCTTCACCGCCGAAAAGCACGACAGCTTCATCGCCCCCCAGGGGCCCACCGGCGTGCTGATGGAGCTGTCCGGCAAGGAACTGTCCCGGGGCGAGGCGGACGCCTCCAGCTTCCCCTCCGGCGGCCTGCGGGCCACCTTCGAGGCCCGGGGCTACACCGCCTGGGACCCCACGTCCTACGCCTTTGTGAAGGACAAGACCCTGTATATCCCCACCATTTTCTGTTCCTACGGCGGCGAGACTCTGGACAAAAAGACCCCCCTGCTGCGTTCCATGAAGCTGCTGGACACCCAGAGCATCCGCATCCTGCGGCTGTTCGGCAACACCCAGGCCCAGCACGTCACCGCCCAGGTGGGCCCGGAGCAGGAGTATTTCCTCATCGACAAGGAGATGTACCGCCGCCGGGAGGATCTGGTGCTGTGCGGCCGGACCCTGTTCGGCGCCAGGCCCCCCAAGGGTCAGGAGCTGGACGACCACTATTACGGGGCCATCAAGCCCCGGGTGGCGGAATTCATGCATGAGCTGGATCAGGAGCTGTGGAAGGTGGGCGTTCCCGCCAAGACGGAGCACAACGAGGTGGCTCCCGCCCAGCACGAGGTGGCCCAGGTGTATTCCGATGCCAACAGCACCTGCGACCACAACCAGCTGACCATGGAGTTTCTGAAGAAGGTAGCCGACCGCCACGGCCTGGTGTGCCTGCTGCACGAGAAGCCCTTTGCCGGCATCAACGGCAGCGGCAAACACGACAACTGGTCCCTGGCCACGGACACCGGCGAGAATCTGCTCAAACCCGGCAAGACCCCCAGCCAGAACGCCCAGTTCCTGCTGTTCCTGGCGGCGTTTATCAAGGGCGTGGACGAGTATCAGGATATGCTGCGCTGCTGCGTGTCCTACCCCGGCAACGACCACCGGCTGGGCGGCAACGAGGCCCCTCCGGCCATCATCTCCGTGTTCCTGGGCGATGAGCTGACGGCCATCCTGGATTCCATCATCAACGGCCAGGCGTATGTGGATAAGGCCAAGCGGAAGCTGGAGATCGGCGTGGACACCCTGCCGGAGATTCCCCAGGACACCACGGACCGCAACCGCACCTCGCCCCTGGCCTTCACCGGCAACAAGTTCGAGTTCCGTATGCTGGGCTCCTCCCAGTCCATCGCCAGCCCCAACGTGGTGCTCAACACCATCATGGCCCAGGAGCTGGAGGAGTTCGCGGACATTCTGGAGCAGTCCAACGACTTCCGGGCGGACCTGCAGAACCTGCTGCATGACACCTTCAAGGCCCACCAGCGTATCATCTTCGACGGCAACGGCTACGGCGGGGACTGGGTCCGGGAGGCCCAGCGCCGGGGCCTCAGCAACCTGCGGGACACCGTGGACTGCATGCCCGCCTATATTGACCCCAAGAACATCCGCCTGTTCTCCAGCCACAACATTCTCAGCGAGACGGAGATGCGGGCCCGGTACGAGATTCACCTGGAGAATTACTGCAAGGTCACGTCCATCGAGGCGGCTACCCTGCGGGATATGGTTATGCGGGGCATTCTCCCGGCGGTAAACCGCTACACGGCGGACCTGACCCAGGCCATCCTGCGCAAGCGGGAGCTGGTGGTCCCCTGCCGGGTGGAGGAGGACCTGCTGTCCAAGCTCTCCGGCCTGACCGCCAGCCTGTACGACACCATGGCGGCCATGGAGCAGGCCGTGGACCAGGCCCCCGACGCCGAAGGCGGCATCGAGGCCGCCCGGTACTACCGGGAGGAGATCGGCCGCCGCATGGAGGAGGCCCGCCAGTCCATCGACCGGCTGGAGTCCCTGACCGCCGCGGAATACTGGCCCTACCCCACCTACGCCGACATCCTGTTCTCTGTGTAAAATCAACCAGCCCCGGGGGCCTCCCATTCAGGAGGCCCCCGTTTTTTCTGCCCGGCAGTTTATAATTAATTTAAGAAGCATTAATGTTCCTCTAATATTTCCGCCGTAAGATAGCACCAGAACGAGGGGGACGACACCCCGGAACACAGAATATCAAGGAGGAACAACTCATGAAAAAGACCATCCGTAATCATATCGACACCAACATCACCACCCGCCGCCTGGCTGAAGGCCTGATCCTGGAGCGCCGGGTCAGCGAAAACGGCATCGACCTGCGGGTGATGCTCCAGCGCCCCCTGGAGGAGTACGACGGTCTGCAGACCGCCGCCGAGGCTGCCTACATCGAGCAGTACCTGGCGGAGAAGTACCGGGGCGTGGCGGATGTTGCCACCATTCTCCAGCTGGCCTCTTGAAAAACCGGCCAAAATCTGTTACGCTGATACCGAGACTCGGCGGCGCCGCCTATCCCATCCTGCGGGCGGCGCCGCCATGCTTCATAAAAGAGGAGGGATCCCCCTATGCGCCTTCTGTTTGCCGAGGATCAGCCCCAGCTGCGCCGCTCCGTCACCAAGGCCCTGACCGCCGCCGGATACAGCGTGGACGCCGCCGCCGATGGAGCCCAGGCCCTGGACGATCTGGATGGGGTGGACTACGACGCCATTGTCCTGGACGTGATGATGCCCCGGGTGGACGGCCTGACGGTGCTGCGGACCCTGCGCAGCCGGGGCGATGACACGCCGGTGCTGCTGCTGACGGCCCGGGACGCCATCGACCACCGGGTGGAGGGCCTGGACGCCGGAGCCGACGACTATCTGGTGAAGCCCTTTGCCATGGAGGAGCTGCTGGCCCGGCTGCGGGTGCTGACCCGCCGCAAGGGCAGCGGCCGCACCAATGTGTTCACCCTGGCGGACCTGACCGTGGATACTGCCGCCCGCAGCGCCGTCCGGGCCGGGACGCCGCTGACACTGTCCGCCCGGGAATACGCCCTGCTGGAGTATCTGATCCGCAACAAGGGCATCATCCTCTCCCGGGAGCAGATCGAAAACAACCTCTGGAACTATGACTACGCCGGAGGCACCAACGTGGTGGACGTATACATCAGCTATCTGCGCAAAAAGCTGGACGGCGGCCACGAGAAAAAGCTGCTGCACACGGTCCGGAGCATGGGCTGGGTGCTGAAGGAGGAAGTATGAGACATATCTCCATCAAGGTCCGCATGACCATCTGGTTCACAGTGGTGATGGTGGTCATTTCCTCCCTGATGCTGGTGTTCGTGATGCTCATGAACCGCAATCAGGTCACAAAGCCCCCGGCGGCCCAGGTGGTGTCCGTGGTGACCCGCAACGCCGACCGGCTGGAGGTGGAGCACGGCGTCCTGGACCTCAGCGATGTGGACCTGTTCCGCCACGGGGTGTATACCCAGGTGTTCGACGAGGAGGGCCAGCTGCTGGCAGGCTCCGCCCCTACGGAGTTGACGGAGCAGCTGCCGCTGGCGGAGGGGGACGTCCGCCAGGCTCAGGGCAGCGACGGCCTGTACGACGTGTATGACGTCTCCATCCCCGCCGCCGGAGTCTGGGTCCGGGGCACCATCTCCCACAACGCCCGGGGCGGCGTGATGGAGGTCATCGTGCCTCTGGCCTGGTCCCTGCTTCCGGCGCTGATCGTGGCGTCGGCCCTGGGGGGCTTTCTGATCGCCTGGCTGTCCTTCCGCCCTATGGAGAAGGTTATTTCCACGGCGGAGGCCATCTCCGACGGCGGCGACCTGTCCCGCCGCATCGGCTTGCCCAAGGGCCGCAGCGAGATATCCCGTCTGGCCGCCGCCTTCGACGGTATGTGCGACCGGCTGGAGCGGTCCTTCGAGGCGGAGCGTCAATTCACCTCCGACGCCTCCCACGAGCTGCGGACGCCGGTGGCGGTGATCCTGGCCGAGTGCGACAGTCTGGACCACGGCCAGCCCACGGAGGAGGACTATCGCCAGTCCGTGGACGTGATCCGCCGCCAGGGGCAGCAGATGTCCCGTCTCATCGGCCAGCTGCTGCACATCACCCGGCTGGAGCAGGGTACGCAGAAGCTCCAGCTGGAAACGGCGGACCTGAGCCAGCTGGTGGAGGTCCTCTGTGAGGAGCAGGCCCATCTGGCCCCGGAGGGCACCACTCTGACGGTGCATACCCAGCCGGATCTGCTGGTAAACGGGGACGTGACCCTGCTGTCCCGGCTGCTGACGAACCTGATCTCCAACGCCTACCGCTATGGGAAGCCCAACGGCCATGTGTGGGTGGACCTGCGCCGGGAGGGCCAATGGGCCGTGCTGTCCGTCCGGGACGACGGCATCGGCATCGCCCCGGAAAACCGGGAGCGCATCTTCCAGCGCTTTTACCAGGTGGACGCCGCCCGGGGAAAGGACGGCAGCGGCCTGGGCCTGTTCATGGTGCAGCAGGCGGCCCGGCTCCACGGCGGCTCCGTCACCGTGGACAGCCGGATAGGGGAGGGGAGCACCTTCATCGTCCGCCTGCCGCTGGCAGAATAAAACAAAACGCCGGACCCCATCGGGGTCCGGCGTTTGCGCGTATTCAGATGCTTTCATTTACCTTCCGGGCAAATTCCGCCGCCAAGCGGGCCTTTTCCGGGTCCATGAACACCGTGTCATAGCCCCGGTGCCGCTGGGCCAGCATACCCAGTGGCCGCAGACGGGAGTGCTTGCAGTAGCGCTGCATCCCGGCCTCCCAAAGGTCCGCGCCCTTTTCCACGGGATAGCCGCAGGTGGCGATCAGGGCCACGGGCTTGCCCTCCCACAGGGACGGCCCCTTCTCCCGGCCGTAATACTTGTTCATTCCGTATACCAGCCGGTCCAGGACCGCCTTCATGGGCGGGGTGCAGTACCAGGAGTAGATGGGCGTGGCCAGCACCAGCAGGTCGCAGGCCAGCACGCTGTCGAAAATCTCCTGCATGTCGTCGTTCTGGGGGCAGCCGAACACCGTCCAATCCTGCTGGCACACCCGGCAGGCCCGGCAGGGCCGGACCTCCAGGTCATACAGCCAGACCGTCCGGCAGGACCAGCCCAGCTTTTCCAGCTCCGCCGCAAAGGGCGCCGTCAGCGCGGCGGTGTTGCCCTGCTTCCGGGGACTGGCCAGCAGGATACAGGCCTTTTTCATGTCTCTTAGCCCGGAGGCCAGGTCATATCCCGGCCGGACAGCACATGGAAGTGCAGGTGATGCACGCTCTGACCAGCCTGCTCGCCGATGTTGGACACCACGCGATAGCTCTCCAGCCCCTGCTCCCGGCACAGCCGGGCGATGACCTCGAAGATGTGGGCCACCACGGCGCTGTTGCCGCCGTTTACCTCCGCCACGGAGCCGATGTGCTCCTTGGGGATCACCAGGAAGTGCGTGGGGGCCTGAGGCGCGATGTCGTAAAAGGCGTAGCACAGCTCGTCTTCATACAGCTTGTTGGAGGGGATATCCCCGCCGACAATTTTGCAGAACAGGCAGTTGTCGTCTCGCATAGTCATGCTCCTTTCGTTATTTCCACTCTCCCGGCTTCAGGAGAGCTTTTCCGACACAAAATCGTCCACAGAAGCCAGGGCGTCGTCCACCTTCAGCAATTCGGTGCCGCCGCCCATAGCGGAATCTGGCTTGCCGCCGCCCTTGCCGCCGCACACGGCGGACACGGCCCGGACCAGGTCGCCGGCCTTGATGCCCCGGGCCACGGCCTCCTTGCCGCACGCGGCCAGGAAGGATACCTTTTCGCCGTTGATGCTGGCGATGACCGCCACAACGCTGGGGTCCTTATCCCGCAGGAAGTCGCCCATGGTGCGCATGGCGGCGGTGTCCATGCCGGTGCGGGTGGTGGTGATCACATGCAGACCCTTCACGGTCTTGGCGGAGGCCAGGAACTGCTTGGCCTCGCCCAGGGACGCCTCGGACTTCAGCTTGTCCAGAGTCTGGCGCAGCTGCTTCATTTCGCTGGCCTGCTGCTCCATGCGCTCCAACAGGGAGGCGGGGGCGGTTTTCAGGAACTGGGCCGCCTTGTGCAGCACGCCCTGGCTGCGCTCCATGCTCTGCAGCGTCAGCTTGCCGCAGGTGGCCTCGATCCGGCGCACGCCGGAGGCCACGCTGGTCTCGGATTTCACCCGGAAGGGACCGGCCTTGGCGGTGTTGTCCACATGGGTGCCGCCGCAGAACTCGATGGACACATCGCCCATCTCCACCACCCGGACGGTGTCGCCGTACTTTTCGCCGAACATGGCCACGGCGCCCTTTTTCTTGGCCTCCTCAATGGGCAGGACCTCCGTCACCACGGGATAGCCCTCCAGGATGGCGTCGTTGACCAGTTCCTCCACCTGATGCAGCTGGTCCGGGGTGATGGCCTCAAAGTGGGTGAAGTCGAAGCGCAGCCGGTCCGGCTCCACCAGGGAGCCCGCCTGGTGCACATGCTCGCCCAGCACCTTCTTCAGGGCCGCATCCAGCAGGTGGGTGGTGCTGTGGGCCCGGCGGATGGCCTTGCGGCGCTCGGTATCAATGGCGGCGTGGACGGTGTCGCCCACATGGAGGGTGCCCTCCGTCAGGCGGCCATAGTGCATGAACTTGCCGCCCTTGTTCTTCTGCACGTCGGACACGGTGAACAGAATGCCGTCTGCGCTGATGGTGCCGTGGTCGGCCGCCTGGCCGCCCATCTCCGCATAGAACGGGGACCGGTCCAGCACCACCACGGCGTCGGACCCGGCGGGGATCTCGCCCCGCAGCTCGTCCTCGGCCACCAAAGCCACCACCGTGGCGTCGAGCTCATCGTGGTCATAGCCCACGAACTCCGTGGCGGGGATGTCCTTGCCGAACTCCACACCGGCCCAGCCCAGGTCGCCCAGAGCCTTCCGGGCCTCACGGGCCCGCTGCTTCTGCTCCTGCATCAGCTGGCGGAAGCTCTCCTCGTCCACGGTCATGCCCTGCTCAGCCACCATTTCTGCCGTCAGATCGATGGGGAAGCCGAAGGTGTCATACAGGCGGAAGGCGTCGGCGCCGGAGAAAATCTTCTCCCCCTTAGCCTGATGCTCCGCCAGCAGGTCGGAGAATATCTTCATGCCGCCGTCGATGGTGCGGCCGAAGTTCTCCTCCTCGGTGCGGATGACCTTGGTGATATAGGTCTGCTTTTCCCGCAGATCGGGATACTGTCCCTGGTTTTCATGGATCACGGTATCCACCACCTGATACAGGAAGGGATCGTTGACGCCCAGGAGCTTGCCGTGGCGGGCGGCCCGGCGCAGCAGACGCCGCAGCACATAGCCCCGCCCCTCGTTGGAGGGGAGGATGCCGTCGCAGATCATGAAGGTGGCGGAGCGGATGTGGTCGGTGATGACCCGCAGGGACACGTCCCGCTTCTCCGTCTCGCCGTAGTGGGCCCCGGTGAGCTGGGACACCTTGTGGGTGATGTTCATCACGGTGTCCACGTCGAACAGGCTGTCCACATTCTGGCACACGCAGGCCAGACGCTCCAGGCCCATACCGGTGTCGATGTTCTTCTGCTTCAGTTCGGTATAGTGGCCCTGTCCGTCGTTGTCAAACTGGGAGAACACGTTGTTCCAGATCTCGATATACCGGTCGCAGTCGCAGCCCACGGTGCAGCCGGGCTTGCCGCAGCCGTATTTCTCGCCGCGGTCGTAGTAGATCTCGGAGCAGGGGCCGCACGGACCGCTGCCGTGCTCCCAGAAGTTATCCTCCTTGCCGAAGCGGAAAATGCGCTCCGGGGCGATGCCGATCTCGTTGTGCCAGATGTTCCAGGCCTCGTCGTCATCGAGATAGACGCTCGGGTACAGCCGGTCGGGATCGATGCCGACCCAGTCGGGGGAGGTCAGAAATTCCCACGCCCAGTGGATGGCTTCGCGCTTGAAGTAATCGCCGAAGGAGAAGTTGCCGAGCATTTCAAAGTAAGTGCCGTGGCGCGCCGTTTTGCCGATGTTCTCGATATCGGGCGTGCGGATGCACTTCTGGCAGGTCGTCACGCGGCGGCGCGGCGGCTCTTCTTCCCCGGTGAACCATGTTTTCATGGGGCTCATGCCGGCGTTGATGAGCAGAAGCGAGGGGTCGTTGCGGGGGATCAGCGAGAAGCTGGGCAGACGCAGATGACCTTTTGTCTCAAAGAAGGAGAGATACATCTCCCGCAGCTCATTGAGTCCGAAATTTTTCATACTAACCTCCAAAAACAAATACACCCCGCCCCCGAAAAACAGGGGCGGGGAAAAACATTCCACGCGGTACCACCCTGATTGCGGCTTTAAGCGCTGACGCCAGCCGTATCTCGTGCGCCCGATAACGGAGGCGGACCGCCGCGCTCTTCGCGCGAAGGCTCAAAAGTGGCTGCCGCGGCGCCGGACGAGGGGCTTTCAGCCTCCCCCTCTCTCTGTAGACCGTATCAGCGCGGCTTGCTTCGTCATAGCCCAAAAATCTTATACATTCTATCACGAAATATCCGCTTGTCAACCGGGAAAATGACTCTTTCCGGCGGTTTTTCCGTACAGGAAAAACATACTGCTTGCTATCATCGCGCAAAAGTGTTACCTTTATAAAGGGTTTTTATGCCTCTGATACGTTTATACTAACCCGGAGGTGGGAAAAAATGCCCAACTGCGATGCCGGACTCGTTTCCGTTCTCATGAGCGTATATAACGGCGCTCCCACGCTCGAAAAGGCGGCGGCGTCCGTTCTGGCGCAGACGTACCGCGATCTGGAGCTCATCCTCTGCGACGACGCCTCCACGGACGATACATGGCGCATCATGCAGCGCATTGCCGCGCAGGATTCGCGCGTCACGATCTTCCAAAACAAAACAAATCTCGGTCTCGGCGCTTCGCTCAACGAGTGCCTTGCGCGCGCGCAGGGCGCATATATCGCCCGGCAGGACGCCGACGATGTTTCCGACTCCGACCGGATCGAGCGGACGATGGACTTTCTGCTCTCGTCCGGCGCGTCCTACGCCGCGTGCGGCGTGCGCGTTTTCGACGATACCGGCGTATGGAGCACGCGGCAGTTTCCGCAGAAGATCACGAAGCACATCATCGCGCAGAAGAATCCCTTCTTCCACCCGACGATGCTCTTCCGCCGCGCCGTGCTCGAGAGCGTGAACGGCTACAGTACCTCCCCCGAAACGCGCCGCACGGAGGATTATGATCTCGTCATGCGGCTTGCCGCCAACGGCGTGATCGGGGAAAACTTGCAGGAGATCCTTTACTCGGTGTACGAACCGCAGGAAGCCTATCTCCGTCACAATGCCAGGACCCGCATGTATGAGGTTCGCGTCCGCGCGCGCGGACTGCGCGCGATGGGCTCCCCGGCTTCGGATTACATCTATCTTGTCAAACCGCTCATCATGGCGTGCGTTCCGCGCGGCATGATGCGCTCGGTAAAGCGGCTGCAGTGGAAGCTGCAGAGCCGCGATACGAAAAAGTGAGGAATACCGGATCATGGCATTCAACAAAGGCTACGTAAAAGAAAAAATGGAGGGCTTTCGCCGGTTCACGCCGCTGCTGCGCGAGCTTGTGGTGCGCGACATCAAGGTGCGCTACCGCCATTCCGCGCTGGGGCTCGTGTGGACGGTGCTCAACCCACTGCTGATGATGGTCGTCATCACGATCGTCTTTTCCACGCTCTTCAAGCAGAATATCCCGAATTTCCCGATCTATTATCTTTCGGGCTCGCTCATCTTTGCGTTCAATTCGGAATCGACGACGACCGCGCTCAACTCGATCATATCCAACGCCTCCCTCATCAAAAAGGTCTATATCCCGAAGTACCTTTTCCCGCTCTCGAATGTGCTTTCGGGGCTTGTGAATCTCGGGTTTTCGCTCATTGCGATGTTCATCGTGATGCTCATCACCGACGCGCCGTTCCACGCGACGCTCCTGCTGCTCCCGATCCCCATTTTCTATACGTTTCTCTTCTCCGTCGGGCTCGGCATTCTGCTCTCGGCGGTCACGGTGTTTTTCCGCGATATCGCGCATTTCTACAGCGTGTTCATTCTCGCGTGGACATACTTCACGCCCATCTTCTACCCTGTGGAGATCCTGCCGGACGCCGTGATGAAGCTCATGCAGATCAACCCGATGTACCATCTTGTCACCTACATGCGCTCCATCGTGCTCTACGGCGTGTTCCCCAGTCTGAAGGAAAACCTTCTCTGCCTGAGTCTGGGGCTTTTGATGCTCGCGCTGGGGCTTTTCGTATTTTATAAAAAGCAGGACAAGTTCGTCCTGTATGTCTGAGCGGAGGTGCGCCATGGGCAGCGTTATTAAAGTCAACGATGTTTCGATGATGTTCAATCTCAGCTCGGAGAAGATCGACAGCATCAAGGAATATTTCATCAAGGCCGTGCGCCGGGAGCTCCATTTTCAGGAGTTCTGGGCGCTGCGGGACATATCGTTCACGCTTGAAAAGGGCGATTCTCTCGGCATCGTCGGGCTGAACGGCTCCGGCAAGAGCACGCTTTTGAAAATCGTCTCCGGCATTTTGAAGCCGACCAAGGGCACGGTGGAGACCTGCGGGAGCATCGCTCCCCTCATCGAGCTCGGCGCGGGCTTTGACGCCAACCTTTCCGCGCGCGAGAACATCTATCTCAACGGCGCGATCCTCGGCTACAGCCGCGCGTATATGTCCGAGCGGTTCGACGAGATCATCGAGTTTGCCGAATTGCAGGACTTTGTGGACACCGCCGTGAAGAACTATTCCTCCGGCATGGTGGCGCGTCTCGGCTTTGCCATTGCGACGATGAACGTGCCGGACATTCTCATCATCGACGAGATCCTCGCCGTCGGCGACTATAAATTTCAGGAGAAGAGCTTCGCGCGCATGCAGGAGATGATCGCCTCCGGCGCAACGGTCGTTTTCGTCTCCCACTCGATCGAGCAGGTGCAGAAGATCTGCAAAAAGGCTCTCTGGCTCGAGCACGGCCATATGCGCATGCTCGGCGACGCGGACGCCGTGTGCGGGGAGTATATGCGCGCATGAGTACCGCCGCACCGAAGAAAAAGCGCGTCCTTTTTATCATCAACCAGTTCTTCAAGGGCGGCGCGGAAACGGCGCTCGTGAATCTTCTGCGCACGATGGACAGCGCGCGCTTTGACGTCGATCTTCTCATCTTTGATATGATCGACCTGCCGGGCAGTCTCTCCCTCATACCGGAGATCCCGGACTGGGTACACGTCATCAACGTGGCCGAAAACGAAAAAAAGACCGCGTTCGTGAAAAAGGCCGTCTTCAAGCTTGAGCGGAAGCTCACCGGCACGCAGCCGTTCCGCCGCGGCGCCATCCGCTATCTGCAAAACCAATACTACGACGCCGCCATCTCCTACGGCGAGTGGTTTTCGAGCGCGCTATGCGCGCGCTATGCCGCGGCACGGCGCAAATATGTCTGGATCCACGCAGACATGGACAAGGCCGCCTTTCTCCACCCGGACATCCTGCGCTTTGATGCGCAGTTCGACGGCTTTCTCTTCGCCTCCCGGCACTCGATGGAGGGGGCGGTGAAAAAATATCCGCAGCTCGCCTCCCGCTCGGCCGTGCTTCCGAACCGCGTGGACAGTGAGAAGATCATCGCCATGAGCGAGGAACCGCTGCCCGTCTCTCTGCCGGAAGACGGTCTGCCGCTGCTCGTGACGGTCGCAAACGTGCGCGAGGAGAAAAACCATCTGCGGCAGGTCGCGGCGATGCAGCGGCTCTTTTCCGATGGGCTGCGGTTTCGCTGGGTGAACATCGGCTCGCTTGCCAACGCCCCGCTCGTGGAAAAGCTCCGGCTTGCGGTGCGGGATGCGGGGCTTGAAGACTATTTCACGCTGACCGGCCCGCTCGACAACCCCTACGGCGTGATGCGCCGCGCCGACGCCGTGTGCGTCCTCTCCGACCATGAATCGTGGTCGATGGTCATCACGGAAGCAAAGGCGCTCGGCGTGCCGGTGATCGCAACGCGCACCTCCGGCGCGCTCGAACAGATCGAAGACGGCAAAAACGGCGTCCTCTGCGGCTTTTCCGATGAAGAGATCGCCGAAAGCCTCCGCGCCTTTCTCACCGGCGGCGCGGCGGAGACGATGCGCCGGGACGCGAAACGTCCTGCCGCCGAAACATCCCGGGACACACTGGAAGCGCTATTGGAAAACGACACGAAAAAGGCTCTCTATGTATTCGACGATATAAACTACGCGAGCGGCGCCCGCGCCGCGGCGCTCGCGCAGGCGCGCGCCGTGTCCGGCGTAGCGGAGGTATGGCTCTATTCCGCTGAGCCGTGCCGGGACGCCGCGCTCCGACAGGAGTTCCGGCTGCTTGAGATCCCCGACGGAGGTGGGCTGCGGCTGCTCTCGCGCCCGGCGCGGCAGGTGCTGCGCGACGGGGACGTATCCCTCGCCGGAAAACTTCTCCGGCTCGCCTACGCGGTGCTCGCGCACATCGGGCTCGAGTCTGTGCTGCCGAAAGCGCTGCTGCGGCGGAACATGGCCGCGGCGTTTGAGACCTTCGACACGATCTTCGTCGTGAGCGAGGCCTCCAAAATGCGGGAATTTGTCTCCCGCTGCCGCCATCCGGGAAAGATCCAGTGGATCCACACGGACTACGCCGCCTGGCGGGAGCTGAACGAATGGACGCGCGCCGTTACGAAAAACGACGCCGCGCTCTATCGCCGGTTCGATGCAATCGTCTGTCTCAACAAGACGCTGCGCGAGAAGTTTCTCGCCGTATATCCGCAGTTCGCGGACAAGACGCTCGCCGTGCCGAACCCGGTGTTCCGCGGCGAGATACGCGAGCGCGCCAAAGCGCCGCTCACGGTACCGGTGGACGAGCGGGTCTGCAATCTCATCACCATCGGGCGGCTCGAGCGCGAAAAGCGCTATGACCGGCTGCTCGATATCGCCGCGGAGCTGAAAAAGCGCGGCTTCGCGTTCCGCTGGTACTTTGCCGGCAGCGGGCCGCTGTACGAGGATATCCGGCGGCGGCGCGACGCACTCGGTCTCGGCCCGTGCGTGACGCTGACCGGATATATGGAAAACCCGTGTCCCCTGCTCGCGCGGTGCGATGCGCTCGTGCTCTTTTCGGAGTATGAGGGCACACCCGTCACGATCGACGAGGCCAAAACGCTCGGCGTGCCGGTCATCGCCAACGACGTCGGCGGAGTAAGGGAGATGCTGGAGGACGGGCGGTACGGCAAAATTACAAGCGACGACAACGGCTTCATCAAACTTATCACTCAGCTATAGAAGGAGATCCAGGGATGGCGAAAATTATTTTTACGGTCGACAACATAAACTACAAAGGCGGCGGACATTTCGCCACGTTTAAGATCGCCAACTATCTTTGCAGCTGCGGCCACGGGGTCATTTTGTACTCTCCCGTTAAAGCGGAAGCATCGGTGCGCGCGGAGCTTGCTGACGGAATCGTGGTCTCACAAAGAGCCTCTTTTTCCGATGCCGACTATATCGTCGTTCCGTTTGAGAATTCAGCCTTCTTTGAAAAAATCGCAAACCTCAAAACCTGCGCAAAGAAGATCCAGTGGATACACATCGATTACGACGTCTGGAAGAACGTCGTGCAGGACGATACGGAGCGCAGAAGGCGGCTGCTCACAGCCTATGACAGGATCGTTTTTGTTTCGGAACATAACCGGAACAACTTTTTGAAGTATTTCCCCGAACACGCAGAAAAAAGCACAGTAGTATACAATTTCGTAGATTCTGACAAAATCCGCGCTATGGCAGCCGATGCAGTCGATGCGGAACTTTTCTCTAAGAAAACGTCCAATTCGCTGACCGTTGTTCTGCCCGGACGGCTGGAAGAGCAGAAAGCCTTTCACCGGATGCTGGACGCCGCCAAAGTACTGAAAGAGCGTGGATTGAATATTGAATGGCTGATTTTAGGACGCGGATATGAATACGATTCCCTTCTGCAGAAGAAGGAGCGCTACGGTCTGGACAATGTGCATTTTCTCGGCTTTCGGCAAAACCCGTATTCCTACATGAAGGCCGCCGACGTAACGGCGATTTTATCGGAATACGAAGGTCTCGCTCTCACCGTAGCAGAGAGCCTTACCGCCGGAACGCCGGTGCTGTCCACCCGCACCGGCGGTGTGGCGGAACTGCTTCCGGACGAATACGGCTGGATTATAGAAAATGACCTTTTGTCGATCATAGACGGAATGACCGCCATTTACGATGACCGGAAATTGCTGGAAGAAAAGAGAACTGCTCTTCGCTCCTATGCGTACAACAACGAACGAATCAAAGAAAGTCTGGACGCACTTTTCCAGACCTCCGAAGAAAGAGGCCGCGCCGTGATGCACACGCAAACTATCTACTCCTCTAATAAAACGCCGGATATTTCCGTCATTATCCCGGTATACAACACCGCCGACTATCTCCCGGAGTGCCTTGACTCTGTGGTGGGACAGACTTTCGATAGCTTTGAGATCATTATCGTTAATGACGGCTCGACAGACAAGTCGCAGACGATCATCGATGACTATGTATATCAGTTTTCTGACCGTATCCGGGCGTTCACCATACCGAACGGCGGGCTGGGCAACGCGCGCAATTACGGTATCGGCAAAGCCCGCGGAAAATATCTCGCATTCGTTGATTCCGACGATTTTATCCACTGCGATATGCTCAAAAAAATGTATGAAGCCGCACGGCAGCACAATGCCGACTGCGTGATGGCGGATTATATCGCCTTCTGGGACGACGGGCGGGAAGAGCTCGTCCGCTCCGTTGAGTTTCCCGACGCCGGACGGCCGGATATTATGAAATACTCCGCCAAGTACGGCACAGTGAATATCTGCACAAAACTAGTCGCGCGCGAGCTTTTCGATATCATCCGCTTCCCTGCCGGATTCTACGAGGATCTCGCCACAACGCCGATCCTTCTGAGCTGGGCCAAAAACGTCTCCTATCTCCGCGAGGGGCTCTATTTCTACCGCCAGCGCGTCGGTTCCATCACGTCGATAAAATCCGGCGACAAGCGCCTGCTCGACTGCTATGCCGCGTGGGATCGTATCCGCGAACACGCCAACCCTCTCTTTGAAAAGGAAATACAGTTTGCGGTATACTGGAGCCTCAACTTTTTCTGCACCAATTTTCTCGATGACTTCACAAAGCAGTCCAAGGAATACTATGACCGGAACCGGGACTATTTCCGCGGAAACGCTTATATTGCCGACGCGATCCGTGAAGAGACATTTCTGGATTTTGAGCATCTGGACACGATCCCGAAAATCATCCATTACTGCTGGTTCGGCAACGGGGAGAAAAGCGAGCTCATTCAAAAATGCATGGATTCCTGGAAGAAGTACGCCCCGGATTTTGAGATCATGGAGTGGAATGAATCCAATTGCAACATTCACACAAACCGATATGTGGAAGAAGCGTACGAAAAGAAGCAGTATGCCTTTGTTTCCGATTATTTTCGGTTAAAGGCGCTGTACGATCACGGTGGCGTTTACATGGATACAGACATGGAACTTCATCAGCCGCTGGAAAGTTTTCTCTATGCGAAAGCGTTCTTTGCTTTTGAAACACCTCTCTTCATTCACGCCGGTATTTTGGGTGCCGAAAAAAACTGCGGGCTCATTGGTGAACTGCGCCGCTCGTATGAAGAAGACACTTTCGATCTGACAGAGTGTCCCGGAGAGGACTTCACGATCCCACGCCGTCTTACGCAGCTTCTCATCAAACGGACGAACCTGCAATTGAACGGAAAATCACAGCTTTTGGAAGGTAACATCCGTGTATTCAGCGCCAATCGTATGACTGTGAATATGCACGACGGGAGATGTGTCTGCGAGCACCATTACGAGGGCAGTTGGCTAAGAAAGGATAATGGTCCAGCTCCGGATTATACATACGAAGTTTTGAAGCACTACTTCACATGGGATCTGCTGCACGGAGACAACGACATATCTCTCCCCGGTGATACGGCGCAGCTTCTAACATACTACAAAAGCGAATGCGATCGCTACGAAAACTCCACCTGCTGGAAGATCACCAAGCCGCTCCGCATTCTCGGAGATTTTCTGAAAAAGATTTTCCGACGCAACAAAGTCTCCTGACCGAAACGCATTATCGGAGTACGGGTTATGAAAAAAAGCAAAAACTATCTGGCATTACCGGCCATCGTTCTGGCTGCGCTTTATCTCACCTTTCTGGTCAACCTCCATACGCTCGAAACCTCATTGCAGAGAGTCTTTATCTTCTGCTATTTCGTGGTCATGGGCGTGCTGGCATGCTTTTTGAAGGGCAAATACGCCGAGGGAAAGCCGTTCCCGCTCCAAAGCCGGATCGCCGCGGCGCTGCTCGCCGCGCTGCTCGTCGGCGCAGGGTGGAATACCTTCCTGCCAAAAACATCAGAAATCACCTTCACGCTCTCATCCGCTGCCCGTGAGGATGGCTCGCACGGCGAAGTGTGGTTGGTTGATGTAGTCACGGACGGAAACGCTGTAAGCCTTTCCTCTCTTTCCGTCGACGCAACTCAGGGATGGGAATATAATAATTCCTATGATGATTACATTTTTTATCCTTCCGCGGAAAACAACAGCGGCAACTGTTTAACGCTTACCGCTACAGCCAGCGATCTTACACTCAAATTCGCTAAAAATCCTTGGTCAGGCTCCGTAAGCATTCTCTCTGCCGACAACGAAAATGCCATTCTCGATTTGACAGCTGCAGAGGATGGTATAGCAGAATATTCACTTTCCGCAACGCGATCCTATGCGCTTTGGGAAAAGCTGCTCTATACGCTCGGCGCGTGGTGCGTTGTGTTCTACTTTGCGCAGCTCGCGCTGCTGTTTCTCGCCCGCCCCATGGAAAAACGCGGCTGGACAGAGCGGCAGAAAGTGCTCGCCTTTCTTCTCATGGGAAACTTTGTGTTTCTCTTTTTCACGAGCGATCGCATCCAGCCAACGCATCTGACGCAGGGCTTTCTCCTGCTGCTGACGGTCGCTTCTGTCTGGTGCTTCAACCGGAAGAGCGGCTGTATGGAAAAGTACCGCGCAAAGGGCTCCCGCGCTGCCATTGGGATAATCGCCGTTTATGCCTCGCTTGCGAGCTTCGCGCAGCGCTTCTTTCTGGACGGCAACACGAGGATGCACTTTTCGCTGCCGGGACTCTTTTATGTTTTGAGCGGTATTCTCTGGTTTATCCCCGTTATCCGGCTGCTGCTGTTCGCGCTGGAATGGCTCTCCTCCCGCCCCCGCACGCTGCCGAAGCCGGGAAGCCGCCGCCGCGCGTGGTGGACGCTCTTTGCCGTACTGGCCGTGTGTCAGTTGGCCGTTTTGTGGATCCTGTGGCCGGGCGGCTTCCCGGCGGACGCCATCGACCAACTTTCGCAGGCGACGGGGCTTTACGGCATCAACGACTGGCATCCGGTGATGCACACGCTGCTGGAAAAGCTCATTTTGACCGTCATTCCGCAGGCCGGTGCGATCACCGCCGTGCAGATGCTCCTGTTCACATGGCTGCTGACAGCCATTTTGATGATCGGGTACGACAGCGGCATCCCCCTCCGGCGGCTGACATTTCTCGGCGCGGTGATCGAGCTTCTGCCGAATCAGGCGCTCAGTTGGACGAACGTACTAAAGGATTTCCCGTTCACGCTCGCGCTTTTATGGGGGCTTTATCTGCTTGCGCTGCTGGCGATGAAAAAGCCGCAGAGCAGGAAGTTCGGGTTTTATGTGTGTCTGACTGCAGATATTTTTCTCATCTGCACGCTGCGGCACAACGGCGTTGTGCCGGGTCTGGCCGTTGCGGTGCTGTGCATCGTTCTGACACTGAAAAACCATGCCGCTTTAAAATGGAGACCCGCCGTCTCGGCGCTGACCGCTGTGGTGCTTCTCGCGGTGTATAAGGGGCCGGTATTCACGGCGCTTGGCGTTGTGCCGAACGGCATGTCCCCATATACGACCATGATGTGCGCCGCAGGCTCCTGCATCAACAAGGAGCTCCCGCTCTCGGAGGAGAGCGAGCAGATCATGGAAAAGGCGCTGCCGCTGGAGGACTGGGGCGAATATTACTCTCGCTTTGTGGGACATGATCCCTATTACTGGGGCCGTCCGGCAGGCTCCGAGCCGTATAAGATCTCTGATATCACCGCCCGCGACGCCTTTACGGTCTATCTGGAGGCACTGCGGAAATACCCGGACGTAGTCATCAAGGACCGTCTGGACGGCACGGACATTCTCTGGGACGTCGTTCAGCCGCCCGACAGCTTCAACGCAAGATCCTTCAGCTTTGTTTCCCCATTTTCCGAAAACACGCTCCCGCTGGATACAAGCCGTCTGGACCGGCTGAACGACGGTTCGTATATAAAAACCGCTGTGCCCGCGAAAGCGTACTATTCCGCGGCAAATACTCCGATCAACAGCGCGGCGGATATGCTGCTCTGGCGCACCGGCGCGTACCTGATCGCATTCTGGGTGCTGCTGCTCTTCTGGAGCAAAAACCGCATGGGCCGTCTCTGGTGGGCGGCGCTGCCCATGCTGGCAAACGCCGCAGGCTCCATGCTGGTGCTCTATCACCAGAGCTTCCGGTACGTTTATTTCGTTCAGGTGAGCGTGATGGCGCTGCTCTTTATCACCGTCGCGGTGAAGCAGAATTGGGACGGCGCACAGCCAACCGAACCCGCAAAAGAACTTTCGGATGCAGAGCCGGAAAAGGAGGACGAACATGGATAAAATTGCCGTTCTGATACCATGCTACAACGAAAGTGCCACCATCGCCAAGGTAGTGCAGGATTACCGTGCAGCGCTGCCGGATGCCGCAATCTATGTTTACGACAACAACTCCACCGACGGAACGGACGAGATCGCCCGCGCCGCCGGCGCCGTCGTGCGCTACGAGCGGCGACAGGGCAAGGGCAACGTGATCCGGACGATGTTCCGCGAGATCGATGCGGAGTGCTATCTGATGATCGACGGAGACGACACTTACCCGGCGGAGGATGCCCGTGCCATGGCGGATGGCGTACTGCGCGACGGCTACGACATGGTGATCGGCGACCGCCTTTCCTCCACATATTTCACGGAGAACAAGCGCCCGTTCCACAACAGCGGGAACGTCCTTGTGCGAAAGCTGGTCAACCGCTTTTTCGGCGGTCATGTGACGGATATCATGACCGGATACCGCGCGTTCAGTCCTCTGTTCGTCAAGAGCTTCCCGATCCTTTCCAAGGGCTTTGAGATCGAAACGGAAATGACGATCCACGCGCTGGACAAAAACTTTGCGCTCACGTCGATCCCGGTCGGATACCGGGACCGCCCGGCGGGGAGTGAGTCCAAGCTGAACACTTTTTCGGACGGCTTCAAGGTTTTGCGAACGATTGCGCGGCTTTATAAGGACTACCGGCCCCTGCCGTTTTTCAGCATCATCGCCGGGATACTGATGGTCGCGGCGCTGCTCTTTCTGTGCCCGGTGCTGACGGAGTATCTGCAAACCGGGCTCGTACCGCGGCTCCCGACGTTCGTGGCGGCATGCTTTATGGCGCTGTTCTCTCTGCAGAGCTTCATATGCGGTCTGATCCTCGATACGCAGGGCAAGATGCACCGGCAGAATTTTGAGCTGCAGATGACGATCCTTTCCGGCATGTACCACGCCGCACAGACGACCGACAATGAAAAAGCGAAATAATGTCCTCCGGGCTGCCCTCTTCGCCACAAACTATGCCTTTCTCTTTTTCACGAGCGATCGCATCCAGCCAACGCATCTGACCCAGGGCTTTCTCCTGCTGCTGACGGTCGCTTCCGTCTGGTGCTTCAACCGGAAGAGCGGCTGTATGGAAAAGTACCGCACAACGGGCTCCCGTGCCGCCATTGGGGTAATCGCCGTTTACGCCTCGCTCGCGAGCTTCGCGCAGCGCTTCTTTCTTAATGGCAATACCCGGATGCATTTCTCTCTGCCGGGACTCTTTTATGTTTTGAGCGGTATTCTCTGGTTTATCCCCGTTATCCGGCTGCTGCTGTTCGCGCTGGAATGGCTCTCCGCCCGTCCCCGCACGCTGCCGAAACCGGGAAGCCGGAAGAAGGCGCTGTGCGTTCTTCTTATTGCACTGCTTCTCTGTCAGGTCTTTGTGCTCTGGGTCGAATGGCCGGGCGGATTTCCGCTCGACGCCGTTTATCAATACCGTCAGGCGATGGGTGAGCTCCCGCTGAGCGACGATCATCCGGTGCTGGATACGCTGCTCATGCGTGCTGTTCTGACGGTCTTTCCGCATCCCGCCGCGCTCACGGCGGTGCAGCTGCTGCTCTTCTCGCTCGTGCTGTGCGCGTTCCTCATGATGGGGTACGACCGCGGCATGCCGCTGCCGCTGCTCGCCTTTCTCGGATGCTTCTTCGAGCTGATGCCGAATCAGGTGCTCAGCTGGACGAACGTACTAAAGGATTTTCCGTTCACGCTCGCGCTGCTGTGGGGTACATATCTCCTTTTGCAGCTTGCGCTCGATACGCCGCGCAGCCGGAAATGGCCGTTTTACGCCTGCCTCACGCTGGACATCTTTCTCGTGTCCCTCCTGCGGCACAACGGTGCCGCGCCCGCGGCGGCGATGATCGTTCTCTGCATCGTGCTCACCGTCCGGCGCTATGAGCAGGTGAAGCTCCGCGCGCTTACGGCGGCGGTGCTCGCGGCGGTGTCGTTCGGCGTATTCAAGGGGCCGGTCATGACGGCACTCAATGTTGCGCCGGTGTCGCTCTCGCCGTTCACGACGCTTTTCTGCGCCGTCGGCTCGTGCGTGAATAAGGATCTGCCGCTCTCCGAGGAAGCGGACGCGATTTTGGAAAAGGCGCTCCCGCTCGAGGACTGGCACGATTATTACGCCCGCTATTACGGCCATGATTTCTATTACTGGGGCCGTCCGGAGGGGAGCGTTCCCTATACGCCGACGGAGGTAACGACGCCGGATATCCTCCGGGTCTACGGCGAAGCGCTATGCAAGTATCCGGATGTGATACTAAAGGACCGCATCGACGGGTGCGACATTCTCTGGGATGTCGCGGAACCGGAGGACAGCTTCAACGCAAAGTCCTTCTGTCTTGTGTATGACCGGGACTGGATGGCGCAGTACGTCGATATGGCCGATTACTACGATGCGGACGACGGCGTGCTCCGCGATTACCGGCAGAACTTCTTCACCAAAGCCTACCTCCGGCTGACCGGAACGCCCCGGAACAGCGTGGTGGACATTCTGCTCTGGCGCACGGGCGCGTATCTGATCGCGTTCTGGGTGCTGCTGCTCTTCTGGCGGAAAAACGGTATGCAGCGTTTCCGCTCCGCAGCCGTGCCGTTCCTCGGCAATCTCATCATCTCCGTGCTGTATGTTTACCACCAGAGCTTCCGGTACGTCTACTTTGTGCAGGTGTGCGTGCTCGCGCTCCTCTTCGCCACGGTCGTGTGCAGACCGCGGCCGCCGCAGCCGGAAGAAGAATAAAAAATGACCGCCGCGCTTCCGGTGTTTCGGAAACGCGGCGGTCGATTTTCTCAGGAGTCTTTTTTATCGACGCGGTATTTTTTCTTGAAGATGCTCGCGCGGATGCCGAGCTCCTTGCCCTTGACGAGGCGGGCGAAGTTCTTCCGGTGCTTCCAGAAGATGAGCGCGACCGTGGCGGCCATGATCGCAATGTCACAGCCGCTCCGCCCCGTGAGGATGCACCAGACGAGATACCCCACGCTCGCCGAGAGCGTGCCGATGAACATATAGTCCGTGATGAACGTGATGACCGCAACGCCCGCCACAAGGATGAGAAACAGCCGCCAGTCGAGCGCGAGCGCGCTGCCGAGCAGCACCGCGATGCCCTTGCCTCCCTGGAATTCCAGATAGAACGGATAGAGATGCCCCGCCACGCACGCCGCCATCGTCACGGTCTGGATGGAGGGCGAGCTGTGGAACAGAAATCCCGCCAGCCATACCATGAGCGCCGATTTGAGCGCGTCGCACAGAAACACGACCGCCGCGACGCCCGAGCCCATCGTCCGCCCGGCGTTCGTCGTCCCGGCGTTGCCGGAGCCCTTCGTGCGGATATCAAAGCCGCGCTTCTTCGCCAGCAGCCACGCAAAATTCACCGCTCCGGCCAGATAGCCCGCGAGAATGCAGAACACATACGGAAGAACGGTTTTCAAAAAAGTCTGCATGAATGCGATCCTTTCGCAGATACATAAAGAAATTTATATACTTCGGCATACTACTATGTGATATCACAGTATAAAGATTTTGTCAACGAACATATCCGCGCTATTGTCTTTTTCGGCAGAAAGGTACTTGCGTTTCCGCGCCTCAGCGGGTAAACTGTATCTGTATTTAAATTATGTAACCCAATTCAATACGGAGGTAGTATATGTACTGCACAAAAAAAATTGCGTCGGATCTTGTCTGGGTCGGCGCGAACGACCGCCGTCTCGCCATGTTTGAGGGCGTATATTCCGTTCCGGCGGGCGTTTCCTATAACTCCTATCTTCTCACGGACGAGAAGACCGTCCTCTTCGACACGGTCGATAAGGCCGTGAGCCGCACCTTCTTTGAAAATCTGGAGCACGAGCTCGGCGGGCGGCCGCTCGACTATGTGATCGTACACCACATGGAGCCGGACCACTCCGCCACGCTCTCGGAGCTGCTGCTGCGCCACCCGGAAACCACGGTCGTCTGCAACGACAAGACCGCCGTGATGATCGCGCAGTTTTTCGGCAAAGACGCCGTGAAGAACATGCAGCTCGTCAAGGAGGGCGACGTGCTCTCCGCTGGCGCGCACGAGCTCACGTTCTATCTTGCCCCGATGATCCACTGGCCGGAGGTCATGATGACCTACGACAAGAGCGCGCACACGCTCTTCACCGCGGACGCCTTCGGCGTTTTCGGCGCGCTCAACGGCGCGATCTTCGCCGACGAGGTGGATTTTGACCGCGACTATCTCAAGGAGGCACGCCGGTACTATACGAACATCGTCGGCAAATACGGCGTGCAGGTGCAGAATCTCTTCAAGAAGATCGCGGGTCTGGACATTCAGATGCTCTGCCCGCTGCACGGCTTCGTCTGGCGGCGTGATCTCGGATATATTCTGGAAAAGTACAACCTCTGGAGCACCTATACGCCGGAGGACAAGGGCGTGATGATCGCGTACGCCTCGATCTACGGCAACACGGAAAACGCCGCCGAGATCCTCGCCTCGAAGCTGCGCGAGCGCGGTGTGCGCACCGCGATGTACGACGTGTCCGTCACCCCGGCCTCGGACATCATCGCCGAGTGCTTCCGGTGGAGCCATCTGGTATTTGCCTCGGCGACGTACAACGGCGGCATTTTCGTCACGATGGACGAGCTGCTGCGCGATATCGCCGCGCACAATCTCCAGAAGCGCACCGTCGCTTTTATGGAAAACGGCACGTGGGCGCCCGTCAGCGCGCGGCAGATGGCGGCGATCCTCGCTCCGCTCAAGAACATGACGGTGCTCGAGCAGAGCGTCGCGATCCGCTCCTCGCTCACCGAAGGGCAGCTCGCCGAGATCGAAGCGCTCGCCGATGTGATCGCGGAGGGCATCCGGTAAAAACTGGCAACGAAAAATAACAAAAATTCCGAGTGCGGAGGAAACCTTTTGACCCCGCCGCGCGTCTTATAGTCAGAAAGCAAGCGGCAGGGCTTCGCGCCGCGCCGTTTTCAAGGAGGTAACTTTGTTATGACAAAGAAACTGATGGCTCTTCTGCTCGCCGTGCTGATGGCAGTATCGCTGCTGCCCATGCCGGCGATGGCAGGCGACGCCCAAGTCATCACGGACCTTTCGGGCATTTCCGCGGGAGGATCCTATGTTGTCGATAAATCCGTCAAGGATATCGTCCTCTCCGCGCCGCTTACGCTCGACAAGGACGTGACGCTCGAGCTGACCGGTCAGACGGTCACGCTCAAGCTCGCCGACGGCGAGAGCTATGCCGACGCTTCCGTTTTCCATGTGGAGAGCGGCAGTCTGACGCTCAAGGGCTCCGGCACGGTCAAGGTGCCGGATAACGCCTCCGGCGTCGTTGTCGCGAAGGACGCCGCCGTGACCATCTCGGGCGAGGTCGGCATCTCCGGCGGCGCTTCCGGCGTGAAGGCCGTTGTCGGCGCTTCCGGCGTGAAGATCCGCGTGAATACGCTCGGCAAGATCGAGTCGGCAAACGGCATCAACCTGTCCGGCGCTTCCGGCGAGATCAAGATCGCCTCCGGCACGGTCAAGGGCAGCGTCTGCGCCATTGCCCCCGATAAGGACAACGCGCTCACGCTCGGCAAGATGCTCGACGGCTCCACGCTCTACATCGGCGGCACGGCCGCCACGGAGGAGCAGCTCGCCGCCGCTCCCACCGCCGAAATGAGGGAGCTTGTTTTTGACGACGGCAAAGCCCCCACGCTGACTATTTCCTCCGCCGTGCGCACCTCGGAGACCGAGGGCAGCGTCACCTTCACCGCCTCGAAAGCCGGTACATACTACTACCAGCTCGACGGCGAACCCGCTTCCGCGGCGGACATCATGAAGGACGAGGCGAAGGCCGAGCTCGTCCGCGGCGCGAATACCATCTCTCTCAAGGATCTCGACGCCAACGCCCACACCGTCTACATTGCCGCGAAGGACGCCTTCGGCCATACGACCGAGCTTCTGACCGCAGCGATCCCCGCGGTGCTCGCCGCGCCGACCGCCCCCGTCTGGGACGGCAAGAAGGCCGCGTGGACCGGCGTGGAGGGTGTGAATGATTACACCGTGCAGCTCTATCTGGGCTCCGACGCCTACGGCGATCCCATCCCCGTGAATGGTGCGTCCGCTACGGATGATCTCTCCGACGTGATGAAGGCCGACGGCGTTTACACGTTCGCCGTGCGTTCCGTCGGCGCGAACACCGTCGGCGCGTGGTCTGAGCGCAGCGCCGAAACGGTGCGCGACACCGCCGCCCCCATCCTCACGGTGCCGGCCGACGGCGTCAAGCGCACGGCGCAGGACACCGCCACCGTCGCCTTCGTCTCCAGCGAGGACGGCAAGCTTTACTATGTTCTCAACGACGATGCCGCCGATGTATTCACCTCCGGCAGCACCATGGCGCTCACGAAGGGCGAGGACAACACGCTCACGCTCACCGGCCTTGCCGACAGTGCCGCCGTCGTCGTCCGCTACGCCGCCGAGGACGGTCTCGGAAACCGCGGCGAAGTGCAGACCGTGACCGTGCCGCTCTATCTCGCAGCTCCCGCCACGCTCACCTGGGTGAACGGCACCTCCACCGCGATGTGGTCGGAAGTCCCCGGCGCTGCGTCCTACTGCGTGCAGCTTTATAAGGACGGCACGGAGGTCGCGCCTGCCGTCACCGCGGATACGACCAGCTACACCTTCACGCTGGAAGAGTCCGGCTCCTACACCTTCAAGGTGCAGGCCGTCAACGGCGATATTCTGAGCGCGTGGTCGGATGCGAGCGGCGCTCTCGCCATCGATAAGACCGCGCCCGCCGTCTCCGGCGAGAGCGCGAGCCGCACGGACGCTTCCAACGGCTCCGTGACCTTCACCTCCGACGAGGCCGGCAAGGCCTACTACATCGTCGGCGGCGAAAAGCCTACGCAGGATGCTCTTCTTGCCTCGGCAAACGTGAAGGACATCGCCTCCGGCGAAACGAAGATCGATCTCTCCGGTCTCGGCGCCGAAGCAACGAACGTGTATCTTATGGTCGTGGACGCCGCCGGGAACAAGAGCGACATTAAGACCGTGAAAGTTCCCGTGTATCTCGCAAAGCCCACCACGATCACCTGGGTCAACAACACCGCGACCGCCATGTGGAACGCCGTGTCCGGCGCGGAAGCCTATAACATCCAGCTTCTCCGCGACGGCAGCGATTACGGCAACGTGATCGTCGTCAATGGCGGCTCCGTTACGACCTCGGACCTTGCGCCCCACATGAACGACGACGGCGTTTACACCTTCCGCGTGCAGGCGGCCGCCGCCGGAACGCAGAGCGAGTGGTCGGACGCTTCCGCCACGAGCTATAAGCGCGACACCCAGAAGCCCACCATCAAGGGCGAGCCCTCCAAGCGCATCGACGCGAAGACCGCGGAGTTCTACTTCACCTCCTCCGAAGATGGAACGTATTACTACATGGTTGGAAGCGTGAACGGCGGTGTTCCGACCGCGGAGCAGATCGCCGACGACAAGAACCCGCACGGCGGCTGCACCAACGCCCGCACTACCATTAAGCTCAGCGATATCGCCGATACGAACGCCCGCAAGGTCTATGTCGTTGTGCGCGATAAGAGCGGCAATCTGAGCGACGTGTTCACGATCACCGTTCCCGCCTACAGCGCGCAGCCGACGCCCACCCCGACGCCGGCTCCGACCGCAACGCCGACGAGCGCTCCCACGACCTATACCGTGACGCTTCAGGGCGGCACCGGCTATTCCATTGCCGCGACCGGCGGCTCCAAGAGCCCCGTAAACGCCGGCGGCAGCTTCTCCTTCACCGTGACGCCCAGCAACGGCTACACCCGCGGCAACGGCTTTTCCGTAAAGGCCAACGGCACGACGCTCACGAGCAACAACGGCGTTTACACCATCAGCAACATCAACGCCAACCAGACCGTCAGCGTGTCCGGCATTGTGAAGAGCCAGAACACCGGCGGCGGCACGCTGCCCGCCGCGCCCGCCATCACCACCACGACGCTCGCCGCGGCCACGATGGGCAAGGAATACCGCCAGCAGATCACCGCCACCGGCGGCACGCCGATCACCTGGTCCTACAGCGGCACGCTGCCCGACGGCATGACGCTCGCGGCCAACACCGGTATTCTCTCCGGCACGCCCACGCAGGAAGGCTCCTTCCGCTTCGCCGTGAAGGCGACGAACTCCACCGGCTTCTCCACGCGGCAGATGACGCTCGTCGTCGCCGGCAGTGAGTACACTGTCACCAAAGGTGCGAACAGCGAATGGACGCAGGGCGGAGACAAGGGCATTGAATTCTCCGGCAGCGGCAAGGGCACCTTCACCGTGAAAGTGGACGGCGCCGCGGTCACCGCCGGGAAATACACCGCCTCCGCGGACGGCTCCACCGTTACGCTCAAGCCGGAATATCTCGACACGCTCGCCGCGGGCTCCCACACCGTGACGCTCGTCTACGGCGACGGCAGCGCGAAAGCCAAGTTCACCATCAAGGCGAAGGATAAGACCGTCGCCCCGACCGTTTCCTCCCAGCCCGCGAGCGCGTCCGTCAACGCGGACAGCTCCGCCACGTTCACCGTGACGGCGAGCGGCACCACACCGCTGCTCTGCCAGTGGCAGGTGGACAAAAACGACGGCAGCGGCTGGACGGATATCTCCGGCGCGGTGAACGCGAGCTACACCGTCGAAAAGGTCACCGCCGAGCAGAACGGCTGGAAGTACCGCTGCGTGATCAAAAACGCTGCCGGTTCCGTTGAGAGCAACGCCGCAACGCTCACCGTGAAGGAAGCCATCGGCGACGTGAAGAAAAACGACGACACCAAGGACACTACGGCATCCGGCGGTCTCGGCCGCATCCTTCTCATCACGGGCATCATCGTGGCCGTCCTGGCACTCGGCGCGGGTTTGTACTTCTACTTCCGCCGCCGCAGCGCCTCCCGCTACACGGAGGACGATACCACCTGGAGAAAGTGATCCGGAAATAAACCAATACGCAAGGGCCGCCCCTTATCGGGGCGGCCCTAATTTTTTCCGCCTTTCGCATAGACTTTTTTCTGTCGGCCTTTTACCGGGCCGTGAAACCGTAAATCTGTGCAGTATGCGGCGGGATCGGGTGCGGAAGGGTGCTTTGCTTGGCATTATGAATAATATTTTTTTTACCGCTTGACATTTTGGGATTTATGAATTAATGTTCAATCACAAGTTAAATATATCGCCTTCCGCATCACCGGGTGCGGGTCAAAAAGACGTCCGGGCAATTCCGCAGGTACGGCGCACATGCGCTACAAGGAATGCCCCGGACGCCTTTTGCTTTATCCGGGCTGCAGCGGGCGGAAAGGAGAATTTTTATGTACATCAAGCCGTTTGCCGTAGAGGAATGGATGAACGAATGGGAGGTCGGCGCGCGATACAACATCGCGGAGACGTGCGTCGATTCCGTGTCGCTCAACGAGCTGTTCGCGCTGACCGGCGAGGACAAGGCCGCCTTTCTGGAGAATCTCGCCGCGCGCCGGCTGACCTACGGCGACATTGAAGGCGCGCCCGCGTTCCGGCAGGGCATCTGCTCGCTTTATAAAACGGTCAAGCCCGAAAACATCGTCACAACGCACGGCGCGGCGGGCGCGAACCACCATGTGTTCTGCTCGCTCGTTTCGCCGGGTGACCGCGTCATCAGCGTTCTGCCGACGTACCAGCAGCTCTACTCCATCCCCGAATCGCTCGGCGCAACGGTAAAGATTCTCCCCCTGAGCCGCGAAAACGGGTATCTCCCCGATCTTGACGCGCTGCGCGCGCTCGCCGTGCCGGGGACAAAAATGATCTGCATCAACAACCCCAACAATCCGACCGGCGCGCTCATGAGCCGCGATATGCTCGAAGAGATCGTGCAGATCGCGCGCGAGGCGGGCGCGTACATTCTCTGCGACGAGGTATACCGCCATCTCTCCCAGACCGACGAGTGGAGCGAGTCCATCGCGGATCTTTACGAAAAGGGCATCTCCGTGAGCAGCATGTCGAAGGTCTTCTCTCTTGCCGGGCTGCGGCTCGGCTGGATCGCCACGCGCGACAAGGACGCGCTCCGCGCGCTCGTCTCTCACCGTGATTACGATCTCATCAGCGGCGGCATGATCGACGAGGCCATTGCCGCGCTCGCGCTCAAGCACAGCGATAAAATGCTCGCACGCAGCCGCGCCATCGTGCGGGAAAATCTCGCCATTCTGGACAATTGGGTCGCCGGAGAAAAGCACGCGAGCTACGTCAAGCCCCTCGGCGGCACGACGGCGCTCGTCTACTACGATTTCGACATTCCCTCCTATGAGCTGTGCGAGGAGATGTACCATAAGACCGGTGCGTTCGTCACGCCGGGCGACTGCTTTGAGCAGCCGAAGAGCATGCGCATCGGCTACGCCTACGGTAAGGACGCGCTCGTGAAAGGGCTGAAGGCTGTGAGCGAGTACTTTGCCTGGAAGGAAAAGGAGCTGGAAAAATGAGCACCATCCGCGTCATCGGACGGGAGGATATCCAAAAGGTATTCACCGTGACCGCGGCGCTCCGCGCCGTAGAGAGCGCCTACACCGGGAAATCCGCCGGAACGGGACGCGTGTGGCCGATGGTATTCCATGAGTTCGACCCCGGCCACGCCGATCTCGACATCAAATCCGGCGATCTCGAAAGCGCGGGCGTATACGGTCTGAAGGTCGTTTCATGGTATGACTCGAACGCGGAAAAGGCGCTCCCGGCGCTTTTCGGCACGTCGCTCCTCTTTGATCTTGCCACCGGCGAGCCGAAGGCGCTTTTGAACGCCGGGCCGATCACAGCGCTGCGCACCGGCGCCGCGGCCGCCGTCGGCGCAAAATACCTTGCGCGCAAGGACGCGAAAACGCTCACGATCGTCGGCTGCGGCGAGCTCTGCCCGTATCTTACCGCGGCCGCGCTCGCGGCGATCCCGTCCCTCAAGACCGTGTATCTCACAAACCCGCACCGCCCCGAAAAGGCCGCCGAGCGGCTCGCCGCCGTAACGGCGGCAACGGACGCGCTGCTCAAGGCGTGCGGTCATGCCCGTACCGCCGCGATCAACGCCGCGGCAGATGCGGCATCCGCCGTCGGAGAAAGCGACATCGTTTTCACCGCCACCTGCGCCAAGGCGCCGGTCGTGAAAAGCGCCTGGGTCAAGCCCGGTACGCATGTAAGCTGTATCGGCGCCGACCTGCCCGGCAAGCAGGAGGTCGAATCGGCAGTGCTCGCCCGCGCCGCCGTCTACGGCGACGATACGGCGCAGTGCTTCGCCGTCGGCGAATGCGAGCTGCCGCACAAAGAGGGCGTCCTCCCCGCTCTCGCCGGGGAGCTTGGCGAGGTCATTCTCGGCGAAAAGGCCGGACGGACGAGCGATGCGGAGATCACCGTTTTCGACTCCACCGGCATCGCACTGCAGGACATCGCCTCCGCCGCAGTCATTCTCAATGCCTGCGAAAAGCAGGGACTCGGCACGGTCTGCGAAATATAAACCAGAAAACCCTCGCCCCGGACGCATCGTCCGGGGCGAGGGTTTTCTGCAATTGCAATTATTCGACGCGGCCTTCAAGGACCTTGAGATCGTAGGGCTCGAATTTCACGTGGCGGTAGGCTTCCACATCCAGCGGCACGCCGGTCCAGTCGGAGTGCGGCTCGCCGGTCTGCTTGACGAGAACGTCGTAGAGAATGTCATACGTCGTGCCGTCGATCGTCTCGGTCATCGTGCTGTAGGGCAGCGTGCGGTGATAGGCGATGTGCTGGCCGTGGTTGTTGAAGTGGTAGCCGCAGCGGATGCGGCAGCCGTCCAGACCCAGATACTCAAAGTTCTTCATAAGATCGGCGAGGATCTGGTCGCCCTCTCGCTCGTAGAGGTTTTCGGGCGTGGTGATGGTGTAGTCCGCGCGGAACTGGATGGGCAGGCCGAACTTTGCGAAGCGGTTGGCAAAGGCGATCATGCCGTCGTGCGGATAGTTCTTGAAGAGCACGCAGTTGATGCGCACCGGCACCTTGAGCGAGCCGAGAAGCTCGTCGTTGCACTCCTCCACATAGTGCACCATGTGGCGGGAGATGTTGATGCAGGTGATCTTATCCTTGTTGCGCTCCGTGAACGCAATGATGCGCTCGGCGGGGAAAAGATCGGATACCGGGAGCGTCGTGTTGATGAACACACGGTGACCCTCCGGGATGCAGTCCATCATCACCTGCAGCGCGTCCGGCTCGGAAAACGGCTCGCCGCCGGTGAACACGAAATCGCACTTTGGCGTGATCTCATGGAACATGCGGATGCTCTCGCACACCTTTTCCACGCTGAAGCCTTCGGGATTCTGGTATTCCTGCTTATTGATGCAGAACGGGCAGTGGTTTTTGCAGTCGTACGGGACGAACACCGTGACGGTCGCGCCGCCCTCGCGGGTCATATACGGGTTGTGGTTTGTCATATTCTTCACCTACATAGGGTAATTTCAAAAAGGTATTATAACACAGCCTTAACAGAAAAGCCAGAAAAAAACAACATAAAGTTGAAAAAAACGAAAATTTTCCGGTTTTACTCGCTTAGTACGTCACGTCCCAGAGGAAAAGCCCCTGCGCCGGAGCGGTAAAACCGGCACTCGCACGGCTGTGCGAGGCAAGGATCGCCTCCATATCGTCCGGACGGCGCTCTCCGAGACCTACCTCGAGCAGCGTGCCGGTCAGGATGCGCACCATATTGTATAAGAACCCGTCGCCGGTATACGTAAGCCGCACTTCTTCCCCGCAGCGTTCGATCCCGATAGACTCTATCGTGCGCGTGGCGGCACGGCCCGTTTTCTTTCCGGTGGAAAAGGCAGAGAATTCGTGCCGCCCGCAAAGCTGCGCCGCGGCGCGGCGCATGGCGTCAAGATCCAGCGGGCGCGGCTCCGCATGCACATACTTTCTTTCAAACACGCAGGGCGCATCGCTGTTCCAGACACGGTAAATATACGTTTTCCGCACCGCCGAAAGGCGAGCGTGGAACCGTTCCGGCGCTTTCTCGAGCGCGAGCGCGCCGATATCCTCCGGCAGATATTCCCGGAGCAGAGCCAAAAGCTCCGCGCAGGACTTGTCCGTATCCGCCCGGAAGGAGCACACCTGCATTCTCGCGTGGACGCCGGCATCCGTGCGGCCGCTGCCCGCGATCTCGACAGGCTGCTCCAGCGCGCGGGAGAGCAGCGTCTCGAGCTTGCCCTGCACCGTCTGGGCGGTGTTTCCCTGCTTCTGCCAGCCGCGGTAGCGCGTGCCGTCGTAGCAAAGCGTCAGTTTATAATTTTGCATCGGGCAACTCCCTTCTTTTTCTCGCAGAGCTTAGTATAGCACATTTGAATACATCGTCCATATACTTTTCGATATTTTCTGTTTTTCTGTTGAATCTGCCGATCCGTTCAAATTTGTTTACATTTTGCCCGGAATTTGTTCATGAAATGTTCACTCTTTGATTTTTACGCCGGTTATAATAGCATCATACAGAGCATCCGGTGTGCAGCCGCCGAATGATCTGAATGCCTCCATCTTAATTTAAAAAAATCCGCCGCTTCTTGCGGCGGATTTTTTTGCTTTTTTCGGATAGCACGGAGCGAATCTGACAAATACTTGTTGCATTGTTACACAGCGCTTGGTATATTTAATAAACACCATGCGGATCCCCTTCCTGTGCAGCGCCCCGTCCCGGAAGCGCCCAACCCGCTCAAATCCGAAACGTTCTCGAAAATCTGCGAGGAATCCGCCGCAGCCAACCCGGAGGGAAAAACCATGAACATTCTCCTTGTCATCGATATGCAGAAGGACTTCGTCGATCAGGCGCTCGGCACCCCCGAGGCGCGGGCCATCGTCCCGAACGTTGTGGCCAAGATCAACGAATACAAGGCCCGCGGCGACGTGATCATCGCCACGAAGGACACGCACGAGGAAACCTATCTTGAAACGCAGGAGGGCGTCAACCTCCCGTTCATCCACTGCGTGCAGAACACCGAGGGCTGGCAGCTGGATGATGCGGTGCAGGCCGCTATGCCGGAAAACGCCACGATCGTCCATAAGCCCACCTTCGGCTCGACCGAACTTGTAAAGATCATCGGCGAATATGTCGCGCAGTACGGCGAGACGAACGTCCATATGGAGATCGTCGGTCTCTGTACCGACATCTGCGTCGTATCGAACGCGCTGATAGAAAAGGCGTTCTATCCCGAAATGCCCATCACGCTGGACGCGAAGTGCTGTGCGGGCGTCACCCCCGCAACGCACGACGCCGCCATCGCCACGATGCGCATGTGCCAGATCAACGTCATCAACGCTGACTGATCTCTTTTCTGACATACAGATCGCCCCGCCATCCGGCGGGGCAACAAACTAAAATCACCCGTTGGAAGCTTTCCCAACGGGTGATTTTGACGGAAACTTAGTTTTTGGAGAATTCCGCGAGCTCCAGGCCGGGGTTCTGCTTGAGCGTGTAGGCGATGTTCCACTCGCCGCCGAAGAGCAGGAGGTTGTTGCCCTTGAAGTCCTGCACCCACTTGGTGTCGCGCGTGAGCGTGAGCGTTGCGGGGTCGGTGTCGCTTACGATCCAGCGGATGTTTTCATACGGCAGCGCGCGGCGGCGTACGGCGGTGGAATATTCGCTCTGCAAACGGTATTCGAGCACGTCGAACTGCAGCACGCCGACGACGCCGACGATGACCTCCTCCAGGCCGGTGTTCGGCTCGTGGAAGATCTGGATGGCGCCCTCCTGCGCGATCTGGCGGATACCGGTCTCGAACTGCTTGCGCTTCATCGTGTCCTTGCGCTCAAAGGCGGCGAAGTGCTCGGGCGCGAACGTCGGGATGCCCTCGAAGCGGACCTTCTTGTCCTTGGAGCAGATCGTATCGCCGATGGAGTAGATGCCGGGGTCGAACACGCCGATGATGTCTCCGGCGTAAGCCTCGTCGATGATCTGGCGCTCCTCGGCCATCATCTGCTGCGGCTGCGCGAGCTTGATGGGCTTTCCGCCCTGCACGTGGTAGTATTCCTCGTTGCGCTCAAACTTGCCCGAGCAGATGCGCATGAACGCGATGCGGTCGCGGTGCGCCTTGTTCATGTTCGCCTGGATCTTGAATACGAAGGCGGAGAAATGGTCGTCCGTCGGCTCGACCGGCACACCATCGGAAAGGCGTGCGAGCGGAGGCGTTGTGAGATCGAGAAAGCTCGCCAGAAACTGCTCCACGCCGAAGTTCATCAGCGCCGAGCCGAAGAAAACAGGGCTCAGATCGCCGCTGCGGACAAGGTCGAGATCAAATTCGTACCCCGCGCCGTCGAGAAGCTCCACATCATCGCAAAGCGTGCTGTACAGCCGCTCGCCGAGCGCTTCGCGCAGGCCCGCCTCGTTATCCATGGAAAGCTCCGCCGCGTGGATGGCGCGGCTGCCCGCGTGACGCTGCGTAAACGCGAGCACTTCCTTTTTCTCGCGGTCGTACACGCCCTTGAAGTCCACGCCGCAGCCGATCGGCCAGTTCATCGGGTACGTGCCAATGCCGAACTCCTTTTCGAGCTCTTCGAGCAGATCGTAGGGGCTGCGCGCCTCGCGGTCCATCTTGTTGATGAACGTGAAGATGGGGATGTGCCGCATGGCGCAGACCTTGAAGAGCTTGCGCGTCTGCGGCTCGATGCCCTTGGCCGCGTCGATGACCATGACGGCGCTGTCCGCCGCCATAAGTGTGCGATAGGTGTCCTCGGAGAAGTCCTGGTGGCCGGGGGTGTCGAGAATGTTGATGCAGTAGCCGTTATATTCAAACTGGAGCACGGACGACGTGATGGAAATGCCGCGCTGCTTTTCCAGCTCCATCCAGTCGGAGACCGCATGGCGCGCCGCCGCCTTGCCCTTTACCGAGCCGGCGAGCTGGATCGCCCCTCCGTAGAGAAGGAGCTTTTCCGTCAATGTCGTTTTGCCCGCGTCCGGGTGGGAGATGATCGCAAACGTCCGCCGCCGCGAGATCTCCCGCTGTAAGTCACTCATGTTGTTTCATCCTTCCGGTAAATTTTTGAAATGAAAAATCTACCGTATTTTTAATCCTTCATAACCCGTCTCTTCCCTTGAAAAAGTTGTAACACTCTTTTTTACCATAGAATTCCCGAAAAAGCAATGCGCGTATTCCTTCTTTGCGGGGAAATTGAAAAAAGCCCTTGCCTCTCCCATTGAGAAATGCACCCCATTCCTTAGTACTAAGTATTTGACGATACTTGTCTAACGAATGGGGTGCTGTTCACTGTGCGGGGGAGGCTTCTTTTCTTCTTATTGCCGGAGCTCAGTATACGGCGTATAGTCGAGCGCCGTATAGCGTTCCGTGTGGGAATCGATGATTGCCTGACAGGCCGCCTCATCGGACGGCGTGTCATTAGAAACGTCGTAGTCCGTATCGTACGTCATGTACCACGCGCCGGACTCGCTCGTCACGCCCTGCATGAGAGCAAGCTCTCCGTTCTGGAGCGCATAGTAAAACCACACGCTGCTCGCCGCGCCGCCCGAACCCTCGTTCGCAATGAGCCAGGCGTTTTCGTCCGCGAGATATTCCACATAATACTTATCTCTCGCGTGGCTCTGCACGAGCATCACCGGTGCGCCGTCCTTGACCGTCCAGATCTCCAGAACGGCCGGATCGGTGTCCGCGCCCAAGATCGCGCCGATCACCATCTCCGGCGAGCCGTCGCCGTCAAGGTCAGGGAAAAATACGCCGACGTTCGCGCGGGCGTCGCCCTCGTAATAGTATCCGGCGATCTCGCTCATGCCGTTTTCAAAGTACCGTCCCTCCGGCCACTGCTCGGAGAGCGCCGCGGCGTAGCGGTCCAGCTGCGCGGCATAGAGCGTTTTCCCCTCTTCGGCCATGTTCACGATGCCGGACGGTTCCTCCACCGGCTGCGATACCGGCTCGGCGGTGGGTTCTTCCGTCGGCTCCGCCGCGGTTGCCTCGGGCGTCGCGGTCGGCTCCGCGGTGGCGGTCGGTTCAGGCGTCGATGTGGGCACTGCTTCGGTGGGCTGCGCGCCGCAGGCCGTCAAAAGCAGACTTGCCGCCAGCGCGAAAATACCGAGCCATTTCATCTTCTTGTTCATTGCATATTCTCCTTATTCATTGCATATCCTCCTGCGGTCCGGTTTTCGGGGCCCGCAGGATATTAGACGTGCATTGCGTCAGGATGGTTCACACGGAGTGGATAAATCTGGTTCCTGCCGCGCCGCCCACGCCCAGGCACGCTCGTCCACGGCGGTTTTCCCTTCGCGCAGCGCCGCGATCTCCCGCCGGCAGAGCGGCACGGCGGCGGTCAGAAATTCCTCCGCAATGGCTTTGGTGAAATGTACGCACTCGCCCGGCGGGGGCGGCGTCGTGAAATCCGCGTGCAGCTCGGCGAGAAATTCCGGCAGCGCAAAATCGGAAACAGCGCAGATCGGCTCGGCGGAAAAATTCTCCGGCGCGGTAAGATCCTCGCGCAGGGCGAATTTCTCAATGGCCCAGGTATTCAGAATGCGGTAATCGTCGTAAAGCCGCTCGACCTTCTGCGGCGAGTCCACCTTCCAGCCGTGGTCGAGATAGAATACCTTGCGGAACACGATGTCCTGCACAAGATGGAGATAGTACCCGAGATAGAGCGGATCGTCCATTTTGTCCGCGAAGCGTGCGCGGAAGCCGCCGAGCGCCATCATCGTCTTCGTTCCGCCGTCGATCCGCACGCGGAAATGCGCGCTCACGCGCTCTCCGGCGTCCGGTAAGATTGAGCCGAGACGAAAGCGCTTTTCGTCCGCCGCGGGATGTTCATCCAGAATGAGCTTTGCCGCGGCGAGATGAAGGATACGCGATGCCATAGCTTTTCCTCCTGTATACGAAAAAGACGGGACGCCGCCCGAAGGCGCATCCCGTCTTTTTCCCAAAAATTACTTGAGGCCGTACTTCTTGTTGAACTTGTCCACGCGGCCGCTGGTGTCGACCAGCTTCTGCTTGCCGGTGTAGAAGGGGTGGCACTTCGAGCAGATCTCGACGGTGATGTCCTTCTTGGTGGAAGCGGTCTCGATGACCTCGCCGCAGGCGCAGCGGATGGTCGTGCGCTGGTAATTGGGATGGATTCCTTCTTTCATGTCGTTCACCTCATGTTGGGCTGCCCTGAGGCCGAATACTCGGAGATACAAGGCGCAACGCAAATTATAGCAAATGGCGCCGTGCAATGCAAGCATTTTTTGCATTACGGAAAAAATGCGTTTCTTCCCGCGGAAGCGTCGATTAACAAGAGCACACACGTCGGACAGCCAGTCTTTTCGGTGCTTT
>OLGA01000199.1_pt1 | contig 52998 bp, 73 predicted proteins | sample 1604881 | NCBI WGS metagenome assembly OLGA01 (sample SAMEA3888896, study PRJEB22519) | human gut metagenome | biome: human gut; feature: human-associated habitat; material: faeces | place: Denmark | collected 2009 | reverse complement strand
TTAAAAGCTAGTTTTCCATCTTTTGTACAGTATTTGTATTTGTTAGAACTATCATCACATCTTTGAACACTGTACATAAGTTCATCATCATATCTTTTTGCAATCATCTAAAATGGCATCCCTTCGTCATTATCATAATGTTCAGGATAAGACTGATAATTTACTTGATTTGTAAATGGTACTGTTTGTGGCTGCTGCATCTGTTGTTGTTGAGGTTGATACGATTGTTGACTTGCTTGTTGATAAGCTTGTGTTTGTGGCATTGTCGCATTGTTTAAAGCCAATTCTACGTCCATTACGTACACGCTAGTCTTATACACCTTCTGATTGTCTTTGTTCGTGTATGAGCTTTTTTGAAGCTTTCCATCAACTGCAATGTGTTGTCCTCTAAATCCATATTGATTAATATGTTCTGCATTTTCTCCCCAAGCGGTGCAATCGAAGAAATATTTACGTTCTTGTCCGTCCTTCCCTTTTTCTTTAACTTCAATCGAGAAGTTACATAGGCTTTGTCCTGTAGCAGTTTTCTTTAAAGTGATATCACTACCGATTTCGCCTGATAAAATAACTCTGTTCATTTCTTTTCAACTCCTTTATACAAATTCAACACCTATTGAATTAGGTCTGATTCCTTCTATCATCTGATACATATGTGATTTAGAAATGAAATTCTTTCTAGCACACTCGGCAATTGAAGAATAAACTGTATCGCCTATTCTTACTTTCTTTTTGTTTCTCAACCCCTGAATCTGAGCTAGTTTGATAACTCTTAGGTTTTCAATTTTCATTTCTCCGTCCCAAACGATAGAATCATTCTTTTCTATTTCCCCGACAAAAGCTTTGTAGGCTTCAAATAATACATTCAAGTATCGTTTTCCTTCTTTAAAGTTCACTACAACTCTGTAAATTGATTCCGTTTCCTTTTTAGCTTTCATTTCCCTTTGTTTTCCTTTTAGATCAACAGAAACAACTCTTAAATAACTTGTGATGTAATATCTGATTCCTGTTTTACTTTCGCCTAGTAGTTGGAATTGCTCAGCATCTTCACTTGTTACCTTTCTTCTTTCTTCCTCATCCGTTTCAACAGGAAGAAGAATACATCCTTTGTAAGTTTCCTCGTTTCTCAACATCTTATGGAATTGAGCGTTTGTAATGCCCAATTCCTTCATTACATCTTTTGAAGATACGATTCCACGTACAACTGATATATCATTTTTTTCCAACATATAATATTGCACTTGCTACCCCTCCTATTTTTATCCGTTCATCAAATCTCCCAACATTTTCATGCCTTCCTCCTTTTTTGGAGGTGCAGGCAATTGATCGTGTTGTTGATACATTTCCAAACTGATTTGACCTGAATTTAATAACTGTACTTCTTCTTCACAAATCTCTTTATACGCTTGCAAAAATCTATCTCGGTAATATTGCAAGTCTTTTTTATTGCTCCACGCAATATCTCTTAACAGATAGCTCCCTCCGAGTGCTTTCTGAATGTTTCTAGGCAGTTTATCGTAGTTGACCTTACTAGTATGAGGGTCACACTTAGCGTTCCTTAAAACGATTTCCCAAGCCTCTCCACACTCTTTAGTTTTTCCAATAGCAGTTTTACTAATTCTTGTTTTTACTTGTGCTACATTTGGAGCAAACTCTCTTGTATCACTTTGGATAATTTGATTGACTGCATTTGCCACAACTAAGTATTCATAATCCTTAAAAGATACTTGCCAAAGTTTTAAATAGGCTTGCGTATCTTCCTGAGTCATGTTTTTGTAACTCATTGGGTAATTGATTCTAAGCACCTGTAAGATTCTTTCAGTTTCTTCTAATGTCAAAATGCATACCCCATTTCTTTTCTCGTCAATTGTCTTTGACCGTTGTTGTTATTGTTCTGCAATTTGTAGAATGTTGACCATGTATGCACAATGCTCTGATTTACAATAGCAATCTTTGTAACATCATCTACTGCCAATTTATCTAATTCATTTAAAGACAATTTCATAGCTCTAACAGTCAAAGGTTTTCTTGCTTTAGTACGCATATCTACAAAGTCATGCAATGCATCTTGCAAATCTTTGCTTTCTGTATACTCTGCAATAACAGAATTAACACTTTCTTTTTTTATATTTTTTTCTTTATATTCATTAGTATTTAATTCTTTAGTACTTTGTTTATTAGTATTTTGTTTATTAGTATTTATTTGTGGTTGATTTTCCGTGCACTGAACTTCCGTGCATTGAATATCCGTGCACTGATTTTCCGTACACGGTAATTTGTCATACGGTTTCTCGTAAATATCGTAGATGTAATCAAATCTTCCTGTTTCATCTTGAACTCTTGTACGCTTTAAATATTTGTGTTCTTCAAGTTCTTTTAGTGCGGTTTGAACTGCTGCTTTATTTTCTTTTACGATTGCAACCAATCCGTTTACTGAATAATCCCAATTGCTAGGTAAAGAAAGCATCAAACCAAGAAGTCCTTTTGCTTTTAGTGAGATTTCTTTATCTTGAAAGTGATAATTGCTCATCACTGTAAACCCTTTAGTGTTATTTACTCTAATTACTGCCATACTTTACACCTCCTAACATTCTGTACCTATGTACTTTGTATGGAAAACGTAAGCAACTGCCATTGCTTGCCATATGTCTTTCTTGAATCCGTAAAAATATCCAGACTCTTTTTTTGTACCTTTTCCTTTGTTTGGAGTATCTTTAGCAAACAAATCAATAAGAGCTTGTCTAATAGTTGCGTCTGTCGCTTTCATAGAGTGGCATAGAGCCATTTTTTCTTCACTTCGGTATATTAATGTTGGTTCAATATCAAAAGCTTCAAATTGCTCTAATAAACGCCCTATGAAGTAACAAGTTTCAAATGTAGTTTGACCTACAGGCATGCCGAAACTTTGTATTCCTTCAATTGCTACATAATCAATTGGATAATTTTCTGCTTTCCAATTTGAGATTTTATCTTGCAATTCTTTATTAGGTATTTTTCCTTTATCTACAACTGCCGATAAATCATTCTCAACTACAACAAATGCACTGTATTCATTTGCTGGGTCAATGCCTAAAATCATCTTACGCACCTCCGATTTCAAACTTAGTAGCATCAAGTTTTTTCTTTTCTGAGTTCATCTTTGCTTCAATACTTTCATAAGCAGTTTTGAAACGTTTTAAATCAGAATCAACTTTTGCAAACTTAGTTCTTTCCTCAGAAACTTTTTGACCTGCTAAAGCTTCAAAGTATTTAATACTAGGTGCTTTCCCATCATGCTCACGTTCCCAAGTACTACGTGCAACATAAATCTCTTGATTTGTTTTATTTTCAATATCTGCTTTCAAAATGTTTGAACTTTCCTGTAATCTAGCAATCATTTCACCAATTAAGAACATTTGATTTGCGAGGTTTTCAATGTTCAATGCCATTTCCATTACTGTTTCTGCATCTGAAATATAAGCATCAACTAGGATTCCTAATTGTTCTTCTATTTCTTCGTCCTTCCAATATTTGATTTTGAATGGATTATATTTAAACAACAATTCATTTTGACTTAGCATTATATTTCACCTCTGATTCATCAATATGTCCGTAGATACGTTCTAAATATCTTTTGGCAATTCCTAGCATTTTCTCTCTCTTTGTGCTTTGGTCTAAAAGATTGTGGCATCTTCTACACACTGTAATAATGTTTTTCTCTACTCCAAGTCCTGATTGCGATCTTGGAATTACGTGTGCTTCGGGAAATGCGAAGGGAGAACCGCAAAAGATACACATTCTCCCATCTCTTTCCCATACAGTATCTTTAACTGATTTAGGAATATCTGTAGCTTGGCTACGTTCGCTTTTATACAAGACTTACACCATCAGGTTGCGGTTCTTCTGGTTGCGAATATGTTTGTGGTTGTACAGGTGCTTGCTCAATCTGTTGTGTAGGTTGTTGAATTGGAGTTTCATCCAATTTCATATCAACATTCATTTCTTCCTCTGAATACATCTGTTGGAAATCATTAGGGAATGTTTCTCTTAATGCTTGAGTAATCGCAACTTTACGAACCATAGTGGCCATCTTAGACGCCCATTGTGAGTTAAGCTTTCCGTCTTTAGTTCTTCCTGCATACTCTTCAACAGAAACTTCAATGTGGGTTGGATGTGAAATATTCTTTCTAAATACATCTGCCCATCCACCGACAACTTCTTCACGATCTTTAAGATAAAAAGCACCTTTTCGGTAAGTCAACTCACCGCTTTCATTATTAATTACGATAATTCCAGCATCTAAACCATCAAACTCTGAATTTCTTTCGGCACGTTTCAAGAAAACATCTTTTGAAACTACCATTTGAGCTGGTGTAGTGTTTCCATACTTGATTAAGTAGCAGTCTTTAATGAATGGATTCAATCCTTGTGATTTACACAAATTGATGAAATACACAACTTCTTGGTCTGTAATTTGACCGTTTCCGTTTACTAAGTAATTTCTTACGATAGCTGGAGATAATTTTACTTTTTCTCCGTTGGCAGAAAATTCTACCAATTGATTGTCATTCTTTTTAGCGATGTTGTTTTGTAACATAATTAACATTCTCCTTTTTCTACAATTGTCACTTTTACGTTATGTTCACGAATGAACTGATTTAAAATTGGATTAAAAGCCTGTAATTCGCTCATAGAGCCTTCAAATCTAAATACACAATATCTTCTTTGTTCTGTCTGATTTTGAGCCTGAGGTGTTTCAAATGGAGCTTGTGTAGGAACTACATTTTTTCTTTCCATTTGAGCTTGCTTAGATTGTTCAATCTGAGCATTTACTTTTTCTTGAAGTTTTGCTTTAGCTTCATTGATTTCATTTATTCTCTCTGTAGCTTTGCTTAGATCCAATGTCTTGCAGAACAATTGGATAACTTGTTCTGCCTGTAATTCATCCTCAGGCAATGAAGCTTCGATAAAAGATAATTGTTCTTCAGCTTTCAAGAACTTGTTATTCAACGATTCTTCAATTTCCTTAGGCTTAACAGACTTGTTCAAATATCTTTCTTCAAAAACTAAATCAAATGGATATTTGTTGTTCGTCATGTTTAGCCACAACTCTTTGATTTGATTACGCTTTAATTCTTTCTCTGCGTTATCAATATCATTGATTCCGCTTCCCAATTTATCGGATGCTGCTTTGATTGTTTTCTCAACTTCCATAATGTCTTTTTTATCTTGCAACCACTGAGCGAATACATCATTCTCAACTTGTTTACACTTATCAGATACAACTTTCACTAAATTATTTAGTGAAGCTCTATCTGTTTTTGCTTGTTTGTAGTTGTTCTCATCAACTACATAGTCGTAAGCTTTCAATCCTTCTTGAATTGCTGGTAATAAATCACTTGCGTTTGTGTACACTTTTCCGTTTTGTGCACGTACCTCTAAATTAAATTCCATATTTCCATCTCCTCTTTTTCTATATAGACAATGTGATAGGTGGTTCTACATCACCTATGAAGTACCTATCCCATTTTTCTATCATGTTTTCTTTTAGATCATTCATACTGTCTAAAGCTTCTTCTTTACGATATGAACGCTCAATGATTCGTGCATCACCATCTGCAAATCTTAGTTCTGCACAATAGATAACGAAGTCAAAATCCGTTACAATCAATCCTTCTAAAGTTTGACAATAATAGTTGTCAGGAACTGTTTCGTTTCCTTTACTGCCCCATTTCTGCAAACTCTGAGAATTGATTATCTTAGATGTTTTGATTTCCAAGATTCCACGTTCTCCTGTTTCCTTGTTGTAGATCAATCCATCAGGACTGTATCTAAGAAAATCATGTTCCTTAGAAACCAATGTAACGTTATCCACGTACTGAACATCTAGTTCAGGATGTTTCGCCTGAAATAATGTTCTTAAACATGGTTCTGCGGTATTCCCGTACTCGATAGCATCATTTGTAATCAGTTGTGAACCGAATTTTTTATCGTGCCACAACTGATTAAGCGTTTTCCATGGGTTTAAATTCATGAAACAAGCTGCATCTGAACCGCCGATTCCACGTCCACGTTTTTTTAACCACTCTTCATGGCTTCCATACTTTTCAACACTGAATTTATCGGTGTCTTGGTAAAGATTCATTTTTCACATCTCCTTTCAACTAATTGAATATTTCTAGTTTTTCTATATCTTCTGTTCTTACTGCGTGTGATGTTCTTCTGTTATCTTCTAAAAAGTCGTATTCATCTTGAACACCCCATGCGTATCTGCTATGCAATCTGTTGATTTCTACAATGTTTTTAAATCTTTCTACTCTTCCATCTTTTAAGTAGACATATACAGTGTGTTTTTGACCTTTTGGTGTCTGATAAATTAACATTTCTTACTCCTCCTTATGTGTCATCTTACAAACCTCTTATGTACCAATTAGCTATTACAATGAAAGCTAGAGAAACTAATAAACAGATTAACGAGCAAATGTAATTAAACTTAGCAGCACAATTAACCATATGCGTTTGTTTTTGACTTCTAACTAGCATTGAGTAATGAGTTTCGTACTCGTTATTAGCAAAAGAAGGAAGCGTGATACAATCACCTAACTCAACTGCTTTCTTCTTTGCGGTTGATCTAGAACCAGGCTTCTTCGTCTCTTTCTGCTTTGCAGAAGTCGTAGCAGTAGTCTTCGTAACTGTACTCATCTTGTTCTTCCTCCTCTTCATCTTCATCAATGTATCTGTTGTCATCTAACTCTCTTAAATCATCTACATCCATCATGTTGTTCACACCTTTCTTTGAACTCAGGAAACATCCTGATAAATAACTTTGTTGGAACTTTCTTTGTATCTATCACCTTGGATAGATTGGACTTTTTATAAGCCTCCGATTCGCATATAAGATTCAACATCTTGTATGCGGTTTTCTTAGAAACACCTAGTTCCATGATGTCTCTATAGCCAAGCAACACTTTCATTCCTTTACACATCTTTTCCCAACTTCAAATCCACACATATAAATGGTTTGAAGCATTGAAGATACGTTTACTAAATCTTCATTAGAACATCCGTTCTTGATTAGAAGATCTAACACTTTGTTTTCTGTTTCTGCTGATTCATGGATTAAACTAATTGAATTTAATTTTCCACTTGGTTCTGTCATTTTATTCACCCCTTCATGCCGTTCTTACCGGTATTTATTTTTAAAAAAAATTTAGCTTAGCAAATCTAAGGAAATTCCGTAGTGTTTAGCTAACTTTTTTGCGTTGCCCAATGACATAGTATCAGGGTCTTTTTCATATTTCTGATATGTTCTTAGATTGACTTCTAAGTAATCAGCAATCTCTTGTTGAGTTTTTTTCTTATTCACACGTAATGCTTTTAATGTGAACTTTGGAACTGTTTCTGTCATTAACATCTTCCTTTCTCACTACCTACTTTATCGGTATCTTCACTTATTATTATATCCATCTTTTTACCGTTGTCAACTGTAATATGAACTTTTTTTGTATTTTACATGAAAATTTATTATATGTACATATACAATTATGGTCGGTATTATGTTATTCTTATATTAGAGGAGTAAACTTATTCATGGATATTAACGCAACAGGACAAACGCTTAAATATTTCAGAAAAAGAGCAAATCTTACACAAAAAGATGTAGCTAAATCCATGTTAAAAAGTCAACAATGGGTTTCTGATACTGAGAATGGTGTAAGTACTTTGCTCTGGGGTGATCTAAAAAAGATTTGTAAATTGCATAATACTACCCCATCAGAATTTGAACACAAAGAAAATGAATTTATGTAGTAGAGATAAAAAAAGGGGATGATATAAATGATTATAGTCGTATGCTTATTAACACTTGGATTGTTAGGCTTAGGAAAAGCTACAGGAAGTATAATAGATATGGCAATTAGTGCATTTGTTTATTTACTTGTTATTGCATTCTTCTTTAAATATTTACTGCCATTCTTTACTATAATTTTCATTCTAGTTACATTGTACGTATTGTTTTGGTAGCACAAAACGTCCGCAACGAAACATGATAAACTTTAAGTGCCTGTAAATAGGCAACTGTATTTTCATCTCTCTCTATTTCATGGAAGACACACTCAATAAGGGTGTGTTTTCTTTTTGCAAACAAAAAAGCCTCCCGCTTGGTAAGGAGACTCTTTTGCATAAAGTTATCTTAGAAAGGGTTGTGTCCATCCATGAAGAACACATCAATAATATAGCACATAAATTTTAAGATTTGTTAAAAAAACAAAAACCATACCTGGATGTGTTAGGTATGGAATCGTTTTGGCAACATTTACTAAAAGGGGGAGCTTTTAGCAATTGTCACATTTTGTTGTTGTTTTTGCTAGTGCCACAAAGAGAAATGTTAAGATTCGATTGCACGTCTGCAATTTGCACTATACCAAAGAGAACTTAGGCCTTTATCGTTCTACTTTTCCTAGCAACATGATTATATCACAAGCACAAATATTTTTATGCATAAAAAAAGAAGAATACAATTGTATTCCCCTAAGCATAGATATTATACCATATTATGGTATTGGTCGTATTGTGCACTCTACTAATCTATGTGCATATATTTTAACATAAAAAGCAAAGACCGTACAAACATCATACGGTCTAAGAAACTCATTCTACACTATTAGACGATCTATTTTATAATTGGCTACCTCGAGCTTGCGTGATATTTAAGGAGCAACACGGTTTCCATTTCCACCAATTATATTTTTCGTGCACGATAGTTTACAACATATAAACCTGTTTTTTGCAGATTTTGTTCAAAATCGAGCGTTTTATGTCGTATTTCGTACATCATGTACAATTATTTGAACAAATTAGCGATTTTTTCAACGATCTTTAGCAACAGTTCAATCAATTTATTGATTCCTGTTACATTGATTTTGTTTCCATTATCGTCTTTAGAGTCTGTATTTGGTTCATCTTTTTTATTTTCTGAGCCATTTTCATCCTTTTTATCGTCTGTTGATTCATCTTTCTTAGGATTTGACTTATAAAAATCAATATCGTGGAAGATTATATCTTTGTCGATTGGGTTAGCTGCATACTGATGAATAACACCAACACTAGATTGGTCTGATTGAATATTACCATCATTCGTACCCCAATTTGCAATCCATAGTGGATATGTTGTTTCTACAAATGTTCCTAGCCAACTAGTACTAGTATAAACACCTGTATAATATCCCTTAGCACTCATATAGTCGCAGAATACTTTACAAGAGAAAGAACATCTTTCTTTTGTTAAGACACCAGCTTTTTTCTTGTAATTATCTGCGTCCTCCATATCGAACCATACACCAAGTTGTACATTTCTGTCTTTGATTAGATTATATACATACTCTGCTTCCGCTCTAGCTTGACTATCATCTAACGCATAATCATAGCAATACACACCATAAGGAATCTTTAATTGTTCACATTTATCTGCAAAGTATTCAAACTTCTTATCAGTGTTTTCTCCGTAGGAAGCACGCAAGATAACAAAGTCATACTTTGATAAATCAATATCTGAACTGTTGTGTTCTGAAATATCAATTCCGTACCCCTTAACATTCTTAGTGTAATCTGTTGTAGTCGGTTTAGAAGGCTCTGTAGAAGGCTTAGAAGGCTCTTTCGTATCTTCCTTAGTATTTGTATCAGGTGCTCTGAATTTTGCCCACATTTGGCTTCTATCCTCTGTAGCGGACACTGCAACAAAGAACTTTCTGTCTCCTTCTTTACCTACAATGTATCTATGTCCATTCGTTACACACTTCCAATAATAGCGAATCTCATCATCTGTATTACATTGACCAAAGATTTCACCACTTGGATTATCGTAATGCTTATGTACACCATCAACAATGAATGTTGCAATACCATCTTCCTGAGTTAATTCAATGTCTTTTGTTTCAGGAGCACCGATTGTGGCCCATGGTTCAACACCATATGATTCACTACCACTAACTGCTGCAAAACATCTAACTCCATTTGTATGAATCCATGAAATCCATCTATGCCCATTTCCAATCCATTTTTCTGTATAGACTTGTTTTTCACCTTTTACAAATGTTCCATAAGAAGCGCCTGTTGGTGTATCTCTATGAATAACGATAGCAGTATCATTTTCAAATGTGGCCATTCCATTTTCTTTAATCAATTGAGAAGCATCATATGTAGAAGCATTTGTATAGAATTTAGGTCTTAAATATCCCCAAATAGCACCTTGATAGTTTAATGGCCATAGCATAGCTTTAGGGTTGCCTAGAACGTTCTGAGAGAGTGCTCTACCTTCCCAATAGATAAATATATGTCCATATCTTGCATCACCGCCTACAGACACTCCCACGTCACCATTTTGTGGAGCACCTGTAACAACATCAAAATAACTTAAAACACCATTATTAGCTCTGTTAAACCACCAATCACGAGCGTGGCCACGAGGAATACAAGGCTTACCTCCCCATGCCATTAATCCTTGAATTAACGAAACGCATTGTCCACCAAATGGCTCAACACTTTGAACATAATTAATGTTCATTATTTGCCCTTTATTGTTAAAAACCTTATTGATAGCATAGTTATAAAACTCTTGTGGAGTTCCCATTTTTCATCCTCCTATCTAAGTTGTATTTATTTTTTAGACAAATGTGTAATATTATACACATTGTTCTAACCAATAAATTTTATTAAATTTCCAAAGTAATCTGCATTTTCGTGCATTTACTTTTTTACAATGTTTAGTTTTTGACTGAAAGTTTAAAGCCAATTGTTCTGGATATAAAGCAGTAACATATCCTGTATGAGTTTCTCCGTTTTTATATGTATAAGTAACTAAATCTCTATGCTTAATTCCTAATACGTTATCAGCTTTTGCCTTTGATTTTCTTCTCATTGGTTTAATAATCCACTCTTTAATATCACAAGTATCCGGAATACCATCTGCAATACATATTGCGTCATTACTATGAGTTTTTACTATGTTCCACTCAATACGTTTATTAGCAGTGTCTCCACCATTTGTAAGATGTAATATTCCTAATTCAGAAATCTTTTCCCTCAAATAAGTTTTCCCCTGCATTACATGCATTGCATAATCAAATCTTTTTGGCTTAGATTTAATCATATTGAAATACTTTTCTTCAAAACACTTTTCTTTACCTTTTGTCTTATCATGACACTTTTCACATAAAGTAATTAAATTTCCAATGGTATCGGCGCCACCATATCTCCTTGCTCTTATATGATGTACTTCTAACCTACAGTTAGATTTCCCGCATTCTTGACATCTACATCCATCTCTCAGAATAGTTGCTTTTCTAATGTTTTCATCCAAGCGATTAGATTTTTGATACTGCCATCTATAAGGTTTATAACCGTCTACCATTGCACGAATATCTATACAAACATCTTCAAGGTAATATTCCTGAATATTAACCCACTTATTAAGTTGATATAACACTCTCAAAACAGCATCTTTCTTCTGCTTAATGCTTGGCGCTGATCTACAAGTACTTTTGGAAGATGAACGGTTATTAAATCTTGCTTGCCTGTATCTTTTATGATAACGGCGATATTTGCGATATCCACGTCTTACATCCATTAAATGTTTTACATCTTGGCGTTGTTCGATAGTACCTTTAAACACCACTTTATTTTTAGTAAGACATTTTTGAACAATAGCTAAACCAACACACGAAGAACCGTCATCTATACCACAAACTATATGACTTTTATCACCTTCATCAGATTCAACTTCTTTTTCTAATTGTATCACCATAGGATATTTGCTTTTTAATTTAGCTCTACCTTTTCTAATCAAATACCAACCTTTATTAATTTTTGTTGGTGCTAATGGTTTGTTATTTTTGTCAACAACAAAACAATATTCAATTCTATTTACCATCTCTGGATACCTTCCTTTCAGAGTAATTTTCGTCTTGCCAATGTCGGAGAGGATATATGTGTTTCTCTGTTATCTATGCAGGACATTAGCATAGTTTCTTGATTGGCACTCACAGAGCTTCAGACTGACAAGCACATCTGAAGGTGTGTCTTTAACCTTTTCTCTAACGTAGTTCATCATGCAGAATCACTTTCGTAAAACAGCACTCACTTAGGCTCGAAACCTATCATTAAGCAAATGTAAATAAGAAATGTAATATACATTTGTCCACTTATTTACATTTTTGTCTATAAAATAGACTGCTTAACAATTAGTCCTTAGTTTTTATCTAGCAGAAAGTCTTGAATTTCATCTCTAGTTTCTTGGAGCTTGTCTTTATCATTTTCAGAAAGCATATTGTTGATAATTGCGATATTTGCTTTTAATGTCAAATTACCACGTTGCTTATCTTCTTCTAATCTTTCTTCATGTTCTCCTAGCCTTCGAGAGTGTTCATTCAATTCTTTCTTAATCCCTTCTTGTGTGATAACTAAACTTTCAATTGATTTTATTCTCTCATTGTCTCTTACTAACCATTCTTCGTGTTTTCTAACGGTTTCTTTTAAATCGTCATTAGGTTTCTTTACCTCTTTAACAATCTTCACAACTCCCCAAGCGGAAGCAATGAAACCTAAAAGCCATAAAACATATTCTAAATCAATAGTGATTACTTTCACTATTAGTCACCTTTGACGTTGATTTTATCAATTCCATTATCTAATTGAATCTTAACGTATTCTTCAATTTCATCAAAAGTGCTTTGAACAATTTCACTAATCATTTCTTTTGTTATAATTCCATGCAATGCATCAGGTACGATATCATAAAGCTTACCTACAACTTCTTCAAACTTCTTGCCACCTGCATTAGTTGTATCTTTGTAGTTGTTCTCTGCTTCTTTAATGTAAACTACTGCTTGTGCAGTGATTTTAGCAATCACTTCTTGAACTTCTTTTGCTTTGGTTTTAGCTTTGGTACTGAATTTAAAATATAAAGCTAATCCACCGCAAACTAAAGTAGCAATAGTCTGTAATAAAGATAAAAAATCTTGTACATTCATAAATTTACACCTCCAAAAATATTTCATCTCTCTCATATTTTCTGAGGTACTGTTTTATGGCATATCAATTATATAATGAAAAGAAAAGGACGTACATTATCGGCCCTTCTCTTTGTCCAAAATATCAATTCCATTAATATATAGAATCTCATTCTGTTCTTTGATGATTTTGTTTTGCTTATCAATAATATCTAATAAATATTGAATATACTCGAAATTACTCAAAATCAATCAACTCTTGATATTCTGCTTTAGTGATTTTATTTTTCTTATAAGCTTGTTCAACTAAGAAAATATAATTATCTTTACTATATTTTCCATCAATCACTCTGCTTTTCTGATTATTCAAAATCCTGTACATGATTCATTTCCTCCGTTTCTTCTTCGTCAACAGGTAATTCGATACCTGCCATACAAGCAACGTATTCCGTTAGAAACTTTTGATTTGCCAATTCGTCTTTTGTAGATTGAACTTGTGAAGCTTGATATTCTTCTTGAGCTTGTTTTTCGATAGAAACATCTAATTGTTTGATAATCATACTTTTATCTCCTTCCATAGATTAGCGTAATACGCATCTATTCTTTGCAATAACTTGTACGTATTCCCTAATTCTGCGTGTGATTTCCAACTATGAAGGCTTGCATCAATTTCTTCTTTTGTCATTTCACCTTTCTTAGCTTTAATGACTTGTTTCTTTAATTTTCGCCTTTCATGTTTTATATTTTCTGAACTTAGGTTGTAATAAACCTTTCCCGTTTTTGATAATGTAGTCTTAAATCCAAGAAACATAAATCCTTTATCTATTCTTAGAACTTTTGCTTTCTTTGGGTTAGGTTCAAATCCTAATTCGATTAACTTATCACAAACTATTTTCTTCCATTGTTTCGCTTTTTCTTTGTCGTTTGTAATTAAATAAGAATCGTCCATATATCTTATGAAACTTTTACAATGTAGTTTTTCTTTGATGAAATGGTCTATTTCATTCAACAAGCTTATGCCAGCAATCTGAACCATTTGAGAACCTGGATTATATCCAATATCTCCTGAATATTGTGTATCTAACACATCTTTAGACATACTAGCAGTATCTGAATCGCACATCTTATAAAAACATTCGTTGACATCTTTATGTCTCATATTTTGATAATATCCATGTATATCTATCCATACAACATATCCTACATTTGTTTTGTTGTTGATGTAATATCTATGAAGATATTGTCTCATTACATCCATAGCTTTCTTTGTTCCTTTGAACTTTTGACAAGCTATATTTGCATATACAAAGTGCTTTGTTGTTTGAGGATATAATGAATTATCGTTAATACTACGTTGATAAACTCTATCCCTAAAAGGAATACTTAAACATTCCCTTCTTTTTGGATATGTAACAATAATCGGTTTAGGTTTTCTGTTTATCCATGTATCATTTTGCAATTGTTCTTCCATCTTCAAACAATTTTCTACACCATTTAACACAAATGATTTAACGCTAGGTTTCCAAGATACATTTTTCTTACATTTCAACATTGAATCAAACAATTGATCGTAGTCTGTAATATATTCTTTTATTTCCAAAATAATAGTTTCCTTCCGTCATAGTTAGCTACCATCTTTTTTTAAGAGGCTCTAACATCGGTGGCAAAATACACAGATTTATGTATATTCTGCGGTATTGTTCGCTCTAATTAGCAGGGATGAAGTTCCTTGTTTACACATATCAAATCGTATCAACATCTAAGGTTGACCATATAGTTTAAATTGATAAACAATCGGGGCGAACGCATTCGCATTAGAAGCGTTGTTGTTGTTGACATTGCCACTAGCGTTCACATTCCACGTATTACAAGCATTGCCTTGGTTGGCCGAACGCAAACGGACGTTCTGAGAATCAACCTACATCCCGTATATATTAGTAATTATTAACAAATACTAATTGATATATTTTGCATATCGTTCTTTATCTGCATTGTGCCATGCGATATACATTCTCTTTACCGTTACTACTTGCTTAGTCCAATATTTAACTCGTTTTCCACGAATGTTAAATAATGTTTTTGCTACATCTATATCAGATAATAAATCTACGCAAAGGAAAATGGCTTCACGTTGGTATCTGCTGCGTTCTTCCCATCTTTCATGTCCCGTCTTACCTTGAACATATATTGCATTTGCTCTTTTTCCTAGCCTGTATATATCTTTTGCCTTCTTAATTATGTCACCCGTCATTGTCTGATAATATTCAGGTGGAAAATTATTTGTGTTTGAACAAATCTTTACAGTATACAAAGACAAGTTTCTTGCTTCCCATAAACAATCCAACATTTTATTTGTCGGTGTGTCAGGTACATTTCTTTCATTTACATTCGTTGCCATTTAATAATTCCTTTCATTGCATGGGGCAGTACGTTGTCTGCCACGATTTTAGATTTATGCGATGCAAACAATCGGGGCGAACGCAATCGCATTAGAAGCGTAGTTGTCGTAGACATAGCCACCAGCGTGCACATACCACGCATAACAAGCATAGCCTTGGTTGGCCGAACGCAAACGGGCGTACTGAGGTGATGTCTTGTTTGCAATGGAATACTCAATCATATTCGGATAATCTGTCCACCATTCGCAAGGTGTTGTACGTCCGCTTCTTCTTTTCCAATAGGTGTGAACATCACCTTCACCACTAGTTTGTGGTTTAATGAACATCTGTGATAATGAAGGTAACGTAACATAGTCGTATGTAATATCCTCTGTTCCTTCATCATTAACAGTATTAGCATAAGTAACTACCTTTACTTTTTTTAAACAATTTAGCATTTCCTCAGGCATACCACATAAGAATCCGTCTTTAGAAGCTAATTGGTCAGGACAAATATCCCATTGATCTTGTTGAGTCCACCATTTCCCTTTTGGCTTACTTGAGTTCAAATACTGTCTTAAAGCAGATGTTTTCCATCTGTTCCATCCGTATGCCATTTCTTGTACAGAGTTTAAATTTCCGCTTCTACTATCATGTTGGATTGTTCCTATATTTGTTCCACCACTACCAACAGTAACATTGACTGTTTCGTTTAATGTAATTCCATCTTTTCCGTATGAATAAACCTTCCAATTAGATGGTGCTTCGGCTGGTGCTTTGTAGCATCCAGCTAATCTACCACCTCTTTCTACAGGCTTTGTCAAAGTGAATTGGTAATTGATTCCTGGTTTAACGTTATTTCCCCATGATTTAGCAAAATCGAAATTATAAGTGCCAGCACTTAGTCCATCAGGACACGCTAGAAACGCTCTCTGATGCGAAAATTGAATATCAAAAGGCAAAGTATAGTGCGATTGTAACCACATTCCAGGAACAACTTCTCCGTCCTCTAACGTAACATCTTCAAAGTGATTTACTTGCCATGGCATATCGTACTCTTTTGAATCAGCTGTATCTGTCCATTTTTCAATTAACTGCGTACCAATAGCAAACGCACTTTCACCGACTCCGTTTGCAATCAATGTTCTTACCTTCTGCCAATCCATTGATTGATATGAAATTCCGTTTTGAGCAATGATATTTAATGCTTTTACAATTTTTTCTCCTGTTTCATCTGTTAAAATTCTGTGTTTTGCCATTATTCTTGTACCTCCTGAACAATATATCCTTCTTCGTCTACAGATAATCCCAACGCTTCAAATTCTTCTTTAAGCCTACTTACACCTAAAGAATCATCTAATTGTTGGATTGTACCTTGTTTGGTAGCTTCATTATCTTGTACGATAATTAAATCTGTTTTTGAAATGCCTTTGCTTGAAGGCAATTCTGCAATTCTAACACCCATTTATATACCTCCTAACTGCCATAGTTTTTATGGCGTATAATCTTACCTTTCTTGTTGAAATAAGATGCTTTTACTTTCTTTATTAATCCGTTATCGTTGTAGAAAACCTTGGCAGTCCTTAATCGCTCTTTTCCAATTGTATCAACAATCAAATTATCTCCATTCTTAGCTAAGATGTCTACTCCGTCTTTAGTTAGAATTTCTGTTTGATACAAATTTGTATTGTATGCAAGTTTAAGTTGGTCGACCAATGTTTTAAAACTGAATGTAGCATTATCTGATTTAGAGCCGAAGTTATCAACGATACGAACGTATAATGTATAACTTGTTTCAGGATTTAAATTGTCCAAATAAATATGTGTATCAGTTCCTACATTAATCCAATTTGAATTATCTAGCGAATATTCATAGTGATCTATTGTAGCTCCTTCATTTACAGAGAATCCATACCAAGAAAACATACCACCATGAGGTGTGACTCCTGTACTTCCGATACCACCTACATTTGGCTTTTCAGGGTTCAATGTTGTAAATGATGTACTAGCCGCTAACGAAGGGTGACCATAGTTATCGACCATTCTTACATAGAATGTATAGTTTGTATTAGGCTTCAAATCACTAAGAGTTAAGCTCGTTGATTTACCTCTGTCTGTCCAATTATTTTCATCATTAGATGTTTGATAAGAATAATCAGTGGCCATGTCTCCTAATGAGAATCCGCTCCAACTTACTTTTGCAGAATTGGACGTTACTGAGCTTAAAGAAACACTTCCTTTTGAAGGAGCATTAGGATATTTAGTTGTCGCAGTAAAACTGACCGCTTCACTCCAAACTCCATTATATTTTCTTTTGAAACGATAATAGAAAGTGTAAGTCGTATTAGGGTTTAATCCTGTCCATGTATCTACAAAAGGTGTATCGGCTTTTATTGCTTTATTCCACGTTGTCCAATTACTGCCATCTCTACTCCATTGATTCTCTACGGACTCAAACGGAACAGAAATTGTGCAGTACATTGTATTGTATGTACTTCCAACATTGCTTATTGTTGCCCTGTTTGCGGTTCTATCAATTTTAGGAAGTGAGATGTCTACTATATTTGTGTTTGAAGGGCTTCCTATAGCTCCTGTATATGTTCCATTAAACCAATAATGTATTTTGCTTGATGCATTACCATTAGAATCATGGTCAACAGTAAATGAACCATTTTGTAGAATATATACCTTGCTTGTACCAGCTCCACCATCTGAAAATGTTGCATGAGCACTATAATTTTGTGCTCCTGTAACTCCAGCATACCAATCTTGTTCAACACTATAACCTGTATAATGAGGGTTTATATTTTCAACTAAAATTCTAGTTCTTGTATGGACTGTAGACCTATTATTTATAGCATCTTGTTCGCTCCATGCGTATACTTGGAAATACATATTACATTTGCCACTGTATGACCAAATTAGATGACTTCCAAGTAATGCCCATCCTCCACCTACATAAGCCATGGATTAGTCTCCTATCTGAAAGTAGAAATATCCGTTAGGACAATTTGTTGTGTTTGGGTCAGCAGTTCCAACTTTATAACGAATTGCTTCAATATTTACTGCATGGTTTTCATCAGGTTGTATCGTTACGTTGTTGACCTTGATTGTTTTAATAGGTACTAATTGATCTACAACTTCTTGTTTAATATATCCAGCATCATTTTCAAGCTCAGATACATTTTTAGGGATTTCAGTTTTCTTTGCATAAACACTAGCTAAATCTAAATTGACAATATAATCAACAGGACTAATCGTGTTTCCATCTAATTTAATAGTTGTGATAGGAACTTGAATAGCAATGTTTTTGTCGTTGTCTTTGGCAATGTTTGTTCCGTTTACAGAAATTGTCTTTACGAATTGATTTAGAATCGCCATTAAATCCAATTGATTAGAAATATCGCCAATCATATTTCCCCATTTGATTTTTAAATTCGCATGGTCATTAATTACTTGAATTTCTTTTCCATTGTAGATATAGAACAATCCTTTTGAATCAACATATGCATGGTCTCTACTTGGATTTGTAATATCATCTACAGAATCAACGATTTCTAGCCAAAATTCGCAATCACCGTCTTTTAAAGGAAATACTACCGCCATATCTTTATTACATACTACAGGTTGCATATTATTTTCCTCCAGCTTTCATAATGTCTGCAAAACAAGATGCACAAGAAGTAATTTCTACACCTAAGAATTTTGTACAAGCTTCAATAAACTTCTTGTTAATCTCCAAAGCAATATTCAATAATTCGGGGTCTCTATCAGAAGCTTGATATGCTTCAAATGCAGTGTACATAGCCATACTTAAATGTTTAACTAAGCACCACTGTTCTCTATCCCCTTTTCCACCAAAAGAATTGTATAGATAAAGCATTTGAGAACGTCTGATGTTGGCATAATCATCAATTTCATCCTTTAGTGCTTCAATCTTTTCTAAATTATCAGGAATTTCTTCTTCATTAATTAATCCATTTTCAACCTCAGAAATACGTTTTTCTAATAAGGTTTTAGCGTGTAGTTCTGCACTTGCAATTTGTGTAAAACTACGGATAATATCTTCTCCAATTCCCGAAGTGCTATATTTGTTTTCCATCTACACAACCTCCTTTTTGTATGCTTTGATAGACAATCTAGCAGACTGTTGTTTTTGTTTTCTTTTAAAGTCAATTTGTTGACTGTTCAATTTCAATAGCGATATGGCAGACTGCCAATCTCTAGGGTTTTGTTTTACATGATTTGATAGGTTTTCAATCCTTTGCTCATATCTATTCATAGATACCTCTTATCTGTTTACATGACTATATTTAAGATAATTAACTAACGTACAATCAAAATTACCGTTTCCTGCTACTTTGATTGTCTTATATCCTGGGTCTAGTATTCTATTTCTATCGCTTTCTGAAAGATACCCACAAGCTTTAAGAACATCAAAATTAGAGTATTGCCCAGGCCATAATCCGTTTCCCGTAATCCACGCTCCGTTGAATTGCTGCTTGAAATATGGTGTCATGTCGATTCCTTCAATCTCGATATTAAAGTTTGTAGCAGTAGAATTATCTATTACTAATTTAAACTCAAAACGCTCATAATAAATCAAATCCTGAGAAATTGACATTCCTATTACCGCTGGTTTAGAACTTGAGCATCCCCATCTAGGGAACTCATACCCATAAAAGTCAACTGTGTGGTTTCTACGTTGAACGGAATTGTATCTTCCTTTTTCTTTCAAATCGTAGACACTATCAGCTAGTATGTTTATTGCCTTACTAATATCCATAACTACTCACTCTTTCCGTCTCTATCTGTTCTTAGGAATTTCTCTAGAGTCAGTGTATCTATTTCAATTCCTGTTTTATCTATTTCTCTTTGTAGGCTTGTGATATAGAACCAATCATCTTGTTTTAAAATACGTTTCATGTATCTGTTGCAACTTCCCAATTGCAATAAATTGAGATCATAAATAAATCTGATTCTATCACCTACGTTTACTTCTTTAGGTAATGCTTCACAAGAAGTGTTGATAGCAAACTTTCTTCTTGCGTTAATTAGTTTTCTACAGGCACAATCATATACAACCTTGGCCGCATAAATTCTATCGTTATCAGTAATGATAGTCGTTCCGTTTGTAGACTCAGGGTCAATGCTCTGTTGTACATAAACACTCTTTACTCTGAAAATACCAATGATATTTGATGTACTGATTGTTGTTGTATTGCAATATGGATAAGGTTGGTTTTGGCCAAAGAAATTCGCTCTACCATTGCCTGCATCTGAAACGTACATTGCAACGTGTGATGCAGGTGTGTCACCACTTCTACCGAATATGCACCAATCGCCAAATTGAGGTGTACTAACATAATCAAAGTATTGAGAATAACCTAATTCATCTCTGTTATACCAAATGTAATCTGCGTATCCATCACCGCCAATAGCTCTTGTAGGGTCAGGATAATTTAATGTTTGCAACGCTTTCTTCCATGCATCTACACATTGATATGGTTGTTCAATAGGAACACCATCCATGTCGATAGATTGACCATTCCATGTGTTAATAAAATTCTGAGCGTTCCAAGGACGGGATTGTGTTTTATCTGTATCTGTTGTAGTTCCGTTATCATCTTGCTCCCACTCAGGAATCAAACCATAAATACGTTGAGCAAATTCAATACGTTTTTGATACTGTAAATCAATAGATGTATCACCACGTTCATAATCCGCCATAAAAGCCATTACCATGTAATTCATATCGGCTTCCATGTGTGACCACTGTTGAAATGTGATGTTATAAGAAGAAGTTGGAATCCAAGGCCCATTTGTAGCGTTTGTTGACCATTCTTCAACCAACTTAGCTACTTCCCCTTTTCCGTACATTGTGTAGCTTGTGTACCCATGAGAACCAAGCCAATTGGTAATTCGTGTGTATGGAGTCCACTGAACTAGTCCAAATCCTTTTTGAGAATCAGGAACATCACCCATTTGATACAAGTTAGGGTTTAATGTTGATTCCACATGACATGAGCCACATAAAGCAGCAATAGCAGATTTACTCCAAATATCTTTTAAAGAGTGCCATAAGGCTTTAGCATTGTTTATTTCCTCTGTATCATTCAAATATCTTTGTTCTTTAGGGATGACCCATTTATAATCCTTAGAGTCTTTTGTCATGTCCTCTAGGCTAAATGGAGATAAATCATCAAAGGCAAATGTTCCTTCAATGAATACACCACTTTCATATCCAACCGATTCCGTATCAATAATGGAATACTCCAATTGATTGTTAGGAGCTAATTTAGGAAAGTCTACATATTCATAATCACGTTCGTTATTTATGTTTGATCTTAAAATAACTACAGGGAATTTAGGGTTCTGCAAGCTTTTATCGTTATATACTTCTCTCAATGATAAAGAGGACATACCACTATCAGACTTATTAGCATAAACTGTAGCAAGGTTGATAACATCTGAAAAATCAGTTTCCATTGTAGGTTCGCCAATGATTCTGTAGTTTCTTCCTAACGTTGGCTTATTAGAAAGCATAACAGGTTGCTTCTTTCCAAAATATCCAACTTCAACTTGCTTATCATTTGTAAATGGAACTCTCCAATAAACAGATGGTGTCAATTCGCAAGTTTTAGTAAGTGCATCTAATTTAGATTGTCTAGAATAAACGTAGTCAATCTTTTCATTATCAATCTCAGTTTCAAAATTCATCTTCCACTGAGTTGAATAATACATATCTTCACTTTCGTATACGTTCTTTATAAGAGCGTTTTTAACCGCATAATTCGTTGGTACTTGTCTATATGTCCATTCGTTAATTACGTGCGTTAGAGATATGTTTAAACCACTTACAGAGGGTTTGTAGTCAGTAATCATTCCGTAGAAAACTCCGCAATCCATGATTACTCGCATTTCTTTTCTTCCTGATATTAAATCGTAGTATTCGTTAGGAATTGTGATTTGCATTTCAGGTACTGTCATCAACTCATTTGAAAAACTGATTGTGCTTAAAGCTTCTCTGAATCTTTTCTTAACTTTTCCAAATTCTAATATTTCAAAGTAAGGAATCATATTTACTCCTAACTACCAATTTTGCCTTGTCCTACCCATTTACCATTTTTTCTGATTCTACTTGACCCTTGGTTTTCTTTGTTCGCTTTATCGGCACTGTACTTGCCAATAGTAACCCAAGAGTCTTTAACTCTCTTTTTAAACCATCCTGTAGCTCTATCCAACGAATAGAATATGCCACCTTTTCTTACTGCCCATGGTCTGAAATCAGGGATAACCTGTTGAATAGAATATATATTCTCGTAAGGGAATGTAGCATCTTCACCTCTTAATTCAACTTTAACGTGTGTTGTATCTGTTGGAAGTTGTAGCTTACCGCTCCATTGACTATTTTGTGCCACTGTTTCCCAACCTGATGAATAAGCCAATGACCATGTATCGGCATGAGAGAATATTACTTGATTGTAAATCTCTCTCCATGATGCTTTGTTGTTGTTAGAAACACTAATGATCAAAATATAGTTGTATCTTCCACCATACTGTACATACTTTCCGTTACCTGTATATTGACCAGCATCCGTTACACCATATCCAACTAAATCTAACGTGAATGTAACACCATAGTTTCCATCATCTGAAAAGTTGATACCTTTTCCATACCCTTTAGCATGGGCGGTAGCAAGAGGAAATCCAAAGTCTGCGGTATCGCCTGGATTCCCACCTAATACTACATTTGCATATGGCCCTGTGTTATCGTAAGCTCCATGAAAGTTTTGCCATGCCATTAAACACCACCAGCCAAATCATTCTCAGAACTTCCGTTATTAGTACGGATGTATGAGTTTCCATCAGGAGTACCACCAAAGATATTGATATTACCTGTTGCAATACTTCTTCCGTCATTGAATTTTCCTTCAAATACAGTATCTCCTGTTTGCTTCCATGCACCACTGTTTTTAAGGTTCGTAAGAATCTTTTCGACCGCACTGTACATATCTCCAACGCTGCCTTCGATACCACCAACCTTATTTTGTAATGCTCTGATAGCATTCCAAATCTTTTGGATTTCTGCCCATAGTTTCTCGATTTCTTCCCATTGCCCACAATCAGAACAAATCATTACATCCATGATACTGATTAGGTTCTTTTCCAAATCTTTGATAGCTTCTTTTGTATCGCAAACATCATATGTATCAATCTTTTCTAGCAATCCGCCTAATAAGCAATCGTTCATATCGTGCATATCTGTACAGTTATTGTGGCCCTTGTTTTCAAAACCTTGGTTTACTTTAAGATTTGCACAAATAGTATCTGTTACACCTTTTTGAATGAAATTACTGCTCGTAGCTTTTAAAGAATCGCAAGCAGAACAAACATCTTTATTCATTTATGTGTACCTCCTAATCTCTACAGATAACAAAATTCACCTTGTTATCATTTACAAAACGAGTGTGTAGAGATATTTCATCATCTTCTAGCCAATCAACATAAATAGAAAGGAATTGCAACCAATTTGTTGTTTCTCCTGCTTTTACTGTTCCACTCATGCTTAATTCCACTGTTTTGTTAATATCTTCTTCAAATGAAGCGTTTGTGATTTTTTGATATACCAACGATCCACTCTTATTAGGAACACGAATTGAAACAGTTGGAGCTGAGCCAGCGGAAACTCCCGTCATTTTATAAGAGTAGTGTTTCAATGTAACACTGTTGAATTTGTATGTAGCACTCTTATCTTTGTTAGGCTTCATACAGAAATCTACTTTTCCTGTAATAACTCCGTCCGCTACTTTCGTATATTCACTTGTGTGAATCCAATCTGAATATCTGAATGTGAAATTACCTTGTCTGTCAATTTCAACACTCAATTCAGGTGTAGACTGTTGAATCGTGTATTGTGTTTCGATTGCCAAGTTTTGAAGTTGAAGATTATACAACTGGTCTTGCAATCCACACATCCAACAAATCATAGCTGCTTTCATGTTGTAATCATTGTTAGCATATTGACTCATGAATAATTTCCAATCACACAAATCAAATCCATCTATGATGTCATATAAGCCCTTTGTAAGGCAATCGTTGGCATTTTCCATGTCTGTACACGTATTATTGCCATTCTCAGGATTTAAGCCTGTATCGCTTCCTAAAGACGTACAGATTGAATCTGTAACACCATTTTGGATAAACTCTGCACTGCTATCTTTTAGTTTTCCACAAGCAGTGCAATAACTTTTAACATTTGCCACTGCAAGCCTCCTTAATTTGTAAGTTCATCAACATCTATATATACACAAGCCATCTTACAACATGAGCCTGTGACAATTAATCTATTCATTCCATGATGTACTGTGAATCCAAATTCATCTTCGATAACTAGATTATCTAAATCTACTTCCTCTGATGCACAACATCCATCCGCAGTAAAGTATAAGTTCCAACTTGAATCAAGTGTTAAAATTCCATCATATTCGCCTAGAATCATCATTTTGTTTCCGTTGATTTCAATTTCAGGGTTTTGGAATTTACCATCTAGAATCAATTTTACTTTGTCGGTATCTAACACTGTTCCACTGTAGAATCTTCCAGCAATTGACTCAACACAATAATCTTTTTTACAGATTTTGTTTTTAATCAAATCATCACCGAAAATCTGTTCACCTTTAATGCAATCGTAGACAATCTTGTACGAATTACCACAATTCATAAAATCTTCCAATGCTTTAGTTCCCATCACGCATAAAGATGTTTCCTCTGTAATGTCTCCACAATCACATAGACACGAATTGCAAGTTTCCATATCAGGAGGGCAAGTAACACAACACGATAAACACTCTTGAGCATCTCTGAAATCCTCACAATCGAGGATATTACATACAGAATAAGGAACTAAGAATGTTTTCTTTGTATCTGCAATATGCCATACACCTTCCCAAAGTTTAAAATCAATATCCATTGATAAATAGCCTTGGTATTTTTTGTAATCTTCACTAAATCCTGTGACATAGGCCCATGCCCAAATCAATTTGTTATCTTGAATTGCCCATAATCTTCCAGGTTTAAGCAAATTCAAATTGAAATAGTCACGTAGGAATCTTCTATCTTCATCATGAAAATGTTCATAATTAAAATTCAATGTTAAGGACAAATCACCTTCCGTAAGAAACTGTTGATTCTTTTGGAAAGCAACATAACTACCATGTCCGTAACTATATTCTTGCGTTGCAGTCTTTGTATCTTGCTTTAGAGAGGCAGAGGAAATCTCCTCCGCACTGTCTATTACAAGATCATTGAACTGAACGTATGTTTTTAATGGGTTTAAGTTATAACAAGTCATTATGCCAAACCTCTCAAGCATCTACCTACTTTGATAGCCTGCCTTCTTTCGTTTCCTTCGTTGAAAGCGATACTGTTATTCGTAACACGATTATCGTTATTGTTGATAGTCACGTTCTTATTAACAACACTTCCAACATGAGAACCATATCTAGTAGACAATTCTTTGAACGCACCTTTTAAATCCATGTTATTTACTTTATCCATGAAGCTTTGACCTGCGTTCTTAACTGCACTACGTTTCATTACATACTCACCAGGAGTAAGCATAGCAGGAACTGTATCTGTTCCACTAGGCTTCATGACGATTGGTTGTCCACCTCGTTTTAAGTAAACTGGGCCACCTTTAGCAAACTTAAAGTTTTTTCCTTGTGACTCATTGCCCGTGTTTACTGTAGGAGTAGTTGTACCACCTGTATTAATGTTTCCTGATTGATTGTTGAACGCATTTTTAAATGCACTTCCTAAGTATTGTCCTAAATCTGTGAATCGTGTTGAATATCCATACATCATAGTAATCTGATTAGAGATTGAACTAGACATATTAGAGATACCTTCACTAAATCCACTTACAACATCTTTTCCAAACTTCTTACCTACGGATTTGAAGCTTTTCTTCTTCAATGAAGCTTTAGCATTATCAATCTTAGTTCCAAATGAGCCTTCAATATCAATACTTTTGAAACCTTCAATAATTCCATTGGCCATATCTGTACCAGAGGTATTAAATTCTGATTTCATATTTGATAAAGTTGTGGCCATGTTGTGGAATGAAGTAACGATTGAGTTTACTTCTGTAACAACATCTGTAGTAGCTTCTCCAACTTTCAATCCTTTAACATTGTTTAGGAACGTTTGAATACCTGTTGTGACTTCTCCAACCTTAACAAAGTCTAGATTTAATCCAACGATAGAATTTAAGCTTTCACACGTTTTTTTCAACTTAGAAACAGTCTTATTAACTGTGTCCATATTCTCTAGATTTTCAGTTAATCCTTTGTTAGTTGCCATTTCATTCACTGCATTTCCAATACTCTTAATATTGGCTCTCAGTGTTTCAAAGTCGAAATCAGTTGAATATACGTTCAAAGTTTCAAACTTGAGGATTATATCACCTAAAGTTGTAATCGCCTTTAGTGCGTTGTTAAATAGCTTAGAATCAGGCATTTGTCTCAAGTTGTAAGACAACATATTCTTGTCTTTTCCTGTTCCAACACCAGCAACAGAAATGTATCCAATTGCTTGAGAAATACTAGAGATTGTCTTTTTAATATCCTCTGCATTTGGTAAAGGATTGTTTGTAATCGTTGCTTGCAAGTTTCCAAATTCAGGAACAATTTGTTCCAAAATCTTTAATGTATCTAGGAACTCTTGAGCATTTGTGGAGTTTAAATTAGATTTAATATTCTTTGTAACATCAGGGAATACAATCTTTTTCATTTCTTGAACAACACTAGCTACATTCTTTAAAATGCTTGTACAATTCTCAACGTTAATTGAACTTCCATTGATACTAGACATTTTAGAAAGGCTAGAAGCCATTGTTGCATAGTTCTTAACGATACTGTTTGCATCTGCAATGTTCGTTGCACTTGAAGTACTAACTGTTGGGAACTCAAAATCATTAATATTCTTGATTACCTCTTGAATATCTTTGAATTGATCGTTGAAAGAACTGCTATCAATGCTCATTCCTTGCACTTTTGAAATTGATTCTCCAATAGTAACAAGTTTCTTTAGAATCCTAGTAATATTCCAAGTCTCCATGTTTTTCCATAAAGACTCAGAACTTTTAATAACTTGACTCCACCAAGAAGAATATGTTCCTCCGCCTTCAAACATATCTATGACATCCATAATTCCTTGGATTTTCTTTTTAAGTCCTTTTGTGTTTGAAGGAACATTCTTATCGACTTCTTGCATAGCCTTAGCACAAGCAATCAACGTACCAGCTAGTCCTGTTGTTGTTATCATTCCTAACACTTGGGCCAATGTAGTGATTCCACCCGTTAGGACACCAGCACCACCTTGAATACCTGTAATAAGTGTCATAGAGCCTATACATTCAAATAAACCTAATAACTTATCGTTGAATGTGTCGAATCCATCAGGCATAGTTTTATCTAGCTCTTGCATAGCCTTTGCAAATAGCCATAAAGCTCCGCCTTGACCAATCATCAATGCTAATCCTGTTAAGGCATTGTTCATCTCTAATGCTTTTGAAACTCCTGCATTAATCGTATTAGCTCCCATCATCAATCCCATTACAGAGAATAGATTTGTTAATCGCATAGGCAATGTTGTAATGTCATTTGGAACATTCTTTTCAATTTCCTTTATCGCTTTGCAATAAAGAATAATTGTTCCTGCCCCACCAGCTATGATAGCTAATGAAGATAATTTATTTTTAAATCCTTCTGCATCAAAAGTTTTTGGAGTACCTGTCGCAGTAGTAATCTCATCTGAACTCTTGAATACATCTTTAATAGAACTGAATTTACTTCCTAGTTTTCCTAGGAAAGGAATATTGAAACTTTTTCCTTTGAATTTTGAAGAAATGTTTACTAAATCTCCTAAAAGGCTAATTCCACCGCTTCCAAGTTTCATTAACTTACCAGCATACTTTAATCCAATACCAATTTGGATGTAGTCTGATACGAAACGTCCTAATCCTTTAGAAAAGCTTCCGTCTCCCATTTCGGTGATTTTATCTTTTGCAAAATCATAGAAATCACCAAGAATAGGCTTGAAGAAATCAATTACACCTTGGAAATCTCCTAATCCTTCTTTAAAACCACCAACAAAATCTTTGAAACTGAATGTTTTTAAAACGCTCCATAATTCAGTAAACTTTGTTTTAATGAAGTCTATACCTTCGCCAATCTCTTTTTTATGACTTCTAATGAAGTTGGCTCCTATATCTCCTAAGCCTTCGACTTTTTGAGAAAGTTTGTAGATATTTCCATAGATTGTAGCACCTGTTAATTCCGTCGAAACCTCATCTAATGCACCTAACCACTTTTCTTCGGCTTTACTAAATCTCTTAGGGATTAAGTCAAAAGCATTACCAATTGTGGCTACAGATGATTTAACCATAGTTGCCAACGAATTTAGGCCACCACCGCCTTTTTCATCCAACTCAATTAAGGCATCCTCAAATTGTTGTAATGAAATAGTTGGATTTGACCCTGTAAATGCTTCTCTAAACTCTGCAAATGACATATTAAATTTCTTTGCAATAGCAGTTAAGGCTGGTGTCATACCTGCATCTTCCATTGATCTCAATGTACGAGCATCCATTTTAGAACCCATGATTTGAGAATACTGAGTAACCGCATTGTTTACTCCCTCAGAATCTCCGCCAAATGTCAAAATGGAATCATTAATTGCCGAGAATAGCTTTTGAGACCTATCTAAATCATGATTGATTGAAGTAAATCTCGTAACATGGCTTAGAGCGTCATCTAAAGTGGTTGGTAGCCCCAAAATGCTTTCGTCTAGGTTATCAATCATCTTTTGGATTTTAGCCGTAGAATCGCCTACATCGCCTACTACAGTGGACAATGTTCTTTTCGCAACTTTGATTGTATCGTATCTATTAACACCGCTTGAAAATGCATCACCAATTGCGTTTTGTGCACTTGAAACCAATCTATACAAACTAGAATATCCAACACCTTGTACTAAGAATCGTCCAATATCTCCTATTGGGTTGTTTTGGAAATTCTTGGCAATGTTCAACATACTAGAGCCTAGATTTGACATTTTATTACCAACATCAAATGTAATCTTACTAGCAGTTTTTAAAGCTTTAGCAGCGTTTTGAAGATTGTTTAGTTTATTCAAGCTATCTTGATAGCCAATAACTTGTGACTCAATATCCGCTTTTGTGTTTCTTACATCATTCTCTTTTTCAATGGTTTCGTCTAGCTTTTTATTTGTATCTTCTAACTTAGAAGAATCTGCTTCTAATTTTATTTTTTCTTTGTCTAAATCTGCGATTGAATCATCAATCTCATCAACCAATTTTTGAGCATCATTTAATTCACTGATGTTCGCTTCAATCTTTATCTTTTCTTTGTTAAGATTGTTAATTTTCTTTTGAACTTCATCAATTTCAATACCAACCTCTCGCATATCGTATTTGAGAGCTTCACGTGCACTGTATAGGTCTTTAAGCTTGTCACTTTTATCGTTTTCACCTAGTGTCATGTCGTTAATGACATCATGAATTTCATTGGCATTTGCTTTTAAATCAATATCAATAGAAAGTTTTTTATTACTCAAGGCTAATAGCTCTTTTTTAAGTTCACTAATATCATCTTTAACATCCAATAATTGATTCTTGAAATTAGCTAGATTATCTAAATCAACTTTTAAAGAAAGTTTTTGTCTTTCCAAAGCTTCCTTTTCTTTTTTGATTTCTTCTAATCTTGCCTTAATTCTTTCTAATTCATTAGTGCTAGCATCAAATTTGAGCTTTGCCTTTTCAATATCTTTTAACTCTTTTTCAAGTTGTTTTATCTTTGCTTCGGCATCCTTAATGTCAAGGACTAACCTAGCACCGACTTCACGTACTGACATCTTCGGACTCCTTCGCTAAATCTGTTTTCTGCATGAAATGAACCGCATATCTGTCAATCTGAGGTATTTTCTTTTTAGAATTATTATTTGCCTCGTTAATTTCATTCCATGTTTTATCGCTTTGTAGATTTGCGTAGTACCCAAAGGCTACAACTAATTCAGAAACACCCCAATGGTCTAATATCTCATTGGGGCGTATTTTTAGAATTTTACCGACATAATGAGCCATGGTTGAATAAAGATTTAGTTCTGCAACATAAGACTTTGCTTTTTTTACTGAATCCTTTTTATCATCCCCCTTATCAATTATTTGATAAAAACTGTTTCTACCTCATTGAATAATTCAGGATATTTGATAATTAGGCTAATCATGCAAGTTAAAACTGAATATTGCATCATGTGATCTTCATAAAATTCATCTAATCCTAAGAAAATTGCAACAACTTTATAAAGTCCATCAACTAAATTTGTAGAGGATTGAGCGTATAAATGGAAAATCTGTTCATTCGCTTCATTCATATACGCTTCATAAATCTGAACCATAGTCTTGTTCACTTCTTCATCATCTGCATCTGTTGTAACGATTCCATCTTTTCCTTCAATGAATTTGTGACCGTAGTATTCCTCAATTTCTTGGAATTTTTCTTTATATGGGTCTAGGATTTGTTCTGCATCCAATAACAATGGTTTTACTTCGATTAAAGCTTCTACCATCTTCATATCTTGTCTAGGAGATAATGTTAGATTTTCAAACTTCTTATCGAACATAACGTATTGCCCTACTCTTTTAGCATTCTCAGGAACATCAATTTTATGTTCTTCGATTTCTTTTTCAGTGAATCTAAAATTCACTTCAATATCAATTGTTTTAACATCTGTCTTATTTGCATCACCAACAACTGCAATTTCACCACCATTGCCATAGACTGCGTGAGGAGTATCATCCTCACGAGCTACTTTTAACTTTTCAATCATGGCATTTAACTGTGTTGGTTCTAAAATCTTTTGTTCTTCCATCTCATTTGCCTCTCAATTTCTATAAATTAGCGTTAGCTTTGTTTACTACATAAACTTCATACCAGTTTCCACGAGTATCTTTCTTGAACGCTAAGCTAAATTCAAACGCTCCGTCATCAGGGATACCCATTGGGAATGAAGTAATTTTTGCATTGTGGTAAGTAAATACTTCCGCAGTTCCATCACTTCTATAACGAGTGATTGTAACTTTCGCTCTCTTATTCTTTAAGCTATCGTTGTTTGCTACATAGTGTTGCAATATATCAACAGTCATTGGATAAGAAATCTTCAATGTTTTACCTACTAAGTTTTTGTTGAAGTAAATCTTTGAACCTTCAATATCTAAACTTGGATTGATTTTACTGTTCAATACTTGGTATTGAGACTCATCTAAGTTAGCCAACAATGGAGTGTTGATTCGGTTCAAAGTAGAATCTGTGATATTGCATTGGTCACTCAATGCTGCATAGATAAATCCACATTCATCAACATAGTGGTCTGCAATATGAATTGAACCATATTCAGGATGTTCTTTATCTGCTTCAATAACCACTTCCTGAGTACGCATCATAAAGCCTTGAGATTTATCTCCCTTGCCAATGAATGGGTTCATAGTTAAGTAGTTAGATGTTAATTGAGTACCTGTAAATGAACGCTCAATAGAAGCAGAATCATCATCATAATAATCGTCAAAGCAACTTGTATCTACAGGGTCTACAGTATCGTCACCATCAAATCCTGATAAGCAGCTTACTTTAATATCGTTGTTAGAATCTAAGTCTGCAAATTCTTCAAAGAAAGAAATTGAAGAAATACCAATCAAGATACTATCTGCTGATTTATCTGTTAATGCTACTTCAATACTTAAACGGACACCTGATGTACTTGCTTCCCATCCTTTTCCACTTGTTTTTGTTGGAACAGTAGATAGGTCAATCTGTACAGGGTAGAATCCTTCTTTATCTGCTTTTAAAGTACTTGTATACTCATCTGCATTAGTCATTTCATGATCTAAAACATCTGAAATCTTTGTTGTGATTGTGTAAGTACCTGCTTGAGGAACATTTACGTAGTAGTAAACAACACCTGCTGCAAAGTCTAATGCATTTTTCAATGCTTTAAATACCGCACCACTTGTGTGTACTTTGTTTCCTTCTCCACCTTCTGCATCCGTTTCTTTAGAAGTGATGAACAATGTACCTGTATTCTTACATCCGAATGATTCACAAACGTTGATTAAATCAGGTGCAATAGTACGTGATGTATAAGCACTAGAAGTACCTGTAATCTTTTCAAATTTACGAGTATTGATTTTTAAACAAGAATCAATATCACTCATGATAGTAATATCAATTTCTTGAGTTTTAGTTAATTTAGAGACACTTAATTTGTCACTAATGATTTTGTTAATGTTGCAGTTAGGCATTATTTTTGTCCTCCCATTGTAGCTTTTAGTACACGCTCCATAGCACGTTCTGCTTTAGCACCGCCTAATTGATTTAAAGCGTTTAGTTTGCGTGAAACAAATGCTTGAACATCTACTTTCTGTTCAGGAGTCTTTTTAGCTTTTACAACTTTTTCTTCCATTTTTAATCTCCTTTATTTAACTTTTGCATCAAATCTAGATACCGCTCTAGCAACAAAATCATTTGCCTTTCTAGGTGGCATCTTAATTTTGTGTGCAAAGTGTTTCTTTCCCATTTCATCTACCCAAACGAACGGCCTTCCGTTTTTACGTACTAATGTATAAACTCGTTTAGTTCCATTCTGTACCATTGGGGAGTAATCAACGTGAGAAGGGTTTCTAGAATCTTTTTCTAGTTTGTCTGCATCTACACCGATTAGATATTCGGTATTAGATACTTTTTCTTTCGTGATCGAATCCTTTAAAGCACCTGGCCTATATTCATTCCATGGCATACTTGTCATTTCTTGAGCATAGAATCTACTCCCTCTTGGAGCTTCATCTCGCATAGTTTCTTCTAATTCACTAGCCAATCCTTCAAAATCTTCTTCACACGCTTCTATAACATCTTCTAAGAGGCCTTTTAGCATTTCCTACACCTCGATAAAGGGGTAATAAAGTTTGCCTCCATAGACGTATTTAAAGCCTTTTAGGAATACACCATCTTCATACGATACTTCCTCAACTTTGTTCATAAGGAAGATTTTTACTAGGCCACTCGGCAAACACATACGTTTTGAATACTCATAAGATGTGTTTGATTTGGCTTTCGCACCGCATACGGGGCATCCATTTTTCTTTGTGGAACTTTTCATTCCAATATATTTGATTCTCACACAACATCACCAACCCATATGTCTTTTGAATTACATACTGATAAGATACCTAACTGCTCTGAATACGCTTTTGTGATATGTTCACGAACATACACACTAATTGAAATCTGAGCATCAGAATTTTCTTCTGAAATAAGAACATCACTACCATCTGTTTCTTCACACGTGCTACAACCGCATTCACATCTGTTCATTGCGATAACAAATTGTAGAAAGTCGCAGAATACAGGCAATAGACATTCAGGTATCGTTTCATATCCAGCTACATAACTGACAACGATTTTAGATATTTCATCACATCCACAATTGCACACATCTTTGTAGTCGATATTAGATAAATCAACGTACACGATATTGTCGTATGGGTTATAAGAAAAATCTTTATCAACTTCTAGTTTGTGAGTAGTAAATGTAATTCTTTCTCTAGTGATAACAGATACTTCGATCGTTGTTGGATCAATCATTGGATAGAATAGCGGTATGCGTACAATTCCTGAATCGCAACCGCATTTCTTAAATTCACCAACATCAAAGACTTCCTCTCTTTGAGATGAGAGGAAAGTCTCACAAGGATGATTTTTCCAACAAGTGATGGTACTAATTAAATCAATTAGTTCTCCAACATTCTTTTCAAGCTTATCTGCTTCTAAATCGCTTTCCTTTATGCACGAACAATAGTTTTTCAATTGTTCGATAATTTTTTCGTACATTATTCACCAATGTTGATTGGTACGATAGTTGTTGGTTTTAATACAAGGTCTAATCCGTTTAATGTATCTCCTAATGTAGCTGCTGACATTGGAATACCTTGGATAACCATTAATCTGTTTGCGTCTGTTCCAAATGCACATCCAAAGTTGTAGTAGTAATCACATTGAGTACCACATCCTTCAGATGGAGTATCTGTAGCACCGAATGTATGACGTTGGAATTTTTCAGATGGTTGGAAAGTAGTTCCCATTACCAAACCTACTGTATTTCCTTCTAATACCCATACATCACCTGTACCTTTTGTAATATCACATGGAACTAATTTATCTGCGATAAATCCATGTCCTTTAAATGCGACTTCTCCAGTTTCTTTGTTACGAGTCCATCCATCAGGATATTCTCCGTTGAATTTACCTGGAACGATAACAGATTTAATACCTTCAAGTACTAATGGGTGACAAGCGAATTTATAATCGCCATCTCCTAATGCTGCTAAACGTAATGCAACTGAATCAAATGCAGATAATACGTTTGTACCTACGATTTTGATAACTGCTTTATCTTCCATTACTTCCAATAATCCATGGAATGGTTTCAATGTAGCAGTACCTGTAGCCATTGTTCCTAAGATTACGTTAATAGCAGTGAAGTATGCCATTGAAATTAAATCCATACGTTTCTGAGCTTCTTTAATAGTTTCTCCTTCACGTTGGAAATAGCAAACCATGTCATTAGCTTTGATTTTACGTGTTTCATTTACTAAGCTATCCATAATAGGCTCGCAACTCTTTAAACACAATAATGCTAATGGTGCATTGCTACCGCATTTAGCTAAATCTAATGGAACCCAGCAACATTCACCTTGTGTTGATTTAGGTTCTGTTGTTCCGTATGTGAATGGCAACTGAATATAGAATTTGCCATCTTCTTTTTTTGTAACGCTCCATGCTCCTCGGTTCATAGCACCTTGCATCTTACGTGAAGCTGGTGTGTTCATTAACCAAGAAACTAATGGGAACACGTTTTGGAATGGATTGGCTGGTGAGTTATCTGAATAATCAGTACCGATACCAACTGTTCCTGCATTTGATTTAGAAGCATTTGCTGCTAAATTCTGTCTTGCTTTCTCATAATCAATATAAGCTCTTGAGAATGATGTTAAATCCTCGATATTAGAACTTAGACGTTCTACCATTCCTGGTGTAACTGCCATTTTTTCTAATAATGTGTTATCAGGATTTGTAAATAATAAATCTAACATGGTTTACCTCCTATCCCCACATATCTCCGCTAACTTTAGAAGTTGAAGTTAATTTTTCTTCTTTCTTTTCTTTATCGTTAGCTTGTCCTGAGATCAAACTAGACAATCTGTCTAATGTGCTTTCTGCTTTCTTTTCAAATTCTGTTTTTTCTTTCTTAGAACTTTTTAATTTTTCTTTTAATTCTGCATTTTCTGTTTCTAATGTTTCAACTTTTGCACTTAAAGTTTCAAAAGCATCCATGAATTTGTTGATTTTTTCCATGTCGTCCTTAGACATCTCAACAGTTTCCAAAGTTTCTTCGCCTTTTTTAGCTTCTTCTTCGTTTTCTGCTTCATCTGTCTTGCTTTCAGGTGCTTTTTCTTCTTTAGAAGGTTCTTTTTTTTCTTTTTCTTCCTCTTTGTTTTCTAAAGCTTCATTCTTCTTTTCTTCTTTATTTTCAGAACTCAACTTTAAAATCTTTTCCCATAGGTTCATTTCTGAGTCTCCTTTACTGTTTAAATTTTCGCCTGTACTGTTTACATTGGCTGGATTTGCAACAACTGAGAAACCAGCAATCTCAATTTCGTTATAGAATGGTGCATTAAATTTAAATGACGATTCCAAATCAAGTGTTCCTCTCAGTTCTGCACTAATACTCAATGGTATTTCTTGCTTCAATAAATCTTGCACAATGTGCAATTCCCTATTTAGTTTGACGTTTACATCAAGACCTTTTCTTCCATCCCCAATATCGACAACTGTTAAATCATCTTTAGTCCATGTACCTAAGTTTAAAGGGAGTGATGTAATGTCAATGTGAGCTAAGTTGATATATCCTACATAATCAGAACTCAAGCTATCGTAGAACGCTTGTACTGCCCCTTTTTTGATGTATAGACGAATATCGTTACCACCCTCATATGTTATTGCCCCCTCGTCAATAAGACGTGTAGGCTTGTTTTCTACGTACCCTGAGGATAGGTTCACACTGACATAATGGTTTTCTTTATCTACGCTAGATAAAGTGATTGCATTGTCGTAAAATGCTTTTCCTTTTTTTCTACGATCAAGGCTATCTTTAATGCTTGCTACATATGTTGGAACTCTTTTCTTTTGTGGCATTATTTCTTAGTCTCCGTTTCTACTACGATTACGGGCTTATAGAATAATTTCTGAATCCTTCCACCACATGAATTACATTTCTTGACTTCGTATGGAATCTTTGCTCCTTTTAAGATTTCTTCCATTGTGGAATCATATCTTTTTTGAATAGTTTTGTTTCTAAGTGCTTCTAACAAAACTTTATCTTCGGGAATCTTGTATTTCTTCTTAGGCTCAAGAACTACATATCCGTATAGCAAAGTACCGCTATCTAATTTTGAATAAACGTCAATTTGCGTTTTTTCTTCGATAACATCAAGAAGTTTCAAATACTGTTTTGCGTTCTTTGCTGCTTCTTCCAATGCGAACTCATGTCTACCGTTTTGCTTTAAGAAAGCGTTTCTTTCTTCTAGGGAATCGAACCAAGTAACACCGTTAATAGTTTGTACGTTGTTCTGCATGGTCTCTCCTTCTAAGCATCATGGCATTGATCGTCTGTATACTTTGTTTCTGTTTGTTCTGAACGTTCTACTTTTGCTACATTGCAGAATAAGAATGAAGTATAAGTTGTTACTGTTTTTTGATTAGGTGTTTCACCTGTTGTCGTAATAACTGGCCATTCAAATCCAATAGCTCCGTCTTGGTCATTCAATTTGTTATGCCAAGCAGTGTTAAAAGCAGTTGCATCTTTCCCTGTTAAAGTGATAGGGTCTCCGTACCCTTCTTTAAAAGTGATTTTTACAGTGAAACTACGTTTAATTGACATTTATGTATCTCCTTTCGTTAATTTGCATATAAAAAGGCAATACCTCGAAATATGCAAAAATCTATATAGACAGTGAAAACTGTTTATACCTTTTGTTTATTTCCAAATATTGCCTTGTTTTTTTCTACTTTTTACTTCTAATTAAAACTCTAATGTATCTTCTACTTGTTCTGTTGGGTTATTACTAATCAATTTAAGAATCTTGACCATTGATTCTTTGTTCAATTTACCTTTGAACTCGTTGATAAATTCTGTATCTGAAATATTTCTTTGACCAATTAAGAATAAATCAGCATTTCCTTTTGAATCTTTCTTAGCTCCAATCTGATATACATGAATTGTTGTTGTATATACACGTCCACTTGCCTGTTCTTTACAAGCTCTGTAGTCTGTTACGACTTCGTAATATACATCTTTAACAGTTTCTTCCTTCTTTGTTTTTTCATTGAGACTAGTTTTTACGATTTCTACTTTTCTATATCTGTTCTCAAAGAAAGAAGTTGGAACTGCGATTGCACTGGCTTTTGTTTCCAAATACCCTAATCCATCAGGTCGCATAGGCCTTTCACCAAATTCAACCTCTTTACCTTGGATTTTCTCTTTTACCAATCCAATCTTGTTGATTCTCTGTGCATCTTCAAATGAATATAACGGAGTCCCATTTAAACTTCCTAGGGGTGTTACCTCATTTTCAGATAAGATACTTTTTAAAATATCCATTTCCATTTTATTTTCTCCTCTCGCTATAGCGTTTTCTCGATAGAATCCATCATTCTAGTAACTGATTCCATCATGTGATTCTTTGTGCTCTTGTCTAACGCATCTGCTCCGTTGACAATAGCACCTACGATTTGAGTAACTGACAAGGCCAATTTATATGTCTTTGCAGACTTGTCTTGTTGTTCCTTCAATTCGTATTTATCAAAATAAACCTTTGGTACACCTAATTTCTCGCTTAACATAGGAGAAATCTGAGTGGCGAACCTTTCTCGCATTGGTACGATTGTATTTGTCATGGCATTATCTATGATTCTTTCCATAGATACGTTTCCTGATACATCCCCTAAACCAATCAATTCAGGAGTAAGACCGAAACACTGACAAATAATAGAACCTTCCTTCATTTGAAGGTATTCTAAGAACTCCGTACCTTTTGTAACACGAGGCAAGTGATCCATCTTTTCAAAAATAGAACTTGCAAGGATTACATTGTCTGATTTTGAATTTCTGATTTCCTGACCTAAACGTTTAGCTTCAATTCTTGCTTTGTCGGCTCTGTCTGCTTTAGAACTTGATGATTCGTCTAAAACTTGGGAAGCCGATAAATCAATCGTATCTCCTTTGGCAAATCCATCTTTCAGCCAAAAAATCAAACGTCCAGGGCCATCATACTGAATATCGTAATTCAAACGCTCGTAAACCGCACCTAATAGCTTTAGACGTTGTTTATCACGTAATAAACAAGATAATCCGTTCTCATGGTCTGTTCCGTTTCTTAAATTGCAGAAATTATCAGGGATTTCTACAATGATTGTTCCGTCTTTTGACATTAATTTGCCTGTTTGAAGGAATAACGCTTCGTCAAAGTCGATTTCCTTTGTTCCTAATGATATTGGTTCTTTATCGTCTGCCGACATGGCATAACAGATAGGAACTCTAAATCCTTTATATTCATCATCTTCACGCATGATGGAAACATAATTACGATAATTCTCTGTAACAATCCCTTTATCTTCGTCTAGCCAACGAATACCACACTTTCCGTACAATAATGACTGCATAATAGCATTTTGAAGTACAGAATAGTTTGTAACACCTTGTACATTGTGTTTGTAAAGGAATGGCATAAGAACATTCTTGTCTAAATTCTCATCACCTGTTGTGATACCGTTTGAGAATATAAAGTCAATAACCTTACCGATAACATATGGTAGCGTTGGTAGATTGTCTATCATCCAATCAATCTCATCAAACTGATTCTTAAAGTTTGTCTTTATAAATCCGTTGATGCAGTCTGAATTGCAGTTTAGCATAGCTTCCATTACCTTTTCGGCTTCGGTTTCTGCATTAGAACTGTGAATATTGTGCGAAATGTTAGGTGACACATAGGTATTGGATGCTAGTTTAACTCTATCCTTTTGTCTTTTCTTTGTTCTTCGACTCAAATTAGCACCTCCTAATCGTTCTCTGCATACGCAAGTATTTCACTGCTTAGATTATACATTAAACAACTGCGGACAGAAAGTACTGAGGAATCTAGGGCATCAGGAGAGTGTCCTAAGCGTTGTTTTATCTCCTCTTTAGGAATAATAGCTATCTTCTTATTATTCTTCGATACAGTCCTTGTAGCAAGCAATTCAGGCTTTAATCTTTTTGCGACTTCCGTTGTGAAAGTCAATTTCTTACTGTCCATTAGCTGCTGAAAGTCTAAATACATTTCCGCTCTTAGATTGAAGGCATAAACCGCACTGTAATGTCTTGCCTTGATACGTGTTTTTGTTGGACCTCCTTGGAAATTGACACCCTCAAGGATAAATCCTAGCTTCTCAGAGTATTTTGACAATCCTTCGGTCAACCAAGTACCGAAACCAACGTCAACACAAACATATTTGATGTTCAATGTCTCGATAATCTTAACAATCTTGGTAATAATCTTCTCAGATGTGACTCCTTGAACCCAAACACCCTCTTTTAGATTGTAAATTGTCTCGATTTTGCAGTTTCCGTATCTATTTTGGGAGCATAAAGCAACATCTATACCGTCTTTTCCTGTATAAGCCGAGTCAACACCTAAGAAAAAACGCTTTTTATAGGAACTATCAACTTTATCATCATCTAAAGTCATGGTTTTGAACATACTTTCGTCTGAAAATTCCTCTAATTCGCATACTAAATAACGTTGGCAAGTACTTCTATTCTTGTAAAAATGAGAATTTAGTATCTGAGATGCACTTTTCATACGATCTTCTTCGTATGCAGTACGGACATCCATCCAAACAACTAATGTTCCTTCGGGGTATTTGTCGTTTGTCATGCAATCGTAAAATTCACCTCGTTTGTGGGGGTTGGAAATAGCAATTTCAAGTTCTTTTGAACCGTCAACACTTGAAAATTCCCTTCGTCCTATCTCGGCATACGCATCTTCACTGACTTGGGCCGCTTCGTCAATAATATAATCTCCGCCCTTGCCGATAGCGTTGTTGTTTTTCTTCGGGTCTACACTGTTTCCACCTAATGTAACGATTTCTACACATCCTCCGCCTTTAAATGAAATCTTAGTTTTGGAAGTAGAAGTCTGTAATTTTTCAATCTTGTTTCCTGAGTCTAATACAGAACTCTGAATAGACTCGTCTGCATTTTGTAAATGTCCTATAACTTTTGACATGATGATAGTAGCGGTTTCTCCTGTTGCGGCCGCAATTCGTACTTGATGTCCTTTATAAGCACGATAAATAGCAATCATTCCTAAAGTCCAGCTTTTCCCATATTGAGATGTAGTAATTGCATATATTGTATCGTAGCCTTCTACAACCGCACCGAACAACATAGCTTGTGTAAAGTGAAGATTGACTTGAAAATACGTTAAAGCCTCTCTTGCACCGATAACCGCAAGTCTAAAAGCCTCTTGTCTAGAAATATTAAGTCGTTTGTAATGTTCGGGGATATATCCTCTCGTCCAATTCTTCAATTTATACTTCGGGGTAGCCCCCTTCAACAATCTAACAACTTCTTCTTGGCTCTTATTAATAGCTCTAGCTTCTTTTAAGTCCTCTACATCCTTAAAGTACTGTTCCGTAACACTAAGAGTCTGTTTCTTCACTGTTATCGTCCTCCTCGTGTTCTATTACCTCGGCATCTAAAAACTCACTTCCCATGTTGATTCCTAATATATCGTTGATTCTTTCTTCCGCAATTGCTCTTTTCTGTTCAACAGTTATATTATTGACACTTCCAACATTTAAAATATTGCTCTTTCCAATGCCATCCATTCTATTCAATTCCTTTAAACATCCAAGTCTGTCTTTCATGTCCTTTTCTTCGTCTTGAATGTTATCACTAAGCCATTGTCTACGTTGCTCTACTGTCATAACACTCCTTTGATCTCTCTTTTTTACCCTCTCATGTATGACATTCCTAAATAAAGGACTGTTTAATATCTTATATCCCTTGTTATAAGCACTCTTATCGCTTAAATCAGGACGAATCTTTTGCATGGACTTCGTAATATTCCCACTCTTTGAATACTCGTCAAAGAATCTCTTAGCTTCATCCTCACGCTTTAATTCTGAAACACTCTTTGCCCTTGGCATACTCTCATCCTCTCTTTCTCTACCTCACTACATTATAAATGATTTCTATGTGGACGTTTTTACCCCTCGTTTACCCATCACTTACTACTCTCTTACTACTCGCTTACCCCTCGCAAAAATACTTGAACTCATTTTTTTCAAAACTCGAATTTTCGTTTTCCAAAAATTTTTATCTAAAAAAGGGGGTGGTTTTATAATTGATATTAGTTTTTATTTGATTAGCACTCTCTTGTGTATAGTGCTAGGTGTAAAAAATGTGGTTTGGTCGAGAGGGAAGGCATGGGGTGTGTATGGTCGTCGATTCCTGTTGCGTTTTTCAAACCATGTCCGCAAACGCATATATATTTATGTATGCATTCCATAAACAATTTATTTAACGATCGTTAAATAGTTTTAGCAGCGAGAAGAAAAAAGACAAGAAAAAAGCTAGTTAACTATAGTTTATGTTAACTAGCATAATAAATAAATAATAATAAATAATGCAATAAATAATAATATAATCCAAATCCAGTATTTAAATAAGAATGCAAGCAGTAGAATAAATACCAGTATAGTTGACAATTGATCTATCATCTATCAACAACCTTATTCAATTCTAATAATAACTTTTTATGTACGTTAAGCCTATGTTTTTCTTTTTTAGTCTTATGATTATCTTTTTCAAAAGTATCAATCCAACTATTTAAACCACTTTCATATAATTCTAATAATTTGATATACATCTCTTTTTTATTGTCAGCAGTTAAGACGATTTCGTGATCGTCTTTATAGAATAAAAAGTTGACTTTTTTACAAGTGTAAGGCTTTATATTGTACCATGTTATTATATTGTGGTTATAACATCCTTTTTCATTCTCTTTTATATGCTGATAGCTCAAACCTTGAATACAATTACATAATCTTACAATATCTTTTTTTAATATTTTATTCATCTTTTTTTCACTCCATTTCTTTTAGCTCATCATACATACTACACGTAACATAAATACCGTTTCTAATACAATTATATAATCTTTCCATAACTCTATTATTAATTAAACCATGTCTATTATACAACTTTTATTAGATCAAATTCTTTTTTAGTCATTTTCTACACCTCCAACGTTTTTTCTTTTCATGTATTTTATGCAAGCGTTGCATACATTTTTTTCATTCAATACACCACATTCACATAAATATTTATTTTTTATAGTATAGACTTTCAAGCCTTTTTTATTCTCAATTAATAACATTTTTTCATCCTTTCAATTAATTATAAATAAGTGGTAAAACTATGTTAGATAGGCCTAGGAACAAGCCAAACAATAACGCATCGAAACATATATAAAAGTAAAACTTAAGTAATGCAAGTATGAGCACGTGCAAAGTGCTCATCTTGTCTAACTGCTGCCTACTAATCATCATTATCTAACCCCTTTTATATTTCCATGTTTGGAAATATATGTTTATCTTTATATATTTTTTTTATATTTCCAACCGCTAAACTATTGTACTCGCTGCATATTTCATCAAGTTCTTGTTGCTTTTCATATGCTTTTTTATAAAGTCTTTTTAGTTCTTTTATTCTTTTCGGTATATTATCAATATATTCTTTACTAGTATAATAAAGTGTAATGTCGCTAAACTCTAAAGCTTGAATTTTATTTTCATCTAATAACTTTTTTTGTTTTCCATCTATGTATTTAGCGCCACACTCAATATTATAAGTATTGCCACTATATTCTAAAGGGATAATATGATACTCTTGTGAGTTATATCTATCGCTAATATAAAAGCTACAATTTATTTTTTCTTTTATTTCATCTCTTATTTTTTCTTCTGTTTTTGGCCCATAAGGCTTGTTTTTATACTTTGCAAGCACTTCTAACACTACAGGCAAAGCCTCATTATATAACGATAATTTTGCGTTGCTATTTAAAATCTTAATAGAAATAGTTAAGTCTTTTATTTCTTCATTTAATTTACACATGTCTTTTTCTACCGCTTTATGCTGCTTAACTTTTTCTTTTATATCCTTTATAGATGAGTAAGTGTCAATTAATTGATCGAGCTTTTCCTTTTTTTTATTAATTAATTTATAAGTATTTTCAATCTCTTTTTGAATTTCGTTAAATGTTTTCATGATGTTTGCCTCCTATTCTAGCCCCATGAAAGCGGCTTTATTCAAACCGCTAAAAGCTTTTATATGTTTGCCTGTTGTGGCAGTCCAGCCGTTCCATAACTTTTTATAAGTACCATCCACCATTTTTTTAATAATAGGTGTATTGTAGCTATAAAGTGTTTCATCACCGTTATCATCAACTTCAACAATAGCTTTTCCATAAAAGCTTTTTTGACTAGTAATAGGTTTTAACTCGTAAATTTTCATTTTCTTTTTAGCCCTCATTACATATATTTATGGTATAATATGAAAGCTATATATCTTGAGGGCCTTTTTACCTCGTTTCTATTAATATATATATAGCTTTTTGAATGATCTTACTTTTTCAATCGTTGCCAGCGTTTGGAGTAAGATCTTTTTTTATGTCTTGTTTTTGGTTGTCACCCCTTTTCACAACATTATTATACCATGATATCGCTATAATTACCACCACTTTTTTCACTTTTTGTTCACGAATCGTGAATATAATAGCGGATATTTTCGTACTACACCGTGTTTTTGTCTATGAATCGTGAACAATTTACAAAATACAAAATATACAAAATACAAAATTTTTCGCCGATTACAAAATACAAAATACAAAATTTATTTTTTATATTGACAAAATTTTCTTTTTGGAACACTTCAAATGTCCTTTATTTAAAGGAATTCTTTAATTTTTTGTTCATAATTGTTAATTTAAACAAAAAAAGCAATAAAAAAACCCATCAAACTACATTAGAACTTGATAGGTAAATAAAACTAGTAATAATAGTGTATATATCTTCTTCTTATAGGGTTTGGAGGAGTTCGTGGAGGACGTAGCTCCTCTTTTCTTCTTTCCCCCGAAGTCAAAACCCCTCTTTATCTCCCCCGAACCTCTTTCCTATTATATATATGCCGAGGGACTTAGATATATCGCTTTTTCATAGATCAATCGTTTTAAAATATGCAGAATACGTATAATATAGGCTCTGTTAATACAGAACCTTAAACCATACAATCGACAAGATATAGAATTAATAAAGAATTTCTAAAGGAGTATGAAATGAAATATCTGCCTATTCATTTCAAAGTAGTAGTATATGACTACGTGACAATTTATGAACCAACCTAAACAATCGTGTGTAAACATTAGTGTAAACATTATGGAACTTATCGTGTTTATTACGCATATATGACTGTATGGACGTTTCTATATCTCTGAATTTACTTGTTTTCTCTTCTTTTCCCCCGACCTCTGTTGCGTTCCTAGGCTATATATTGCATTATTTTCTGTTGCGATTGTAGCCCTTGGATTTGGAGGGGCTATTGGAAAGTGGGGGGCTAAAACTGTTGGACTTGGAGGGGCTAAAATGTATTGTGATTTAGTCGTATATTTCTTTTAGCTTTAAATCTCTCCATTGTTTAGCATCATCTATGTTTTTAAATGATTTAGATACATACTTTTTGCCATATATCCTTAGAACATAGTAGCCATTATAATGTGTTATATTTCTTTCGCCTGTCTTGTTATTTCTTTTTTTCTGTTGTCCTGGAAGTTTTCTATTGCATACAGAATATTGAGTGTTTTCTTGAGCTGTTACCCACTCTAAATTATTTACGCAATTATTTTCTCTATTAAAATCAATGTGGTTTACTTGAGGTTTATTTTCAGGATTGGGAATGAAAACTTGTGCGACTAATCTATTGATTCTCATGGCTTTTCGCTTTCCGTTTTTCGTCAAATTGATGTGTAAATACCCTTTTTCGTTTTTACTTGGTTTCATCAGTTTGCCAGTTCTGTTATTTCTTACTTCCCCATAATTACTTACAGAGTATATTCCGTCAAAACCTTCAATTAATTTCCGCTCAACTTTTAGATCAGAGGCATTTTCTTTTGACTTTGATATTTTATAATTTGCCATGCGTTCACTGTAAGCTTTTCTTGAAGCAGCCATATTTTGCTTAAACTTACTGTAATTGCCATTAGCCTTTAAATTATTAATCATATCCTCTCTAGTTCGTACCTCTGTAATCTCCATCTTTTCCCTTTCTCCAATATTGCACTTACACCCTTATAATATCCTCAGATTTCTCTGAGGCACTCAATTCTTGAGTAAGTAGAAGTAAAAAATGTCTCGTCAAGGAGTGGCAATATTTGGTCATTCTCAGGTACTCCTTAACTACATATATTATACCATTTTTCAATGCAGACGTGTGAAAAAAAGCCGATAAAAAAAGGCTATTTGTTGTTAGCCTCTTTCTTTTCTCTTTCTAAATCCTGTAAGATCAGTTGTCTTACATAATTGTTCTTACTATCTAAAGAATCAAGTTTTTCTATGATTGCTGCATCATGAGTTTTATGAAATTTAAGAAGAATTTGTCTGATATTAGCTTTTTCATACTTCTTAGTTGCTCTTAATTTTGCTTCACTTGCTTTTCCCATACATCATACCTCCTACGATCTTAAATCTTCGTGTAATTTCTTTTCTAAGGCATCTGCAATAGCTACATCATCTTTTGATGGCTCAGGCATTGTATATTCACCATCACATAGCATCCTGCATACCCTTCTTTCCCCATAGAATCCACCATCTGTACACTGTACGTATGAAAGCTTCATTCTTCCTCCACTACAAATGAAATAAGATGATTCGTCATGAGGATATACGTATCCAATATATCCTTCAAATGCTCTAATAGTTTCTTCTAAGCTTTTATTCGATTCATATTGCATGAATCTTTCATTCCATTTCAACATTTTCTATTCCTCCTACTTTCTATCGCTTAATAACAGTTCTTTTCTTCCCATTCTGCGATTTCGTCTGCATCATCAATAATTTCGCCATCTTCGCAAACTAGCATTGTTTCTCTTGACCCATAATCGACAATCTGATAATTGTCAGGCAATTCATCTGCCCATAAGTCAACACCAAATAATTCAACATTGAAATCGTCTTTATATAATACGTTTGCTACTGCTTCTACGATTCCTGAATTTGTAAAACTGTGATACCCAATATGTACTTGCTTCATGTTATGTCCTCCTAAGCACCTAAGCACTTTTCTTTACACCCATATATTAGCATATAACGATATCTTTGTAAATAATTAATTTAATGAATTTCTAATTCTTTTGCATAATAAAAAAGGCTATAAACATATTTATCGTTTTAAACGTGTTTTTAGCCTTTTCTTTATTTACCCTAACAAATACTCATCTCAATCTGTTTTGCTCGTTAGAATCACTTCTAGACGTGTTTAAATTGATTTTAAGAGTTTTTTCTTCTTTTTCTTCGCAAGTTATAGTCTTTGTCTATCAAAATTTGAAATATTATTGTTCTGTCAACTAGATATTCAATTCCATCACTATTGAAACCAACGATCTTACACCACCACCTATTAAAAGTGTAAGGTTTGGTCAATACAATTTGCACTAATTCAGTTTCATCAAATAAAGCAGCCATTGCTACATCACCTGCTCTTAGACCAATATTTCCATGGTAATTAAACCATCCTCCGCAGGTTTCTTTGAAATGCTCGTATTCCGTATCTCTTTTAGGCATTATACAATCCTTAAATAATTCCTATTTGAGTTAATAATGCACATTTTACTTCTTTTGCTTCTTGCCAATCTAATTGCTTGATATGCCACTTAACATTTTCTCTATTGATCGTTAAGATTTGTTCCGCTTTTGCCATTCCGTACTCATGTCCTGTATCAATCATTACATGGCATGGCAAATCTGTTCTTTTTAAATTGCTAGTAATTGGAATTACATTTACTGTTTTACTCCCTTTATTCTGAATATCGTTTGAAATAACGATACAAGGTCTCCTTTTATAAAGAATCGTATTACTATATTTTGGCAAGTCACACCAATAAATGTTATTGTTTAGGATTTTCATAATGATAACCTCCTATCCTTCCTAATTTATCCTCTAAATTTCTGTTATGCTGCTTCAACCCGTATATTTTTCTATCTCTCTCGATTAAAGCCTGTTTAATTAATACCATATCGTCATATGCTTCATATAATCCGTTGTCTTTCAGGGCTTTTTCTATGTTTTTAAAACTCGTCTCTACTTGAGTTGTTGCTATCATCTTCTTCATTCCAATCCATCCCGTACACGTCGTCTACTGCATCATCATTATCTTCCTTGATTGGAACACGTACAATTTTAGTTCCAATTCTATGAGTGAATAAGATACATACTGCCCAAATAGGATGTACATGAATTACCATGTATGCAGTAAATATCATTACCGCTATATTGTGAATTGCCATACTTAAATACATCATTTTGCTATTTTCTCCTTCATGTATTTTGAACTCATACTTTGAGCTTCTACCCCTTCTTTTTCCAACGCAATATTCCAAATTTCATTTAATAATGAATCTACAACATTGCATGAATCACTGTTATTAACATCAGGAACACTGATTTTCAATTTAATCATTACGTCTGTACTTTCTTTAGGCTTATTTCGTTTCTTCAAACCCATCATATCCATACCCCCTATGTTGATATTTGTATTTTCTAACTTCATATTCGGCTTTATTGAGATCATCAATCAATCTACCATTTTCAAGTTGTAATTCATTGATTTGTTCTGAAACAACTAAGGAATAAAGGAGCATTGAAGCTATTCCACCTATAAATACTCCTGCAAAGAAATAAATCATCCAACCACCTCACAATTATCTAAGATTTCACGAATTGGAATATTTGTATCAATGTTTTTAAAGTATCCTTTTTCACGCATTTTAAACAAATGTTTTTGATTTGCAATTTGATTATACGTTTTAAAATCTTTATGCACACTTAACAAATCATACTCAAATTGAGTTAGCTTATATTTTGCTTCTCGTTTTATTGCAGTTTTTTCTTTGTGCTCCTCATCAATTCTTTGGAATGGTGCCCAAGCAACAATAGATTCGCAAGAAACGAACGCTTCATCATCTTCATCTCTTTCTGAATCATAGAAAGATATAAATTCACCAAACTCTTTATGCTCGTCACTATAATAGCAAACCCCATATTCACCTAAAAAGCATCCATCTTTATACTTTACTAAATATAAATCACTAAACAGTGGTTTTGATTCGCTATACATTTTCCATGTGGTCATCTTTTTTATCCCCCAATCCAATGCTTGTCCACAATTTGGGCAAAATTTCATGTTTGGATGTGCATTGTTAATATCACTCATCTGTCTATTACACGATGGACATCTTCGTGTATGCCTTGTAGCCACCAACTTTTTTGGAGTTGCTCTTTCAACCAATTCTTGTAATGTTTTGCATGAGCTATAATAAAAGTTTTGTAAATACTTTGCAGTGTGATATCCATCACCACTTTTATCTAGCACTATGTTTTTAATCTCATCTAATGCTTCTTTATATTTATTCATTTTCTTCTTCTCCTTTTAACAACTGCCCACAGAATGGACAAGGTCTTAATTTTTCAGTCATTTTCTATAATCTCCCCATCTTCAAAGTGATATTTCTCTAAAATATCTTCAAATTTTAGCTTAAATGGACGGTCTGTTAAGACAATGTAATTCTCGTTTAACTCCTGCTCATCAAACAATCCAATAATTTGACCGAAACAATCATCAAACATATACCAGTTTGTCAGAGGCAGCATTGCAAACTGTTCGCCTTCCTGTATGCCTCTTTCTTTCATAAAATCTTTCAGTTTTTTAATTTCTAACATTTTATTACTCATTCCTCTCGCTTTTATAACTGCCTGTTAACAACAATAACAATAAGAACCAATAACTATAATTCGCACACATATAACAAGTTATTCCAATTATCGCTAGGTTGTATAACATACAAACTATTTCTCCCATTTGCTTTACACCTCATCAACCTCAGTGTCAGTAGGCATTTGAAATACCATTGTCAGTTCGTGTTCAAAAAGTTCCATATTATATTGAATTTGGTCTAAAACTTTTAAAGCTTTTTCTTCGGTTGAATATTCACCAATGAATGAACAACCAGCCCATATTTGTTTATCATGATAAATGGTTACATCATGAAGTTCTATTAATTTTTTTCTATCCTGACTCCGAATCCACATACCTAGTACCCCTTTGCTAATCTTTCTTTATTGATCTCATTCTTGCGAATATACTCGTTGTAGATTTCCCCAAACGAATATCCTAAATGCAATCCTAATGCGATTACGTAAGCTAATACGTTATCATCTCGTGTTAAACTGATTACACAACTAAATGCATATGCCTGTCCAAATCCTAAATCCGTTTTAAGCTTGTTGTAGTTCCACTTAATATCTTCATATTGATAGCATCCTGAACCGAACTTGATTTCGTACATTAATGCGAAATGCACAACATCAATGTATTCTTCAAACACTTTAGCTTCGTCTTTAGGTTCTTGCGTGAACTTCCACCAACACCAATCTGATTTCTGAGCGTGCATCAATTCTCCTAATTCATCAAACAATGCACTTTCTAATTGGCTTTTAGAAACATAGTCAACATTATGTTTCTTAAATACTTCTTCGTCATATGCTTTCTGTCTTTCAAGCATATTTTTAATTAATTCTGTACTTGTCATTTCTATCCTCCTACATTTGGGCAAATACAATCCCAGTTATAATCATCGAATTTAACTTCTTCATCAATAATTTCAATGATTTGGTTAAAGCACATTCCACATTCAAATGCATGAATTCTCATATCAACTCCATATTGCTTACAAGAATTTAATAGTTCTTCCGAACTAATACCCCATGCGAATTCTGCTTCAAGTCCAATTGCGATTTTTCCTTCATCATTCCAATCATCAATATATTCATCTAAGTCAAGAATAAATCCTCTTCTAGTTCCTTTAATCCAGCATCTGCTACATTCAACGTGACTATACTCATCCATCTTCAACGCTTCTAAATCTTCGCCGATATAATCAACCGATTGTAATCCTTCTAAAACAAATTTTGTTAAATTCTCTTTTGTACCCCTCACTCGTAAAGTACCAGCACACCAATTAGGCATTTTTTATTTCCTCCACTGTTCTTCTTTTCTTCTTTGCAATTTCTTCTGATGCTTTTTCTGTTATTCTTCCTTCAAAACAAATTGTTTTATAAATCTTCGTGCATATTGTGGATGAATCATACTTCTTTGTGTTTGCACAATGGATTCACCTTTTTTGACCTTAGAAATTACTTTCTTAGGTACAAATTCAATAGGCTCAAAATCTAAGTTGTTTTGAACTTCGCAATTAATGAACCAATATTGTGTTGGCTTCTCGAAATAATCTCCGTCCATTCTTCTATTTCTATCAATCATAGAAGGCTTTATACACCAATAACTCGTTAAATAATGAGGTTGCGTATATGGATTTTCAATAATCATCTGCAATCCTCTTTTTTCTGCTACAACAACTAACATACTGATTAATTCATACAATTCATGTAGTTCATTATGCAGCTTCATGCTATATTCTAATTTCTTTATATCATCCCAATTTTTCTGTTGCTGGGCTTGTCCTCTAAACCAAAGAGGAACTTTTGCTTCAAACCTTGTACAAGGAAAGAAAGCAATGATTAAATCGTCTTTCTTTATCCCGTCAAATATGGAAGGTTCGTTATGATACCCCCCCCCCGAATCTCTTTGAACAAATCAATAACATAATCAGTTTGATTGAACTCATTTTGAATATCGTAGTCATAAGCATTGATTCCTAGCTTTCTGAACTCATTCTTGAATGTTCCTGATTGTTCAAATAAACAATGTACTTTCATCTTCTTTTACTCCTATTTAAAACAACGTTTCTTGCTCATACTTTTTATTGTTATATGTGAAAATATTCTTGTTGATAATTGCTTCTTTACTATGCATTTCATCTGCATCAAATTGAAACATGGGAGAAAATGGACTTGATTTCCTATAAAATCTTTTATCGTAAAAATCTTGTACACTAATACATCCCTCTTGCCTATTTGATGTAAATAATTGGTTGCATTTGCAATCTCTGACACCGCAATCAAATATTTCTTCATCAAGTTGCTCTTTAGCGTATTCATTACCATATCTCTTTATCATGGAAGTGTTATTAAAAGTTGTACTTTTATTTACTAACCTATCCCCACAACAGCACTTATTCGTTCCAATGTAGTGTAAGTCATTATCTGCAATAGAAAATGGTATGCCATTATCTGAAAAATATTCTATGAATGGTTTATACATTTCTAATCTAATTGAAGGCTTTAAATTTAGAAGTCCCATTTGTGTGAAGTCTTTTTTTTCTAAATTCAACTCATTTAAAATAAATTTTTTACATTGCTCATTTTGTGGAACTATTTTAATTCCCTCTAACGTAAAGTTATCCGCATCTTTAAACATTTCTACAATTTTCAAGTTTGAGACACCAGGAATAAATGGTTGTATTCTAATACCAACTTTAAACCCTCTGTTTTTCAATTCTCTGTAAAATTTGTACCTATTCTCAATACTTGGAACATTTGGCTCAATGTTGGTATGGTTTTCAACGTTAGTAATACTTAATTGAAATGCATGCAAATCTGGTCTTATATCACAATCATAAACAGTGTCGCTTTTTGTTGAAAATAATACGTGTATTCCATATTTATTTGTTACATCAAGCAATTGTTTTGTGATTTTAAGATTTTTCTCGCACGGTTGAAATGGGTCGCTCATCCCCCCCCAATGCCATGTAATTCCATTGCTTATTAATGTTTCTAAAAAATTCGTATCATCAACGTTCTTATCATCAAAAACTTTTTTGAGCTTGTTTTTAACTTGAGTAACATTCGCAACTTGTATCTCTTTTCCATATTGCATTATCTTTCTGTTTTCTGCGAAACAATATTTGCACCCAAATGAGCACGTTTTATAAGAATCAATTCTTATTGGTAATCCACAAATTGCAAATTTACTACTTACATTAAGCCCATTAAATTTTTTGATGTCATTCATCTATCGTCACCACCATCAACATATTCCCCAATGTATAGACTTCCTTCAATTACATACAGATTCATAATGTTTTCCTTTTTTGCTCCTAGAAAATCTTTACTGGGTTTCTTAAAAGCTAGTTTTCCATCTTTTGTACAGTATTTGTATTTGTTAGAACTATCAT